>OWJF01000141.1_pt1 | contig 34918 bp, 28 predicted proteins | sample 1732941 | NCBI WGS metagenome assembly OWJF01 (sample SAMN05065770, study PRJEB22554) | human gut metagenome | biome: ENVO:2100002; feature: ENVO:00000062; material: ENVO:00002003 | host: Homo sapiens | place: USA
AAAATCGCTAAACTCTTTGACGAAGATTTTTGGGTGACGCAATGACGAAGTCAGGAAAGAGGAATACTTGTATGGGGTGATTGTCATATATAGGAAATATAGAGATGTATAATAATAAAAGTGACGGAACGCAATGTGTATGGCTTTAGGAATAAAGAATACTTCTAACTGAGACTATACACATTGCATGACTGTCGTATCACTCGAAATGTAGGAAGATTCGAAAAAACAGATCCTTTTGCCATATCATTTCCGGTAATGGTTGGATAAAGACAAAGCCAATTTCATTTTAGAGACGACCTCTTCTTCTGAAACGATAAAATGAGATGCATGTCGGAAGTCAGCTCCGGGTTCACCCCTTCATTCCAGTTAAAAACACAACAATATTATATGAGCCCCAACTCAGCTCAGACACATAACCTCATCTCTATTGATACCCACACTTGTATCAGTTGGTACGATCTCTCATTTCAAATGGCATGAACTCTCGTTTCGTTAGGTACACATGCAAAATTAAGGTCTGCGTTTTGTATATTCGACAAAATCTCTTTCCATGGACATGAATAAATCACTATTATTCTTATATTGTTCCCTGCCAGCATAATATTCAGGAGAATAAGCTATTGCTTTTTTCGATTTGTAGTATCCTTCGCACATTTTTAATCGAACACTCTCACGCTCTTCTAAATATGCTTTTTCAAAGTCTTCGCGTACTTTACGCAATTCTTCAGAGTCTGGAACCAGTGTTTTCTCGTATTCAATTTGGCGCTTGCATCTTTGAGCAAAAGAATTTTCATCCTCAGGTTTCTTGCTCTCATAGGTTCTCGTTATATCGTTCAACTTTTCGCCTACCGACTGCAAGCCTTGAAACAAAATGTATAGTACGAAGAATACCGCATACAAAATAAAGAATGTTTCCATATAGCAGACGATTTAATGATTACATCGCAAATATACAAAATAATTTGCTGACTCAGAAATATTTATCGATAAAAAAGCCCTCGATGCATCACGCACCGAAGGCTCAAAAGTTCATTTGTTAAAATGAATGCCGCATGGTCGGGCGGCGGTGTTGAATTTATTAAACAGTGACCATTTCAAAATCCTTGGTAAGTTGGCGCTTCAATCCAGATGAAGAGAGCCGATGCGTAAGCTTATATCTTGCAGAGCTTCATTAAAGATACGCTTCTGCTCCTCGTTGAGCGTGTAAGTCTTACCACGAACAAGAGTGCCGTTTAGGCGCTGTGAGAGCCATGCTGCGCTTTTGCCGAAGTAATGTTTAGCGATGAAAGATAAGGGCAACAACTTATAGTCTTCGTCACTTATGCGTGAACGTAGAGCAGTCACGTCACTCTCAATGCAATCGAGCTTGGCGTTGACAAACGCTTTGGCATCATCTTTAACATCAACAGCATGGTCTTTAAGCCATGCAATGATCTCATTCTTCCTTGCTTCACTTGCTGCATCAGTCTTGCCTGCAAGACTGCCATACTCTTGTAAAATAGCGTCAATTCCTTCCATAGTGTTTATATATTGTAGACCACTTTAACGAGACTGTAGTGATGGGGAAAAGACAAAAGTGGTTTATAATTTTATTTTCCTTAGCCTCTCGTTTTCTTTTTGTAATCTTTCTGTTTTACGTCTGATTTCTTGTATTTTTTGCTCATATTCCATCCTCATTATCTCATCAGACTCACTACTACTTCTAAAGCCACCGCTACAATCTTTTGCAATGGCGACTGCTAATAGCATTAGCAAATAGAAAAGAAATATAATGTAGAACATATAGCAGACTATTTAATGATTACTTGGGCAAATGTACAAAAAGTATTTGAGGTGTGCAATGGATTGTATTTATTGTTTTTTGCTAATATAATAACATAAAAGCACTACAAAATCTTATTTAAAAATACATGTGCCCATAAAGACAAATCAAATGCTGTCTTTGAAATATGGGAAAACTGTTTTATATATTGTTGAACTTCAGCTATCCATCTGTCTATTAACTCTACTTGCCTTGAATTGCACCCGAAACGTTTTACGGCTTTTGCACGAAGTCTGCCAAGATATTTCAGCCGACGATTAAGTCGTCTCTCCTCCTTTCTTGACACACGCCATAGCCAAGTGGAACGCTTGAAAAAGGAATAAATCTCTTTAGAAAAAGCAGACTCTGCCTTAATTCTTGATTCATTCAAATTCCTTTTCAATTTATGCTTTGCATTTCGAAACAATACAATAATAGCGAAAAAAATGAAGAAGATCCAGAAATGTTCAAGTAAGGTTATCATAATAGCAGACGATTTAATGATTACACGACAAATATACAAAAAATCGCTGATTCAGAAAGATTTATCGACAAATAATAAATGTCATGTACGTTGTTCTTCTATATCTTGCTTTGTCTTTTTTACCATGAAGCCGACAGCTACGGCAAAGGCTTTTTCGTCTTCAGCCTTTAGGCGTTCCATCTGTTCTTTTATTAATGCTTTTTCTTCAGCTGTCTTGGCTTCTCTATTCTTAATAGCCAAAGCCTTGACCTTTTCAATCATATCTTTATATTCCATATCGTTTTGATTTAGTGTAATGTTGTATTCTGTATAAAACTAATATTTTGTTGAGGCAACATATTCTTTATATTGTGCTCGTAGGTTGGCCAATTCACGTTTAAGTTTTTCGATTTCTCGCATTGTTTTATTGTATTTGGAGAAATTATATGTCTTGGCGATGCTCTCGTACATTTCTTTTATCTGTACAAGAAATTCTTGCTCCTTTTCTTCGTAATATGATTCGGGGTTTTGTTGGCCTTTAAAGTCATATACTATTTTATTTTCTTCAACTTCTGTTGGCTTAGTACTGATGCTGTATTTGTGCCGTTTATTGCCAGCATTCTGGGCAAATGCTACAAAAGCGACTACAAATATCCATGTGAATAAAAAGAAAAACTCCATACTGCCGTTGATTTTAGTTGTTACACCACAAATATACAAAAAGTATTTGAAGTAGCAATGCTAATGGCAATATATCTATAGTTTCATTATTTTTAAGTATTGTACATTTGTTGGAAAATCAGTTCCTTTGTAGTCTGAAATGAGGATAGCATTATGAAATTGAATTGGAGAAAACATCATAAGTGGTTGGGGATAGGCATGAGCTTTTTCATGCTGATGTTCTGCGTGTCAGGTATTCTGCTTAATCATCGTTCACTCATTAAGGATGTGAACGTGAGCAGGAAGTATCTGCCAAGCCGTTATGAGTATCGCAATTGGAATGGCGGTTTGTTAAGAGGAACGCTCGATCTTGACAAGGCTATTGTTGAAGACTCATTGACTATGATGGATTCTTGCCATAGGTTGTTGCTTTACGGCAACGGAGGAATATGGCTTTCCGATAACAAGGCTTCGTGCTTCAAGGACTTCAATGACGGATTGCCTATAGGTGCTGACTATCGCCAGATAAGAAATGTAATAAAGGCAGCAAATGGCAGTCTTTGGGCGGTATCGCCATTCGGAATATACCGATATGGAGTGCATGGTAAATGGAATGAGGTGGAGATGCCATTGGACGATGACGAGAAGTTGACCGATATTGCCTCGCATGGCGACACACTTGTGGTGCTTAGCCGTTCTTTTGCTTACGTGTCGCTACCTCCATATACGACATTCAAGCGCATACAACTTTCTGCTCCAAAGAATTATGACGGCAAGGTGACGGCATTCCGTACCGTTTGGTTGCTCCATAGCGGAGAGTTGTTTGGTATGACAGGAAAACTTGTGGTTGATGCCATTGCCATCATCTTAGTGTTGCTCTGCATTACTGGTGTTATAATATGGTTGCGACCGAAACGTAGAGTCTTGATGCAACAGTCGTTTCGTCTGCATGACAGAATAGGACGTTATACTATCATTCTCACATTGCTGATTGCTCTGACGGGTTGGTGTCTTCGTCCTCCTGTTATGATAGCCTTGGTTTTGAACAAGATACCGGCACTTCCCGGAACAACACTTAAGAGCGAAAATCCATGGAACGACAAGCTCCGTATGATTCGGTATGATGACAGTTGCCACGACTGGCTTCTGTCAACGTCAGAAGGGTTTTATTCCCTGAATATGTCAAATGCAAAGGTGAAAGCCCTTACTTCGGCTCCTCCCGTAAGCGTGATGGGGGTGAATGTGTTGCAGAAGGACGTGAAAGGCAGATGGCTTTGCGGTTCGTTCAGCGGTTTGTATGTTTGGGACAGACTACAGGCGGAGGCTTTCGATTACTTTACGGGTAAGTCTGCGCCGAAGAAAGCAGGTGCTCCGTTCGGAAAGAAGGCTATTGCTGGTATGAGTCAGGACTTCTCGGTTCCGGTAATAGCGGAATATTACGAAGGAACGACATTCTGCCCTCAACCTGCAAGTATGAACCAACTGCCTATGTCGCTATGGAATGTGGCGTTGGAGGTGCATAGTGGAAGAATCTTCATAGGAAGCATTGCCACCTACATTTTTATTTTTGTGATGGGCATACTTGCCGTTTGGTGCTTATGGTCGGGCTACAGAATAAGGGTTAGAATCAGAAAGAAGACTATGCACAATAGCAAAGTCTAATAGAATGCAGAAGTTAAAAACGGATAACTATGGAGAACGAAACAAATCTTTTTAGAGTTTTGTTTCGTTCTTTTTTTTCGGTTTTATTTCGTTCTCCCATAAGTTTGTGTTATTTTTGTATATTCTTTTAAAACAAACCAATTGTAGCTGTTTATGGCATCAGAAAATACGCAAACTGTCAGCGGATTTATTCCCGACCCTTGTCAGCAGGAAGTGATTGAGGCTCAAGGTGGATTTCATCTTGTGCTTGCGCCTCCGGGATGTGGCAAGACGCAGATATTGACCGAACGCATACGCTATGCCCACGACTCGGAGGGTGTGGCGTATAAGGATATGTTGTGCCTTACGTTTACTAACCGTGCTGCGCGTGGCATGATTGAACGCATCGCGCAGAACATCATGGATGATGATGTGAGGGATGTGTTCGTGGGCAATGTGCATAGGTTCTGCTCGAAGTTTCTGTTTGCCGAGGGACTTGTGGCTGCCGAGTCGAGCGTTATTGACGAGGATGATGCCGTATCGATACTTGCGCGCTATCTTGGTGAGGACGAGTATATGGTGCTTTCCAACTACAATCGTCGTCGCTCGTATAGTGAGATATTTCATCTTGAGAGTATGATGCACCAGATTAGTCACGGGCATCCCAAGGAACTGCGTGTGCATCCTGACTGCATCAATCCTACGGACATTGCGGCGATGCGTCGTATCTGTACCGTGATGGGCAAGCCGTTTGACGCTGCTGCCATGACCGATATTTACAATAATGTGGAGCAGTATCGCGACCTTACCCAGTCGGACACGTGCGACTATGGCGACCGCCAGGCTATATTCAAGCTTTTGCAGAAGATGTCGCTTGTACAGCAGTATCGTCGGTACAAACGTGCCAACCGACTGCTTGACTTCCAGGACTTGCTGATGATGACATACGACGCGCTTGCTGCCGACAGGGAGCATAAGCTGTATAAGCGCTATCCGTGGATACAGGTGGACGAGGTGCAGGACATCAACCCGTTGCAGATGGCTATCATCAAGATGCTCACGGCGCGCCCGTTCCGCACGGTGATGTTTCTCGGCGATGAGCAGCAGGCGATATTCTCGTTTATGGGGGCCAAGCTCGACACGCTTTCTGCCATCAAGTCGAAGTCGGCATGCCAGTTGCATCATCTGTCGGTGAATCATCGTTCGCCTCGCTATCTGCTCGACATTTTCAATACTTATGCCGCTGAGGTGCTTCGAATTGACAGCACATTGCTGCCCGATGCCGGCAAAAGTAATGATGAAGTGCTTATGGGCAACGAACTGAAGATTCTGTGTAGCGAGGATTATGATCAAGAGGTGCGCGACTGCGTACAGTTTGCCGACACTCTCAATCGTACGTTCCCCCAATCTACCACAGCATTTGTGGTTAATGCCAACCGCGATGCTGAGGATATAAGTCAGGAGCTGACACGTTGTGGCATAGGTCACTTCAAGGTTTCGGGTACCGACCTCTTCTCACAGCCCGATGTGAAGCTTCTGTTGGCTCATCTTGGTGTGCTGAACAATGAGTTCAGCTTTATGTCGTGGGCAAGATTGATGAAAGGAGTGCGTGTTTACGAGAGCAATGCGGCTGCGCGTAAGTTTGTGCGTGACCTGTTCGACCGTGCCATATTGCCGTCAGACCTGTTGCGCGACGACGATTCAACCTATCTCATGCGATTTGTCGATAGCTATACCAATGATACGATAGTGGTGTTCGATACCGAGACTACAGGACTGAACGTGTTTGAAGACGACATCCTGCAGATAGCTGCCGTGAAGATGAGGAACGGTGAGGTGGTGAAAGGGTCGGAGTTTACGGTGTATATCGAGACCGAGCGCGAGATACCGGCTATGCTTGGCGATATAGTCAATCCCATTGTTGAGGAGCGCAAGCACCATGACTTGCTGACGCACGAGGAAGCATTACGCCAGTTTATGGCCTATGCCGACGGATGCACTCTGCTCGGACACAATGCCGATTACGACTATAACATACTTGACTTTAATCTGCGCCGTTATACGCCAGACATCAATCTGCATGACTCGCATCCGGAGTATCTCGACTCGTTGCGACTCGTGCGTCTGTTGCATCCCGAACTGAAGGAGCACAAACTGAAGTATCTGCTTGAAGTGCTGCATCTGGAGGGTTCAAACTCGCATCTTGCCGATGATGATGTCAATGCTACACGCAGCGTAGTGGTGCATTGCTATGAGCTTTCGAAGGATAGGGTAGGGCAGCAGCACGACTTCCTTAACGACAGTCGGGTGCGTCAGCGTATCGAAACATTGCGTCGTAACTACAAGCAGATGTACGTTTCGGCTCTGGAAAGAATGTATTCAAGAGACGAAAGTGCAGACGGGGCTGAAGCCTTAGCCGTTGTAGCCGATGATGAAAAGCTGGTGAAGCCTGCATTGGTAGTCGAACTGAATCGTTTCTACGACTATCTACTTTCTGAAGGAATGGTGCAGGAGATAGACGGACTGCGTTTTGTGATGGACTATCTGTCGGGCGAGATGATAGATCCGAGTCGAGAACCGTCGCTATACGAGCAGCTTTCTAATCATACAATGGAGATAAGCACTCTGAAGGAAGCTGACCTTTGCGGCAGCAGCAACATGAAGGAGCGCATATTCGTCACTACCATACACAAGGCAAAGGGACTGGAGTTTGACAATGTCATCATATTCGATGCCGTCGACGGACGTATGCCCAACTATTACAGTCGCAACAACCCTCGCCAATTGGCAGAGGATGCCCGCAAATTCTACGTTGCCTTGTCGCGTGCCAAGCATAGGCTGTATGTTTCGCAATGCATCACACGCCTCGACTATCAGAATGTTCCGCACGACGTACACCTCACGCCATTCATGAAGCCGATAGCGAAGTACTTCAAGGAAGAGCGCTTTGCTGCCGAAAAGAAGTAAGTGGCGTATAAAGCCAAAATAAAGTCAGAACCCTATAAGCAAAAAAAAACTGACAACTACTTGCCGCCAGTATCTATTGATGTTGTGGCAAGTGTTGTCAGTTTTTAAGTTTGAACGAGTTTTCGATACTCGTTATCTCACTTGAGAATTTCTTGTCTATCTTGATGCGTTGCTCCACCTGGTTACAACTGTATATCACAGTAGAGTGGTCGCGTCCGCCAACGAGTCGTCCTATTCGGCTTGCTGGCATCTTGGTGTATTTCTGTGCCAGATATATCGACACCTGACGAGCCATGACGTAGTCTTTCTTTCGGCTGCGGCTGTTGATGTTGGCAGGTGTAACGTTGTAGTGCTGGCAAACGCTTTCGATGATGTCGTCTACCGTAAGCGGATTTTCCTCTACCTTTACCGAGCGCTTGATTACGCGCTGGGCGAGCTGCATGTCAACGTTGCAGTTGTACACCACGCTGTAAGCCATAAGCGAATTGATTACGCCTTGCAGGTCGCGTACGCTTCCGTTGGCTGTCGAAGCGATAAACTTCACCACATCCTCTGGAATGTTCAAGCCGTCGTGGCGTATCTTGCTCTGCAGAATGTCTACGCACAGCTGTACGTTAGGCTTCTCGAGCTCGGCGATGAGTCCGCATGAGAATCGGGTGATGAGTCGCTCGTTCATTCCCTTCAGTTCTACCGGTGGACGGTCGCTGGCAAGGATGATGCGCTTGCCGGTGCGGAAGAGGTGGTTGAAGATGTGGAAGAAGGTGTTCTGTGTGCCCTTCTTGTCTTCCCACTCCTGAATGTCGTCGACAATCAGAACGTCGATGGTCTGGTAGAAGTTGATGAAGTCGTTGATTGTGTTGCGCAGTACGGCGTTGGTGTACTGCACCTCAAACAATCGGGCGCTGATATAGAGCACACGCTTCTCGGGATAGATTCGCTTAGCCTCGACACCTATAGCATTAATAAGGTGTGTCTTGCCACATCCTGAAGGTCCGAACACAAAGAACGGGTTGAACTGCATGTTCTGCGGATGCTCGGCTATGGTCTGTCCAATGGCGCGCGGCAACTTGTTGCTGTTGCCCTCGATGTAGTTGCGGAAGGTGAGATGTGGGTTCAGCTGAGAGTCAATCTGCTGCAGTGGTGATGCATCGATAAGATTAGGCGACTCGTTGGCATTGGTACGTGCCTGCGGACGCATTGTCTCGTCGGTAGGCTCGTCGCCTTCAATCACCTGCGTCTTCTTGTTCTCGCTGTCGGTAACAATACGATAAGAAAGTTGAACGTTCTCTCCAAACATACGTGTAAGCACCTTGCGCAACAAGTCGACATAGTTCTCCTCCAAATACTCGTACACGAACGGACTCGGTACGCGTATCAACACGGTCTTCGACTCCTCATTGAAGGATTCGAAGACAATGCTCTTGAACCATGCATTGTATTGTTGCTCGGTAGTGTTCTCGTGTATAAGGGCGAGACACTTGTCCCAAAGCTTCTCAGGACTTAAATTCATTGGCTGTGGTACGTATGTTAAAATGTCTTTCGACAGGTTGATTCTTAAAATTCCGTCTGCAAAATTACTTATTTTTTTTGATGTGAGCAAATCGTCTGCATTTTATTGTTTAAGCAAAGTTTGTTAACAGCCTTATTTTCCGACAGTTAGCATTTTTTATGAATTATTGGATGTAAAATGGCGTTGTAATATAAAATGCGTTGATTTACTGACAGTTACGTGATTTAAGCAAATTTTAGACGTAGTGGTGAAACATTGTTTACAATTGTGCTAAGATATTGAAATAACGGCTTCAGAGCGAGTCTGAAGCCGTGAAACATTTCATCGTTCTTATTTATACAAAATCTAATTGGCTTATTTATCCTTCTTTCCGAACAGAGAGAAGTGTACATAGCGCTTCGGGTGCTGTCGGAGGTTGGTGAGGAGCGAGTCGGCGCTACACATTGTAGAGTTGAGGTTGTTGTAGAGCGAGGCATCGTTCATGAGCAGTCCGAGTGTACCGTTGTTGCTGTTGAGCTTGGCGGTGAGCTCTTGTACATTATTTATGGTCTGGTCAACCTGGCGCATTGTAGTCTGGATGTCGAGAGCGGCGAGGTTGGATGTCAGCTTGTTGGTGTTGTCGAGTACTCCGTCGGCCTTGGCCATCATCACTGGTACGCCCTTGTTGAGCGAAGCCATGAGCTTGTTGAGTTCGGCAGTAGAAGTGGTGAGGTTGCCGGTGATGGTCTGTACGTTGTGTAGCGACTGTGCCAGAGCATGGTCGGCAAGCAGAGTGTTGAGGCTTCCAAGAATGCTGTCGAGCTTGGGCAGCATCTTCTCGATTGTAGGAATCATGTCGGCTGCCTTGCCCAAAGCTCCGCCGTTGACATCGCCCTTGATGGTGCTGCCTGGCATGACACGTTCGCGCGGATTGTTGGCGAGCAGCAGGTTGACCTTGATGTTGCCCATGAAGTCACTCTCGATTTCGGCTGTTGAGCCAGCTGGAATGCGCATAGCCTTGTCGAGTCCTACAAGCACACGAGTAGGTTTGTCGCCTGCATAGTCGTAGATGATATCCTTGACAGTACCCACTTTGAATCCGTCGGCATAGATGGGGCTTGATGTTGACAGTCCGCTTATGTCTTTGAACTCTATGTAGTAGTCGTCGGTTGACGAGAAGACGTTAAGTCCCTTCAGAAAATTCATTCCGAAGAAAAGGATGATGACTCCCACAATAGCTACGAGTGCTATTTTCACTTCTTTCGTAAATCCTTTCATAATTTATTGTCAATTTTATTTGTTTCTATTTTGTTTGTATTCGCGTATGCCTTGGTTTACGTCCATTTTGGCTCCGTTCTTGAATGCTATGATAAATGCACCGGGGAATTTGTCGAGTATCGTCTTGCGCAGGCGGTATATCTCATTGTAGTTGTTAGAAGCTCCGTAAGTATACTTTATCATTCCGTTTTCCTCGAAGCTGTCGCAGCCCTCAAGTCCGCGGAAGTTATGGTCGCCAGTCTTCAGTTTGCGCTGCGATACAAGTATCTGCACCTTGAATACCGGCTGTGCGTCGTTCACTCTTCCCGAAGGCTGAGATGTGGTGTTGCGCTGTATAGGTTTACGCTCGGTATTTGATGTGCGAGTTGATGTTGATGGTCGTTCTGTCGAAACGTTTTTGTCAACATTGTTCTTACTGTTTTTGTCGACGTTCTCCTTGCGGTTATTGTCGGCAGACTCTTGTGTGTCCGTGTTGATTGCTTCAACGTTTTGTACCGGTTCGGGGGGTTCTGCAATGGGGTCGGATATCGTCTTGTATGGCACAGTCATGCGCGTGTCGTACTTGTTCTTGTACTGTACGAAAGCATTGTATATGCCACGTGCCATGTTGTCCACCTGTGCCTTGTCGTTGAGTATGCGTTCCTCGTCGGGAGTTGATATGTAGCCCAACTCAATCAGACAAGCTGGCATTGACGTGAGTCGTAGCACGGCGAGGTTCTGCTGATGTACGCCCTTGTTGGGTCGATTGGCTGCGCGACATACATGTGTCTGTAACATCTTGGCAAACTCGATGCTTCGTGTCAGGTTCTTGTCCTGGATGAATTCGAACATGATGTTGCTCTCGGGCGAGTTGGGATCGAATCCCACGTAGTGTTGCTTATAGTCTTTCTCAAGCAGTATTACGGAGTTCTCGCGTTTTGCCACCTCCAGATTCTCCACCTTTGCGTGCGAACGACCGTCGCCCAAGGTGTATGTCTCGAATCCGCGCATGCTGTGGTTGCCCTTCAAAGCATTGGTGTGTACGGATATAAAGAGGTCGGCTTTCTTGCGGTTGGCTATCTCGGCGCGCTCGTACAAGGGTATGAACACGTCGGTTTTGCGGGTATATACCACCGTCACGTCGGGACAATTGCGCTCCACATAGCGTCCGAAAGCGAGCGCTACGCTGAGGTTGATGTTCTTTTCTACCGATTTGCTTCCGGGCGCTCCGGTGTCCTTTCCGCCGTGTCCGGGGTCGATGCAAAGCGTGAACTTGCGGTTGGCACCGGCTACAGCCGATACAAACGTTATAATGAGAATTGTTAAGAGCAATAATTTTTTTGCCATAAACGAGATACGGTTGGTTGGTCCAAATGTCTGAACTGCAACAATTTTAGGTGCAAAGTTAGCGAATTAATCGTTAATAACTGCGTTAAACCGATAAAAACATGTAGGTATATTTTGCATTGTCTTTGATTTTGCGTAAATTCGCAATATAATAAAGTAAAATAGACAAACGTAAAAAATGACAATGAAGTTAAGTACAGCAGTTGTCTGTTTCCTGTTGTCAATGGGATTGACGTTGTCGTGCAGCAAGCCGAAACCGATGCCTACAACGATGCGTTCGGTATATTACTGGAGCACAACGCTCAATATGGATTCGGTTAAGACCGCCTTCATGCGCAATTACGACATCAGCCGGATGTACATACGCTACTTTGACGTGGTGGCAGACCAGAGCGGGAGAGCGGTGCCCAATGCTACGCTGAAGTTTGCTACCGACGTGCCACAGGGCATAGACATCGTGCCTACGGTGTTCGTTATGCCCGAATGTCTAAGGCAAGACCGTAGCCGGTTGGCTTCGCTCATTGTGAAACGAGTGGTGCAGATGAATGAGACCAACGACGTGTACAATGTGAAGGAGATACAGATAGACTGCGACTGGACTCAGTCAACACGCCAATTGTATGCCGAATTCATGCAGGCTATGATGCGCGAGTGTCACAGCCGACATCTCAAACTGTCGTCGACAATACGTCTGCATCAGCTTGCCCAGACTCCTCCGCCTGCCGACCGAGGCGTGCTGATGATGTATAATACAGGCGATGCTACCGACATACGTTGTCATAAGCCGATACTCGACATGCACGATGCGGCTCCATACCTGCCCCGTCTGAATGACTACAAGCTGAAGCTCAGCACGGCTTACCCAATATTCACATGGCGCATACTGTTTCGTGGAGGCAGGTTTGTGGGCTTCATCCATAACGATGGCGAATATCCTATACTGCCAAGCGACTCTATCGCACTTCGCCAACCGTCGGCTGCCGACATCATCGAAGCCGTTAATGTAATAGGTAGCCGCCGACCAGATGCCAACAACGAGATAATACTTTTCGATCTTAACAACCATAACATCAACCGACTTAAACACAAAGATTATGAAAAGATTCTTAATATGTAGTTTGATTGCAGCCTTGCCGATTGTCGATGCTGCGGCTTGCGTGGCCGAAGGACCTACGCACAACCGTTATATGTTCTCCGTCTATCGCCACAACGCACTTACTGACGGACCCGCCTTTCTCTACGACATCGACCGCTATTGGCAGACGTACACCGGCAACGACGGTCCGAGCGGTGTGGGGTTCTACAAATGGAACCGCGACGAGATAATGAGCACTGCCCGAAAGAAGAACGACACAGCGATGATAGCCTATCTGACGCTGTTCAACCGCTACTTCAAGACGTGCGAGGCGTATACTGAGGATGCCTGGAACTATCCCACAAAGCAGGAGATGGCGCAGCGACAAAAGAGCTTTATGGAGGTGCTTGTTGCCACTAAGGCTTATCGTGGCACGGCGCTCCGACCGCAGTATGTGCTGTTGCAGATGCGTGCCAACATGATGTTGGGCTACAACAATGCAAACATAGCATTGTGGAATTCTACAGCTTCGCGACTTGCCGAAAGTCCGTGGCGTGATGCCATGCGTAACATCTACGCCCGAGCTTTGCTCAAGAGCAGTCAACGTACACGTGCCTGCAATATATATGCCGAGCAGGGCGACGTGCAGTCAATCAAGACCGTGATGCGCAACTTCCGCAATCTGGCAGGAATACGTACCTTATTCGCACAAAATCCCAATGCCCCTACGCTACATTTTCTCGTACAGGACTTTGTGAACAATGTACAGGAAACGCTCGACCAGAAGGCGGCTGGATTTGACGATGCCGAATGGTTTAAGACTATTGATGCCAAGCAGGTGTATCGCAAGGAGGCGATGGCGTTCGTGCAGTTTGCTGTCGACGCAGCAGCTAATGCCAATGTCAAGTCGCCCAGCCTGTGGCTGGCTGCAGCAAGTATGGTGGATTATCTCATAGGCAACAACCAACGGGCTATTGCCGAAGCTGACAAGGCTGTTGAGGCTGACGGAACGGAGCGCATGTGCGACAATGCACGTGCCATACGTTTGCTCGTGTCTACCCGTACAAACAAGCCGACCGCTGAATATACTGACTATCTGCTTGCCGAATTCCGTTGGCTCGACGCTAAAATAAAGGAAGAGCGTGGCATCAGTAGCGAATACGAAAATCACTACACCGACGTAAAGGATCGTGTAGTGCACAAGGGACTGGAACCGCTCTTCCGTAATGCGGGCATGGACAACACGGCTCTTGCGCTGTGTGCTATGATGAATGCAGAAGGCAACTATAATAATAATGTGTCGTATGGTCCGTGGGACGAGTATTTCAGCAAGATGGACAGTCTTAAAGCCGATCGCCTTGCCGACTATTATCAGTATCTGACTACGCCACATGCCAACGCTTTCGAGACCTACTGCACGCAGAACACCTATCATGATGCCGACTACTTCAACGACCTCATCGGCACAAAACTCATAGCCGAGGGTCGCTTTGCCGATGCCATTCCTTATCTGAAGAAGGTGGGTATGTCGCTGCTTTCCACTCAGATGATAAGCATATACAGCTCGCAGCGCCACTATGATACGCCCCGCTGGTTTGGCAAGCAGAAGGTGGAGGAGGCTTATGAGCCGGTAAAGGTGACACGCAACGCAAAGCTCGACTTCTGTATGGACATGACCGACCGCCTAAGCCGATACAGTCTTGCTCGCGAAGGCAGTGACAAACAGCAGATGGCTTACGACTTAGCAGTGCGCTATTATCAGGCTTCGTGCTATGGCGACTGTTGGTATCTGACGCATTACTATCACAGCGTGATGGATTCGGCACGTTCGTGGGAGAAGGACTTTGCTGCCGAGACTGTGAAGTATCTGAATGTGGCAAAGCATTCGGACGATGTTCAGTTGCGCTACCGCTCTTTGTATGCTCTGGCTTTCATGCCCGTAGAGCCTTGGGCAACTGTCGAATATGATACCAGCAACGGCTATAAGGAAATTTTGGTTGTACATCCTAAGTCGGCACAATATATGGCTTTGAGCGATCTTGACATGTTTGCCAAGGCTTATCCCAACGCAATAGACGATTATACTCGGCGTTGTGATGTGCTGCGTGAGTTTAGAAATAAATAAAAATAGTAGGAGGCTATGGCATCCCCGCCATAGCCTCCTACTATTTTTATTTTACCGTTTTTATTCCGTTCTCTTCACGATTATTTCCACGCCAGCGCCGTTGCAGTCAGCACTCATTGGCGGATTGCATTTGGTGATGCGCAGCATTACTGAGGAGATGTCGGCATAGCTGTCCATAAGTCTGTCGGCTATGCGACCTGCCACGTGCTCGATGAGTTTTGAGGGAATGTTCATCTCCTCCTTTATAATATTGTAAACCTCGGCGTAGTTGAGCGTGTCGGCTACGTCGTCGGTTTGCATTGCGCGCGAAATGTCGTAGCTCGCGCGTACATTTATTATATAGTCGTTGCCCGTGAGCTGTTCCTGAGGCAGCACTCCGTGGTGTGCGTGCAGGCGTATTCCGTCAATGTGAATGTATGATTCAGTAAGGGTTATCATAACTCTCAACTCTCAATTCTCAACTTTAAACTTGGTTAATTATCCGCAGCGTGAAGCTCCACAGTTCTTGCAGATAAGACATCCCTCCTGGTATACGAGAGTCTCTTGTCCGCATACGGGGCATACCTGACCTTTGGCAGCAGTGCCATCGACAATGTATTTTTTCAAGGCTCGCTCCACACCGTTCTTCCATGTGTTGATGCTCTGATCGTTGAGTTGCAGCGAACCCACGAGCTTTATCACGTGGTCGATAGGCATGCGATAGCGCAGTACGCCCGAGATGAGCTTGGCATAGTTCCAATATTCGGGGTTGAACTTCTCAGAGAGTCCCTCGACGGTGGTCTTGTAGCCACGCTTGTTTTCAAACTGGAAGTCGTAACGCTTTGTTCCGTCAGGGTTTACCTGCTTGATAATGCGTCCCTTTGTGATGGTCTTGGGCAGGGCAATACCCTCTTCGTCGTCCTGCAGACCCGTGAATATCTCGTAAGGATAGCCGTCGAGCAGTCCGACAAAAGCCACCCACTTCTCGCGATTGTTCTGGAATCGCACCACGTCGCATTCCAGTTCGCGCGGACGGGTCTCCGTTACGGCGAGCACGTTGGCAAGTGCCGTAACCTTGTCGTTGGCTGGCTGTGCGGCAGCCTTCTTCTTCTTGTCCTTCTTGCTTACCGCTATCATCACGCCCGAGCGTGATCCGTCGCGGTAGATGGTGCATCCCTTGCATCCCGAGCGCCATGCCTCTACGTACAGACGGTTTACAAGTGCCTCGTCTACGTTGTTGGGCAGGTTGACGGTTACACTGATAGAGTGGTCCACCCATTTCTGTATGGCACCCTGCATGCGCACCTTCATCAGCCAGTCGACATCGTTGGCAGTAGCTTTATAATAAGGTGAGCGTGCCACGAGCTCGTCAATCTCTTCCTGGGTGTAACGCTTCTCGGTGTCGATACCGTTGACGCGCATCCATTCGAGGAACTTCTTGTGGTAGACAATGTACTCCTCGAACGAGTCGCCCACTTCGTCAACGAAGTCAACATGTACGTCGGCATCGTTGGGATTGACCTTGCGGCGACGCTTGTATACGGGCATGAACACCGGTTCGATGCCGCTTGTGGTCTGTGTCATGAGCGATGTTGTGCCGGTAGGAGCTATGGTGAGACACGCAATGTTGCGACGTCCGTAGGTCATTATGTCGCTGTAGAGCTGAGGGTCGGCCTCCTTTATGCGCAGCAGGAAGGGATTGTTCTTCTCGCGTTCGGCATCGAATATGGCGAAAGCTCCGCGCTCCTGTGCCATCTTTACTGACGATGCGTAGGCTGTCAGAGCCAGTGTGCGATGAACGTCAACGCTGAATGTTGTAGCCTCTTCGGTGCCGTAGCGCAGTCCCATGGCTGCAAGCATGTCGCCTTCGGCTGTAATGCCCACACCCGTACGGCGTCCCTTCGAACTCTTGTCTTTAATCTTCTCCCACAAATGATACTCGGCGTGCTTTATGTCATCGCTCTGTGGGTCGTGGCTGATCTTATCCATTATGAGGTCGATCTTCTCAAGTTCAAGGTCGACGATGTCGTCCATGATGCGCTGTGCCTTGGCTATATGTTCCTTGAAGAGGTCGAAGTCGAAGCTTGCCTCAGGTGTAAATGGATTCTTGATGTATGCGTAGAGGTTGATGGCAAGCAGTCGGCACGAGTCGTACGGACAGAGAGGTATCTCGCCGCAGGGGTTGGTGCTGACGGTCTGGAAGCCGAGGTCGGCATAGCAGTCGGGAATGCTTTCGCGCAGAATGGTGTCCCAGAAAAGTACGCCAGGCTCGGCACTCTTCCAAGCATTGTGTACAATCTTCTCCCAAAGCTGCTTGGCAGAGATGTCCTTCTTCACGATAGGATTGTCAGAATCTATCGGGAACTGCTGTGTATAAGGTTTGTCTTCAACAGCAGCTTGCATGAATTCGTCGTCAATCTTTACGCTCACGTTGGCTCCGGTCACCTTGCCTTCGGTCATCTTGGCATCGATGAATGCCTCGCTGTCGGGATGCTTGATGCTGACCGACAGCATCAGTGCGCCACGACGGCCGTCTTGTGCCACCTCACGTGTTGAGTTGCTGTATCGCTCCATGAACGGAACGAGTCCGGTAGAGGTCAGAGCCGAATTGGCTACGGGCGAACCCTTCGGGCGAATCTGCGAGAGGTCGTGGCCTACTCCGCCACGGCGTTTCATCAGCTGCACCTGCTCTTCGTCCAGACGCATAATGGCACCGTATGAGTCGCCGTCGCCTTCGATGCCGATAACGAAGCAGTTGCTGAGTGACGCTATCTGGTGGTCGTTGCCGATACCCGTCATCGGACTGCCGGCAGGAATGATGTAGCGGAAGTGGTCGAGCAGGTCGAACACCTCACGCTCACTCATCGGGTTGGGATATTTGTTTTCGATGCGTGCTATTTCGCGTGCCAGTCGCCAGTGCATGTCTTCGGGCGACTGCTCGTAGATGTTGCCGAAGCTGTCCTTCATGGCATACTTGCTCACCCACACGCGTGCTGCAAGCTCATCGCCGGCGAAATATTCGAGTGAAGCCTTGTAGGCTTCGTCGTAAGTGTATGTCTTCTTGTTTTCCATTTGTGTGTTTTTAAGTCGTTGCTTTCTTAAATGTCGTGCTTGGCAAAACGCTCTTCTGCCAGCTTCTCCCATTTTGTTCCGGGCTTGCCATAGTTGGCATATGGCCAGATGCTGATGCCACCGCGCGGAGTGAAAATGCCTGTCACTTCGATGTATTTCGGATCCATCAGCTTAATGAGGTCTTTCATGATGATGTTGACACAGTCCTCATGGAAGTCACCGTGGTTGCGGAAGCTGAACAGATAAAGCTTCAAGCTCTTGCTCTCCACCATGCGCACGTCGGGCACATAGCTGATACGTATCTCGGCAAAGTCGGGCTGTCCGGTGATAGGGCACAAAGATGTGAATTCTGGGCAGTTGAATCTTACCCAGTAATCGTTACCCTGATGTTTGTTGACGAACGATTCGAGAACTTCGGGAGCGTAATCGTCACGATATTTCGTTTTTGCGCCAAGAGCCTGCAGACCCTCGTCGCGTCGGTTTTCATTGTTTGCTGCCATTTCTATAATTGTTTTTGTTTGGTGCAAAGTTACAGAATTTTATGCATATTGACGAATTTCTTGTATATACGTTAATATAATAATATTCTTCATGATAACGAAAAAAAGGAGACAACCGCTCTGTTGTCGGTTGTCTCCTTATGTAAGTTGTTATGTATCAATTGTGTGTGCAATGATTACTGCATGATTACGCCACTGTCGTCAGTAGGATTCTGAGTGAGTGTGCCTGGATAAGCGTTGATAGCATTCTGCGGGATGTAGTATGTCACACGGAAGTCAGAAGCCTTAACCACCTCATGCTGGTTGTGTGGGCCCGGATAGTCGCGAGTCAAGGCATGACCGTTGCGGAACACGTCGTAGCTGCGCTCTGCCTGATATGCCAATTCGAGCTGGCGCTCCTTGTCGATAAGTGTGAATGCGTTGTTGGCGTTGAGAGTTCCAGTAGGATACTCGCCGCCCACGATTGCACGTCCGCGAATCTTGTTGAGATCCTTCTCGGCTTCAGAGTAGTTGCCGAGCTTGGCAAGAGCCTCTGCACGATTGAGGTAGATTTCGCCAAGACGGCTGATTACCGGTGAGTGGAGCTGAGAGTCTTCGCCCTCGCGTGAGCACTTCACGATGTAGAACTGCGGATACTCACGGTTTACTGTGATGTAGTTGTCGAGCATACCCTGATAGGTCTTGCCACCATAGTTGATGGTGTAGTACTGGGCAGTAGCGTCAACTACTGTAAGGTCGTATGATTTGCCTTCTTTGTCAACACAAGTGACCTTGTCGCCGGTGTGCTTTGTGTCAAACTGAGCATAGTGCTTGTTGTTGTCGCTTCCTACATAGATGAAACGGAACACTTCCTTGTTGTCGTCAGTGTAAGTCGGCTCAATGAAATTGGCTCGAGCGTCAACAATCTTCTTAGAAGCCGGGCGCCAGTCGTTGCGTCCAGTCTCGTTGAGCAGGTCGATATACTTCTGGCTGGCGTACATCTCGCCCCAGCCCATACCGCCGATGTTAGAGTACATACCACCGATGCCATAGTAGTGGTCCCAACCTGAGAACTCAGAAGCTACGCGTTTAACAACGAAAATCGACTCCTTGTTGTCCTCTGGACGCAGCGTGTTGTAAAGCATGAAATCCTCGCGTGGAAGCAATTCGTAGTCGGAGTTGCCTATTACCTTATCAGCATATTCCTTGGCAAGCTGAGCATACTCGCGGTTTGGATTCTCGTATGTACCGCTCATATAGAGGTAAACGCGTGAGAGCATAGCCTGTGCAGCAGCCTTAGAAGCGTAAGCCGGACCACGGTTTACAGAGAGTAACTGCTCTGCTTTCTTGAGATCGTTGATAGCCTGTTCATAGGTTTTCTCTACAGTAGCGCGGTCGTCAAGCTGTAAGTCAAGAATAATGTCAGGCGTACCATTTACAAGAGGTACACCAAGGTTCTTGGTAGGAGCCTGATAGTATGGACGGCCGTAGGCACGGCAGAGGTAGAAGTACATCATACCACGTACATAGTAGCACTCACCGAGAGCATTGTCCACTTCAGTGCCTTGACCTTCAGACACCATCTGGATAATGTTTGAAGCCTGTGCAATGGCCTTGTAGCCCGAGTCCCAGAAGCTCTGCAGACGATAGTTGTTAGGTGTGCGCGAGTAGCTGATGAACTCGAAGAAGGCGTCGGTTGACGATCCACGAATCACCATGTTGTCGCCAGCGTATTCACCGCAGCGGTGCATCGGGTCTGACCACGACTTGAGCTGTGCGTAGATACCGTTGAGCAATGCGTCGAGATTGCCTGCAGGGTCGTTCTTTATCTGTTCGTCCGCCATGTTGTATGTCGGAAAACGCTCTATGTCGCACGAGCCGAATAATGTCGCACCGAGCATGAGAGCCAATATACTTTTTTTCATTTTCATTGTAGTCTGTTTTTTAGAAAGTTAAGTTAACACCGAACATAAACTTGCGTACGGCTGGATATACCGATACACCGCCAGTGCTTGTAACGCTGAGCACGCCCTTGTCGTTGCTGTCGGCTGGGAGCTCTGGGTCAACACCTGAGTAGTCGGTGATGCAGAACAGGTTTTCGCCCGATACAGAGAGGCGCAGTGTCTGGATGCCATACTTCTTGAGGTCGAAGTTGTAGCCCAGTGTCAGCGAGCGCAGCTTCAGATAGTCTGAGCTTTCGAGATAGCGTGAAGAGGCGAGGTTGCCCTTGTCCTGGTTGTTGTACATAGCGCGCGGATGAGTAGCCTTGTCGCCAGCCTTCTGCCAGCGTGACCATCCCTTCTGCAGTTTCATCTGGTTGCGGTCGCCTGCGTAAGCACCGTCCGAGTCGTACTCCTGACGGAAGTAGCTGTAAATCTGTCCGCCGAGTGAGTAGCCGAAGTTGGCCTGAAGGTCGAAGTTCTTATATAATACCGATGTGCTGAAGCTGCCGTATACATCAGGTGACGAATTGCCACACTTGTAGTAAGAAGCCTTAGAGTAGCTGTCGGTAACAACCTTGTTGCCGTTGGCATCGTTCGTATACCACTGTGGTTTACCGTTCTCTGGGTTGACGCCAGCCCATTCCTTCATATAATATGTGTCTACAGGCTCGCCAATCTCAAGTATACGCTGTGCTGTACCTGCGATGCTTGTACCGTCGCTTACAATCACTGGCTTAACAACATAGTTGCCGTTGGCATCGCGCTGCTTGTAGAGGTCGCGCAGTTCGTTGCTGTTGTGTGAGATGTTGGCTGTAACGTTCCATGTGAGGTCCTTTGTGCGGATGATGTCGCCGCCTATGGTAAGCTCAACACCGGTGTTGCGCATCTTGCCGATGTTCTTCCAGATAGAAGTAACACCTACAAGACCTGTTACAGGCACCTGATAGAGAATGTTGCTTGTATTCTTAACGTAGAAGTCGAGAGTGGCAGTAAGGCGGTTCTGGAAGAATGCAGCGTCTACGCCGACACCCGTTGTGAATGTCTTCTCCCATGTGAGGTCTTTGTTGCCAATCTGCGAGATGAGTGCACCTGATTGTTCGTTGTATTTTGCACCTACAGAGTAGAGCGAATACGACGGATAGAGCGATGTGGGTACGTTACCTACCGAACCAAATGAGGCACGCAGCTTGAGCATGTCTACCCATTGAGCCTTAAACCAGCTCTCATTGTTGATGTTCCATGCACCGCTGAATGAGAAGAAGTTGCCATAGCGGTTGTTTGAACCGAAGTTTGAACGTCCGTCACGACGCAGTGATACTTCGCCGAAGTAGCGGTTGTCGTAGTTGTAGCGCCACTGTGTGAAGTACGACTGCTTTGCCCATGCCTGACGATAGCCATTGGCCTTCTCGGGCTTTGCAGCTGTAGTGAAGTCCTCGAATCCTGAGAGGAATCCGGTAGCGTAAACGTCGGTATACTTCATTTCCCAGTCGTTGAACTCGTATGCCAACAGACCGTTGACGTTGTGCTTGCCCCATGACTTCTGGAAGCGCAGCAACTGGTTGGTATAGCGACGTGTAGTGTTGTAGTTGTATTCTGTGATACGGCCGTCTACACCCTCGCCACCGCTCGACTTAGGGTCGGTATAGCCATGCGATTGGCTGTTGTAGTAGCTGTAATTGTTTACAGATGAGAATGTGAGCCATGGCATAATCTTAATGTCAAAGTCGAAACCGCCTGCAAGGTCGTATGAGCAGCTTGAACCATAGTTGCCTGCCGCAAGGTCGTTGAGGTAGTTGGTTCCCTTAGAGTTAACCCATCCCTCATAGTAGTTGGGCACGGGGTTACCGTTCTCGTCAAACGGATTATCCCATGGCAACATAGAGTACATTGCGCCTACACTATACTGACGGTCTTTGTCTGTTGTACGCGAGCCGCTGAGGTTAGGCTTGATTGTAAGCCACTCGTAAGGCTTGTATACCACCTTGATACGTGTGCTGTAGCGGCTGAGGTCGTAGCCCTTCACGGCACCTTCTTCCTTGAAGTAGCCCATAGTGAACATCGACTGCATCTTCTCATTACCGCCATTAAGGGTCACGTTATAGTCCTGCGTAGAACCGGTCTTCTTGGCAAGCTTGAACCAGTCGAAGTTAGAGTTGCGCAAGTCCTCATTCCAGCGTGGGAAGTTCACAGCCTCTACATTCTGGAACGACTTGTAGTAGTCGTAGAACTCGGCGCCGTCCATCATCTCCATATTGCCACGGCTGAGTGTGCTTGCACCTGCCTTGGCAGAAAGTGTGATAGACATCTTCTCGTGACGAGCCTGCTTTGTAGTTACAACAACAACACCGTTGGCACCCTCCGAACCGTAGATAGCGGTAGAAGCAGCGTCCTTGAGAACTGTCATTGATTCGATATCGTCAGGGTTGAGGTCGCCGGCAGAGTTGCCCACGATTACACCGTCAACAACCCACAATGGAGCTGTTGCACCGTTGATAGAAGTCTGACCACGGATTACGATAGCACCCGTTGAACCAGGACGTCCTGAACCCGGTGCTACATATACGCCCGAAACCTTGCCGTTGAGCATGTTCTCGACTGTAGCAGAAGTAACGTCTTTCAGTTTGTCGGCCTTGATATTTGCCATTGCTCCGGTGAGGCTCTCCTTCTTCTGTGTGCCGTAGCCCACAACCACGATTTCCTCAAGCGACTCTGAGTCTTCATGGATTTCAATTTTCATGCCGTTACGTGCCTCAAACTCCTCGTTCTTGTAGCCTACATACGACACCTGTAGTTGAGCTCCCTCTGGAGCGTTCAGTTCGAAGTTGCCGTCGATGTCGGTGATTGTGGCGAGTTTTGTGCCCTTCACCTTGACGCTGGCACCGATGATTGGTTCACCAGTTTTGCTGTCGACAATAGTTCCTTTGATTTTGCTGGTTTGCTGCTCGATGCGCAAACTTTCCTGTGCAGCAGAATTGTCAGCGTATGCTGCATTTGCCGCCAACAGTGAGGCACAAACAAGCATACCTACTTTTAGATTCTTTGCCATACTTTGGTTGTTTTGATTAGTATTAAAATAGTTATTAGTATTGTCTATATGGTCGCACTAAGAACAAAAATCGTAAATGTTCATCTGCAAAATTATACATTAATTTCTATTTACCCCACCCAATAAGGTTATTTAACACGAATGACATTAAAAAAGGTTCATCTGACATTCTGAGTGAATAAAAATCCCAATAAACAGTTTGGAATACTCAAAATGTCGGATGAACCTTGTATTTAAGTGTAAATAATAATCAAATTGTTACAGGCTGAATACTTTCCAGATGCTGTAGTTGATGTCGTTGTCGTATGCATCTTCGCCCTCATGGCGCTTGGCAGCCTTAACTACGCGTATTGTGACGGGCAATACCAGTATCTCGTACAGAGTCTTCAGTATCACTTGCGAGATGATTAGTACGGGCAGTTCCTTCAATGGCACCACGCCACCGAGCGCCAATGGGAAGAAGATAAGTGAGTCGGCTGTCTCGCCATATACCGTACTCATGATGGCACGTGCGGAGAAGTTGCGGCCGCCCGACTGTATCTTCATGCGGCTCATGACGTAGGCGTTGACAAACGAACCTACGAGGAATGCCAGGAACGAAGCCATGGCTATGCGTGGAGCCAGACCAAAGATGGCATGAAAACCTTCGTCGTTGTGCCAGTAAGGTGCTGCAGGCAGAGCGTCGCACAATGCACCGAACGCTACGAAGATGAAGTTCATGGCGAAACCGAGCCATATCAGCAAGCGTGCCTTGCTGTAGCCCCACACTTCGCATACGCAGTCGTTGATGATGTAAGAGATTGGGAACACTATCAGTCCGCCGGTTATGCTGAACAGTCCCATTGAAAGTTGCTTTGTCTCGAGCACGTTTGCCGTAATAAGACAAACGCAAAAGAGCACGCTGAAAAGCATAAACAGCACGCTCACCTGTTTCTTGTTTGTTTGCATTTCTTGTTTTTTGAGAGGTTTGACAAGCACTCTATATTTGGATTGTGCCTACTTGTGAGGTACAACCTTAGAAGTTTCGGGGTGCAAAGATACAAAAAAATAAGTATTTAAAGACCTAAATTAACATTTTGCGTTGGCAAAATGTTAATTTAAGGGGTGTTTATATCTAAAAGTTGTTGATTTTCAGTCTATATTCTGCAATAGCTCATCCCACAGGCTGCACATTTCTGTCATCTGTTGCAGAACAATATTAGCTCCGTTGTCTGCGAGGGCAGAGTCGGGTAGGGGTCCGCTATTGATGCCTATGGTGAAGCAATTGGCTGCCGAACCGGCACGCACGCCCAATGGTGCATTCTCAACTACGATGCCTTGCCACGGATTGTTGTTGCCTGTCTTGCGCAGTCCCATTAGGTATGGGTCGGGATTTGGTTTGCCGCGCTCTACGTCGTAGGCCGTAACGATGTGGTCTTCGGTAAGAAATCCGTCGAAGTCGTTGAGCAGACGCTTGATGAGCGGACGCTGACCGCTGCCCGTCACTACACCAATAGTCATACCTGCCGACTTTATCTTTTGCATGATGTCGATAACTCCTGGGAATATTTCGGCTATCGGCATATGATGGAATATCTCCGTCTTCACGTCGTACATGCGCTGGGCTTCTTCGCTCGAAATCTCTTTGCCTTGCTGCTCGAGCACATATTTGCGTATGGTATCAACTCCACGCGCTCCCTCTGTAGCGTAAGAGTCGTCGGCTGTGAAGTGGATTCCAAACTGCTTCATTGCTTCATGCCATGCCACAGCATGATTTGGCATAGAGTTGTAGAGCACACCGTCCATGTCGAACAGTACGCAACGTGGCGAAAACAGGCTGTAGCCGTGCAACTGTTTGTAGTGTTGGATTGCTTCTTTTATCATATATTAAATGGTTATTACTAAAAAAACGGACTGCTACATACTTCACAGTCCGTTTTTCATTATAGATTATTGTGCTTATTTCTCTTCAGCAAGACGCTCCTGGATAGCCTTGCTCTCAGCCTCATAACCAGGCTTGTTGAGCAGAGCGAACATGTTCTTCTTGTATGCCTCAACACCAGGCTGGTTGAACGGGTTAACGCTGAGGATGTTGCCACTGATGCCGCAAGCAATCTCAAAGAAGTAGATGATCTGTCCGAGGTAGTACTCGTTGAGCTGCGGTACAGAGAGACGGATGTTAGGCACGCCACCGTCGACGTGAGCCAGACGTGTGCCAAGCTCTGCCATCTTGTTAACCTCGTCTACACGCTTGCCCTCAAGGAAGTTGAGTCCGTCGAGGTTCTCTTCGTCGTGCGGGAAGAATAAGGTGTGCTCAGGAGTCTCGATGCTGATTACTGTCTCGAAGATAGTGCGCTCGCCTTCCTGAATCCACTGACCCATAGAGTGGAGATCGGTAGTGAAGTCGCAAGAAGCAGGGAAGATACCCTTGCTGTCCTTACCCTCTGACTCACCGTAGAGCTGCTTCCACCACTCGCTCATGTAGTGGAGTTTGGGCTGATAGTTAACAAGAATCTCAATCTTCTTGCCTGATTCTGCATAGAGAGCGTTGCGCACGGCAGCGTAGATAGCAGCAGGATTCTGGTCGAACGGAACGTCCTTGCCAGTAGCCTTCTCCATGTCGGCAGCACCACCAACGAGTGCCTTGATGTCGAATCCGGCAACAGCGATAGGCAGCAAGCCAACCGGTGTGAGTACAGAGAAGCGACCGCCTACGTTGTCAGGAATAACGAATGTCTTGTAGCCTTCCTTAGTTGCGGCAGCACGTGCAGCACCCTTATGAGCGTCGGTGATGGCAACGATAACGTCCTTAGCCTCTTCCTTGCCGCGCTGGTCTTCGCATTGCTTCTTGAGAAGACGGAAAGCGAGAGCAGTCTCAGTAGTTGTACCTGACTTAGAGATGTTGATGACACCGAACTTCTTGTCCTTAAGATATGAAGTGAGCTCAGCGAGATAATCCTCACCGATATTGTTACCAGCGAAAACGACTGTAGGATTCTTCTTGTTGCCTACGAGCCAAGCGAATGAGTTGCCCAGTGCCTCGATAACGGCACGAGCACCAAGGTAGCTACCGCCAATGCCTGCTACAACAACAACCTCGCACTTCTCGCGAAGAGTGTTGGCAACGCTCTGGAGTTCGGCAATGAATTCTGGGGTAATTGACGACGGAAGGTGAAGCCATCCGAGGAAGTCGTTGCCAGGGCAAGTGCCGTTTTCCAAAGCCTGCTGGGCGGCTATAACTTGGGGTTCATAAGCTTTGACTGCGCCCTCAGAGAGGAATTGGGCAGCCTTTGTAATGTCTAAGCTGATACTTTTCATTTGTTGTATATTTACTATTTATAATTTGAGTTTTCTGTATATTAGAGGTTTTTCAGCCATTCCTCACCTTTCTTGGTGTAGGTCCAAGCCAAGATGCTACCAACAATAAAAATAACTAACGTGAAAATTATTATTAATCCTTCCATATTATCAATACTTTAGTTATCTGAACGAGTCGGTGAGCAATTTTATTTCTATCTGTGGGCTGATGCGCTCGTACAATATATTATATACGGCGTCGAGGATTGGCATATTCACATGGTAGTGGCGGTTTTTCTCCTTCATACACTTGGTTCCGAAGAAGCCCTCGGCTATCATTTCCATTTCAATCTGTGCGCTCTTCACGCTGTAGCCTTTGCCTATCATTGTTCCGAAGGTGCGGTTGCGAGAGAACTTTGAGTATCCGGTCACGAGCAAGTCGCCCAGATAAACCGAGTCATATACGCTGCGTTCAATTGGATTTATGGCTGTAAGGAATCGCGACATTTCCTGAACTGCGTTCGATATGAGCACCGCCTGGAAGTTGTCACCATATTTCAGTCCGCTGCAAATGCCTGAAGCGATTGCATATACGTTCTTGAGCACAGATGAGTATTCGATGCCGATAACGTCGGACGAGGTCTTTGTCTTGATAAACTCAGAGTCGAGCACTTCGCAGAAAGCCTGCGCCTTCTCCTGATCGGCACATCCCACGGTGAGATACGACAATCGTTCGAGTGCCACCTCCTCTGCATGCGAAGGTCCACCGATGCAAGCGAGATTCTCGTCGGGCACGTCGTACACTTCGTGGAAGAATTCGGAGCATGCAATGTTATCGTCAGGCACGAGTCCCTTGATAGCAGTGACGATGAATTTGTCGCGCAGTCGGGTCTTGAGTTTCTTGAGATGGTTCTTCAGATAGGGCGACGGTACAACGAATACAAGCGTGTCGTAAGCCTCAACGATGCAGTTTATGTCGCTCGAGAAGAATATCTCGTCGGTGTTGAAGTGTACACTCGTGAGATAATTCGGGTTGTGGCTGATGCGCTTGAACTCCTCTATGCTGTCGTCACGGCGTATATACCAACCTATGTGATGGGTATGACCTATCACAATCTTGGCTATTGCAGTAGCCCAGCTACCGCCGCCAATAATAGCAATTTTTCCGCAGTTGAACACTTCGTTTTATGTTTAATGAATAACTAATAATGTATAATTGAAGTATGCTACCCCAATTATACATTAATATATATTACTTATTTGCAGCGTCAATCCAGCCCTGAATATCGTTAACTGAAGGCTTTTCGTAGCCGAGCTTGTACTTCTTATTGATTTCTCCTATCTTCTGCTGCAAGCCTTGTGCCTTCTGTTCGCGGATGTCGGAGATGAGGTTGAATCCTGCTTTGCGCAGAACGTATGCCCAATCCTCTGGCACGCCAATCTCTGCCCACTCCTTGATAGTGCTCTGAGGCATCTTCTTTTCGGGCTTCATCTGCGGGAAGAAGAGAACTTCCTGGATGAATGTCTTACCGGTCATGAGCATCACGAGGCGGTCGATACCGATGCCGATGCCCGATGTAGGAGGCATACCATACTGAAGAGCACGCAAGAAGTCCTGGTCGATAATCATTGCTTCGTCGTCGCCCTTGTCGGCAAGCTTCATCTGGTCGACGAAACGCTCCTCCTGATCAATCGGGTCGTTAAGCTCAGAGTATGCGTTGGCAAGCTCCTTGCCGTTCACCATAAGCTCGAAACGCTCTGTGAGGCCCGGCTTTGAGCGGTGCATCTTTGTCAGAGGCGACATCTCAACGGGGTAGTCGGTGATGAAAGTAGGCTGTATGAAGGTGCCCTCGCAGAACTCGCCGAAGAGTTCGTCGATGAGTTTGCCCTTGCCCATAGTCTCGTCTACGTCCATGCCCTTCTCCAGACAGAATGCGCGGATTTCTTCCTCAGTCTTGCCGTTGCAGTCAAATCCTGTCTTTTCCTTGATTGCGTCGAGGATAGGCAGACGACGGTAAGGAGCCTTGAAGCTGACGATGTTGCCGTCAATTTCGCGCTCCGGCTTGCCGTTTACGGCGATACAGATAGTCTCAAGGAGCTTCTCTGTGAACGACATCATCCAGTTGTAGTCCTTATACTGTACATACAGCTCCATGCAGGTGAACTCCGGATTGTGGTTGCGGTCCATACCCTCGTTGCGGAAGTTCTTGCCAATTTCGTATACACCCTCAAAACCGCCTACGATCAGTCGCTTCAGATAAAGCTCGGTAGCGATACGCATGTACATGTCCTGGTCGAGAGCGTTGAAGTGGGTGATGAATGGGCGAGCCGAAGCACCGCCTGCGATTGACTGCAGTGTCGGAGTCTCAACCTCTGTGTAGCCAGCCTCGTCGAGCACCTTGCGCAGTGTGCGTACTACAGTGGCACGCTGGAGGAATGTGTCCTTTACACCGTCGTTTACGATAAGGTCAACGTAGCGCTGACGGAAACGCAGCTCTGGATCGTCAAACTTGTCGTAAGCCACACCGTCCTTGTACTTTACGATAGGCAGCGGCTTCAAGCTCTTAGAGAGCAATGTGAGCGACTGTGCGTGTACTGAAATTTCACCAGTCTGTGTACGGAATACGTAACCCTTGATACCGATGAAGTCGCCTATGTCCATCAAACGCTTGAACACTGTAGTGTACAGAGTCTTGTCCTCGTCGGGGCAGATATCGTCGCGTGTGATGTACACCTGAATGCGGCCCTTTGAGTCCTGAAGCTCCACGAAGCTTGCCTTACCCATTACACGACGACTCATCATACGTCCGGCAATTACTACCTCGCGCTTCTCTTCCTCGTCCTTGAAATCGTTCTTGATATCCTCTGAGTAGGCGTTGGTTGGGAACTCTGCTGCTGGATATGGGTCGATGCCCAAGTTGCGCAGTTCCTGAAGGCTTTGTCTTCTTACAATCTCTTGTTCACTAAGTTCTAAAACGTTCATATTCGTATAATATCTATTTTTTGTTTCTTTCTTTTAATCGTTCTGCCATACACTTTTCTACACCTTATATATTAATAAGGTGTATCGTCTGGCTTGTATTGCGGCACAATACACGTGCAAATTTACTAAATAATTCTGAAAGGGTGCTTGTTTTTTGCATTTTATAATAGGAGAATTAGTGTGTTTGGGCTATTTCCATAGCTTTGGCACGTGCTGGCTTGCCCGTTTCGGTGGTCGGAATGCTGTCCACAGCGATATATTTGTGTGGTTGCTCATACTTGTTGAGCCTTTCTTTACATATAGTTTTGAGGCTTTCTATGTCGTTTGTTTCTGCTATCATCACCACCGTCTCACCGAATTTCGGATCGGAGCGTTTGCTTATGAGAAATGGTACGTTGATGTATGGGCGCAGTTTTGCCTCCATTTCTTCAATCTGCAGTTTTATTCCACCACTGCAAATCACGTTATCCTTGCGTCCGCGTATTCTGAAGCGTCGCCCGTCTGCAGCTATTTCGGCAATGTCGTTTGTAGTGAGCGGCAGTGCGCAAACGGTCGGTGCATCTATCACCAGGCATCCGTCGGCATTAATCGACACATTGACTCCGTCGAAAGGTTCATACCACTCGCTTGCTTGCGGTCCGCTTAGTCGTCGCAAGGCGATGTGCGACAATGTTTCGGTCATACCGTATGTGCTCCAAACTGCATTTGGGTGTAGGCGCAGTTCTGCCGCCATTTCGTCGCTTATGGCTCCGCCTCCGATGATGAGGTGCTTTATTTGCCACAGCTTCTGGCGTTCGTCATCATCCTGCATACTGTTATACACCTGCATCGGTACCATGGCTGCGAACACGGGCGGCGTGTCAATCTGTTTAAGCGGGTGCCCGCATGGAGGAATGTCAATCAGTTGCAGTCCCCAGACGATGGCGCGCACCACCATCATCTTGCCCGCAATATAGTCGAGCGGCATACATAGCAGAGCCGAGTCGCCCCGCTTTAGACCGAGAAAGCTGCATGTGATGCGAGCCGATGCTTCCATGCGGCGTTTCTCTACGAGCATAGGTTTCGGCTTGCCGGTCGAACCGCTTGTGTGTACAAGCAGCGTTGGTGAGGGCGATTGCCATTGGTTGATGAATTCTTCGAGTGTCATTATTGTAGAATTATTGCCTCCGTCGGGTGTCTGTTAGCGGAAAATGCTGTAATTTTGCACTCCGTATCAGCCCGTAATAAGGCATATATATTATAAAAAACAAATAATTAGATGATTGATAAACGTGATTATACCGATGCTGTACAGCCCAAGGTGAAGGGACGTTTCGCCCCGTCGCCTACCGGACGCATGCACTTGGGCAACGTGTTCAGTGCTCTGCTTTCGTGGCTGTCTGCCAAATCGCAGGGCGGCAAATGGCTGCTGCGCATAGAAGACATCGACCCCCAGCGCTCGCACCGCGAGTATGCCGAACTTATCATGGACGACCTCCACTGGCTCGGACTCGACTGGGACGAAGGTCCATACTGGCAGAGTGAGCGTGGCGAAATATACGAGCATTATCTCCAGCAGCTGCGTGAGCGTGGCCTTACCTATCCTTGTTACTGTACGCGAGCCGACATCATGGCCACCCAGGCACCGCACGAGAGCGACGGTAGGGTAGTGTATAAAGGTACATGTCGCAATCTGCCGCCTGGACTACGTACAGGTCCGGCAGCAATTCGTATGAAGGTGCCCGATGAGGGTGAGGGCTTGGTTACGTTCAGCGACGGTCATTACGGCACGCATACTGTCGACCTCACCACGCAGTGTGGCGACTTTATCGTACGCCGCAAAGACGGAGCTTGGGCATATCAGCTTGCCGTTGTGGTTGACGATGCACTGATGGGCATTAACGAAGTGGTGCGTGGACGCGACCTTCTTCTTTCGTCGCCACAGCAGATTTATCTGGCCCGTCAGCTGGGCTTTACTCCGCCACGGTTCACTCATCTGCCATTGCTTTGCAACAGTGCCGGTCAGCGCCTATCCAAGCGCGACCGCAGTCTGGATATGGAGTCGCTGCGTGCGCATTACAGTCCGCAGCAGATTATCGGTATGCTTGCCCATGCTGCCGGATTGCAGACTGATGACAGTCCAATAGAGGCTCCCGGCCTTATCGAAGGCTTTTCGTGGAGTAGTGTGCCTACTGCCGACATACAAAGGTAATTATAAACCACAAGAATCCAAAACTATTCCAGTGTAGTTTGTCTTTATTTTTGTAGTCCGAAAATTTGTGCTAACTTTGTAGTCGCAATGCCTGACTAACTATTAAATACAAAAAATCAAAATTATGAAAAGAACTTTATTTACTCTTGTTGTCGGACTGTGCTTTATCGTCACAGCTCAGGCACAAAACTATGCCAAGAAGCTGAAGAAGTCAACAGGCATAACCGTAACCTATCGCTCTGTGTACAAGGGCAAGGTTTATCCCGGTGGTACCATGATGTTGGTCAGCGGCGATCAGGTCAAACTTCAGAATCTGTCGCCCGAGGGCAAGATTGTTGAGCCGAAAGCCAACACATTGCGCCAGGATACCTACATCGACTATAGCCGCCGATTGAGCTATCGTCGTGCTGTTATGCCCAACAATGAGGTGGTCTACACCAACGCCCCGTTTGAATATGGCGAGGGTTTCACCGATGTCAAGACCGAGAAGTATCTCGGACTCAACTGTAAGGTGGTGCGCACGGTAGTCAACTCTAATACTATCGACGTTTGGTATACCAACGACCTGGCTTTTCGCGGAACTCCGCAGACATGGCGAGGTGTGCCCGACGGACTCGTGCTGCGTGTTGTGCGCAACGGCGATTCTGTGCAGGAGGCTGTCGACATAAAGGCTCTTAAGGACAAGTCGCCGCTTCTGCCATCCGACTGGGGACACTATCTCGACTATAGCAACTACTCGTATGCCATCAATCAGAGTGGAGTGATTAGTGTTCCGGTGTTCGATCAGCAGACCATCTGTTTCAATGGTGCCAAACTGCCTGAGTCGCTTGAGTCGGGCAAGGTTTATGCTGCAGCTGGTGGAACAATAGTGTTGAAGAAGGTGAAGTTGCCCGACAACATCAAGGAGCGTTCGGTCTTCATTGAGGCTGTTCAGTATTCTGACGGCGATGCCTACGACCGCACCGGCTCAATCTTCATGATTCCTACTGGTAAGGAGCAGTCGTTCCTCGACGCTCTGCGCAATCTTAACAGCGTTCCTTCGTTCAAGAGCGGTCAGACCGACTATCATGGTCTGGTGTCAACGACTGGTTATGACGTTCCGCTTGAGCTGATGCGATTCTTCACAGGTTTTGGCGTGCGCAAGTATAATTATAATAAGGTGCCCGGACAGACATGGGCAGATTCTGTACTTTACAAGGCTGAGGTAACCAGTGTGGCTGAGCAGTTGAAGGGCGAGGTTTGGATTGGTGCCTACATAGGCAACTGGGATGCCAAGGGCCATCGTCTGAGTCTTAAGTTTAAGTATTATCCTGAGGGTGAACGCAATATGCCCAAGACTCTGTCTCTGTTCAATACGGTCAACTATATGGAACAGGCAGGCCAGCCTTATCCTATATTCATGCTCGACGATTCGCTCAATGTTACCTTCGAACTGAATGAGGATGTCAAGGATGCGCGTCTGTTCTATCTCACCACCGGACACGGCGGCTGGGGCGGCGGCGACGAGTTCAACCAGAAGGTGAACACCATCTACGTCGACGGACAGAAAGTAATAAGCTTCATCCCTTGGCGCGACGACTGCGGCACTTACCGCAACTGGAACCCCTGCTCGGGCAATTTCTCAAACGGACAAAGCTCGTCCGACCTGAGCCGCTCCAACTGGTGCCCAGGCACAATGACCAATCCAGAATATATATATGTTGGTAATCTGAAGGCGGGCAAGCACACATTGTGCGTCAAGATTCCGCAGGGAGCACCCGAAGGTGGTAGCAATAGCTACTGGTGTATTTCGGGTACGCTGATATATTAAACAATTTGAGAGCTTTTTTCTAGTTGAGAGTTTGTTCCAGTTGAGAGTTGAAAGTTGAGAATTGAGAGTTATGATTACCTTATAGCTTGTACATTGAATTAAAGCATTAACAACAAAGCATATCATAACTCTCAACTCTCAACTCTCAACTTTCAACTCTCAACTGGAACAAACTCTCAATTCTCAATTAAGAAGAACTACACCGTAATCTCTCCCGAGCCGTAGCAGCGGTGGTGGTTTTCGTCGTACACCACGCAGAACTGTCCCGGTGCCACACCATGTATTGCATCGTCAGAGTGAATCATCAATCGTCCGTCGTCCAATCGTTCGATGGTGGCAGGATGATAATCGGGCGTATGGCGTATCTTGAACGTCACGCGTTGCATGGGCACTTCGCATGTCAGGAAGTGGAAGTCGTGTATGGGGAAATCCTTTTTGTATGCAGTCTGCGGGTCGTAGCCGTGACTTACGTAGAGAATGTTGTGCTCTACGTCCTTTTTTATTACAAACCACGGTCCGCCGCCAAATCCCAGACCCTTGCGCTGGCCTATAGTGTGAAACCACAAACCACGGTGTTCGCCAATACGCTTGCCTGTTTCCATTTCAATAACGTCGCCTGGACATTCGCTCAAATAGCGGCGTATGTATTCATTGTAGTTTATCTGTCCGAGGAAGCAGATGCCCTGCGAGTCCTTGCGCTTGGCATTTATCAAGTGTTCGCGTTCGGCTACGGCACGCACCTCGTTCTTCTCATAATGACCAATAGGGAATATGGCTTTCTGTAGCTGCCATGATTCTATCTGTGCAAGAAAGTCGGTCTGGTCCTTAACGGGGTCGGGACTCGTTACGAGCCATTTTCTTCCCTCGCTGTCCACCTCAGTCTGAGCGTAATGACCAGTTGCAATAAGGTCGTATTCGTGTCCGCGCTTCTCGTGGAAAGCACCGAACTTGATGAGTCGGTTGCACATTACGTCGGGATTGGGAGTCAGTCCGGCACGCACCTTGTCCATAGTGTAGCGTGTCACTTGGTCCCAATATTCTCGGTGGCAGTCTACCACTTCCAGACGGCATCCATAGCGGCGTGCCACGGCAGTAGCCATTTCGAGGTCTTCCTCGGATGTGCAGTCCCATTCTTCCTTCTCCTCAGGACCAATTTTTATGTAGAAACAGTCGGGGTGCAATCCTCTACGCGCCAGCTCATATACCACTACTGAGCTGTCGACACCGCCCGAAAGCAGCACCGCAATGCGCTTCTGGCTTAAGTCTGTCTCTTATACACATCTCCGAGCCCACGAGACTACGCTGCATCTC
>OWJF01000150.1_pt1 | contig 33864 bp, 28 predicted proteins | sample 1732941 | NCBI WGS metagenome assembly OWJF01 (sample SAMN05065770, study PRJEB22554) | human gut metagenome | biome: ENVO:2100002; feature: ENVO:00000062; material: ENVO:00002003 | host: Homo sapiens | place: USA
CGAATGGTATCACAGATAAACAAAGAAAATCAATGACTTCTGTCGTATTTGACCAAACAAAATGATCCGAACTTGTTTCCGATAGGAGATGGGTTCGGATTATTTGCTTTCTTCGGAAAATTAGCGTTTGCGAAGCAATGAAAGCCCCGGTGGGGCTTTTAAGCGACGGAACGGTGGGTGCTGCACCAGAACGGACACGTCTCCAAACAGCTCAAATCCTTTTAAATTATTGCAGGAAGGTCAAAATCAGCTTGAAACATTTTTAACATAATGATAAAATAATAACACTACTTTTATAGGAAAATCAGCGCAAAGCCCGTGCGGACAGATTGCGAGCGTCGGAGTTCCTGTGGGGTGTGTAAGAATCGCTACGGCATCGCCTACAACAAGACCCTGCTGCGGGAACACGGCTGGGAATCGCACGGCTTCACAGATGACCGACACCCACGACCTAGCAGGGCCGCCCATTTGCGGCCCAGCTCTTTTTTGAGAGAGAGCAATCATGATGAATCAAAGTATTGGATGGTATTGTGTATGGAACAACAGCCAAATAAAATCCGGCCTATGTTGCTATCGGCACTTGCCCAATTGAGCGCCTGCCTGATCGTCTGGAATTTTCATATTCCAAATCCAAATATCCTGCTCTTTGTTGTTCTTTCTGCTGTGCTCGTGAAATGCGGCTATGCAGCAGGAATCGTAAGCGGCCTCATTGCATTCCTATACTCCGCGTTTTTCTTTTCTACCGACCACAGCTTTTTTCTTTACACCTCTTTGAACCTTCAAAAGCTCATCGTGATCGGCCTTGGTATCGCTGCGAACATTCTGCTGATCGGTCGCCTGCAATGGCAGTTCGAGCGCTCCAGCATGGAAAAGATGCAGGCCGAAGCCGAGGAAAAGCTTCAAGAAACAACAGAGAGCTACCGTGCAAAACTTTACCAAGATGTCTTGACTGGCACATACAACCGCCGCTACTATGAGGATATCGCATCCCGTATGGTCGGTCCGGCAGGCATCGCGCTGATCGATGTGGACGATTTCAAAATCTGCAACGACACCTATGGGCATTACGCCGGAGATATGGCACTGGAAACAGCGGCAAATGCCATCCGCTCCTGCATCCGAAACGCCGACCTGCTCATCCGCTACGGCGGGGATGAATTTCTGCTGGTGCTGCCCGGCATTCCGAGCGACATCCTGCAAGCCAAGCTGGAGCAGATCAGAGCCGCCGTGCAGCAGGCTACTGTACCCGGTTATTCGCATTTTCGCCTCTCACTGAGCATCGGCGGAACGATGCAGGCCATCACCGACCCGATGGAGAATGCGGTTCGCCGTGCCGATTGGCTGATGTATCAGGCAAAGGGCCACAAGAATGCCGTTATGGTGGAGGTTCCGGGGCATAGTCTTGCAACGCTGGAAAAACTTTTACAGAATAAGTCGCAGATCTTACTTGTGGATGACTCTAAAATGAACCGCATGATGCTGGCAGAGATCTTGGGGGACAGCTACCACATTCTAGAAGCGGAAAACGGACGGGAATGCTTGGAAACATTGCAGGCGGAGGCCGGGAACATTGCACTGGTGCTGCTGGACATCAATATGCCCGTGATGGACGGCTTTGAAGTGCTGAAAGCCATGAATGCCAACCACATCATCGAGGATACCCCGGTCATCATGATCTCCAGCGACGACTCCGACGACGCGATCCGGCGCTCCTATGAACTGGGAGCCAGCGATTACGTCAACCGCCCCTTCGATGCGCGTATCGTGTACCGCCGCGTGACCAACACCATCAAGCTGTACGCCAAGCAGCGGCGGCTGGTGCAGATGGTGTCGGATCAGATCCGTGCCCGTGAAAACAACACCGATACGCTGGTGGGTGTCCTGAGCCATATCGTAGAATTCCGCAATGGAGAGAGCGGTGCCCATGTGCGGCACATCCGTACCATTACAGAGATACTGCTCCACCGTCTATTGGAGAACAGCAACAAGTACTCGATTTCTGCAGAACAGCAGGATGAGATCCCGCTGGCCTCTGCCCTGCATGACATCGGGAAGATCGGCATTGACGAAAAAATCCTCAACAAGCCCGGCAAACTGACCCCGGAGGAGTTTGAGGTCATGAAGACCCATAGTATGCTGGGAGCCGAGATGCTGCACGATCTGGATAATTTTGGCGAGCAGCCACTGCTGCAAACGGCCTACGAGATCGCCCGCTGGCATCACGAACGCTGGGATGGGCGCGGTTACCCGGATGGGCTGATGGGCGATGAGATCCCCATCAGCGCACAACTGGTCTCACTGGCCGACGTGTACGATGCACTGACCAGCGAACGCTGCTATAAGAAAGCCTTTTCCCACGAAAAAGCCGTGCAGATGATTCTGAACGGCGAGTGCGGAGCGTTCAACCCGCTGCTGCTGCAATGCCTGACCGACGTGCAGGCCGACCTGAAAGAAGAATTACGGCAGCATGACTGAGCAGCGGATGCCATAAAAACAGGAGAACGAAAAGCCCAAATGAAACACAGAATCTCACGCCGTGCATTTCTGCGCGGCTGCACGCTGCTGGCGGCATCTGCTGCCGTCGGCAGTCTGACTTCCTGCGGCGGAACGGACGCGGAGGACAGCGGCCTTCCGCTGATCCTTGTGGGGAGCGATACCTATCCGCCCTATGTTTACCTGAACAATGACGGTGTTCCTGCCGGGATCGACGTGGAGATCGCCACCGAAGCATTCCACCGCATGGGATATGCTGCCCGGTTTGAATCGATCGATTGGGAGCAAAAAACAAATCTGGTGGAAAGCGGCACCATCGACTGCATCTGGGGCTGCTTTTCCATGGATGGGCGCGAGGAGGTCTACCGCTGGGCGGGGCCCTACATGGTGAGCCGTCAGGTGGTCGCTGTGGATGCCGACAGCAGCATCCGGACATTCAGCGACCTTGCCGGAAAGACCATTGCCGTGCAGAGCACCGGCAAGCCGGAGGAGATCTTTCTCAGCGGCTCCGACCCGCGCATCCCGCAGACGGTGGAGGTGTTCAGCATCGAAGACCGCAACGTGCAGTACGCGATGATGGCCTGCGGCTATGTGGATGCCATCGCTGCCCATGAGACAGGCATCCTGCAATACATGAAGGACAATTCCGTGGAGTTCCGCATCCTCGAAGAACCACTGCTGGTCACCGGGCTGGGCGTCGCCTTTGCCAAAAACGACAGCCGCGGGCTGGACCACCAGCTGAACGATACCTTTGCGCAGATGCGCACAGACGGCACGCTGGAGCAGATCCTTGGCAAATATCTTGAACATGCTTCGCAGTATCTGGAGGTGGACACCCTTGGCGCATAAAAACAGAACCCTTTCAGATGCAAGGAGATGGGGGATCTATCTGATCGTCGGCGTGCTTTTTATGGTCGGCATCGTTTTTCTCTCGGGTTGGCGGGCACTGCGCACAGCGGAGGGACGTTTCTGCCAGACCCTTGATTTTGTCAAATCGCAATCCACCAGCTTTGAAAAGTACAACGATACGGTTGTGGCCAAAGCGCTCCGCCGCGCAGCGGTGTCGGTGCATCAGCTGGCGCAGGACCCGGCGCTGGACCTCTCCGATCCGCAGTGCCTGAAAGAGCAAACGGAGAAGCGCTGGCTCACAGGGATCTCGGTTCTGGCCCCGGACGGTACGCTCCTGTGCGAATCCACAACGAACGGCATCGGCTACGCCCGGTTTGGAGAACAGCTCAAAAATGACGCCGTTCTGGACGTTTTCTCTTACCCGCAAAAGACCTACCTCAAGCGGGTCCTGCTGGAAGATGGGGCGGCTGTGGATATTGTGGCACACCGGGCAGAAGAAAAAGATGAGATCCTGCTTGCCTACCGCTATACCCCGGCAGAATTTGTTGAGGGAACGGCCCTGTCCATCCAGAGTATACTGGACGGCTACTCGGCTGAGACCAGCGGCACCTTGTTCATCGTGCAGGACGATCAGGTCATTGCCTCCAACCGCCCGGAGCTGGTCGGGCAGGATGTTGCAGACAGTCCGCTGGTGCAGGGGATCCGCAAAGTTGTGACCGCCGAAACGCTGACCCATACCCGCGGTTGGAACGGCTCCGGCTGCTATTTTGGAATGTACTGCCATGGAAGATCGTTCGATCTCTATGGGTATACGGATGAAAGATCGGTCTTCCGGGAATCCCTTCCGTTGATCCTGATGGCGCTGGTCGGTTACATTCTGCTGGTAATGATCCTTCAGGTGCTGCGCAGACGCTCCGTGCAGGAGATGGAGCAGCAGAAGAAAGAACAGGAGAAGAAGTATCAGGCTCAGCTGGAGGAACAAAACCGCAAGCTGGAGATCGCACTCCAGCACGAGGGGGCGGCAAACCGTGCGAAGCGGGAGTTCCTGTTCAATATGAGCCACGATATCCGCACCCCCATGAACGCCATCATCGGCTTCACTTCGCTGGCTGCGACCCATATCGACAATAAGGAACAGGTGCTGGACTACCTGAAAAAGATCTCTACCTCCAGCCAGCACCTGCTTTCCCTCATCAATGATGTGCTGGATATGAGCCGCATCGAGAGCGGAAAGGTAAAAATTGAAGAAAAAGCGGTGCATCTGCCGGATCTCGTCCACGATGTGCGCTCCATCATCCAGCCCAATGTTTCGGCAAAGCGGCTGTCGCTTTTCATCGATACCATGGATGTGGAGAATGAGGACATCATCACCGACCCGCTGCGGTTGAACCAGATTTTGCTGAACATTTTGTCCAACGCCGTTAAGTTCACCCCCACAGGCGGCATGATCAGCATCCGCATTGCCCAGAAGAACGGTGCGCCCAAGGGCCGTGGCTGCTATGAGTTCCGCATCAAGGACAATGGCATCGGCATGAGCGAGGAGTTCCAGAAGCACATTTTTGAGGCGTTCAGCAGGGAAGAAAGCTCCACTGTCAGCGGCATTCAGGGCACCGGTCTGGGCATGTCCATCACCAAGAACATTGTGGACCTGATGGGCGGCACCATCGCCATTGAAAGCGAACCGGGCAAGGGCAGCGAATTCATCGTAGACCTCTGCTTCGCACTCAGCGGACAAAAGGTGGTGCCAAAGCCGCTCCCGCAGCTGGAAGGGCTGCGTGCGCTGGTGGCAGACGATGATACCGACACCTGCCTGAGCGTCAGCACCATGCTGTCTAAGATCGGGATGCGGCCGGAGTGGACGATCTCCGGCAGGGAAGCGGTGATCCGCACCCGGTACGCCATGGAACAGGGCGACGAGTTCAGCGTCTACATCATCGACTGGCTGATCCCCGATATGAACGGCATCGAGGTCGTGCGGCAGATCCGCAAGGTGATCGGGAAAAACTGCCCCATCATCATCCTGACGGCCTACGACTGGGCAGATATCGAAGAGGAAGCCCGCGCCGCCGGTGTGACCGCCTTCTGCGAAAAGCCGCTGTTCCTTTCCGAACTGCGCAAAGTGCTGGCAGAACCCTTCTGCGCAGAGTCTGCCCCCGAACCATCGCAGCCAAATGCCGCCGATCTCAAGGGAAAGAACCTTCTGTTGGTGGAGGACAATGCGCTGAACCGTGAGCTTGCACAGGAGATCTTGAAGGAAGCGGGCTTTGCGGTGGACACTGCTGAGGATGGTGAGATCGCCGTCCGGAAGATGAAGCAGGCAGTCCCCGGGCAGTACGACCTGATCTTAATGGACATCCAGATGCCCAAGATGGACGGCTACGAGGCGACGCGGCAGATCCGTGCCCTGCCGGATGCCGCAAAGGCAGACATTCCCATCTTTGCAATGACGGCAAACGCCTTTGAAGAAGACCGTCAGAATGCTTTGAAGGCCGGGATGAACGGCCACATTGCAAAACCGCTGGATATCCCGCATCTGCTGCAGGTCCTTGCAGATGTGCTAAAATCATAACACCAGCCGACAAAAACAAAAGCACCCGCAGCAAACTTCGCAGAGGTTCTTGACCTCCGAATGCGAATGGCTGCGGGTGCTTTATTTTTTATGCCTGACAGGCGGTTGGGTCACAGGATCTTGTGCAGCTCCTGCACCAAGTCGCCGATGACGATGGGCTTGGACAAAAAGCCGTTCATGCCGCTTTCCATGGCGTTGCGGCGATCCTCATCGAAGGCATTGGCGGTCATGGCGAGGATCGGAATTCCGGCCAGAGCGGGATCTTCCAGAGCGCGGATCTGCCGGGTGGCGGTATAGCCGTCCATGACCGGCATCTGCACATCCATCAGCACCAGATCATAGCTGCCCGGCGCGGCGGTGCGGACCTTTTCCACCGCCACGGCACCATTTTCAGCCGTATCGACCCGGAAGCCGTACTCCCGCAGGATCTCCTGCGCGATCTCGCGGTTCAGCTCGTTGTCCTCCACCAGCAGGATGTGTCTGTCCTTGAAGTCGGCGTCCTCTTCCGGCAGAAGTTCCTGCGACGCATCCGTCAGCTTCTGGCCGAGGGCACTCATCAGGGTCTCGCGCAGGTCGGACATGAACATGGGCTTGGAACAGAAGGCGGTCACACCGGCAGCTTTTGCCTCCACCTCAATATCCGACCAATCGTAGGCCGTCAGGATGATGATGGGCGTATCGTCGTGCAGGCTGCGGATCTGGCGGGTGACCTCGATGCCGTTCATGTCCGGCAAGCGCCAGTCGATGATATAGGCGTGGTAGACATCGCTCATCTCGATGGACTGCCGCGCGCGCAGCACAGCTTCCTTGCCGGAAAGGGTCCACTCGGCGCGCATCCCCACCTTGACCAGCATCTTTGTCACGCTGTCGCAGGTGTTGAAATCGTCGTCCACCACCAGCGCCTTCAGGCCCTCCAGCTCGGTGATCTTTTCCACCGGGCGGTGCTCGTCCTGTGTGCGCAGGGGCAGACAGATGATAAACTCGCTGCCCTTGCCCTGCGCCGTCTGCACCTCGATGGTGCCGCCCATCATATCCACAATGTTCTTGGTGATCGCCATGCCAAGGCCGGTGCCTTGTATCCGGCTGACCGTGGAGGTACGCTCCCGCTCGAAGGGCTCAAAGATCTTTTGGGCGAACTCCGGGCTCATGCCGATGCCGTTATCCTTGATGCGGAACTCGTACTGCCCGCAGCCGTGCACTTTACCGGCAAGCTGCCGCACCCGCACCGAGACTGTGCCGCCCGCCGGGGTAAACTTGATGGCGTTGGACAGCAGGTTCAGCAGGATCTGGTTCAGCCGGGTCTTGTCGCAGTAGACGTCCTCATCGGTCACATCCGTGGCGTCCATATAAAGCTCCAGCTGCTTTGCGTAAATTTGCCCGCTGACGATGGTTTTCAGGTCGTGCAGCACATCCGAAAGGTTGACTTCCACCTCTTCCAGATGGATCTTTCCGCTTTCGATGCGGCTCATATCCAGCACATCGTTGATGAGGGAGAGCAGATGGTTGCTGGATGCAAGGGTCTTCGCCAGATAATCCTTTACCCGCTCCTTGTCGTCGATATTGCTGAGCGCCAAGGTCGTAAAGCCGATGATGGCGTTCATGGGGGTGCGGATGTCGTGGGACATATTGGAAAGGAAGGTGCTCTTGGCGCGGTTGGCGGTCTCGGCGGCAGCAACGGCATCGGAAAGGGCTTGGTTGATCTGTTTGTCGGCGGTGCGGTCAGACATGACAAGGATATACTTGGTTCTGCCTTCTACCTCGCTGCCCATGGCAATGATGTGGAACCAACGCAGCTCTCTGGTCTCCTGATGGATATACGCCGCATCCCACTCGCGCTGTTCCCCGCGGGAAAGCCCCTCCAGAAAGTTCTTGTCGCGGTCCGGGTCGTTCTGGGGGCGCAGTTCCGCAAGAACATGGACATCCTGCCGGACTGTTTTCCACGGGATGCCCAGCAGACGCCCAATGTTCGGGCTGACATAATCCGTCTTGGAAGTTTTTGCGTCCAGCATCAGAAAAACATCGTCCACATTCAGCGAGAGCTTTCGGAATAATTCATCCCGGTACAGGATCTCGGTGTTCTTCCGGCGCACAGTAGCACGGTTTCTGCGCACGATGAGCAGAATAACCAGCACCGCAAGGCCGGAGGCGATGCCTACTACGATCTGTATCGTATAGGACCACAGCTTATCCAGACTGGCATTGACGATGCTGACCGGGACAAGCCCCACCATCGTCCAGCTCGGAACCTCTGTGCCCTCGTAGACCAGATAATAGCTGGTATCGCCCAGTTTTACCTTCATGTTTCCGCTTCTGCCCTGCGCAAAGGCATTGGACAGATCAAGGATCTGCTCCTCGGTAAGATCGGAGTGGTCGCGCAGCATCGCAATGAAGTTGTAGATCGTTTCCTTGCGGTTTACGGAATTGTCGATCACCACCCGCCCATCCGAGTAGATCACATAGTTGCTGGCATTGCCCTGAAAAGCAGAGTTGTCCAGCAGCCGCAGCACAGCATCGTTATAATAGGAAATGGCAATGGCATCGTAGGCAAAGCCCCGGTAGCTGCCCTGCGTTTCGGGGCAGACAAACACAAGCAGCTGGGGTTTGCCGGGCAGCGCTGAGTTCATGACGATATCATCGCCGTCGGCAAGCATTTCGTCCAGATTGGTCTGCAAGCCAAGGTAGCCGGTTTCCCCGGTCACGGTCATATAGTTGCCGTCGTAGGAAAGGAAGTAAAAGCTGGCAAATCCGGTGTCCTGCTGCGCTTTCTCGATATACGCCTGAATCTCTGCTTCATCGGAAGTGCTTTCCAGAAAGCGGTTGTACAGATGCAGATAGGTCAGGTTCTTGCGCACCATCTGGTTCAGCATATTGTTGGATTTGTGCAGCACTTCTTCCAGATGCGAGGTGCTTTCCTGATAGATGATCTGCGACACAAACGAGAGGTACCGGACGCAGAAGCCAGCCACCAGAAAGACCAGCAGAAGGAGGGCACAAACGGCAGAGAGCCATTTTTGCCGGAGACGGCGGTTTCGTTTGATTTCGTGGGTTTTGTCTGCCATTCCGCTCACCTCAACGTGATGTAGTTTTCAGGTTCTGCAAGCGCTGCGCCGCCGCCGGAGACGTGATCGCGCCATCTGTCTTTTACCCATGTATCCTCGGCCAAAGGCGTGCCGCTTCCGCTCGCAAGCAGCGCTTCCATCTGTTTTTCCGTGGCCAGACAGGTCACGGTAACGGTGTCGTCGTCCTTCAGCGGCTGCCCGTTCCGGGTGATGCCGGTCAGGGTATAGCTGCCGCTTGCCTCTTTTACCTCCACGGCAATGCCGCTGACCACCGGCAGAGAACCGCGGTTGAAGGGCACAAAGCCGCCCTCGCAGCCTTCCACAAAGGCGCGAACGGCCGCTTTCAGCTCGGCACCGGTCATGGTGCGCTGGCGGGACATCAGACTGTTGGGCATGATCATGGAAGCCGCCATCTTTTGGGGATAGTCCGCCTGCAGCACACTGCCGGTAAAGCTGTTGGCGGTGGCGATGAGTACATCGGTGCCATAAACGCCCCGCAGCGTGTTCGCCATAACGGAGAAGGAAGCGCTGCCGCCGTTTGCGTGGAACACGTTGGAATAGCTTTGCCCGGAGGTCAGCACGATCTCCTCATGGGCAGACCCATCCTCGGCAAGGAGCTGGGAATTGAATGCCTGATACGCTTGCCGTGCCGTGTACTCGCCCGCGATCATTTTGGAGACCACATCCTTGGAGACGGCAAAGAAATCGTTGGAGGCGATGCGGATATACATATGGTTCTCTTCCACAACGCTGCGCACATCCTTCAGATACTCGGTCAGGCGCAGGGGAACGTTCTGGCTGTAGCTCAGCATATCCTGCCCGTCGGAGATAATGCGGTTCTGGGCCTCCTCGGAGAGCATGACGTTCAGCACCTTCATGGCTTTTTCGCGGCGCGCGGCGTCCTGCTCCAGATCACGGTTCAGGGCAACTTGGAAATAGGGGGTAGTCATGATCCACTTTTCGCCGTTCTGGCTGAAGAAGGGCAGAAAGATCGTGTCGATGCCCTCGTCCCGAAACATCTTGACACCGGCAGAGGTGCCAAAGTACATGGCGACCTCTCCGTTCCGAAACATCCCGGTCACATCGTCGTAATTCAACACAAGGTCGTCTGCCGTAAGGTGGGTATCCTGAATGAACTGCGCCATCCGTTCAAATGCCCCCGGCCACACGGTGCCGTCCAGACCCACCCGCGTTGTGCTGGCAGGGTCGCTGTAAGCAGTGCGCCACTTGCGCCCTTCCGTCGTGGTAAGCTCGGCAGCGGAAAGCCCCTGCAGGGTTTCCATGCAGGTGTAGTCGTAGGTATAGTCGGCGGTAAAGCCCCGGATGCCCAGCGCTTCAAACGCCTGACAGGCGGAAACAAAGCTTGCGTAATCGGTGGGCAGGGGGATATCGTATTGCTCAAAAAGGCTGCGGTTGACCACAAAGCCGTGGGCATCGGCGCAGACCGGCAGCCAGTTCACGCTGCCGTCCTCGTTTTTGAAGCTGTTGAGGTAGGCGTTGTACACAGCACCCGCCTCGTTGGTCATGGCAAGGTTCATCAAACTGTCCTTCAAAGGAGCTGCATCGTGCAGCGAGAAGCGGCAGCAGGTGATGATATCCGGCAGACCGCCGTTCTCCTGCAAAAACTTATAAAAATCCAGATCGTTGTTGCCTACGATGAACTCGATGTTCACATCTGGCAGTTGGGACTGAACATAGGGGGCATAGGTCTCGTACAGGCTGGTGCTCCACAGATACACCTGAATGGTCTGGGCATCTTCCTGCTCCTGTACCTGTTCTGCGTTTTTTGCGCCGCAGCCGGTCAGCAGGGAAAGCCCCATCGCCAGTGCTGCCAGCACGGATATCAGGCGGCGCAATGTTCTTTTGTGCATCAAATCGTTCTCCTCACAACTCTTGGTCAGCCGCCGTTTTGCGGCAAAGCTGCTGTGGCTTATGGATCCCACATCGCTGCCCGCAGGAGTGTGCGCGGTAAAACCCGCCCACGGAAATGCGTGCGTCCCGTTTTGCGATCCCGAATACCACAAAAGGCACTTGAAAAGGCGTAGGAACAGCAGGACAGAGACATAAAAATATTCTACCACCACCATGAAGGCTTTTCAATATAATTTCATGTATTCCTTCATAAAAGCAACGTGTGTCCTGTTTCTTTGGGCCAGTGGATGCTGCTTTTTGCATCAACGCACAGGGTGGGCGAAAAACTGTGGGACGGACTGTGTTCCTGCACCGCGCTCTTGACACACCCATCCCTTCTGGTACAATGGTTGTACCTACAACGTTGTATCTACATCATTCCAACAGATCCCGGAGGCATTTATGGACATTGCGGAGATCGAGGCGGCGCTGAAAAAGCTGTACGTCGTCTCCAAGACCGAGAGCCGGGCGGGCTTCCCGCACTTCCGGAACGCAGCAGAAGGGGAGGCCACCGATGAAGCCTGAGAAAAACTTCTGCCCTGACCGGGTCCTTTCCTACTTCCGGCTGGAGTGGCTGCCGCTGGCCTTCGTGACCCTTTCGGGCCTTGTGTATAACATCGGTCTGCTGGCGACGCCGTGGTTCGAGGGCCGTCTGGCCCAGTGCCTTGCCGACATCCTCGGCGGCAGCGAGACTGCGGCAAAGATGGCGATGCTGGTGCCGGCCTACATCCTCGTCACCTTGCTGGTGCAGGCGGCGCGGTTCGTCAAGCGGTTCTACGTCCGCCGGTTCGCCAACAACATCGACCGCCGGATGAAGGGCATCCTCTACGCCAATCTGGTGCGCCAGAGCCGCGCCGCCCTCGAAAAAGAGGGGGCCGGTGAGCTGATGACCAAAGCCATCTCCGACGTGGACGACTGCGTGGAGGGAATGCGGAAATTTACCACCGAGGTCTTCGACACCGGCGTGGCGCTGGTGGGCTATGCGGTCATGCTGCTGGTGTACGATTGGCGGCTGGCCCTGCTCAGCCTGCTCTTCACGCCGGTATCCTACGTCTGCGCCGCATGGATGAAAAAGCCGGTGCAGCGCGCCGGAGCGGCCTATAAAAAGGCGGCCGGTGCCCTGAGCGCCGCCACGCTGGATCGGGCCCAGAACGCGGTCACTTACCGCATCTACGGCTGCGAGGACGCCCGCGGGGAAAAATACGAGGACGCCTTGAATACCTACGAAAAGACCGCCGTCCGCAGCAACGTCTGGCAGTCGGCCCTGCCGCCCCTCTATCTGGCGGCGTCGGAGGCGGGCGTGCTCTTCATCCTCTGGTTCGGCGCCAAGAACGTCCTCGGCACCGGGTGGAGCGAGTGGGACATCGCGGCCTTTACCACCTTCCTGTCCTGCTTCACCAAACTGGTGGTCAAGTCCTCCAAGGCGGCCAAGCTCTTCAACGCGGTGCAGAAGGCCGAAGTCTCGTGGACGCGGATCAAGCCCCTGATGAAGCAGCCGGAACAGCTGGCTCCTCTCCGCATCCCGGAACCGGCGGATGTGACGCTGGAAAACCTCTCCTTTTCCTATGGCGGGGGGTCTGTCTTCACCGGCCTGAGCCTGACGGCCCGCCCCGGCGATATCATCGGCATTACCGGCCCGGTGGCCTGTGGCAAATCGACGCTGGGCCGTGTTTTCCTCTGTGAGGCTCCCTACGGCGGCTCGGCCCGGTTCGGCGGGACCGAGTTCTCCGCACTGACGCCCCGGCAGATCTCCGCCACCGTCGGCTATCTGGGCCATGACCCGGAGCTGAGCGCCGACACGGTGCAGAACAACGTCCTCTGCGGCAGCGAACAGGAGGCGGAACCCTATCTGGCTGAGGCTGCGCTGGACGACGAGGTGCGCCGGATGGAGCAGGGGCTGGAGACCGTCATCGGCCCCGGCGGCACCCGCCTTTCGGGCGGTCAGGCGCAGCGGCTGGCGCTGGCACGGACGCTGGCTCATGGGCGCCCGGTGCTGGTCCTCGACGACCCCTTCTCCGCGCTGGACCGGAATACCGAGGACATCGTCTTCCGAAATTTGCAGGAGTACGCCAAAGATAAGGTCGTGTTCCTGATCTCCCACCGGCTGTACCACTTCCCTCAGATGCAGCAGGTGATCTTCATGGACGGCGGCAAGACCACCGTCGGCACCCACGCCGAGCTGATGGCTGCGGAGCCGGTCTACCTCCAGCTCTACGAAAGCCAGACCAGCCGGAAAGGAGGCGAGGGAGCATGAAGACCAACCGCAAAAATGGCGTGTTCACGGCCATTCGGATGGCGGCTGCGTCCCATCCGCTCCTCACGGCGGGCACGCTGCTCTGCGTGGCGGCGTCGGTGGCGGTGTCGCTGCTGCCGCCGCTGCTGCTGGCCCGCATCATCGACAAGCTCACCGCCGGCCTCCCGCTGACGTTCTGGGCCGTGGTGGCCTACTTCGGCAGCCTTGCACTGGAGGGCGGGTTTTCCTCGGCGCAGGAAAGTCTGCTGGTCCTCTTCGGCCAGAAAATGACCCACGCCCTCCGCTCGGAGATGTCCCGGAAGCTGACCCGGCTGCCCGCCAGCACGCTGGCGGCCCAGAACCCCGGTGAGGTGGCGGCCCGCTTTTCGGGCGATGTGGACACTGTGGAAGCGCTGTTCACCTCCGGCATCATCAGCATGGTGGCCGATGCGTGCCGCATCCTCTCGATCCTCGCGGTCATCGCCGTGAAGAACTCCGGCCTTGCGGTGATCCTGCTGCTGGTGCTGCCGCTGTTCGCGGTGTTCACCCGCCATGTGCAGAAGCGGATGCTGGCCGCCCAGCTGGACAACCGCCGGGCCGTGGCCGCTGTTTCCGGTCAGGTGCCGGAGACGCTGCACAACATCCGCACCATCCGGGCGCTGGGGCTGGAGGACTACATGGAGCGCCGGTATGACCGCTGCATCGGGGTCGGCTACGCCGCCATGGAGCGCACCAACTTCTACGACGCCCTCTATTCGCCGGTGGTGCTGGTGCTGAACGCCGTGGTGGTGGGCATCGTCATGCTCCTGTCCGCCTCCGGCGATCCGACGGTCCTGACCTTCTTCGGCATGTCGGTGGGCACCTCGGTGGCCGTCATCAACTACATTTCCCGCATCTTTGCCCCCATCGAGAGCCTCGGCATGGAGATCCAGACCATCCAGTCGGCCATGGCGGGCGTTGAGCGGATCGATGCCTTCCTCGGCCAGCCGGAGCGCACTGCCCCCGCGCAGCCCAGCGCCGCGCGGGGGGATGTGGAGCTCTCTCATGTGACCTTCGGCTACGGCGAAAAAGAAGTCCTGCACGATCTCTCCATGACGGTCAAACAGGGCGAGCAGATCACCCTCATCGGCCGGACAGGCGCGGGCAAGAGTACGGTATTCAAGCTCCTGCTGGGCCTTTACCCGCCGCAGGAGGGCACGGTGACCATCGGCGGCGTGCCGGTGGCAGCCATCACCGACCGGGAGCGCCGCACCTGCATCGGCTGTGTGGAACAGCATTTTGCCCGTGTACCGGGCACGGTGCTGGAGCAGATCACCCTCGGCGACCCGCAGATCACGGAAGAGATGGCAAAGCGTGCCGCCGTTCTGGCGGGCATCGACGGAGCCATCCAGACCCTGCCACAGGGCTACGGCACCCCGTGCACCGACGGTATGTTCTCGCAGGGCGAGTGGCAGCTTTTGTCCATCGCCCGCGCCTCCGCCGCCGACCCGGCAGTGCTGCTGCTGGACGAGATCACCGCCAACCTCGACGCCGAGACCGAGGCCCGCGTGCTGGAAGCCCTCCGCCGCGCCTCCGCGGGCCGCACCGTCCTCTCCGTTTCCCACCGCATCTATGAGGACCTCGGCGGACGGACGGTGGAGATCAAGACGAGGACGGAGTGAAAAGATCTTCCTGCCGGGAAACTTTGGCTGGAAGAAAGCTCACGCAAAAACGACAAAAAGCCCGCCCAGCACATCACTGGACGGGCTTTTCACTTGGAGCAGGATACGGGACTCGAACCCGCCGCCTACTGCTTGGGAAGCAGTCGCTCTACCGGATGAGCTAACCCTGCAAGTGCGCTATTAGTGTAGCAAAGGCGGGCGGATTTGTCAACTGTTTTTTGTGGAAGGTTTTGTCGGCGGGCAAAAAAACTTGCATTTTGCGCCGCTTGCTTTATAATGATAGTATCTGTATTGTTGGAAAGGACGCAACATGATCTTTGTGCCATTGCTGCACTACTTCAAGTGCAAAAATCTTTACAGCGGCAACGAGGCCGGGATGCGCTATCTGCTCACGCCGACGAAGCGCACCGTGCCGGACCCGGAAGGCGGGGAGGGGGCCGAAAAAGAAGAGGCCATCCTTGCAGTGGACATCTGGCCTGATCCGTGGGCGCTGGACAAGACCGATCCTGCCCTGCGCCGACACGAGGAGTTCCCGCTGAGCGACGAGGGCCGCGCCGCCGCCGCTCAGTGCTTGGAGGAAGCCTACAACGCCGAGCCGGACCGTTGGAAAAACCTCCCCTCCATCCTCGATTGTGAGCCGTGGGCCCCGCCCGCAGAGCCGGAGGAGGGAAAAGCCGAATGATCTACCGCTTAAAAGAGCAGAAGGGCGATGCCATCGCCGTGCCGCAGCTCGTGTTCGCGAAGCTGGGCATCGCGGAGGAATACAATGTGCGGGTGGCGCTGTATGTGCTGGCCACCGGCGTCACCGACCCGGAGAAGATCTGCGCGGACCTCAAACTGCGCAGCAAGATGACCGCAGAGAGCGCGCTGGCCTTCTGGGCCGGTGCCGGGCTGCTGGAGCGCTATGAGGAGAACGCGGCCCCCGGCGAAGAGCCTAGCGCCCCGGCCCCAATGACGTGGGCCGAGATCGCGGCGGCGTCCCGCACCGACCCGATGATCTCCAGCCTCATTGACTGCGCACAGGCGGGGTTTGCCCGCCCGCTGACCCACAGCGAGATGGAAAAGCTGGTCAACCTGTACATCATCGACGGGTTCGCGCCGGAGACGGTCATGCTCTGCGTGGCTTATGTCGCCAGCAAGGGCAAGCGGACCATGGGCGCGGTCAGCCACGAGCTGAAAGTCTGGCGCGCCGAGGGCGTGGAGACCGGCGAACAGGCGGACGCGCATCTGCAGCTGCTGGCCCTTCGTGCCCAGCGCGAACAGTATGTCAGCGGGCTGCTGGGCATTGCAGAGAGCGAGCTGACCCTCGGCGGGCGGAAAGCCATTGCCCGCTGGTACGAGGTGTACGGCTACGACGACGCCATGGTGCAGGAGGCGGCCGTGCAAGCGGGCCCCAAGCGCGATTTGTGGTACTGGAACAGCATCCTCAAAACGTGGAACGCCAAAGGTCTGCGCACCGTCCACGATGTGCGCGGGCCGGTGGCCGGGGCGGGGGCCAGCCGGAACATCCGGGTGGACCGCGAAACGCCCAGTGGGAACGATTTCCTCGAAAACGCCGTCCGCCGCCGTTCGCTGCGAAAAAAATCGGACGAGACATCGCAATAAGGAGAAGCTATGCGTACCAAACGTGAACTGTATCAGGAGGCAATGCGCACCGTGGCGCTGCGGCGGCAGGCCGCCCGCGCCAACGCCGAGGATGCCCGCGCCGAGGCGGAAGCGGCCATCCCGGCCCTCCGCCACGCCGAAGAAGAGGTGCGGGTGCGGGGCGTGCGGTGTGCGCTGGCCGGAGCCTCCGGCGGGGACCGCACCGCTGCGGCCGCTGCGCTGACCAAGGCCAAACAGGAGCTTGCCGCGCTCTTGGCGTCCAGCGGCCGCCCGGCCGATGCGCTGGAGCCGCATTTCACCTGCAAAAAGTGTCAGGATACCGGTTCATTTGAGGGGCACACCTGCGAGTGCATCCACAAACTGATGCAGAAACTCCGCCGCGAGGAGATCGAGAAGCTGTCCAGCCTGTCCGTTTCCAGCTTCGACACGATGGAGCTGCGTTACTACCCCAACACAATGGACGAGAAGCTGGGGGAGCCGGTCCGGACGTACATGGGGGGACTTCTGGAAGAACTGCGTGCCTACGCAGAAGAATTCGACCGCAGCAGCGAAAGTCTGATGCTGTTCGGCAATGCGGGCCTTGGCAAGACCCATGCGGCCCTTGCCATTGCGGGGATCGTGCTGGCGAAGGACATGGACGTGATCTATGTTTCCAGCCCCGATTTTTTTGCCAAACTGGAAGCGCTGCACTTCGGCTCGGACCCCTCCGGGGAGGAAGAGACCCTGCTGCAAACGGCAGCCGGGGCAGACCTGCTCATCCTCGATGATCTGGGCACGGAATTCAACTCCAGTTTCTTCCTCAGCACCCTGTACAGTCTGCTGAACAACCGCCTCGGTGCGCATCTGCCCACCATCGTCACGACGAACATCACGGACGGGGCGCTGCTGGAGAAACTCTACACCGAAAAAATTTCCAGCCGCCTTTCCTCCTTTGTGCCCTGCCTGTTCGTGGGCAAGGATATCCGCGGCCAAAAGGCACAGGAAGAGTAACGGTATCATGCAAAAAGAGCGTCAGCATCAAGCTGGCGCTCTTTTCCGTCGGGGGGAATTAAGCCATGTTGGCGCGTTTGCGCGGCGGATTGACGCGGCGGAATTTCAAAGCACGCTCCGGCGTTGTTTCGGGGCAGTCAGCGTCGAAGGTGATGGGCATTTTCTTGGCGCGTTCCAACTCGGCGAGCTCTTCCTTCGTAAAAGCTAATTCGTTCTGCAATTCCAGTGGGATATCATTCATATTTACCATAGTAAAGCCCCCTTTCAAAACTGGTTGCTAACCGTGCGGAGATCAAACGGGTGACATCGGTTTCTTTTCCGTTGGCATCTGTATGGATTCGCTCGGTGTAGACGACAAATAAGATCTCGTTGATCTGGCCAATCAAAGTGTTCCCGATTTCGTGGCCGATCATTCCGGCGGAGGTGTCTCCGATGGTGTCATAGCGGTTTTCGTCGTTGCTGTGTTCATCATCAAAAAATTCAATGCGGTCGTAATCAAAGAACACACGAGCGGCACTTTTGAACGAGATACCGTGTTTTTGGAGGTTGATCCGATTTTTCTGTTCATCATATTCGAATGCCATACCACCCATGGTAAAGCTGACCATTTGTTCGTTGTCCACGGCAATTCTCCTTTTCTACTTTCAAGATTATAATACCATGTCTACGCGCTTTTTGCAAGGAAAACGATGTCGTTTGCGTTTGACACAGTTTTTTTACACCTCCCGGCGTTTACACCTTTTCAAAAGAAGTGTATAATAAAACACAGTGAAATCCGCAGGATTGAGTAAAGCGAAGAGTGAGGAACCTTACATGAACCAACAAAGAACCCCGGCCAAACGGATGTCGTACCGGGAGTGGAAGATCCGCAAATGTCTGCGGCTGGCGCGGAACTGGGTGCTGTTTCTGGCCGCGTGCGGCGGGGCTGTGGCGCTGATGTCCACCGGCATCCTGTGGCTGCTGCCGAAAGCCCACGCCCTTATCGCGGGGCCGGTGCCCTTTGCGGCGCGGGCTTACAGCGCCGACGGATATGTGTGCGACACGGACGACGCCCGCTTGGTGGTGGTGAACGCCAACCTCCCGCTGGAAAGCGAACCGGCCCCGGAGCTGGCCGTGGCGGACGACGCCACCGGTGAACAACTGGAAACGGAGGCCGCTGCGGCTTACCGCAGCATGGCCGAGGCCGCACAGGCCGCCGGTGTGGAGCTGAACCTTGTCACGGGCTGGCAGGATGCCGACACCCGCACCGCCGCGTATGAAGCCCGGCTGACGGCCTATCAGACCGAGAACAGCCGCCTTACCGGCGAGACGGCAGCGGCGCACACTGCGTCGCTGCAGCCGACGGCAAGCACCAGCGAGCAGGGGACCGGCTACTGCGCCGATATCCTCTCGCCGGACTGCACGGAGCGCTCGGAAGCTTTTGCCGAGACCCGCGCCTACGAGTGGCTGACCGCGTATGCCGCGGACTATGGCTTCATCCTCCGCTGGCCGGAGGAGCGCCAGAGTGCCACCGGCATGGTCTATGCACCGTGGCACTGGCGGTATGTGGGGGTCGAGAACGCCCGCGCCATCCGCGAAAGCGGCCTTTCCTTGGAAGAATTTCTCGCGCTGGAACGCGCAAAACAATAAATTTGCAAAAAATCGAAGGAGAAACCATTGAAACGAACCGAGATCGCGCCCGGCGTCCATCTGCTGTGGGACCCGGCGCCTAAATTCAACCGCTGCCGCATCAGCATCCACTTCGCCTTCCCGGCCAAGCGGGAGACGGCTACCGCCCACGCGCTGCTGCCGTTGGTGATGGAGCGCGGCTATGCGGACTGCCCCGACATGACCCAGATGACCAAAACGCTGGCCCGCCTGTATGGGGCGGACCTGACCGTGGACGCCCGGCCCTTCGGCGCGAACCACAACCTCTGTGTCAGCGCCACCGGCATCAAGGACCGCTTTGCGCTGGAAGGGGAACCGCTGACCCGCGAATACGCTGGGCTGGCGCTGGGCACGGCCTTTCACCCCGCCTTTGTGGGCGGCGTTTTCGACCCGGAGGCGGTCGGCATCGAAAAGCAGATGCTCCGCAAAGCGCTGGAAGACGAAGTGAATGAAAAGCGCATCTACTGCCAGCGTCAGGCCAACCGGGAATTCTTCGGCGACAGCCCCGCCGGCATCCGGCAGGAGGGCTATCTGGAAGAGGTGGACGCCCTGACGCCGGAGGCCCTGACCGCCGCCTACCGGGAGATGCTGGAAACGGCGCAGATCGAGCTGCTGATCCTTGGCTGCGAAGAAGCGGAGACGGAGCAGGTCAAAGACGCATTGCTCCGGGAGCTTTCGGCGGTGGAACGCCGCCCGGCCCCCCTGTGCGGGAACATGGCAATGCCCCGGCGGGAACCAGCCCGGAAGGTGGAGTGCTTCGACACCGTACAGGCCAAGCTCTGTATGCTGTTTACCCTCGGTGAGCCGATGCGCCCCGACCAGATGGCGGCGGTCCGGCTTGCTATGGCCTTGTACGGCGGCAGCGTGACCAGCCGCCTCTTCCTCAACGTCCGGGAGCGGGATCACCTGTGCTACTACTGCGCGTCCAGCTTCCAGAGCTTCACGGGGAGCATGGCTGTCAACAGCGGCGTGGAGCACGCCGACGCAGCCCGCGCGGAAGCGGCCATCCTGAAGGAGCTGGACAACCTGCGCACCGGGCCCATCACCGACGAGGAACTGGAAGACTGCCGCCTGTCCCTGCTCAGCGGGATGGCGGGCATTGAGGACAGCCTTGGCGGCATCGAGACGTGGTATTATATGGAAGTGCTGCGGGGCAGCGGACTGCAAACGCCCGACGAAGCCCGCGCCGCCCTGCGCGCCGTGACCAAAGAGGACGTTCGCGCCATTCTGCGGCAGCTGAGCCTGTCGGTCAGTTATCTGTTGACGAGAGAGGAGGGGATCGCCGATGTCTGAACTGCGCAGCCAAGCGCTTGCCGATGCCGCCGCGGATCAGTGGAAGATCCTGCCCTCCGGCCTGACCGTCCTTGTGCGGCCCATGCCGGGGTATTCCGGCACCCATGTTATCTATGCCACCCGCTTCGGCTCCATTGACCGGGACTTCCGGCTCAATGGGCGGGAGGTGCATCTGCCCGCAGGTGTGGCGCATTTTCTGGAACACAAGATGTTCGAGGATCAGGACGGCGACGCCTTTGCAAAGTTCGCGAAGACGGGGGCCAACGCCAACGCCTTTACCAGCTTTGACCGCACCTGTTACCTCTTCACCGCCACGCAACAGCTGGACGAAAGCCTCGATGTGCTGCTGGGGATGGTGGGGCACCCCTACTTCACCGAGCAGACCATCGCCAAGGAGCAGGGCATCATCGGGCAGGAGATCAAGATGTACGACGACAGCGCCGACTGGCGGCTGATCACCGGCCTGTGTGAGTGCCTGTACCACAGCCACCCCATCCGCAGCGACATCGCGGGCACCTGCGAGAGCATTGCTGAGATCACCCCGAAGATGCTCTATGACTGCTGCGAGGCGTTCTATGCACCGGGAAATATGGTGCTGGCCGCAGCGGGCAATACCACCATGGAGCAGATCTTGGCCGCGTGCGAACGCCATGGCCTGATGGAACTCCGCCCCGAAGAGCGGGTGCAGCGGCTCTGGGCCGAAGAACCCATGACGCTGGCAGCAACGGAAAAACGGATCCGGATGCCGGTGTCAAAGCCCTGCTTTGGCCTCGGCTTCAAGGAAACGCCCCTCGCCCCGGATGATCTGCGCAGCGAGCTGCTGTACGACCTCATCCTTTGCTGCGTCTGCGGCGGGATGTCGCCGCTCTACCGCCGCCTGTACGACTCCGGCCTGACCAACCCCGGTTTCGGTGGGGAAGTGCTGCGGGTGGACGGTTGCTGCTGCATCCTCTTTACCGGCGAGAGTGACGAGCCCGACACGGTGAAACAAATGCTGCTGGACGAGATCGAGCGGGTCCGGCGCGAGGGCATCGACCGGGAGGTCTTTACCCTCTGCAAGAACGAAAAGTACGGCCAACTGATCGAAAACCTCGAAAACGTGGAGGACTCGGCCAGCCAGATGGCGGACTTCGCCCTCTCCGGGCAGACGGTGGTGCAGCAGATCGAGGCACTTGCGGCCCTGACGGCGGACGACGCCGACGCAGCCCTGCAGCACATCTTACAGCCCGCCCGGATGGCGATGATGTACATCGAGCCGGACGGCACGGCGGACCTGCCCGAAGCAGATGACGAAGAGACGGAGGACGAAGAATGACGAATCTGGTACAATTTCCGGCGCTGGGCCTGAGTTTCACGCTGAACCGCGTGGCCTTTTCCATCGGCGGCATCAATATCTATTGGTATGGCGTCTGCATCGCCGTGGGCATGTGCCTTGCGCTGGTGTTTGCGTTCCGGCATGGCGTCGAGTTCGGCGTGGACGCCGACGCGATGGTGGATGTCATCCTCATCGGCGTGGTGATGGGCATCCTCTGCGCCCGGCTCTACTATGTGGCCTTGTCCCCCTACAATTACAGCAGCCTATGGGATGTGCTGGCCATCCGGGATGGCGGCCTTGCCATCTACGGCGGCGTCATCGGCGGCTTTTTGTTCGGCGGCCTTGCCTGTAAATGGCGCAAGGTGCCGGTGCTGCCCATGTTCGACCTTGCGGCCATGGGCTTCCTCATGGGGCAGGGCTGCGGCCGCTGGGGCAACTTCTTCAATCAGGAGGCGTTCGGCTGCAACACGACCCTGCCGTGGGGCATGTACAGCGAAGCGACCCACGACTACCTGCTCAGCAGCGTGGTCACGGCCCCCAAGGGCACCGTCATCGACCCGAACCTGCCGGTCCACCCTACGTTCTTATATGAGAGCATCTGGTGCTTCGTGGGCCTGTTCCTGCTGGTGAAGTATATCAAAAAGCGGAAGTTTGCGGGCGACATCGCCCTGCGCTACCTCATCTGGTATGGCGCGGGCCGGTTCTGGATCGAGGCCCTGCGCACGGACAGTCTGCTTCTGGTGCCCTCCATCGGGCTGCGGGTGTCGCAGGTGGTGGCGGCGGTGGCCGTGGCCGGCGGCATCATCGCAGAGGTCATCCTGACCAAGCGATACAAGGATAAGCCGCTCATGGTCAAGCTGGCCCTCAACAGCGAGGGCCGCACCCTCGCCGCCAAGGCGAAAAAGGCCGACCCCGCGTTCCGGCTGGAGGAAGAAGAACTTGTGGCCTCCTCGCCCCGGAAGCTCTTTGTGGAGCGAACCGAAGCCTATAATAAGCAGGTGAAGGAAAAGCTGAGCGCACAACAGCAGTAATAAAACACTGATACAGAAAAAACAGAAGCTGCAGGGCGGAGAAGTCGGAAGGCAACCCTTGCCCTGTGGCTTTTTTCGGTGTATAATAAAGCCACAAAAAGAGCCGCGAGATATCTGGGAGGGTGAATGTATGCAGATCATTCCGATGCGTGAACTAAAAAATACGGTGGAGATCGAGCGCCGCTGCGCCGAGGAGAATGGCCCGGTCTTTGTGACGAAAAACGGATACGGCCGCCTTGTGGTCATGGACATCGAGTACTACGAGCGCACCATGAAGGAGATGGAAGAGGCAAAACTCATCATGGAAGGGTTGAGAGATGTTGATGAGGGCCGCGTGGTGGATGGTCCGACGGCACTGGAAGAGATCAGGAGGGAATATGGACTGTGAATATCATTTCCAATTGACTGAACGTGCGCGGCGGGATGTGCGAGAAACGGTAAACTACATCCGAAATGAGCTTGATAATGAGAAGGCAGCCAAAACGCTGCTGGGCGACATCAACAAATGTATGGAAAAGGTCTGTGCTTTTCCTGCAAGTGGGGCATTGGTCGTGAATGATTTTCTCCCAAGGATGATAATCCGCAAGAAAGTCGTTGGAAATTATGTTCTATACTATATGGTGGAGAAGGAAAAGAAAATGATTTGGGTGCTCCGCATCGTCTATGGAGCCCGGAATATGGAAGCGGTGCTCAAAAATCTGAGCAATTGACGGCGGAGCTTGAAAAAAACTTTGCCGCAATACGCAAAAACCCCTTGAAATCAGCTCGCTTTTCTGCTATACTATTTTAGCCGCTTGGTGTGGGCGCCGCAAATGGCCCCTGTAGGGGTCTGCCTTTACGACCAGCGAGTACAACGAAAAGGAATGAAACAAATGTACGCAATCATTGTTACCGGCGGTAAGCAGTACCGCGTGGAGCAGGGCGACATCGTCTACATCGAAAAGCTGGACGTTGAGGCCGACTCCGAAGTGAAGTTTGATCAGGTTCTCGCTATTGGCGAGGAGGGTTCGGTCAAGGTTGGCGCTCCTGTTGTTGAGGGCGCTTCCGTTTCTGCCAAGGTCATCAAGAATGGCAAGGGCAAGAAGCTGAACATCATCACCTATCGCGCAAAGAAGCACAGTGCTCGCCGCATGGGCCATCGTCAGCCCTATACCAAGGTTGAGATCACTGCGATCAACGGCTAAGGAGGAAAATTACAATGGCACATAAAAAGGGCGTAGGCAGCACCAAGAACGGCCGCGATTCCGCAGCACAGCGTCTGGGCACCAAGCGTGCAGACGGTCAGTTCGTTCTGGCCGGCAACATCCTGGTTCGTCAGCGTGGCACCCACATCATGCCGGGTGAGAACGTTGGCAAGGGCAGCGATGACACCCTGTTTGCTCTGGTTGACGGCACTGTCCGTTTCGAGCGCGTGGGCAAGAGCGGCAAGAAGTGCAGCGTGAAGCAGTAACTTCTGCCTGAAAAACTGCAACCCAAAGAGCCGGACCCTCGTGGCCCGGCTCTTTTTGATGAAAGGAAGAAACCTCTCCGTCCATGCTTCGCATGGCCGGAGAGGTTGAATCGCTAAACATAGGAGGAGCTCTATGGCAGCACAAACCAACTTTATCGACATCGCAACCATCTGGCTCCATGCGGGCAAGGGCGGCGATGGCGCGGTGAGCTTTCACCGCGAGAAATTCGTGGCGGCGGGCGGCCCGGACGGCGGCGATGGCGGCCGCGGCGGCGACATCATCTTTGTGGTGGATGACCACCTGACCACCCTGATGGACTTCCGCTACAAGCGCAAGTATACCGCCGACGAAGGCGGCAAGGGCGGCGCAAGCCTCTGCCACGGCAAGAACGCCGAAAACCTCGTCATCAAGGTGCCGCTGGGCACCGTCATCAAGGACGCCGAGAGCGGTCTTGTCATTGCAGACCTGTCCGACCACACCCCCGTTACCGTGGCCAAGGGCGGCCGCGGCGGCTACGGCAACGCACACTTTGCTACGCCGACCCGCCAGATCCCCAAGTTCGCCAAGCCCGGTATGCCCGGCGAGGACATTCAGGTGACGCTGGAGCTGAAGCTGATTGCGGACGTGGGCCTGATCGGTTTCCCGAACGTGGGCAAGTCCACCCTCATCTCCACCATCAGCGCGGCCAAGCCCAAGATCGCGAACTACCACTTCACCACCCTCGTGCCCACGCTGGGCGTCGTGTCGGTGGGCGAAGGCGCCAGCTTCGTCTGCGCCGACATCCCCGGCCTGATTGAGGGTGCCAGCGAGGGCATCGGCCTTGGCCATGACTTCCTGCGCCATGTGGAGCGCTGCCGCTTGCTGCTGCATGTGGTGGATGTCTCCGGCAGCGAGTGCCGCGACCCCATCGAGGACTTCGAGAAGATCAACGAGGAGCTGGCCAAGTTCAGCCCCGCGCTGGCTGAGCGCCCGCAGATCGTGGTGGGCAACAAGTGTGACCTTGCCACCGAGGAGCAGATCGAAAGCTTCCAGAATTATATCGAGGGCAAGGGTCTGACCTTCGTGCCCATCTCTGCCGCCACCATGCAGGGCGTGCGGGAGCTGCCGGGTCTGGTCTACAACCGCCTGAAGGATATCCCGGCCATCCCGGTCTTCGCTCCGGAGTACAAGAAGCCCGAACCCAAGGCGAACGACCGCGCCTTTACCATCAAGCGGATGGAAGCCCACGTCTGGAGCGTTGAGGCGCCGTGGCTGGAGTATATCCTCGCGGGCAGCAATGTGGACGACTACGAGAGTCTGCAGTTCTTCCAGCGCCAGCTGGATGAAAGCGGCATCCTGACCGCTCTGGTGGACAAGGGCGTTCAGGAAAACGACACCATCCTCATCGGCGATTATCAGTTCGATTATATCTTCTAAGGGAGAAATACCATGCAGGAAGAAACCATCGACCCCCGCGAGCTCAACCCGCTGGCGCTGGCTTTTGTGGGCGACAGCGTGCTGGAACTGCTGGTCCGCACCCGTTTGGCGCAGCATCATCGGCTCTCAGCCGGGAAGCTGAACACCGAAAAGGTCAAGTACGTCTCTGCGCGGGCACAGTTCCGCGAGGAGCAGCTGCTGGAACCCCTCTTCACCGAGGAGGAGCTAACCGTTTTCAAGCGGGGCCGCAACGCCAGCAAGGCCAGCGTGTCGAAACATGCTTCCCCCGAAGAGTACCGCGCCTCCACCGGCTTCGAGTGCCTGTTGGGGTGGCTGTACCTCACCGGTCGGAAGAACCGCGTCGAGGAATTGTTCGACAAACTCTGGGAAGATTTTGACCCGAATCAGAAATAAAACACGCGAAAGCCCGCTGCTTTCCGCACTGGAAAACAGTGCAGGGAAGGCAGCGGGCTTTCTTAATGAGAGAGGTTACTTGTCTTCGTCATCGGCACCCTTGGTGTACTGGTTGGGGTGCTTGTGCTCGTTGGTGGCGCGGTTCTCCGTGCGGTTGTCGGTTCGATTCTCGGTGCGGTTCTGGCTCTGATTCTTGCTCTGGTTTTTGCAGTTGTTGGTGCGGTTGCTGGAACGGTTTTCGGTACGGTCGGTCATCGTAATATCTCCTTTCGCGAGGGAGGTCGTGCCCCTCACACCCCTTAGTCTTGCCGCCGCGCGCGGCTTTATACATGGGAGGAACGTTCATGTCTACGGAATATTTTGAGCACCGGGAACGTGCGCTGCTGGGCGAGCGGTACGATGCGCTGTACGCCGCCCCCAGCGAGAGCGCTGCCCGCGGCGTGACGGTCTCGGCCCTGCGCACCACGCCGGAGGCCTTTGCCGCACAGGCGGACTTTCCGGTGGAGCCGTCGCCCTTCTGCAGGGCGGGCTTTGTGGTGAAAGATGCGGCCTTCAAGCCGGGGCGGCACCCCTACCACCACGCGGGCGTCTTCTACTCGCAGGAGCCGTCGGCGTCCTCTGCTGCGCCGCTGCTGGGGGTCCGGCCGGGGATGCGGGTGCTGGACCTGTGCGCGGCTCCCGGCGGCAAAAGCAGCCAGCTTGCCGCCGCGCTGGGCGGGCAGGGGCTGCTGGTGAGCAACGAGTTCGTGGCCGCCCGCGCCGAGGTGCTCAAGAGCAATCTGGAACGGATGGGCGTGGCCAATGCGGTCGTCCTCAACGAGGATACGGACCGCATTGCCGCCGCTCTGCCGGAATTTTTTGACCGCGTCCTTGTGGATGCTCCCTGTTCCGGCGAGGGGATGTTCCGCAAGGAAGCTGTGGCCGTCACCCAGCACTGCGAAGCGCTGGTGAAGCAGTGCGCCGAACTGGGCGCACAGATCCTCGACAACGCCGCCGCTCTCCTTGCACCGGGCGGGGAGATGATTTATTCCACCTGTACCTTCGCTCCGGAAGAGGACGAGGGGCAGGTGGCGGCCTTCCTCGCACGGCATCCGGAGTTTGCGCTGGCCGATGTGTTCGGTCGTGTGGACTATAGCTTCGGCAGCGCGGGCGAAGCCAACCGCACCGGCGGTCTGCCGCTGGATGTGAGCAAGGTGCGCCGCATCTGGCCCTGTCAGGGCGGCGAGGGCCATTTTATTGCCCGGCTGGTCAAAGCGGGCACGCCGCGCACCCTGCCCGCGCCGGGAGAGTACACGCCCGAAGAGCAGCTCTGGCTGGCAGCAGCTGCGGAGCAGAGCAAAAAGCAGAAGCCGGGCAAGGGCAAGCCTGCCCGCGCGGAATCCAGAGATGCCCGTGCTTCCCGCCGGGAAAACGCCCGTGTCCTCCGCGAGGAAGTGCAGGGCAAGCGGGGCCGCCGGGCCGGTGACAGCGGGGCAGGGGAGAGCGCCTCTCCCGCCCAGAGCCTCGCCGCGTGGCACGAGTTTGCCGCCCAGTATTTCCCGGCGCTGGCCGACCGCCCCGCCGTCGTCCACGGCGGGGGTGTGCTGCTGCCGGTGCCCTTCCCTCAGACGGGGCTTCACGTCCTGCGGGCGGGCGTCTTCGTGGGCAGTGTGCAGAAGGGCCGCTTCATCCCCGAACACCACCTCTTCACGGCTTTCGGGGCCCGGTGCACGAACCGGGAGGAGCTGACCCTTGCCGACCCGCGGGTGACCGACTATCTGTCGGGCCGGGAGATGGCAGCCTCCACTGCGGCGGACGGCTGGTGCTGCGTTACGGTGGACGGCTACCCCCTCGGCGGCGGCAAAGTGTCCGCCGGGCGGGTCAAAAATCACTACCCCAAAGCCCTGCGGCTGCTGTAAAAGAGGCGTCAAACCCCGCTTTTTTGCTGGATTTCGTGCAGAATCCCCCGGATAAGGCTTGAACGCCGTTGGGGATTGTGCTACAATAATAGAGTTAGATTTTGTGTGCTGCCACAAGCGGGCGACCACAGCCCGTCTGCCCGCAGGCGGAGATTTTCGATAAACTTTAGGAGGTTCCCCATGTCTGGACATAGCAAATGGAACAACATCAAGCGTAAGAAGGAAAAGACCGATGGCGCCAAGGCAAAGGTCTTTACCAAGATCGGCCGCGAGATCAGCGTCGCCGTCCGTACCGGCGGCCCGAACCCGGCTTCCAACAGCAAGCTGGCTGACCTGATCGCCAAGGCAAAGCGCATGAGCGTGCCCAACGATAATATTCAGCGCATCATCAAGAAGGCTGAGGGCGGCGATAAGACCGAGTACGAGGCAATCACCTACGAAGGCTACGGCCCCGGCGGCGTTGCTGTCATGGTGGAGACCCTGACCGACAACCGCAACCGTACCGCTGCCGACCTGCGCCACTACTTCGACAAGAACGGCGGCAATCTGGGCGCTATGGGCTGCGTCTCCTTCCTGTTCAGCCAGAAGGGCGTCATCGACATCTCTCTGGAAGACAAGGATGCCGACGAGGCCATGATGGACGCTCTGGACGCCGGTGCGGAGGATTTCGATGCCGGTGAAGAGGCAGCGGAGATCACCACCGATCCGGACAACTACTCTGCTGTGGTCAAGGCCATGGAGGAGAAGGGCTACGAGATCCTGAGCGATGACCTCGCCATGGTCCCCATGACCACCACCCGCCTGACGGACCCCGATCAGCTCAAGCTCATGGGCAAGCTGCTCGACGCTCTGGAGGACAACGATGATGTCCAGAATGTCTGGCACTCTCTGGAGAACGAGGAAGACCTGCCGGAATGATCGGCGGAGACCGAATCTGAAAAATCACGAAGCCCTGCCGCTCCAACCGAGCTGCGGGGCTTTTGTTATGCCCGGAACTGTGCTATAATAAACACAACACGACCACAAAAGGAGGTTTTCCCATGTCCATCATCTGCCCTTACTGCCTTTCGGAGCTGCACGAGCGCGCGGCGGCTTGCCCGCATTGCGGCGGGATGTTCGCGGGGCGTAATCCGGCGGGCAGCCTGCCGGTGGGCACGGTGCTGGGCGGGCGGTATACCGTCGGCGAGATCGAACGGATCGACGGTGAGGGCATCCTGTACCGGGGCGCGGAGAACGTCGGGCGCTTCCGGGTGACCATCAAGGAGTATATGCCCCTGACGCTGGCGGCGGAGCGGGGGATGGACGCCACCCTGCGGCCCAAACTGGGCAGCGAGGTGCTGTTCAAGACCACCCGGATGGACTTTGCCGACCTTTACCGCTCCATCCAGCGCATCACCCCGGCCAACGGCTTGGAGGCGGTGCTGGACGTGTTCGAGGAAAACAACACCGTCTACGCCGTGATGGAGAACCCCGGCGGCGTGCCGCTGGGCCGCTGGCTGGATCAGCATCCCGGCCCGCTGCCGTCGGAGCAGGTCTGCGCCATGCTGCAGCCGGTGTTCGACGGCGTGGCCGCCATGCACCAAGTCGGCCTTGTGCACCGGGGCATCTGCCCGGAGAACATCCGGGTGCTGGAAAACGGCCGCGCCCGGCTGACCGGCTACGCGACGGTGGGGCTGCGCACAGCGGGCAGCGGCTTGCACGAGCAGCTGTACGAGGGTTACTCGGCCCCGGAGCAGTATTCCACCGCCGAGTTTGAGGGCCGCTACACCGATGAATACAGCCTTGCGGCGGTGGTCTACCGAATGGTCTGCGGCCAAAGTCCGGTCCCGGCGGCACAGAGGCTGGTGTCGGACTCCAACCCCCGCGCTCGGACGGTGAACCCCGCCGTGCCGGAGTACTTTTCCGACGTGCTCTGGATGGGCCTGAAGCTGAAGCCGGTGGAGCGCATCCAGACCGTGCCCCAGCTTTTCAAGGCGCTGACCTCGCAGGAGTACACCGCCGAGCTGACCCGGAACCTGCCCCGCCCCGAATCCCGGTCTCTGACGCTGCCGGAGGGCGACTCCAAGCAGCATCTGCTCGGTCTGCGCAATCTGCTGGCGGCAATTTTGATCCTGCTGGCGATTCTGATCCTGCTCATCGTGTGGGGGCTGGTGAATCAGGGGCCGCACACGTCGGAAGCGCCCTCCTCGTCGGTGCCGGAGCCGGAAAGCGTTGAGCTGGACGAGCCGGTGACCCTGACGCCCGACTTTGTGGGGATGGATTATGACACGCAGGTGCGCAACAATCACAAATACGTGGGCGATTACCTCTTCTATGTGACGCTGGAGTACAGCGACACGGTGGAGAAGGGCAAGATCATCCGCCAAGAACCGGCGGCGGGCGATGTGGTCGAAAAGGGCGGCACCATCAGCCTTGTGGTCAGCAAAGGCCCGCAGATGGTGGAGATGCCCGACGTCATCGGCTTCACGCAGGAGGGAGCCGTCAGCGAGCTGGAAGCCCGCGGCCTGATGCCGAGCTGCTTCATGGTGGTCAACGATGGTTCCTATGCGGCGGGCTGTGTCGTCTCGTGCAGCGTGGAAGCCGGAGCCGCCGTAGAGGTGGGCAGCGTCATCACCGTATATATCGCCGCCGACCCCAGCGTGGCGATCACCACCGAACCGCCCGCCGCCTCCGATTCCGGCAGCGGCGAAAGCGCTTCCTCTTCGGAGGAGACCGCGCCGGATGATACGGTGCATGATACGGACTAAGATTCAGCCAGCAACAGCCGTTCGCATCGTTTCAATATCCCAAAAACAGCAGAAGCGGGAGCCTTTTGACGGGCTCCCGCTTCTGCTGTTTAGGATAGGAAAAGAGGATGGTAAGGTTGATGGCTCAGAGGTTCGTGTAGCCCATGAGGTAGCGGTCTACCTCGGCGGCACAGTCGCGGCCCTCCCGCAGACCCCAGACCACAAGGCTCTGGCCCCGGCGCATATCGCCGCAGGCAAAGACCTTCTGCACGTTGGTGCGGAAGTGGTCGGTGTCCACACAGCCACGGCCCGTGAGCTGGACGCCAAAAGCATCGGCCACATAGGCTTCGCAGCCGACGAAGCCCGCCGCGATGAGGGCCAGCTGGCAGTCGTAGGTGAACTCCTCGCCGGTGGGCACCATGTTGGTGCGGCCGGTCTCCGGGTCGCGCTCCGGCTTCAGGTAGGAAATGACCGCGCCGGTCAGGTTTCCGGCATCGTCGGTCAAAAACTCTTTCACGGTGGTCTGGTACACGCGGGGGTCCTTGCCGAACTTGGCAAGGCTCTCGGTCTGGCCGTAGTCCACCTTGAGGACCTTCGGCCACTCCGGCCACGGGTTCGAGGCGGCGCGCTCCTTGGGCGGCTGGGGCATCATCTCCAGCGCCACAAGGTCGGTGCAGCCCTGCCGCAGGGCGGTGCCTTGGCAGTCGTTGCCGGTGTCGCCGCCGCCGATGACGAGGACATTCTTGCCCGCCGCGCTCAGAGCCCTGCCGTCGGCGAACTGGCTGTCCAGCAAGCTCTTGGTCACGCTGGTCAGGTAATCCACGGCGAAGTGGACGCCCTTGGCGTCCCGGCCGGGAACATTCAGGTCGCGGGCTTTTTTCGCGCCGCAGCAGAGCACCACGGCATCGTAGCTGTTCAGGATGTCCTCTGCGGCCACGGCCCCGCCGATGTCCATGTTGGTGCGGAACTCCACGCCCTCGGCCTGCATGATCTTGATGCGGCGCTCGATGACGGATTTGTCCAGCTTCATGTTGGGGATGCCGTACATCAGCAAGCCGCCCACCCGGTCGGCCCGCTCGAAAACGGTGACGGCGTGGCCTCGGATGTTGAGGTATTCGGCCACGGAAAGGCCGGCCGGGCCGCTGCCGATGACGGCGACGCTCTTGCCGGTGCGGGCGGGGGGCGGGGCGGCGTGGAGCCAGCCCTTTGCGTAGCCCGTTTCCACGATGGCGTGTTCGTTCTCGCGGACGGTGACGCTGCTGCCGGTCACGTCGCCGCAGGTGCATGCCGCCTCACATAGGGCGGGGCAGACCCGGCTCGTGAACTCCGGGAAGCGGTTGGTGGCACGCAGCCGGTGGAGCGCCAGTTCCCATTTGCCCTGATAGATCAGGTCGTTCCACTCCGGGATCAGGTTGTTCAGCGGGCAGCCGGAGGCCATGCCGCCGATCATCATGCCCGCCTGACAGAAGGGAACGCCGCAGTCCATGCAGCGGGCCGCCTGTGTCTGCTGTTCCTCGCGGGAGAGCCAGATGTGAAATTCGTTGAAGTTTTCGATGCGCTCCAGCGGCGGAACATCGCTGCTGGTCTTGCGCGTATAATCCATAAATCCAGTGGTCTTGCCCATGATGTTCCCCTCCTTACTTCTTCTTCTGCACAGCGTAGAATGCTTCGATCTGTGCCTGTTCGCCGTCGAGGCCGCGCTCCTCCATGGAGGCGATCACCCGCAGCATCCGGTCGTAGTCGTAGGGGAGGACCTTCTTGAACTTGGGCAGATAGTCGCTGAAATGCTCCAAGATCTCCTTGCCGCGGGGGGAGCCGGTGGCTTCCACGTGCTCGCGGATGAGTTCTTTCAGGGTGGCAACGTCGTATTTGTGCTCCACGGGTTCGAGGCTGACGGTCTCTTTGTTCACCCGCTGGTAGAAATCCCAGTTCTCGTCCAGCACGTAGGCGATGCCGCCGGTCATACCGGCTGCAAAGTTCTTGCCCGTCTGGCCGAGGACGACGACGGTGCCGCCGGTCATATACTCGCAGCCGTGGTCGCCCACGCCCTCGACAACGGCGGTGGCGCCGGAGTTGCGGACGCAGAAGCGCTCGCCGGCCACGCCGCAGACAAAGGCCTTGCCGCTGGTGGCACCGTACAGGGCCACGTTGCCGGTGATGATGTTCTCTTCGGGTTTGTAAAGGATGCCCTCCGGCGGGCGGACGATGATCTTGCCGCCGGAAAGGCCCTTGCCCATGTAGTCGTTGCAGTCGCCGGTCAGCATCAGGGTCAGGCCGTGGGGGATGAACGCACCGAAGCTCTGGCCGCCCGCACCGCTGCAGTTGGCAGTGTAGACATCATCGGGCAGGGAATCGCCGTATTTGCGGGTGATCTCGCTGCCGAAGATGGCACCGAAGGCGCGGTCGGTGTTGGAGACGTCCAGCGTCACGCTCTGGGGCGTTTTGCTGTTCAGCTTGAACTTCTTCATCAGCACCTTCATGTCGAGGGTGTTTTCGAGGTGGAAGTCGTAGGTGTCGGCGGGCACAAAGTGGATGTTGCTGTTGGGGATGGCGGGGTTGTGCAGGATGCAGTCGAGGTTCATCTTGGCCGTGCGGCTGCCGGGGGTGCTGGGCTTGACATGGAGCAGGTCGGTGCGGCCCACCAGTTCGTCGATGGTGCGGACGCCGAGTTTCGCCATATACTCCCGCAGCTCCTGTGCCACGAAGGTCAGGTAGTTGATGATATATTCCGGCTTGCCCTTGAAGCGCTTGCGCAGCTCCGGGTTCTGGGTGCAGATGCCCATGGGGCAGGTGTCGAGGTTGCAGACCCGCATCATGACGCAGCCTTCGCACATCAGCAGGGAAGTGCCGAAGCCGAATTCCTCCGCGCCCAGCATACAGCTGATGGCCACATCGCGGCCGGAGAGCAGCTTCGAGTCGCTCTCGATGCGGACGCGGCTGCGCAGACCGTTCAGGATCAGGGTCTGGTGGGTCTCGGCGATGCCCAGTTCCCACGGCAGACCGGCGTTCTTGATGGAGGTGCGGGGGGCCGCGCCGGTGCCGCCGTCGTAGCCGGAAACGAGGATGACCTGTGCGCCGCCCTTGGCAACACCGGCGGCAATGGTGCCGACACCGGCCTCGCTGACCAGCTTCACGTTAATGTTGGCGTGGCGGTTGGCGTTCTTCAGGTCATAGATGAGTTCGGCCAAGTCCTCGATGGAGTAGATGTCATGGTGGGGCGGGGGAGAGATCAGGCCCACGCCGGTGGTGCTGTGGCTGTCTCTTATACACATCTCCGAGCCCACGAGACTACGCTGCATCTCG
>OWJF01000152.1_pt1 | contig 33789 bp, 28 predicted proteins | sample 1732941 | NCBI WGS metagenome assembly OWJF01 (sample SAMN05065770, study PRJEB22554) | human gut metagenome | biome: ENVO:2100002; feature: ENVO:00000062; material: ENVO:00002003 | host: Homo sapiens | place: USA
CCATTTTTCGCTTTTTATGGCAAATTGTCTTATTAAGTCTAACGAATCAATAACAATATATATCTCTGCTTTTCTATTTCTTCTCAGCACTGTAAATATTGTGTTCCGAACAATTTCTATTGATCGATTACCCTTTTCAAAATCCGGCATTACAACTGTTGCAGATTTAAGAAAATTCACAAAATCTTTTATGTACTCTTCACCCAAATCTTTTTCAATACAACAGCCTAAAAGGAAAAGATATCCATCCGACATATCATAATTTGATAAGCATCCAAAATATTTGGCATTGCTTTTCATTGAAGTTAGAGTACATTTCAAATATTCTTGCGAGGTTTTTGATTCTATACTTGTTCTAACAATTTCCACAAGTGCATGGTAATATCTATCCTGTAACTCCCTATTTCCGTTTTTGCACAAAATACATAATTCGTTCATCAACGTATTGGTGTATTTTTCGTACTGATTTATCATTCCCAACTTTATGCACATTGTAAGCTGAGACACCACGTTTCGAACTGCAGTGGTCTGTGTTTTTCGATCTGCTGTCATTTCAGTATCTCTCGCAAGAGATATAGAATGTTCAAATGTATTATCCATTGCCTCGGAAATTTGTTTTGATTTGCTATCACCATTAATAATCGACGTTTGACTTCCCTTCATTGACTCAAGGAAAACCTTATTGCTTTCCTCACAAATGATTTGGCACACATACAGTTCATTTCTAGCGACACACTCATTATATGTTTTTTCAAGAATCTTCAATTTGGCCTTTAGTGCTTTAGAATCCTCTAACAAGCCCTTTGTGTTTAAAATATCTTTAACATATGTCCGGGTACATTCTGTCAAAGATGTTTTATAGTGTAGCGAGTATGCAAAATAAAAGAGCCAAATAAATATACCCACTCCACAAACAGATAGTACAGCATCAGAGAATCGCCCCATTTTCACTACCATTTCAACAACGCAGAAAAAAAGATATAAGGCAATCGCTGTACCAAAATTGGCATATCGAGGTTTTATCTGATTCAAAACCAATTCTGACGGAAATCTATTTATGTAAACTTGAATATAAACCAGCAGTGCTGATATAAATATTCCCACAAAAGAGATAACTGACGAAAACATCAAAGAAACAACGTCCGTGTTTTCATCAAATGCAGAAAAAAGTCCATTTACTTTAGCAACAAATTTGGGCGTAGCCAATGGCATCCCCCATGTAATCAAAGCAACAATTACACCAAGTATCAAAGCGCTTTTCGCACATGCAAGCCATCGTGTTACTATTTTTAAACCCTTTAATACTTTCTGCTTCATCGCCAATTTCACCTCTTGTTTATTATTATTTATCACTTAATCTTCGCCAACACATCCTTAAAGATCTCATAGTTATGCTTCACACCATCGTCCAGATCAATCTTAATCATCTGATCCGCCAGCGCGTGAACTTTTTCCTCATACTGATGCAGCTCAGTGTCCTGCGCCTGCACTTTGTTCAGTTGCTTAGTCAGCTTGACACGTTCGCTGGTGCTGGTGGCAGCGGCCACTTGTTTTTCCAAACCTTCGATGGCAGTACGGTAACGTGCCTGCTGCTCGTGGACATAATCGGTACGGATGCGTGCAATGGTATCCGGCTGGTAGCGGTGCAGGTAGATCAGGCACTTAAAGCCGTTCTTCTTGCCGCTGTCAAACAGCCAGTAGATGGGGCGCTTCTGATAAATCTTGCAGTGGTCGGCATAGAAATCGTTCAGGAAGTAGTTGCGGATGACCTCTTTCGGCTGCCCCTTGCCGCCCAGTGCGTTTGCAATAAAGCGCAGATTATCTTCCAGCGAGCTGTCACCGTATACCACCCGCACAAACTCCACAAAGCGGCCCATCATGTCATCTTCAAAGTATTCGTCGTCACAGATGGGAATAATACCGTCTGCATCCGGCTTATAGATATTGTATTTGCCATCGTCCCATGTACCGCCTGCGTAGGCAAGACCATCATAGGTGGGAGAGTAGCGACCAAACATACAGCCCACAGCGTAGGAGATAAAGGAGCGCACATCCCGGCCAAGGTCTGCTTTGCGCACGGTCACATCCTTATCTTCTACTTCCGGGGTCAGTTCATCCTGCAAGCCGTAAATATCAATAAAAATACGGTTCAGTTCTTCCTCGTTGGCTTTCAGCTTCTCAAAGCGTTCTTCACATTCGCCAGCCCAAATATCATAGCACTCAGCAAGGTAAATGTTTCCAATATCCATCTGGTGAGGGTACTTGGTAATAGTCCTGATAAACGGGTGGCGGGTAAAATCCCAGCTAGTTTCAAAGGAATCCCAATCTTCCTTTTCTTTTTCTATACAGATAGATACAATTTCATCAATCTTTTCTTTTTTAGCTACCACAAGTGGAACATTTCTTAGATTTCCAACCTGAAAATTCATGGTGGGGTTTTGGATGCCCATAAAGAATTGTCCTAATTTTGAACATAGTAGTCCGCAAACATACATGAGGATATCATGTTGTGGCAAAAACATCGTAGACCCAGCCACATCAAAAACAAAACCCGTCGGAGTATAGCGTACTCCAAAATTACTTGAACTTACAAACGACCACGATATGCCCTCTTGGAAATATCTTTCTCTTCCATCGTGGCGGTGTCCAGACATTGAAGCCATCTTTTTCTGGCCTTCAATGTCATACCACAATACGCACTCTGCATTGCCATACCATTTGCGAAATTCTCCGCCTTTGTTGTAGGGGAAGTATTTTCCTTTGGATTTCTGAATTTGGGAACGATTCGTCAGCGAAAAGTCAATTTTCCCATAATTCACTTCATGCCATAACCGAACAAAAATTTCATTTTTTCCGGTTGACAACCCATGACGAACATCTGCAACTGTAGACAAGATAGGATAGCGTGTGTAGATTTCATATACTATATTGCCAACCCAATATGCTACCGGGTTTCCCGGAATCTTTGCAAAATCATCCTGATTTGCATTATAGCGGTTTTGTCCTGCGAGGAACATTTCTTCTTTTCCCTGCTGAGTGGTCGGCTCAATCAGACGGCAGTAGGTGCCATTATAGCCATCCATATGATTTGTATAGCGCACAAAAGCGGTCGTCTGCACCACCTCACCGCCGATTTCTTCAAAGGCCCGTGCGCCAAGGTGGGCCATGCTGACGGTTTCAGTGTGCATCATCTTCTCCCGCAGCTTTTCAAAGCTGGACAGGAACATCCATGCGTGCTGGGTGATCATTGCCTGATAACCGTTCTGTTTTGCCATACGGGAGCATACTTCAATAAAAACGGCAAACAGGTCGCTCTTGCTGTCCGGGTAGTATTTTTTCACATACTCAGATAAATCCGAGTTCATATTAGACGCACCCATATACGGCGGATTGGTGACGACCACATCGTATTTCTGCGCCAACGTCTGTGCCACCCGCACCAATGGGAGTAATTTTTTGCGAATACTCTCTCGATGGAACGAGGACTCGTCTGCCACCTCGTCAAACCGGGCATAGAGGGCATCCCAGTCCTGCGGGGTGATGGTGAGGATGGAGCCATACTCCTTGGCATCGTACAGCTGAGTGAGGATAGTGTGCATAGCATCTTTCAGTTCCGGCTTGCCGTTGCAGAAATACTCTACATCCGGCTTTTCGATGCGGTTGCTTTCCTCAATGGCATACACATGAGGCTGGGTGGTGTGGCTGAAAAAGCGGCGGTCGTACCGGCGGGCCTTCATCATCACCGCAAAATAGGCCAGCTGGGCGGCGCGGTCGTCAATGTCCAGACCATAGAGGTTGTTCTGCAAAATGCTGGTCACGGCATCGCGGGACGTGTAGCCGTAGTTCTCGTAGATCTGCATCAGTACATCGAACAGATACGCCAGAATATGGCCGCTGCCGCAGCAAGGGTCGATGACCTTGATCTGTTCCGGGGTCAGGTCGGCATACTGCTTGCGGATCTCGGACAGTTGGGCCTGTACCTGCGGCTCCTGCTGGGCTTCCTCCAGATAATAGTGCCACTTGGTGTCCTCCGGGTCACGGTTCCCGGCAGTATAAGCTGCTTGCTCCTCCGGTGTGGGCAGCAGCTGTGTTTTGGTGTCCGGGTGACCCTCCACCCACAGGCGTCCAAGGCTGTTTTCCACCATGTACCGCACGATCCAGTCCGGGGTAAAAAGCTGGGTCGCCGCCGGGATATTCTCCTTGGTGATCTTGACATTTTTCTTGAGGGCGGCAAACACATCGTCCTTTTTCTCGCTGTTGTAGTACTGATACAGCCAGCCAATGATCTGGACGGCATCCTGCCAGTTGTCCTCCGGGATCTGGGAGATCATCTGCTCAATGACGCTGCCCTCCCGGAGCAGGTTGTCCGGCAGAAGCAGTTCCGTGTAGTCCGCAATGGTCTGGAACATTCCGGGCAGAATGCTGTTCAGCGCGTTGCATTGCACGATGAGCAGGTATTTGTACAGTTCTTCGGTCTGCTCGGTCTCTTTCAGGGCGTAGACCTTGTCCTTATCCAGCTTATCCAATTCCAGATGCAGGGCTTCGGCCAGAATCTGGGGCTTGAACGCATTGTTTTCATCCGTAAACACGCGCACATGGCTGGGCAGATAGCCGTTGACCTCCATGAACCGCAGTGCCGAAAAGCGATTGAACCATGTATACGCCACCTCTTCCATAACCTGCTGGTAGCCCTTTTCATTGATCTGTGCGATCAGTGCCCTGCGCTGCTGCATCTCTTCTGCAGACAACACTTTGCCGTTGACGCTATCAGCACCGGCGTCCACCATTTCCGTTTCCGTAATGCCGTACTGCTGGGCTTTCTGCGCCACGCGGGAGATCAGTTCTTTCCGCGCCCAGACCGCATATTTCTTGATGGCGTTTTTATCCATGATGGTTCTCCTTTGAAAATTCAACTGTTTAGAAATCCGAGAGTTTTGACAGTATCATGCAATTTATCAACGCTGTTTTTGAATTCGTCAAGTTCTGAAATGTACACAAGAAATCCACTATAATCTTCAAAATCAATCGTAGTGCTTTCTATGTATTTCCGATGTCGTTTATTATGTGCTAAATACTCATATTCAACCTTCAAGGACTTTTGCTTAAAACTGTTGATGATATTTGTAACGCTGATATCTAACCCCAAAACCCATTTTTGTTCCGGAAAAATCGTGATATTCAAGTTTTCTTTTTTAGCGATTCGCTGCTGTGCCTTATCTGGGAGTTGCCGAACAAAGTCAGGTTGCAACCTCATTTTCCGTAATTCAAGAGGAACAGAACCAGTATTACGAATAACAATACAGGCTAGGGAGCCTCGTATAAGTTCAAAGGACACTTGCATATACGGTCTATTCTTTTCAGCACGTTCTTTTAGCAGCAAAAAAATCGTAATCCACGAGGCAATGAGTGCCAATGCCGAAATCAAACTATCCCAAGGAAATGCAGTAGACTGCTTTTCAATTGCAACAACGAGTCGTTCAAAAAGTTCTTCATTCATATATATTTATTCTATCATCCAATTTTCGTAACATCATAGTTTTGTGGACTGTACCACATAAGAAATCAGAGTTTTCTGTGTCCAGCCCATATCCTTCAAAATCGAGTTGGTCATAGTTCACTCAATTTTCTTCAATTCCTTTCTATCTCTCGCAGTCAGTTGCTCTTCAAACGTAAGAAAATTATAATACAAAAGAAAAAGTTGAATACAGTCTATTCTACGCACTTTTCGATGAAGCATTCCGTGGTCAACAAAGTTTCGATTCATAATGTCAGGCTGCTCCTTAAAGTCATCGCCGCCTTTGTAGAAGACATCCAATGCGTAAAACAATCCTTCTCTCGCCAAGTACGAAAAAAACATGTCGTGCATATCTTTTTCATGGATCTGGTCATATTTTTTCTTTATCATATTTGATGCAGCAGATCCACTCTTTCTAAAACGCTTTCGTTTGTTCTTCGCATCCGTCAAAGGATTATCTTTTGGCTTTCCTTGAAGACGAATTGTGCGGGCATCGATCAAAGAATAGAGTATCATCGCACAAGACTTATAGCGGCGATTGTTAAAATCCACCACTGCCTCGTCAAAATCGCTTTTTTTCAGCTTTTCTTTTTTCTCAAATGCCTGCCAAAACTCCTCCATCTGTTTTTTGGTTCTGAAACATGCAAGCGCTTTTCTATTCGCTTCCTTCTTAGACATTGGCTTTGCATTGAAATATTTAAAGCTTGCATGCGGAATCATGGTCCAGCCGTATGCTCCCCACTGTCGAAAAGCATCGATTCGCTTTTGCTTTTCCTCTTCTGAGAGCCCCGGAACCATAATCAATCGCCAATCGATAGAGTTCACTATCGACTGGAGCGACCGTTCAAATATGCGAATTTCGTCTGTCAGTTCTTTATAATTTTTCAGTATTTCATTTACGGCTGGGAGAATTCGTTGAACTTCAGGTTCAATTGCATTATGAATTTGCCTTGTGCACAGTTGAAACTCCTTGAGTGCCTTAATCGACTGAGCATACCCCTGTACAATTTCTGGTGGAAGTAGCGGCTTTTTAATGCCTACTACTTCTTGAAAAAATTCACGGTATGGGTTCACTGGTTTGTTAAAATCCCATCCGTTCGCTTGGCGCTGAATCTCTTGAATCTCATTTTGAGCCAATAACTTATTCTTTTCTGAATCTTCCATGTATTTTCCTTTAGTTCAACTTTATCTCATCACAGCCGTCTAACAAGTTCCGCAGCTGCTCCCGAATCTTCTCCACATAGGCATCAATATCCGCATCATCCCGCAGCGTTTTAGCAGGGAAGAGGATCTGGCGGCTGTAAGACTTTACTTTTTTCGACTTTACGGCCGGGATATTGACATCTTTTTTCGTTACCACCGGTTTCGGTGTCGGAGGGGCCAGCGCAATCTCAATGCTGCTGACGGTCTCATCCTTGTACTGGCTCAGCGGGATAATCATACCATCCAGCAGCGCAAGGCTCTTGCAGCTTGCAATTTTTGCCTTATAGCCATCAAAGAAAGCATCCGACTTGCGGACGATATCCAATGCTTTGGGATCTCCGTTTGCAGCGGTATGGGTCGCTTCCATGCACTGACGCACTGTTTCCAGAATCTCAGAGCGTTTGTCATCCAGCATCTGGTCATGGGCTGTACGCACCGTTTGCATCAACCCATTCAGTTCCGGAATGCGCTTGTAGTTGAACTTCTGCCCAAAAGATGGCACTGTGATGATAAGCCGAATCTTGTTCAGGGCATCGTATGCCGCTGCATCCTGCGCAATGCGGTCCAGATCCGCCTGCATCTCGTGTTCCAGCCGTGCAGCATCATCAAAGGTGCCGACCTGACTCTTGAAGAAGGTCTCTACATTGCCCATGGCATCCTTCTGATCAAAGAGGTCGTCCTCTTTCTTGAGCAGATAGTCGATCAGCGCGATGTTGTCCTTCTTCTGGTTCAACGCTTCCTGCGTTGCAGTAATAGCGTTGCGCACCATTGTTTGATCCGGATACTTGTGGGCATCATCGTACTTCTCGTTCAGTTTGTTATAATGCTGCATCTGGTTTCCGAACTCATCGGCAATAAATTTAACCAAACCGTCTTCGTCCGCAGGAACATCCATGACATCGAAGTAATCCCGCAGAAGGTCCCGCACAGCCTTCATTTTGGTTGCCGATACCACCACGCGCTTGCTAATGGATGTTTTACCCACCTCACTCTTTTTGCGGAGCATGTCAGGTAATTTGGCGTTGTCCGGCTGGATGGTAGTGCCTGCATATTTGATGGTTACCTTCTGATTCACGATCAAACGCGCCACCACATAAGCAATGTCGATTTCCTTCCAGCCATAGGGTATACTGCTGAACTTGCTCTGTACATCCGCCATAGAGGTCGGCAGGTGATGCATTGCCTGCATCTCAAGATATTCTTCCACCGCTGCCTCTGCATCGCGGTTCGGATCTGCCTCCGGCAGAATATAGTCCGCACCGGACAGCACTGCCAGAATGTCAGCATCGGTATCTGCGTTTTTCCCAATCAGGTCCAACTTGCTGTAAACATGCGAGACCAGATACTCCATCGTCTGGTCAATTTTGGCCTTAGCATTGCCGCTCTTAATGTCCAGATGTTCACCATCGGCGTAAAATTTTGCGTTTTCAATAGCCTCTACCAGAGCTTTGCTGGCTTCAGCTTCATACTTGGTTGCTTCTTCCTGTTGGCCGCGGATAATATCCTGAGCACTCTTGGGCATCTGGCTGACATTCCGCTGTTTGACATATTTGCGGATCTTCATGGATGCTTCCAGTGATTCATAATACGGCGTATCGCCCAAAACTACAATCGCCTCGCTGCCTTTGGAGCTGTTCATCAGGCGAAATTCCGTTTTTTCCGTTGCATCAGAAGCTGCCGTCAAAAAGCGCAGGCGCATGCCGCCTGTGGCGATGCCGTACATAGTGTTATCCACCATCTGATCAAACGGGAAGTCACACTTGCCGTAACGGAACTTTTTTGCATCATAAATTATGCCAAAAATAATCTTTGCTATATCCCCAACAATAGCGCCCGTATCCACCTGTGTAAGGTTGATTTCTTTCTGGATGTCCTGCTCTTCATCCGTCAGGAAGTTGTAGGTATCACCAGTACGTCCGATATAATTCTGCCCAATCAGTCGATCCAAACTGCCGCGCAGCTTTTCGCGCATCGCGACCTTTTCCAGACGGATGTCGTCTGCCATCAAAATCACAAGGTTGTCCAGATTGGCCGGCATGTCCTCGTTGACATATCGAATGAGATAGAGAAGCTTCAGAACATCCACATCCATCGGCTCCAGACCATCGTGATTTTCTACGGCTTTGCTGCAGCGATCAATCACATTGCGAATGGAACCATCCAGGAAAGAATGTACAGTATCATAGAAGCGGAACAGCGGCACCAACGCAAACTCGTTCTGCTTTTCCACTTTTTGTGCTGCTTCCTGAAATCCGCTCAGCATGGAACGCTCGCCGCCGGAGAAGTGTTTACCTGCATTGCCGTGTTTGCGGATCTCCACAAAAATTTTCTGCATGATGAGAAACTGGTATGGAACGAACGGAAAGTCCTCTGCAAATTGTGCCGGACCAGAGAAGCCCTTGATGTCCGGCATTGCATTTGTAAAGCTGAACAAGTTGCGCATCCCGGAGCTTTCTTTCTCATAGACCGCATCCAGCGTTCTTTCTGCTTCCGGAGTCTTTTTCAGAATACGCTTCTGAATTACTTCGTCTACGGAAGAAGAAGAAAGGCTCAGACGAGTTTTGAAACGAGCCTGAATTCGAGAAAATTCATCTGCTCGTACTTTGATAATCTCATCAATAGCTTCCTGTCCGGTGCAGACCACCCAGACTTTTCCTCTGCATTCGCTGCCGATTTTTTCCACCAAAGACTGCAGATTCAGCAGCATATCCGTGTCCGTGCCAACATACTGCCCCGCCTCGTCCACCATGAACAGAAGGCGGAAGTTTGCAGGTTTTGTGCTGACGTATGCATTGATGTCTTCTACAAGCTGTGAAACAGAGAGTTCCGTTGCACTCTTATCGTTAAACCAGTTGTTTGCATCCTCTTCACTGATATCCAATGCTTCCGCCAGTGCAGGCTTAATAAATTTTCCATTAAATGCAAATGCTTTCCGCACTTCAGTCCAAGGTTTGCCCTTCTTTTCTTCAATCAGACGGCAAAATTCATCCATTTTGCCCTGCTGCGTAATGTACTGCTCCAGCATAGCAACTTTGAGATTGCTGCCAAAGAATCCCAGATGATTATAGAACACCTTAGCAAAAACACGTAAAACGGCTGTTTTATCCTTATTGATAGAGCCTTCATAATCGATATTAAACAGAATCGTCTCGGTTTCACCTTTGGTTGCACGATCCACCTGCATAAAGGTACCAGGGTCATCCTCAAATTTCTTGCGGAAGCGCTCCACCGTACGAACGCCATTAACCTCTTTGTTTTCCAACAGGTATGACAACATTTTCAAGAAGTGAGATTTACCGCTGCCAAAAAAACCGGAGATCCAGACTCCTGTATCTGCCGTTGGTTCGTCAAATGCTTCTGCATAGGTATTGAAAAAGTCTGCAAAATGCCGCTTCAGCTCTCGTGTAATAACGTACTCGTTCAGTTCCTGTTCCAGGACCTTGTTCTCGTCCTCGTCAACCTTGACAACACCGTTAATTTTACGGTTGATGTCTTCTACAAACATATTCTGTATAACCAAAGCTCTATTTCCCCCTTCACACAACGTTAAATGCACGATAGTAATTATTCGGCTTCAGACAGTTGAACAGCCGCAGCTGCTGGTCGTTAAATGTTCCCGGGTAAAACACAAGCACCGGCCTCTCTGCAAACAATGATGCCTCCAGTAACGTATGAATTCGCATAAATGGAAACGCTTCTCCAACGCCAGTCAAAACCAGTACTTCTCCCGGCTGGAACGGCTCGCTCTGAATTTTCTGTACAATTTCATCGACGCCAATTGTCGATTGAAGTTGTTCTAGCAGATAATCATGGCCGTCCTCTTCTTCCATATCGGGGATTGCATCTAAAATATCCATACCTTCACAAATCCCTAGGAAGATTTGATATAAATTACAGATCCGCAACCGACAGCCCAGTGTCATATCTGTAGATAGCTGTTCAATGAAATGTCGAACCGCCATTTCATCTCTCGGTTCATAGCAGAAGATGCGAATATTCACTTCATTGCTAAGACCTTTTCCTTCTAGGAAATCTTGACTCTGAATCATCTGCCGAACGTTATCAAGGCGTTTTTGTATGTCATCCATTAAATTTTCCTCACTCAAAACGGTTAAATGCGGGCAATACCGCCTGATCCTCATTTGTAAGAATCACATTTTCCAATTCCGGATAAAGCCAAACCGGGTTCAAATGGCCTGCTTTTATACTATCCAGATAATCATTTTCTCTTAAAATTCGATTTAGAACCGATTTCAGCTTTTTGACTGTAGATTCGCTCCAATCTGCGATAGCATCATTTTGCTCTTGTAATCTTATGAAGAAACTTGTCATGTCAAGTTTTCCATAGCTGAAATCTTGGTTCCGATATTTTTCTCCAATAACTGTTACCATAAAATCCCAGACAAGTCTATTATCCTTCATAATCGCGTAAAGACAAATTTGTTTTGCCTCTTCCACGGAATGCTCGGCAATATTCCGAAGCAGTTGTTCACTATTCAAAAGATTTAGCCGCCGATAACACGCCCGAACCATACCAACTGTCATGCGTTCAGTTGGATACTGGAAGAGATTATTGGCGGCAATTATTTGTATCATTGATGCAAGATCCTCTCCTTGCACCATTTGCTTCGCTACAATTCGCATTTCGTGGAATAAAAACTGTTCTCTTGTCAGAGACGCTTTATATCCACTTTCTTGTGCTCTGTTTGTATTCTGCATTGCTTATGCAACTCCCATTTATAACTTTTGATACGCCCAATAGCGACCATCTCTCACTCTCTCTAATTTACCTTCTTTTACAAAAGAAACTAGAATTCGATTTGCCGTTGCTGAAGAGACTTCCAGCAACTGTTGCACATCACTGTTATGAATAATCTTCTCTTTTTTCAAGTATTTTTCAAGAATATTCCATCGATTTTCTTTTCCACTTGTAGGCATCATGCTCTTTTCGAAGTTTTCTGGGATTACACTCAAAAGTGCTTCTTCAATCACACTTAGCATAAATTCAATAAATGCAGTTCCTTCACCTTGGGCATTGGATGTATTGATAGCCTCATAATACTCCTGCTGATGATCATGAACAATAGACTCCACCGGAAGCCATGCAAACAGCGGATTCCATCTGGAGAGCAGTAGCGTATGCCAAAGCCTTCCGATTCTTCCATTTCCATCTGCAAACGGATGGATTACTTCAAATTCATAGTGAAACACGCAACTTTTGATCAGCATCGGAAGCGGGCTGTCCTCTGTCCATTTGAGCAGTTCTTCCACCAGAGGAGGCACATACTGCGGTAGTGTTCCAAAATGAAGTACATTTCCATGACTGTCAACCGCACCTACTGGCTTTGAGCGAAACACACCATCTTCTTGAACCAGCCCTCGCATCATCAGATGATGAGCCAACAGTAAGTCTTCCACTGAGTATGGATTCAATTTATTCAAATGGTCGTAAATTTCATACGCATTCTTCACCTCCGCAATGTCTTTTGGCGGTGCAAGAACACGTTTTCCTGATAGTACAGCCGTTACCTGCTCTAAGGATAGTGTATTTTGTTCAATTGCAAGAGAGGAATAAATTGTTTTAATCCGATTCTGCCTACGCAGAACAGGGTCAGATGAAAGATGTTGTGTTGAGCTCACTTTTCCAACAAGTTCACAAATCTCCATTACATCTGTGAGAATTTTTTCTGTAATTGTAAATGGCGGTTTTTTATTCTGCATCTGTTTTTCCTCCCCTCCATTCTAATTAATTATATCATTTCATCGCTCATTCATCAATCACACTTTGTACAAGTGATTGATGAATTTTTCAGCGATTATGCCACTTTTCCAAATTTCTTTTAGCTACCTTCATGCCGGTCTGACATTTTTATCTCTAGCTTTCTCAAATTTCCATTTTTCACCCAGATATAATAATCATGATCCAAAGCCTCTGAGTCGAAAGACTCAGGGGCTTTTTTATGTCTGGAGGTGAGCATTTTGTTATTCCGCACCATCACTATCATTATTACCATCGTATTTTAATGCGCAGCTGCGCAGAAAGGAGAAAGCATTATGAACTTTTGGTCCGAAATCGTCAAAGAAGTTGGCACCGTCCTGATGGAAGTCCTCGTCCGCATCGCTGAAGAAATGGAAAACAACGATTGAACAAAATACATTGAAAAGGAGATTTTACTATGCCCGCAAATGTTGAAACGATGTTCTCTGTCCGTGAGACCCCTTGGCACGGCCTTGGCCGTATCATTATGGATGCCCCTGCAAGCCGTGAAGCCTTGGAACTGGCCAGTCTGGATTGGCAGGTGGAAAGCCGCAATATCTATTCCGACACGGGTGCTATGATTCCCGGCTATCGGGCTAACGTCCGCAGCACGGATGAAGCTGTTCTGGGTGTGGTATCCGACCGCTACCGCATTGTGCAGAACGAAGAAGCATTTCAGTTCACCGATGACCTGCTGGGTGAAGGTGTCACTTATGAAACTGCCGGTTCCCTGCAGGGCGGCAGAAAGGTCTGGATGTTGGCAAGGCTTCCGAGGAAATATCTTATTGCTGGAGATCAAGTAGTACCATATCTTGTGATCTTCAACAGTCATGACGGCAGTTCTGGTGTGAAAGTAGCCATGACTCCGATCCGTGTGGTCTGCCAGAACACGCTGAACCTTGCGCTGAATACCGCAAAGCGCAGCTGGACTGCGCGCCACACCGAAAATGTTCTGCTGCGGGTGCAGGATGCCCGTGAGACCCTGCAGCTGGCCAGCAACTATATGGTTGAACTCGGCAACCGTGGCGATGAGCTGGCTCGCATCGATTTATCCGATCACAAGGTGCAGGAGTTCATCAATGAGTTTTTCCCGATTTCTGAGGACCTGTCCGATTGCCAGCGGAAGAATAACCTGCGCTTGCAGGAAGATCTGAAGGCTCGCTATTATAACGCACCGGATCTGGAATGGGTCGGCAAAAACGGTTGGCGCTTTATCAACGCAGTCTCTGATTTTGCCACCCACGCAGACCCTCTCCGCAAGACCAAAAACTACAAGGAAAATCTGTTCCTGCATACCGCAGAGGGCAACCCCATGATCGACAAGGCTTACAAGATGGTGCTGGCAGCAGCATAAAGGAGGACGTATGAACGATGTGAGCAACCGGGCTGTCCGGGAATTTTCTGAGTTCCTGAACAGCATCGAAGCCGATTTTCCAAAGCCTACTTGCACTACGGCATACGAGATCACGATGAAAAGCACCATCGTCAGTGCCTTGATTACGTTGGACACCGAAAAGCAGATGGACGAGCGTTTCTGGAACCATCTTCGGGTGCAGCGGAATATTCTGGATTTCCTGTATACCCTGTGGCTGGATGATGACCGCACTTTGGTGGATGAGTTTTCCACCATTATCAAAGACTTGGTGGAATATGACTTCATTCTTGCCGAATCTATTATGAAAGAAAGGATGCAAAGCGCATGAAAAGATTGATTTCAACTTTGAACCTGTCCAAAGAGGATTGGCTCCGCTACCGCAAGTGCGGTATTACCGGCACCGATGCAGGTGCCATTCTGGGTGTAAATCCCTATCGTTCTGCTTTTCAGGTTTACTGCGACAAAAACAGCGAAACTATTGAGAACATCGATAATGAGGCTATGCGCCAGGGACGCGATCTGGAAGATTATGTCGCACAACGCTTCACCGAAGCAACCGGTCTGAAGGTACGCCGTGCAAATGCCATCTACCAAAGTGAGGAACATCCGCTGCTTCTGGCGGACTTTGACCGTTTGATTGTCGGGCAGAAAGCAGGACTGGAATGCAAAACGGTTTCACCGTTCTCTGCGGATAAGTGGGCAGATGGCAAAATCCCTGCACATTACATGGCTCAGGTCAATCACTATCTGGCTGTCAGCGGTTTTGACTGCTGGTACATTGCTGCTCTGATTTTCGGGAAGGAGCTGGTGATTCACAAGATCACAACCGACAAAGAAGTTCTGAACAACCTCATTGCCAAGGAAGAGCACTTCTGGAAATACAACGTGATGCCCGAAATTCCGCCTGTACCTACCGGAAGCGAGGGGGATACACAGCAGATCAATCAGCTGTACTCTGTAGATGATCGAAACAAAACTGCCGATCTGAATCCCATCCGCGACCTGTTGGATAAGCGGCAGGAGCTTTCTGATCAGATCGAACAGCTGGAGCAGGAAAAAGCCTCTATTGAACAGCAGGTGAAGTTGGAGATGCAGGACGCCGCCTATGGTACAGCACCGGGCTACAAGGTGTCCTGGGTATCCTCCGAAAGTAAACGGGTAGACTCCCAGCGTTTGAAGAAAGAACAGCCCGATATTTTCAATCGGTACAGCAAGAATGTAAGCAGCCGCAGGTTTACCATTATCCATGCAGCATGATTTTTGTACGCCTATAGGCACACAAAATTCGCGCTTCAGCTATTTTTATTTAATAGAAAAGCACAATACTGTTTACGCAACAATAATTGTATGCTAAGATAAGAATATGAGGTGATGCACGATGGTTCTGCGCAAAAGTTATTTGGATAAGATCATTCCTTTTATCGATCAGGATCTGATCAAAGTTTTGGTTGGAATCCGGCGCTGTGGAAAAACAGTCCTTCTCGGTCAGATCAAGGATGTGCTCCTCCAGCGCAACATTCCCGCACAGAACATTATTCAGGCCAATTTTGAGTCCATGCGCTTCCGCAACACCCGTACTGCAGAAACGCTTTACGACTACATCGCAAAAAAAGCGGAAGGCTGCACCGGCAAAATTTATATTCTTCTGGATGAGATTCAGGAGGTGGAGCGCTGGCAGATTGCAATCAATTCTCTTCGTGTCGATTTCGATTGTGATATTTACCTGACCGGCTCCAATTCCAAGCTGCTTTCCGGCGAACTGGCAACCTATCTTTCCGGACGATACATCCAGATTCAGGTTTTCCCCTTTTCGCTGGCCGAAGCAAAACAGCAATGCATTGAAAACGGAACCTATACTTCGGATGAAAAGCTCTTCGCAGACTATTTGAAGTACGGCGGTTTTCCGCAGCGTTTCTTCCTCCCTGACGATCATTCAATCACCACCTATCTGGACGATCTTTACGAGGCTATCATTGTCCGTGACATCATGCTGCGCCACAATATCCGCGAACAGACCGCATTACGTAATGTCCTTGCATTCCTGCTGGACAATATCGGCAATCCGTTTTCTGCTCGTAATATCAGTGGACGCATGGTTTCGGAAGGAATCAAGACAACCACTGCTACCGTACTGAACTACGTTGATTATTTCAAGGAAGCCTTTATCCTTCTGAATGCACGCCGCTATGATATCAAAGGAAAAGCGCTCCTGTCCAGCATAGAAAAGTACTATGCAGTCGATCTTGGCCTGCGGAACGTTATCAAGAAAAGCGAAGAGCTTGACAGCAACAAGCTGTATGAGAACATCGTATATCTGGAAATGCGGAGCCGTGGCTATGAAGTTCAGGTCGGCAAGCTGGACGACACCGAAATTGATTTTATCTGCTACCGTGGAGATGAAAAGCTCTATATTCAGGTTGCTTACCTGATCACTCCCGCCGATGAAGAACGGGAGTTCGGTAATCTTGAGCGGCTGCACGACAACTATCCTAAATATGTTATCAGTGGTGATTTGGCGAATTTAAGCCGAAACGGAATCATTCATCGAAACATCATTGATTTTCTGCTCAATCCGTAATTTTCACATCATGGGGCACAACAGTTGACGCTGTTGTGCCCTTTTTTCTTTATCAGAATTGGAGGCATTCTTATGGAAAATCCATTCGTAAAATTATTTGCTATCGACTTCAAAGATCATCTGGAAGTCAAGAAGTCCGGCAATACCGAGTTAAAATATGTAAGCTGGGCGTATGCTTGGGCAGAGGTAAAGAAGCTGTACCCCTCTGCCAGCTATGAGGTCAAGAAATTCAACGGCCTACCCTATGTTTATGATCCCATAACCGGCTTCATGGTGTACACCTCGGTCACGATTGAGGGCGTTTCGCACGAAATGTGGCTGCCTGTACTGGATGGCGCAAATAAAGCGATGAAAGCCACGCCTTACACCTACACTACCCCGAAATGGGACTACAATCCTCAGACCCGCCGCCGTGAGAAAGTCGGCATGGAAGAACGCACCGTAGAAGCAGCATCCATGTTCGATGTGAATAAGGCTATCATGCGGTGCTTGGTAAAGAACCTCGCTATGTTTGGGCTGGGCCTGTACGTTTATGCCGGAGAGGATTTGCCGGAAGATGCTGCACCGCAGCCGGAATCAGAGCCGCAAAAGCAGCCGAAACCGAAATCCACCAGCCAGAAGCAGGAACAGCCGCCTGTGCCCTGCATCTGTGCCCGGTGCAATCAGCCTATTAAGAGGGTCAAGCTGAAGGATGGCTCCATCATGCAGGCGGCAGAGTTTGCCGCCACCCATGAGGGAATGTGCGCCGACTGCTACAAAGCCACCAGATTGAACGTAGCATAATAAAACTGCTCTATTTCGATGTCACTTGATTCTTGTATGATTCTATATTTCATGGTACACTTACAGTAGTGAGTTCTGAAAGCTCTCCTCTGTGAGCGGAAAGGAGCATTGCATGAAAGATTTGCAGTTTCCTGTCGGAATCTCGAATTTTGAGAAGATTCGAGAAGGCGGGTATTATTATATCGACAAGACCAATCTGATTTCTGAACTTCTTAGCGGAGGTATCGCTGAAGTAACATTGATTACTCGCCCTCGTCGCTTCGGAAAATCCCTTGGTATGAGCACTCTCGCAAATTTTCTGGATATCCGCAAAGACAGCAAGCAACTGTTTGAGGGATTGGCAATCTCCAAAAATACAGAGCTTTGCAAAAAATGGATGAACCAGTGTCCTGTGGTATTTTTCTCTTTCAAGGATACGGACGGTCTGACCTTTGAAAGTGCCTACGGAATGCTGTGCATGAAACTGGCATTTGCATTTCAGGATTATCAGTTTCTTTTGGATGACGATGCTATTTCTGACGATGACAAAGGCATCTTTAAGCGGATTCTGGGACGCACTGCATCCATGGATGAAACCAAAAGCTGCTTTTTGCTATTGACCCGGATGCTGGAAATCCATTTCAAAAAGTCGGCGGTCGTCATTCTGGATGAGTATGATGTTCCCATTGCAAAAGCCAGCAGCAACGGATATTATTCGCAGATGCTGGACGTGATGCGGGCTATGATGAGCACCACGCTCAAAGACAATACTTCGCTTGACTTTGCTGTTATTACCGGCTGCCTGAAAATTGCAAAAGAAAGCATTTTTACCGGGACGAACAATTTTGTTTCGGACACGATTCTTTCTCCCCGGTTGAGCGAATCCTTTGGTTTTACACAGGCAGATGTAGATCAAATGCTGAAAGATGCTGATCTTGAATCGCAGTCTGCTGAAATCAAGGCATGGTACGACGGTTATCATTTTGGCGATGCAGACATTTATTGTCCGTGGGACGTAATCAGTTATCTGCGGGATTTCCAGTATGGTGTAGCACAGAAGCCGAAAAGCTATTGGAAAAACACCAGCGATAATGCTATTATCCGTTCTTTTATCGACTATGCAGGCAACAATATCACCACAAAGCTTGAAACTCTGATGGCTGGCGGCTCTATTGTTCAGCATATTGAAGAAAACCTGACCTACGATTATCTACACTCCTCTGAGGAAAATCTTTGGAGTGTGCTGTATCTGACAGGTTATCTGACCAAGGTGCGGGATAAGGATCTGACAGATTCGCTGCCGGATGGTTGCTCTGCGTTGATGATTCCCAATGCAGAGATTCGGGAAATTTTTGAAACCACTGTAAGCAAATGGTTTGACGACAGTGCAAAGGCATGGAATCGCAGCCCGTTGTTTGATGCAGTCTGGAGCGGAAACAACGAAGCTCTGACAAAAGAGATGACCAAGCTGCTGCGTATGACTATCAGCTACCATGACTATCGGGAGGATTTTTACCACGCTTTCCTTGCAGGCATCTTTACTGGTGCTGGCTATGTGGTAGAATCCAACAAAGAGCATGGCGAAGGACGCAGCGATGTTATTGTAAAGGATATCCGCAATGGTCGTGTGGCAATTTTTGAAGCCAAGTATGCCAAAACTCTGGATGCTCTGCCGGATGCCTGCGATACTGCCATTCAGCAGATCAACGACCGGATGTATGCGGCGGACTTCCGGGATGACTATGATGACATCCTCTGTTATGGCATCGCATTCTTCAAAAAGCGTTGCATGGTACGCAAAAAATAAACACTGTACTGGAGGCCCACACAATATGTGCGATGTGCTTGATAAAGTGGAAAACAAAGGAAAAGCTGAAGGTAAAATCGAAGGCAAGAATCAAATGGCACTTCTTGTTAAGAAGCTCCTCGACCAGAGCCGCATTGAAGATGTTAAGCGGGCTTCTGAAGACGAAGCATACCGTGACAAGCTTATGAAAGAGCTTGGCATCAACTAAACTGTATATGACTTAGGGGGAGTATCTTCGGATGCTCTCCCTTTACTTTTGCAGGACAGTCCGCGTGGATTGTCCTGTTTTTATTTGGAGACACACAATGAAAGAGGAAAAAATCAAAGTCCTTGCGCTCCCGCCAATGGAGCTGCCAAAGGAGATCGAGCTGGACAACACCCTTGAAGCCATGCAGAAATTTGTAGGCGGGCTGATCGAATGCATTACATTGAGTGACACCGGTTCAGAGGTCACACTGGTCTGCAATGATGAAGGCAAGCTGCTTGGCCTGCCGCTCAATCGTCCGCTGTGGGATGGAGCCGACGTTCTTGCTGGGCCGGGATTTCTGGCCGGATGTGACAACGAAGGGAATCTGACTTCCCTGCCGCAGAGTACAATGGATTTCTACAAAGAGAAATTCAGAGCTTTTATCATTGAAATCTAAGGAGGACAGATTATGACCTTTCATGCAATGACCGAACACTACGAAGAGATCACGGTTTGCGGAAAACCTGCGCTGTTCACCAGCATCCGCATCAAGAGAGATACCATTCCGGATGGTCTGTACGCCTACGATGTTCGGCATGATGACGAGTGCCGGGGCATCCCTTGTGAGATCGCGCCCTTTGTGATGGTCAACCACTGGGGCACCATTATCCTTGCGGAACCGCTGGAACTGCCGGATGATGGGCGGCGATATATTGACGAGGACACCGACTGGAACTACGCTCCTTTGGATGGCGAGAGCACCACCAATCACAAACTGTGCACTACCATTTCTGATTTTATGACCGCCTATACCCACTAAACTGTATTAAAAATACCGTATATTCTGTTTTGTATTAAAATCAGCCGTTTTCAGGCCATTTCAAGGTGCAAAATACAGTCTTAAAAATGTCGCTCGTTATCTTTGAGCCAGAAAGGAGACTCATGAACATCTATGGCTATTGCCGTATCTCTACGGCAAAGCAGAGCATCGACCGTCAGATTCGCAACATCAAGGCCGAGTACCCGACTGCCCATATCGTGCAGGAAGCCTACACTGGTACATCTATCTTTCGCCCGGAGTGGCTGAAGCTTTACCGGGTTCTGAAAGCAGGAGATACGGTGGTATTCGATTCAGTGTCCCGGATGTCCAGAAATGCAGAAGAAGGTTTTACTCTGTACGATATCAGAGATCTGTACATCTATCGCCATATTTTTATCACGAAGATAAGCTGTATCGCACAGCCATTGGCTGGCGTGTCGTGGATGCCAACCTTGCATCTGTCCTGAAAGTCGAAGGACGCAAATCTCCGGAACGCGAGATTTTCACGGACGAACAGGTGACGCTGATCCTGAACCAAAAGGACACGCCCACCGGGCAGATGGTAATTGCTCTTCTGGCCTGCGGAGTGCGTATCTATGAGCTGCTGCACTTCAAACACGAAGATTTTCACCGCACGGAATCCGGTGCTTATCTGATCGGCGGCTGCAAGACCGAGGCCGGACGCAACCGCATCATTCCCATTCTCGACTTTGGCATTCCGGTTTTTGAACATGCGTATGCCACCTCTGTGAAAAACGGTCCGCTCTTTCCCAATGGAAAAGGCGGTTTCTGGAACGAAAAGAACTGGCGTAACCGCAAGTTCTATCCTTTCCTGGAGGAAATCGGCATCCAGCCGAATCCTTACAACGAAAATGGTAAGCGCAAGCCGAAGTTTACCGGGAAGCTCGCCACCTATACGCCCTACACCACCCGCCATACCTACGCCAGCCTTTGTGACCGCGCAGGCGTCAACAAGGATATCCTGAAACGCGCTGTCGGGCACACGCCCAAATCCCAAACGCTGGATAAAGTCTATCTCCATCCGAAAGCAACCCAGATGATCGAAGCCTTTGATAAGGCCAATCAGCTGGGCAATGATGAAGTTCTGACCACAACGAAGGCATAACAACTTCAAAGAGAAAAGCTGCCGATCCGTGAGAATCTTTCTCTCATGGATGGCAGCTTTCTTTTTTTGTTTGCACAATCTGTGTCAGGTCTCATCGCTTCATTCTTATTTATTGCAATTCAACTTTTTAATGCAACGGCAACAGCGTTGAATTGCATATCGCAAATATGCTGTTTTCATGTTGCACTACTTTCTTGCCTTGCGATAAAATTCAGCGGTGGAACTTTCTCCATCAGATCCTCCACGTTGCAATTCAGCGCACGCGCAAGGCGAAGCAGCGTTTCTGCTTGTGCTTTGTTGATGTCCTTCTGTCGCTGTTCGTACTGCTGGATGGTACGCACAGGCACATCAGCCTGCCCTGCCAGTTCCGATTGGCTCAATCCGGCCAATGTGCGCATGGCTTTCAGGTTTGTTTCCGGCTTTGCCGCACGGTACAACTCGTTCATCTTGTCTGCAAACTGCCGTACATCCATCTCGTGGTAGGGCGTATACAGCAGCCGCACTTTCGTGATAGACACTGCCTGTTCAATCTCCGCAAAGCGCAAACTGGTCAGCCACTGGTAATAGGCAAGAGCCCAGCCTGTCCAGTATTCCGGGCTGCGGTCGTAGGCATACGAGGGTTTCTGCATGGGCACGGCTTCGCCCGCCTGCTCCAATACAGCGCGGGCAAGTTCTACACCGGACAAGCCCACCAACGCAGAACAATCCCCCTGCTCGAACCGGGCAGACAGTTCACTGGTCACAAACCACTGCCATGCCGTCTCCAACGGATAGTGCAGATCGTTGACAAGATAATCCAACATCCGGGCAAGATTTTTCTGTGCAGCAGAAAGATAGCTTTTATCGTAAGCGTGGATCATTGGGCTTCATCTCCTCGTCGAGAATCGTGGTAATATAAAGGTCTCCCCTCTGACGGCGGTTGCGCTCCACGTCAAAATATTGGCGGCGGGCTGTCTGGTCACGGAAGGCCTTTTTCTTATACCATTCTTTAGAGTCTACGGTCTCATAGCCGAGAAATTCCAGTTGTTCAAAGGCCGCTTTGCTTTTCAGCACGAACTGCTGCCCCAGCTTGCCCAAGCGCATGGCATTGCACAACTGGCGGTAAGAGATTGCACCGTTGATAAAATCGGATGCAAAGGAAAAATAGCTGTCATCTGCCCTGTAGCCAATGATGATATCAGCAGATTTATAGTCGAGGTGAAAAGTGTTCATCAGGTATTCTTTGGCTTCTGCGGCCAGCGGGGCAGAAGTATCGAATTCGCGGTTCTCCAAAAGAATCGTCAGCCAATGCAGCATCGTGTAACCGGGAGCGTTCAAATCCAGAATGGTCAAACCATCGCATTCGATTTCATACCGGTTAGCGTAGCCATTGTGGTCGATGCCAACGCCCCACTCTTTTGCCATGTTAGGATTCTCGGTGCAGTAAAAAACAACACCGTAATCATTATAGGTCTTACCATAGCCGAACTTTGGCTTTTCAATAATATGATCCGAACCGTGATGAATTGTTTTTTCCACAGAACCACCTCCTCGCTCTAATTATACTCCCGCAGGAGTATGCGTGCAAGAGCTTTATATGAGAATTACGCTATGCACAACACAAGATGTTTTCTGTTTTTATATTATCGATTGGTTTCCCGCAAAAAATCTTCCATCTGGATGACATTGCTACGGAAAGTTTCATCAAAAACGTCCAGAGCTTTTTCTCTTTGCTGCACAGTAGCCGCTGTTTCCAGCAGCAAAAACGGAAGCTTGCAGAAATCATCGACGGCAAGGCCATATCCCTTAGTTGCATCCTCACAGGCCCGGGCGCAAAAAATGTACAGATTTTCCCACCAAGCAGAGCTGTTTTCTTTTCTGGACTCCAGAAAAAAGCGGATCAAAGCGTACTCAGCCCGGTTTGCACACCGTTCCACAAAAACCTGTAAAATGTCCGGATCGTGAGGCCCAGGCTCCCGGCAATACTGCCATACGATATGCTGCGGGATCTCCTGGCAATTTTGCAGTATATAAAGCAGCAGCTGCTTGGCAGCGGTGTTCTTAGGCTCCTGGTTTAGGTCGTCGAAACACTGATCCAAAATTCCATAGGCCTGTTCTGGCATATGCTGCCTTTGGAAAAGGTAGGCATGGACATCGGGATCTCCTTTGATGCACATCTCAGCCAGAATACGGGCAGCATTACGAACAAGATCCTGCTCCGTTTCGCTCTGCTCAAATGCCCAGATCAGACAGGCACGGCACTCTTCCGGATGGACTGGGTAAAGCTGCATGATAAACCATCCGGATGTATAGTGTAAAATGCAGCGCGGATCTTGCTGCAAAACTTTCCAATAGCCTTCACAAGCAAAAGGCTTGTCTACTCTACTGACTGCTGCAAGTGCATCTATCACGGCATAGCGAACCGAAGGATGCGGATCCTGAAGACCATGCTCGAGGACGGTCTTCCAATCCTCTACTTTTTCCGGGCACTTCCATAAAGTTTCTGCGATCGTTCGGAACGCATACCCCCGGATGCTGTTCAGTACGTTGTCCCGGAGACACTGGCAGGATTTGTTCTGTGGGTCGTTACACGATGTTATATTGTATGTGTTTTCCTGCGGATTTTTATGCTCAACTGCCAGAAAGCGCAGACGCTGATAGCTTTCAGCAGACCAAGGGGCTTCCGGGTGGTTGATCAGTAAACCGCAAAATCCTGAAGCCAGCTCATAATCCATCTCCGCTGTCATGCAGCGTGTGAATTTTTCAGCGACGGCTTCAACAGTTTCAAACCCGACCGCATCAAATACTTCTTTTTTTGTGAATACATTCAGGATTACCGCCGAATAATGCGCATCAATCTGCTCTGGTAGTTTTTCTGCAATACCAGCCAGCCGCAAAGGCTCTGTGACGAAAAAGTTTTCCAGTGTCCGGGCAAACTCTCTGGGAGAGGATTCCAGTCCCGGCCGATGGAAGTGCTGCTGAATGGTATCACGAGGTGATAGATGCAACATGTCCGAAGTGAGCAATCGGATCCATGCCGCATCGCTCAGCTTTTCTGCATGATCTGCAATGGACGAACGAACGGTATAGCTCTCTATGAGCCCTCCTTTTTTATACCATACATCTCCAAAGCCCTGCTCTTTCCGGCGCTGCAGCACAGCTTGCAGTGCTTTGCTTTTGCTTCTGGCTGGATCCATCGCGGGCAAAAGCGTCTCCTGCAGGCCGCCCCAGTAGGGCCAATATCCTTTTTGTTTAAACCGCTCTCGCGCGATTTCCAGCATATTGGGAGAGCGATTGGAAACAATGCGCTGCTCCATTTGGTCAAATTGATCATCGGACCAGAAGGGAGAGAACTTTTTCAGAACCTCTGCCGCATAGGTCGTCATCCGCTCTTCCGGGCTCGTTATGTCTAGAAAGTGTTCCGGGAACTTCTCCATCAGCCATTGATAGGCCAGCATGGCGTCTTGCTCCGGTAAAAGTAGGAGCGTTTTTAAAATCCATTCATGTTCCAACCAAGATTCTGTATGCAGATGATTTGCTATAAATTTTTCTACATACGGAAGATCCTGCTACACCAGCTGCTGCAGCGAATCCTGTATCAGCTTTACATAGCAGCGTACACCATTGTAATATCTGTCATACGCTCGCCATCGCATCCGAGCATCCTCCCCTTTGGATACCTCAATTACCAACGGACACAGCGTTTCCAATACACCCTTGGGGCATTTCTGGGAAAGTTCCATGAATTTTGGTGCGATATATTCCTGATGTGACGATACCTGTCTAAAGGCAAGGGCCAGATATTCCACCGCCTTATCAGGGCATGTCTCCACCCAGGCTTCGTACTCACTGGTATTCAGCCCCAGGGCTGGCTGTGTTTTCAGGATCTGCAGGCATAGTTCAACCGTTTGACGTTCCAGATTTTTGTGCATCCAGAACAGACTTAAAATATTCCGGTCATTTTCCGGCGTTTTTCCAATATAGGGCAGCACCGCTTCTCTTACAAAAGCCTGGTCGCTCGTTACAAGCGGGCGCAGCAACCACAACGCCGTGGGGTCGGCCCAAGATGCGGCAAACCCGGCCGTTACATACTGCCGAATAAATGCACTGTGCCCCCAGAAAACACGGTGCAGAATTGTTTCTCTCCAGACATCTTCATTCCAGTGCGCCTGAATGAACGCTATGATTTTTTCTCCGGGAGCCTCTATCTGCCCGAGCGCTTCCCAAACGGTACACTTGTAATAATAGCGGATGTTTTTGCTGGTCAGAAAACTTTCGGCTCTGTCTAAAAACAATGTTGTGCCAGCGCGCAGCAGCACTTGCCAGAGCATCTGCAGCCGCACCCGATATTCCGGCCCCTGGGCATTGTAAGAAGGCAGAAGTTCTTCCACCTTTTTCCTGTGCAGAATATCTTGCAGCCAGCACTCTACATTCAGGTAATCGGCCATGCTTTGATGAACAAATGCCAAACAGCCTTCATTTTTGCATAATACGTTTTCTGAAATCAGGAATTCCTGCACCTGCTGGTTGCCCGGGAGAGCCATTTCCGGGACACAAGGAGTTTCCTGCATCAAGCTCAGTAAAGCGTTTAGAAATGACTCGATGGCATCTGCGTGGATGTTTTTTTGCTCTCCATGCTGAATGATCTGCGTTTTCCATTCTTGCATCAGGTCAACCGGAGTAGTAAACGCATTATCTTTTCGTGCATCCTCCAGGAACTGCCAGATGTATAAGTAACAGGGGGTTCGCAAAATGCGCTTCATGGCTGGCAGCATACGGGCATAACGTTCTTTGCCTACAAAAAATTCCACTCGTTCCTCGTCCCATGCATGCAGTTTGATCTGTTCCCAGGGATCGGACTGCTCAGGGATTGCCAGAGTGCAAAGCCTGCGCAGTGCCAGATCGTTCTCGTAGTCAAACTTGCGGCTGACTAAAACGACCCGGACAACCCGGTCTCCACTGCAGCTCAAAGCCTGCACCTGCCGCAGCATCTCTCCGCAGACATCCAGTGCTTCTTCGCAGGAACGGGTCGCCCAGCGAAGGGAGTCCAACTGGTCTAAGATGAGAACGCCCATCTGACCACTGGCCAACTGGCTTTCTAGGCAAAGCACTGGCGAAGCCCTGAATCCCAAAGCTTCGCCGTAGTATTCCGGTGTGCCTTGGGGAACCTTTTGGTCAACTGAAAGCGCCAAGTACGGAATATGCTCATTATCCAGCTCATCCAACAATGCTTGCACACAACCACTTTTGCCGATGCCTGCACCGCCAAGGAGCAAAACATTTTTGCCTGCCAGAATGGTCTGCAACACCGTGTGAGCTTCCTGTATGGGGAAAGGATGATCGCCGATGGGGTGGAAGTGGGACTTGAACCGATGATTCAGACGCTCGATCTGCAGTGGGATATTGGTATCGGAGGCCAGAAGCCGGCGCTGGTATCCCCGCTGTTCCAGATATTGCTGCAATATCCCCGCCGTGAGCGTTTTGCCATAATTATCGTTCTCCGTCAGGTTCAAAAGGACATCATAGACATCATCCGGGTTCCCGGTGAACATACTGCCGAGCACGTATTTCCACTGATCTCCCTCTACCGAATCATCACTGAGCGTACATATTTCAAACTGCCGCAGATAGAATGCAGCCTGTTCCTGATCCGCTGCTGTCTCTCCCAGTCCAAGATTTTTTCGCCACTGATCGAATAGATTTTTTCGGTCATGCGTCGTCAGCTGATCCGTTACAAAGCGCTGACAGGAGTCCGAATTTCTGGCCGTCAGACACAAATCATTCAGCGCCACAAAGGGAAGTGCAGTCACAAACACAAAGTGATTCTGCTCCGTCTTTACATGTTCCTTGATATGCTGAAACACCTTATGCCGTGCTAACGCAGACATCGTCCAGTGCTCATTGCTGCCGTTGCGTGCCTTACACTGGTGAAAATCCTTCCTTCCGCCTTGGTATTCTACGATAATGTCCGTGCCGCTTTCATCGTCACCTGTGGGCTCACTCTGTACACTCAGCAGGCCGCCCTGCAAAACCTTTGCCATGAGAGACACGAAATATCTTCGTTCGTATCGATTGCCAAACTTATCAGCGCGTCCGCCTAATTCAAATGCCATCGTCCGCTCCTTATTTTTAGAGGTCAATGTTTCTGCTTATTTTTAAGGATATTTTGCAAATAGCTTTCTGTCAAGAGCTTTTGTTTCAAATTATGATAGCTTTACGTCTGCTGACTATTGTTTTTCTGTTTTCTTTTCGTGCAAAGATATCCTGAAACGTGCTGTCGGGCACACGCCCAAATTCAAAACGCCGGATGAAGTCTATCTCCATCCGAAAGCCAACCAGATAATCGAAGCCCGAAGCCTTTGATAAGGCCAATCAACTGGTCAAGGATGAAGTTTTGGCTCTGCCAGAAGAATAATATCCCCACAAACCATAAAACCGTCAACGCATGAGATAGCAATCTCTTACGTTTGACGGTTTCTTTTTCACCCTAAAAGCACTCTTGCTCTGCGCTGTACCTCTTTTTCGATCATCTTCAAGCGATTTGGCGGCAGATTATAACGTGTCGCTCTGCGGTCAAAATGGAAATCCAGCAGCTTATGGAGCATTGCACGGTGACGAGGTTTCATTGCACTCTTTGCAGCTGCAAAAAAATCATCGTATGCAAGCGGAAGCAGTGTGCGGGCATATTCATCAAACGCTTTCTGGTTGTCCCAAAGATCCGTTCCGCCCAAACTGAACAGCGAGTTTCCGTGGTCAAACAGCGGTGCAGGTGCCGCAATCGTGTTGGTCTTATTATCTACCAGCACACCAAAGTTTCCATAGTGGCGGTCTGTATTGCAGATGATCGCATCAAAGACCAGCATATCTTCCAGCGCATCCACAAAGTTCTGACCTAACGTCTGATAATACGCAAAAATCGCTTTCATCCCGCCTTTGGACACAAGCTGTCCGATGGGAATATAAGAATACTCTTTGCTGGTGAACAGCTCACACTTGGAACAAAGCGTCTTTTTCAGATCTTTTGTCAGGGTGTAGCGAATCGCATTCACGCCCATCACCTGTGCAACTTGATAAGCATACAGTTCCGAGTACGGTTCAAATCCAAAATAGCTGAACCCTGACGTGCCACCTTTATAAAGATAGATTTTTCCGTTTTGTCTGCGCCAGCATTTTGGCAGCATCCCGTTGGTCGAGAACTCCGGGCAGGACGCAAGCGAAGTTCGTATGCTACTGCCATATCCTGTAAAGGCGATTGCTGCCAGCACCTGACTGAATCGGTTATCGTAAAGATTTACTTTTTTAAAGGTGTCACCGGAGCCCTCTGCATCTACCCAAAAGCAATCATTGAGTGAAAGACCTTTATTGGCTGCAATAATTCCAAGCGGTCGATTCAAAGAAAGCCCCACCTTAGAGAGCAGAGCGTCTACATACGCTCGGTTCTTCGGAATTGCGCGATGCCGCAGCCAGCGTTCTACACCATCTTCTGATACAGTCAGATTCAAAGGTAGAAAAGAACGGTTTTCTTCGTAGACTTTTATAATATGGAGGCCAGTATCTGCACTGTCCATGTTTGCTTCAAAGGTAAGCAGCGGCAAATCAAAATGCCGGATGGTGTAGCGCACAGCGATTTCTCCTTTCATCCATGATCTTTTCCTTTATTGTACGGCATCAGAATCCGAATGAAAAGCACCGTCGTCATTCTGCACAAAATTCAAGGATAAAATTTTACACCCAAAAATCTGCAAAAATCGGGTTTTCAGAGCCATTTTGCCGTTCCTCTCCGAATTTTGCTACAGATCTGCTACAAACTTGCTACAAACGACTGAAAAAGGGGCCTCCTACACGTTTCATTATCAATATGCAAAAGTGAATCCGTTTCACTTTTGCATATCAAAAATCACGTAGGTACAAGAAAAAGCCGCTTACCTTTTCAGGTAAACGGCCTTACGTTTGGTGGAGCATTGTCCACAGCACTCGAACCTAACACCTCTTCACGGGAGATGGTTTTGGAATCATCCGTGAAGTTGAAATTGAGCACGACCCGGTCGTCAAAGACGTAGACCGAGTTGACAAAGGTATCAATGATCTGCCGCTGGTGTTCCATGTCTCTCATGTCACCCTTGCGGAATTTTTCAAACCAGAACCGCATCCACTCGCGGGTCAGGACGGGCTTTTTCAGCTCTTCTTCCAGAATGCTGGTGTTCAGGGCTTCTTTCCGGGCTTCCAGTTCGTCCAGCCGCTGCTTGGTGGTCGGGGTCAGGATGCCCTGTTCAATGGCTTCCAGAAGGTTTGCCAGCCGCTTCTCTGTGTCCCGGAGCTGGTCTTTCAGGACAGGCAGCCGGGTGTTCTCCTGCTGCTGGGCTTCCATGACCAAATCTATCAGCCGTTCGATGATTTCATCGCTGAAAATCACCTTAATGGCAGTGTCCACCACGAACCGTTCCAGCGGCTCCTTGCGGATGGCTTTCAGGTCGCAGTGCGCCTTGCCGTGGCGTTTGGCGTTGCCGCACTTGTAGTAATAGTAGGTGTTTCCCATGTGGCTGGTGCCGCTTTCGCCGCCCATCAGGGTGCCGCACTTGCCGCAGAACAGCTTAGTGGTCAGCAGATAGCTCACATCCTCTTTTGCAGGCCGACCATGGGCGATCCTGTTTTGCTCGAAACGCTGCTGCACCCGGTCGAACAAGTCCTGATCAACAATAGCCGGAATGCCGCCCGGCGTCACAATGTCCTTGTAGCGGTATTCGCCGATGTAGCGGCGGTTGCGGAAGATCTGGAAGAAGCTGTTCTTCACGAACGGCTTCCCGGTGCGGGTACGCAGGCCGCGCTCGTTCAGGGAGGCGGCAATCTTCTCAGCCGGTTCGCCGTCGGCATACCGGGTGAAGATCTCCTGCACGATGGGAGCCGTCTCCGGGTCGATATGGTACAGCCTGTCCTCCTTGCCAATGGTGAAGCCCAGCGGCACCACACCGCCGTTGTACTTGCACTGGAGGGCGTTTTCGCGCTCACCGCGCGCTACTTTCAGGGCGAGTTCGGCGGAATAGTATTCCGCCATGCCAATAAGCATACTCTCCACCATAATGCCTTCAGGCCCCTGCGAAATGGGTTCCATGGCAGACACCAGATGGACACCGTTCTTTTCCAGCTGGTACTTGTAGTTCACGGCATCGAACCGATTCCGGGCAAAGCGGTCGAGCTTCCAGACCAGAACCACATCGAAGATTTTCTTCGCGCTGTCCTTTATCATCCTCTGGAAGTCCGGGCGGTCATCCGTCTTGGCAGAGTAGGCACGGTCGATGTAGGTGCCAACCACGGTGATACCGTTCTTCTCGGCGTAGTCCTTGCAGTCGCGCAGCTGTCCTTCAATGGATGCTTCGCGCTGGCTGTCGGAAGAATAGCGGGCGTAGATTACGGCGGTCATGAAAGCCCTCCTTTATTTTGTTGAGAGAATATATAAAAAGACAACCATTGATTTCGTATAATATACCACAGGAAAGAGAAGAAAATCAAGTGGTATCAACTAGGCGTTTCATGTAATTTATTTCTTGCGTGAAATGCTATGGAAACTGGTTGTAGATTTTGGTATTCTAGCAAAAAAAGAAAGAGGTATCTATATGAAAAGAATAATAGGAATACTTTTGGCAATTGTTTTAACAAGCTCCGTGATATGTTCAACATTGTTTACCAGCTATGCTGAAGAACCATCATCGACATCGGTTTCATCATCTTCGTCACAAACCACTGACCCAACAAATCCGCCAGTTGAAGGTGATGCAATGACGGGCGATGGTGAAATTGCTTAATGCTTGAAATCAATATTTAAATATTTTTTTGCTTCATTTCGTGTGATTTCCAAATCCTCCTTCCGTCCAATTAGTTTGCAGAGATAATAGGCTTGATAATAGGCTTCTGTGCTTTCGTCATCCATACCAAGAAAATGACAACATTCAGCATATATTTCAAGGCAACCAGGGAGTGTTTGGTAGTGACCGTATTGGATGCATGCATCTCGACCTTCTTTAGCCAATTTCATTCCATCTTCGTAACGCCCACAAAGGTCTAAAGCTCTAGCATAGTTATAAAGAACCAGAAGCGTAATTTTTCCAGATGTTATAACTTCTCGATAGTGATTTCTCACATATTTTAATAGTTGATAGAATATATCAATAGCTTGGTCATTGCGGTTGAGATTCAAATAAATATTAGCGATTTGTATAATCGCTTTTATTTCATCGAAAGCGTATAGGCATTTGTTGATTTCTTCAATATTAAAGTCAGGAACCGTCAAATGAATGGCAGACATCAATATATCAATTTGCTCATCGTAAGTGTACCTTTTATCAAACGATCCGAGTAAAGCTTTGGACCTTAAAATGAATTGACGAGTCAAGTGATCATCAGAAACGGTAAGATTTTCTAACTGAGAAAGTTTTTCAAATCCCAGTGAAACATTCCGAGTCACACCACAAGCAATAATATCCTTTTTCAGTGCTTCGATTTCCAACTCGTTTTTAGATTCTAAAACATAATAACGAGCCTCTGGCATTCCAAGTCGTTGTAAAAGGGCACTTATAACACTTTTACTTGGAGTTTGCTTTCCGTTTTCAATCCGAGACAGAGTGACAGGATCGCAGATGCCGCTACACACCTGCTCCTGAGTCAATTTTAACTCTTTTCGACGTTGCTTGATAAATGTTCCAATATAAATACAATCCATAAGAAATCCTCTTGATTTTGTGCGATACCTAACTATTTTATATAGTATATGGTTCGTTTTGGAAAAGTCAATGGAGAATCATGATATAAATGGATTATTGATGCAAAATTCCCTAACGAACCACTTTTGCTGTCGTAAGTAAAGGTTAAATAACTTTTACTTATAAATAATTAGCCAAAGGAGGGATAAAAATGAAGAAGGAATGGACTTCTCCGATGCTCCTGACTCGCGACGATAACACCAATTGCTAACGAGAAAGAGGGCTGCTGCTTTCTGCAGCAGTCCTCAATCTTTTTGTGAGGAGATCAATATGGCAATTATTCGGTATTTACATTTAGGGCTTACAGCTGCTTGTAACTTGAACTGCAAACACTGTTTCATAAAAGAAAAAGAATCAAAAGAGCTTAGCTTCGAAAAAGCAATTGCTTTTATCGATGTATTGGAAAAGCAAGGCCTAACACATATCTACTATACCTATGGCGAACCGCTTCTTTATCATCGACTATTTGAATTTTCCAAGAATATCCGGCTCAAGGGGATTTATCAAGTTCTAATGACAAATGGAACACAAATAAATTATGAAGTTGCTCAAAAAATTGCAGCATCTGGGATAAATCGAGTGATGATCAGTATAGACTCTTCCATAGAAAAAAAGCATGATATGAACCGAGGAAAGCAAGGGAGTTTTGGTCTAGCTGTACAAGCAATACAACTTCTCAAAGAACAAAAAGTAAATGTGGGGATTGCGTCAACCATAACAAAGCAAAACTATTTAGAACTGGCTGCAATAGAAAAGTTGGCTCAAAAAAATCAAATTCAGTATATCAGCTTTCTTGCTTGTCGAGAACAAAACAGAATTGCTTGCCCGCTTGAAAAGGAATACATAGACTTTGTTTTAAATTCAATAATCGAAAACAAGCAGTACGCGTTTCATGATTTGCGTTTGATTCCATATATAAAAAGCTGGTATAAAAATAACAGAATAACAGAAAGGCAGTGTGCGGCTGCCATTTCTGCAAACTCATGTTGCGCCAATCAGACGCTCACACTTGCACCGAATGGTGATATATTCACATGTGATTTAATAGACCATACTCCCATTGGCAATGTGTATAATATAGATCTTAATGATTTCGCACTTTCAGATCTTTTAAGAAAAACAAACATGAAAGGATGTAGCATTGTATGAAATATGATGTGTTGTTCGTACACCCCCAGAATTATGGAAATCTTCAAACATATTTAAAACTGCCGTCGTTGGAATTGTGTCAAATTTCTGCAGTTTTGAATCAGAATGGTTATAGCAATAAACTCGTTGATTGCTTTATTGATGGACATGACATTCAGGAATTGGACAATATGCTTCCAATTGAGTCTCCTCGAATTGTTTTAATCTACTGTTCTGAATATAATCATATAAACGCACTTCATACAGCGTACTATCTTGCTCAAAGATATCCAAATGCTTTGATTGGAATTTTAGGAATGATCGTCACCTTCATTCCTGAGTATCTTTTAAAGAGATATCCATTTATTGATTTTGTTTTGCTTGGAAATGCAGACTACGTAATCAAGGATATTTTGGAACGAGACAACAAGCTTTCTTGCTGCCAAGACATCAAAAATGTTTGTTATAAATGCGGTGGAAAAATCATCAACAATGGAATGAATTACAATTATTCATTGAATGATTTGCCGACTTCAAATCGAGAATTATATGATTTGAAAAAATATCATTTTCATAGTCCGGAAGCTATTGTGAGGTCGAGTAGAGGCTGTCCCAGTCATTGTGCATTTTGTAATAAAACAGCATATTCTCCATTGATGGTTGAGTCAATGAAAAACTTTTTTTCAGAGATTGACATATTAATAAAGAACGGATTTAATCAGTTTTTCTTTGCTGATGACACCTTTGCATTTACTTACTATCTGTCTCTTATACACATCTCCGAGCCCACGAGACTA
>OWJF01000166.1_pt1 | contig 32300 bp, 30 predicted proteins | sample 1732941 | NCBI WGS metagenome assembly OWJF01 (sample SAMN05065770, study PRJEB22554) | human gut metagenome | biome: ENVO:2100002; feature: ENVO:00000062; material: ENVO:00002003 | host: Homo sapiens | place: USA
GTTTCTTTATTTTTATGTTATACAATATTCTTCGCCAGATTGCCATAGCAGAATACCTTTCCTATTAACAGTGCAAAGTTAAGAAAATAATTCCGAATAGCAATGCAGGAGGAGCAAAATTTACGAATTTAAAAATCAGCTTCCCCCACGTTGGGTAATCACTAGGTCGCAACGTGTCTGCTTTCTCGGTGAGAACGTAAACCACAAATACATTTCTAGCATATTTATTATATTAAGAACATCTACATTTTAATGCATAATATAACTACCTCCTGGAGGAACTTGTTTCCATCCACCATCTATATTAATTTCAAAAGATAATTGACACATTTGTCCATAATAACCTCCATCATAAATATTATCAAATCTTATATATGTTTCAACATAATCTGTTCTATCACCTTCAGGAATAGTTACAGAGCTTGCACCTTGACCAGAGCTATTAGACATATAACCTCTTCCGTATGTGGTCTTATTATTACCATACGTACAAACACTTCTAAATGTACCATCACTAACTGTAAATGTAGCATCAGGAAGTTTATATATTCTAGCTTTACAAATACAAGTAGCACCAACTAATTCTCTCAACGATGAGAAATCAACAAAACCACTAGAACCACTTTTAATACTTTCCATATTAATTTGTCTAGGATAATAATTAAAACGAATACCACCTGGACAACTTATAAAAATTATTTTTGAATTATCTTGTAAATTTGCGTTACGAACATTCGCTAAAAAAGGTACAATTTCAATTCTTTTATTATGACCTATATCAAAAGTTATTTCTTTACTTGCATATACATAATCTGTTGGTTTTTTGCAATTACCAACATAATAATTCTTATAAATCTTATCAGTATCATTGTATGGTGAATCATAACGAATTTGAATCCAAAAAGACCAAGCTAAAGATAAATCAGTAATTATATCTTCCATAGTAACATTTGTATTATCATCAACACCTGCATTCTTATATAGAACACAATTAAATTTAGGAGTTGAAGAATAATAAATGTCAATATCACTTAATTCACGAATAGAAGTTTGGAAACGATTAAATTCTGCTTTAGCATTATAGTTTCTAAAATCACCTAATCTATAAGGAGAATTAGTACCACCTTTTGGAAAGTGTTTTCCTGAAGCATTTACAGCATGCGAACCACCAGTACTTGCATCTTTATCAATACCGTTACTTCCATATACATTATCAATATAAAAATTTTTACATGCTTCAATAGCAAAACCTTCTCCTCCATAATTATTACGTAAGTTCTTATAAGTATCCATAGGTATATTCATACCACAACGAACAACACAAGTATATTTACTATATGAAGATGTTGCTATTTCCTCAGAGTCTTCTCTAATAGGATATTCTTTAAATTCGCCTTTACAACTAATAGGTTTATACTTACTCCATATATTTATATTTTCACTCTTACAAAGAGTAGCAAGGTCATTGCTACTCTCTCCAAGAGCTCGTTTAACATCATCAATGCTAACAGGAGCACTAATAATTCCAGTTTCACTATTGTAAGACATAATCTTTATTTTTTAGATATTCAACTTTAGTTTCTAATTCTGTTACAACTTCTTTAGTAACAACTTGCTCTACTGTTACATTGAACACTTTCGCAAGCTATAATATAAAGCGTTCCATACGCTAATCTTTAGAACTTAAAACACTATGCAAGGCAGCTCTATAAGAGCCACCCTGCGTTAATACTTACTCTGCTGCCTCGCTTGCCATATTAGCGGCGATAGCGGAATTAACCTCCTTAATCAATGCTGATACCTCACTGAGCTTGCTCTGCGGAACACCGCTGATGTTGTAGGTCAGCTCGCTGCCGTTGGAGCTGGCGTTAGCATTGCCGAGATAATTACCATTTGGGTCACCATAGATACTCATATTGATGCTCTCAATGTTGCCACCCGTCTTGTCAACATTGTAGGTGATTTCTACTCGATAGCCGCCCTTGGTATAAGTAGCAGCTGTCTGTTCACTTTTCTTGTTAATCTTTAAATTCTCCATTTTCTAATCTAATTTAATGAATTAATATTCTTGTTATCTAATCTCTTCCTGTTGCAGTCTTCCTTATCTCCACTCAATCGCAGAACCTCTGATTCAAGGAAGACCACCCGAGCCTTCAACCTGCTGACCTCATCGCCCACCTGCTCGATAGCACCGAATGCCGTTGCAATCAGCTTCGGAGACCAGTAGTTAATCTTGTAGTAGCCCTTCTCGTCAGTCTCCACGATGTCCTTTAAGTGAGGGTTGCACAAGACGTGCTGGGCAATCCAACCGATAGACCTTGTATTGTCCTTCTTCCAAGCAAAGCCGAATGTGCCACCCATTGCCTTGATGATGCCCAAGTAGTCCAGCTTCCGCAAATCCTGCTTCAAGCGGATGTCAGAAGATTGATAAGCTGTAACTCCACCTTTAGCAAGAATGCTATTAGGAAAGTAAGTGTTCATATTATAATCATAATCATATATATGACCAGTATGACCCATAAATCTATCAGTAGGAGATGAATACTTAGTAAAAGAAAATATTCGTATTCTACGTATTTGTGCATTACGTAATGCAGTAGTATTTTGGTCATGTTTAAATCTAAAACGAATATATCTTCTATCATCATTTCCTACACCATAAGCCGTATTACCATTAGATAGATTTATATAATTAAACTGATTCCATCCGGTCATATATTTAATATAAGTATTGACTATAACACCTTTACTATTTAAATATTCTACAGTACAAGTAACACCAACACCTTGTCCTATATCAACACAAGCAAAATATACTTGAGAATAACAAGAATTAGGAATATCAAACGAAAACATTAATTCGTTCTTTTTTATTTGAGCTAACTTTTCAGCATCAGTATTACCAGTAATAACATTGTTACCTAAGTAAAGACTATCAATATTTGCAACATTCGCATACAACTTAAATTTAGTATTATTTGATATAGTATAATTAGTCCAATTAGTTCCATTATCATTACTATAAACTATAGAAAGATTATCAACTGGTATACTATCAGTAATAGCAGTAATTCCAGAACATAACTCATCAGCTGAAACATAACAACCTATTCCTTTATTATTAACTTCATAATTTGTGGGTAATATACCTTTATTATTTATTAAACCGTTAACTGATAAATTACCAGCAATAACAGCATTGTTACTAACACTAATACTATTACAACTAATAACATCAGTAACAGTAAGACTTTTAAACGTAGCACTACCATTTTGTGTTATGTTCCAATAACTACTATTTACTTGACTACACATGTCTTGAACATAAACCCAACCAGAATTATTAGCGTTACCTATATATAAACTACCACTACCTCCAATTCTAGCTCCACTATCAGGAGTTACAGTTTTAATACCTGCAAGTCTAAGTGTACCATCACTTTGTGGACTATTAGCATTAAATATAGAACCATTAGCTATACCAAGATAAATAGTTTTATCAGAATGATTATATCTAAGTCCAGCCCATTGATTCCAATCCCAAGCAGTTCCACCAAAACGAATAGCATTACCTGTATTAAATATTACTTGGTCGTCTATAGCTGATATACGAGCATTAGAACTTATATCACTATTTAATCGTATAGCTCCGTTACTAGAGTTACTATTATTTATGTATATTGTTCCATCAACATTACCAGTACCATCAAAACTTTGACCCCAAATAGTTCTAGGAGTTTGAAGTTTAGTAGCAGAAGCTACATTGTCAGAAGTAAGAGCTACAGTAGCCCAATCTTTAGTATTATAGTTATTACTAGTACCATATGCACACCTAATAAACATTCTATTATCACCTGTAAATGCTAATTGATGATTAGAAGCACCATCAATACTACCTATAACTAATAATGTACCCCATCCATTAAAAGGTCTTTTACCACTAATTGTAACTTCTGATTCAGGTTGAATATCTCTAGTACCAAATGTTGTTTCTTTGTCTATATTGTACGCCCCTAATCGACCTCTTTTAACCAACAAATGACTTGCATGATAACCATCAACAGTATCGGCATTTCCAGCACTACTAGCATAATTAACACTAATGTTCGATATGCTTTTGGTAGTTCCACCAACTGTTATACTAATTCCCTTATCAGAATTAGATAGAGCAGTAAGAAGTCCGTTAGCATGAACACCATCAACCTTGTCTGCATTTCCTGCACTTGTAGCATAAGCACAACTTCCACTAGAAGTAATATAACCATTATCATTGGTAAACTGGCTCACCTTCGTTGGTCTTCCGCTCACATTACTCCACGCTACAGAACTGGCACTTCCTGCACTGCTTGCATAGTTAACAGACAAGCTAGATATAGCCTTGTGTCCACCACCACCAAGCAGTACATAACTGTCGCTCGAATTATCCTTCTTGAATCCAGCTCCGTTCCAATATCCAGATGTATCAAAAGAACCAGCTTTGCGTGAGTTCCACCCATTTTGTAAATTTGAGAAGAAATCTATCGCAGCATCATTGGCAACAATCATATACTCATTGCCGCCACTCGTATGTTGACTTAGAACAGCGTTTGCCGATTCTCCTCCGCCAATAATAGTAAGTCCACCACCACCGATACATATACCATTGCCATACGTATCGGCATTGTTGTCCACAAACGTTATCATATCATAAGTACTCTTAGAACCCTTGTAGCGGATATTACCAGTCATAGCTCCACCACTAAGCTTGAGGTATGTGTTAGCAGCATCAGCAGACTTCAAATAAGCACTAAGACTTTGGTGACTGGTGAGGAACGTGCTACCTTTAGTAAATGTAATACCCTTTCCGCTTTTAGATACAGACGTGATAGCATTACCACTTCCACTTACAGATATTGCATTAACGTAACCATCAAGTGACTGATGACTAGTTAAGAACGTACTACCTTTAACTACGCTGATAGTAGTACCATTCTTGGTGACAGACGTAACCGCATTACCGCTACCGCTGACAGAAATAGCAGTAGCACTACCACCTTCCAAGCTGGAGATACGAGTATCAAGAGCCTTGATGGAGTAGGCAGAGGCAATCTCAGACAGCGATTCTGATGTAAGCTTCAAGGCATTTGAATAACTCTTCACACTGCCGTTCAAGCCGCCACCACCGCCCGTGGTAGATGCTCCTGCTCCGTATGCCGTGATACCGCCTGTGGCATAGAGATTACCATCAATCTTGATAGCCTTGTTTGTGGAATCATACGTGAGCTTAATGCCATGGAAGGAGATTGTGCCCTCGAATGTAGCATCGCCCGATACGCCAAGTTTAGAGAATGGAGCATTTGGCTTCAAAGACACAAGGTCGGCAACGCTCGTTCCTGCACTTCCTTCCTTCCAAGTCGGCTCGAAGAAGATGAGGTATGCGCCAAGATTCTTTTCGCTGATGATAAACGATGTAGGATCTGCGTGAACCTTTCCGCTCACGTCCCACCATATAGCCCCGTTTGCAAGGTAGCCAGAGCCATCGAAGCGGATGAGGGAGGTTGCAGGGGTAAGATTTCCGCTATTATAGTCCTTATCCACCATCTGACCGCCCCACCATGTTGCGATGCTCTTCTGTCCTCTGTTCGGGTCTATTGCTCCGTTGATACCGCTCTGAACGTTTCCGTCTCCGTCTCTCAGCGCAAGGAGCGTTGTCATTACAAGACCACCGTCAATATCTGTAGTCTGACCGAGCGCATCCTTGAGATACTTGTAACCTGCGAGGTCTGTGATATTCTGCTTCAAGTCACCATATATCTTGCTAGTGATATAGGCGTTTGCCAAGCCAAGTTTGTCATAGAATGCGCTGTATGCGGACTGAAAGTTGGTGAACTTCGTTCCCACGGCTGAGACGATAGTAGCCTTGCCGTTGGTATCAGCCTTATTGTAATTTGTAGATATATCTGAGAGATACGTAACGAGTTCCGTTTTGGCACTCGTGAGGGTAGCAAAAGCGGTGTTGAGGTCGGTGAGTTCCTTGGTGTCCTTCAGTACCTCTGCGTTCTTCACCTCATTGTATGACTTCTGTGCTGCCGCAAAATCATCCTCAAGTCGCTTAGAATCCTGCGCCATTGCTGCAATCTCGGAAGGCTCTAGGTAGCCATCGGTAACATAATTATCGAATTCCTTCTTATTATCAGTGACCGTCTTTCCGAGGTTCTTAATGTCCGTCTGTGCGGTCAGTGCCGCCTTCTGAGCATCTTCTGCTGCCTTTTTGGCTGCGTTGGCAACGGTATCATCGGTGTATTTAGATGCTTTAATCCAATCACCGATGGCGAACTGAGAACCAGCCGCTTTGTTGGTCTGACAGCGCAATACCTCATTCTTGTAGGTACTGCCGTCAGAAGGATAAGTGGCATTAACCCATATATCGCCAACCTGATAAGGTGTCGTAGGCTGAACGCTGAACACCTTCATCTTCCCGTTTGCGGTCTCCTGTGCCATTCTTGCATCGGAAAGGGCTTTGGCGATGTCGGTATCTGTAATGATAGTCCACTTATAGGTGTTGCTATCCTTGGCAAAGCGGTATGCCTTGCCCGTCTTGTTGTTGTAGTAAAGGTCGCCAAGATGGATTTCTTTATCCTTATCGGTCTTCCAACTGATGGCTGGGGCATTCTCCAAGGTAGGCACACCATCATAGAACCACGTTTCGATAGCACCATCCACCTGATTCTGCAATTCGGCAATCTTATTGAAATACTGAGACAATTCCTTGCCATCCACAGTGGATTTAGCGGAAATCTTACCCTTAACAGACAATTGCTTAGTGCTGCTATCATATCTGATATAAGAGCTGCCCTCATAGCCATTCTCCTTTGTAGGTCTATCACCTACATACATATCACCATAGACGTTGAAGAATGCCTTGTTATTCTGCTTATTTACACCATATTCCACGTACTCCCTATTGGCAAAGGAATAGCTGTTGATGCCGTGATAGAGGCTGATGGATGGCGAATAGGTATCTACCGCCGAGAAGATAAGGCAGTTCTGACGTTCTACATCGGTTCTGTTACCGCACTGGTTGAGCACATCACCTTTCGCAGGAACATCGCTTGCCGTAGCGCAATCGGTATCAGAAAGGTCGATATAATGATATTTCTTTCCTTCCAGCTCTACAGGGTCTTCATCACGACCGATTACCAATCGCCAATAGAAGTGATTGCCAGCCTTGTGATAAGTGCCCTTGCGCACGTTGAATGATTCCGAGCGCACTTGGTCGCCAACAGCGAAATCATTATCCACGGCATCGCCTTCCTGCTCTGCTAAGAAATAGCAACGATAAGCCTTCTGTGACACATTATTATATGTCACAGTAACCTCTTCTACCTTATGAGTCACCACGCCGCCAGCAGGAGAGATTATCTCCTTACCACCGATGGTGGATGTTTTATTGATGACCAGCTCCTCGAAGATAGCCTTCATTCTTACCTCCAAGTAATCTGTGATGAGGTGCGAACGACCTTCTGCGTCTGGAGTCCAGGAGCCTCCGTTCTCATTGTTGGAGTTACCGATATGCAACCCACTAAAGAACTTCTGCACCTTTTCCCAAGTGATTGTGCTCTTTGCGGTGTTATCCTGCAGCCTAGATACAAACTCCATCCTAGAACGTCTAGCAGAATAAACGTTACTATCGGATGCAGGAGTGGTATCGTTCATGCCAATTACATAGACACCTCCACCATTACCGCTTCCTGTGCCGCCTATCTGCATTCCATTCACCTTGATGGAATCAACCTTGTCTTCCAACTTACCCAACCGGCTAGTAGCTGCCTTCTCGCCAACCGTGTACTGAGGGTGGTCGTAAGGGATATCCAAAGGTATCTCCATGCCAATGATACGAGAGTTTCGGTAGTGCTTGCCATCCGCATCCACCTGCGCAAACATATCATTAATCAGCTTTACCTGTTCACCGAGAGGATGGTAATCGTATGTTCCATCATTGTAGAACTTGTCGCCATCCATCGTGCAGGTGAAGTTTGAATTGCTGATCATGGTCTTCTGATAGTACTGCTTCGCTCTATCGAACAGAGATAACTGAGCAGTAGGGATGAGGTCCGTATCTGTAATCTTGGTTGCGTCCCAATTGAACAGGAAGAACCTATCACCTTCCTTCGGACACATGACACTATCGGGGAGTGTTCTTCCGTAGGTGTCGTTAGCCACTATCTCAAAGAAGTTCTCCTTGTCGATAATCTTGAAACTTACATCGAACTCCATGCCCATGAGAGCACCACTAGTGAACTTGATACCTAGAGTGAGGTTGCTCTTTATCCAGCTAGCTTCAAAGCTTTCAGCGAAGGAGTCCGTTGAACCAATCTGCCAAAACGTCTGTGTAGTCTTAGTTCCATCATCGTTATCAACAGTGCTATCGTAGGTTTTGATTCTGCTGACCCTGCATTCAACCTTCGGGTATTCGTCCTCGAACATCACGACACCTTCGATAGCCTGCTTGTCGTTCTTCACGACATTCACGTTCTCCAGGTAGCCATCCTTTGCGTAGAAACCATCACTATCCACTTCCTTGTTAGGGAGCATGAGGTAATCGGTAGCTACGCCATCGGTAGTGACGTCCGCATCGGCACCAGTGAAATATCCTTTCGGAATATTTCTGTCTGAGCCGAATGCGTACAGTCTCGTAATATAAGTTGACTTAGATTCCGAATAGGACATAGACAGAACATTAACATCCTGTTCGAATGTTGTCTGCCCTTCCATTTCGCAATATCCAAGGTATATAATAGAGCCATCTATCCACCACTCGCAGTTGAGTGCGTCTTCAGAACAGATGGCGTTGAGAGCATCAAGTATACTGATTGAGCCGTACTCGATCAAGAATCTCTTCTGAACATCGAAAGCCTTGTTGTTGTACGTAGTGTAGTCAACGGAGAAATCCTTGCCATTGTACGTAAGACCTAGAGCCTTTAGGTTGCCGAGTATAACGTTCATGTGTACGCCTACCGTTGTGGTGAGGTTGAAGGAGGTCTCGTTTGCTCCGTGCTGAGGGCGATACTTGCAAATCTTATTCTTCCAAGACATATAGTAGGCATCCATCTGCATTTCGTAGTCGTAGCCATCACTATCATTGTGCTTAGGGAAGTATGATGATGTAAGCTCAAAGTAGCCGAAGTCGGGAATCTCTACGGAGTCCCCAATCTCGAAATAGACAGGAGTAGCCGTAGTGAACTTCAAGATGATGTAGTGGTGGTCCATAAGCTGATATGACAGCTTAGAACCCTCACCGAAGTCCTCTAATGTGAAGAATACATTGTTATTTCTCTTAATCTGAATCATTAGCTTGCGTATTTACTTGTTTCACCTCTGTCACTAGGGTCTGGCTCGTTGAGCTTTAGGCTGAACTTTGCCATTTCCCGAATGCACTGACTAAACTGAGTGCAGGAGAGATAGATGCACCGATACCACACATTAGGCTGAAATCGGGTGCGGATAACCAACTCTCCTTTGGCAAGAACCTCCTCGCAGAACTTAGCATAGTTCGTCAAGAACGTATCTGAGTCCTTGGCGGTCATATTGAACGGCAGCGTTATCTCCCTCTCATCCAATCTAGGATTGTGCTTGATAACCGACTTTCCGTCCTTTGAGCGATACTTGTTGCTGATGAACTCCTTGTTTGGTGCAGGGGTCATGAGCGCACTGAGGGCAGTTTCGTCTAAGAATATGCCCCACGTAAGATAGGCATCCTTGCCATTTATGTAAAGTTGTCCTTTAAGCATAACTATTTAATCATTAAATAACCTCATAGGCTTCGCTGTGAGCCGCTTTTTCTATTGTTGAGTATAGTTGTAAGGGTTGACAAGCGAAAAGCCTATAGAGGTCAAATATCCTTTAATCTTCTGTTCATGTCATCCAGCTTGGCTCCGAAGTCATTATAGGTAAGCTTTGAATACTTCACGATGTCTTCGAGGTAGCTGTTTGTCATAATCATCATGTTTCTAATCTCCAATACTGCGCCATTGGTTGAGATTCCGAGTGTAACGATGCTCTCCATCTGAGATATGGTGGTAGTCATGTTCTGAGCGATAGACTCTCCTGCAATCTGCAGGGCGGTGAAGCGACCATTCAGCTCGTCTGCGGTATCTTGCCCAATAGATGCCCATCCTCCGCTTGTTGCGGTCTGTGATGAGGATGAGGAACCAGTGTAGCCTGTTACCTTTGCCCACTCGTCACGTCTCTTCAAGCCTTCCTGGACTATATCATCGTAACGCTTGTAGAATGCATCTACATCATCCTTGGTTAGCTTTCCGTTTTTATCCTTCATAGCCTTTGCCCAATCATCGTAGAGTTTCTTCAAGTCTCCATTGATAAGGTCTTCCATACTGAAAGAGAGAAGGGACTTCTGCATCTTTTCTGCGAAATCATCTGCCATTTCGCTAGCAAAGTCGCTACCATCCTTCTTCATGTCCATAAGGTCCGTCAAAAAGCTATCTCTCATTCCACTGAAGGAAATCTGAGTAAGATTCTCCTTGAACTGCTCTGACAACTCTTCTAGCTTGCCCGCTTGGTCTATGTAGTCATTCAGCTTCTCTGTAAGACGCCCACCATAGTTACCCTTTCCAGTGTTCTCGATATGCTCCCAAATGGCAACGTTACCACGGAGGAGCTTCATTTCCTCTGGACTGAGGGAGAAGAGGTCGCCATTGAAATCTGATTTGACGTTCTTCTTGATCCAATCCATCTCGTCACTACCGAAGCCGCCCCAATAAGCGTTCCATGAGTGGTGCGAACCATGATAGCTTGCCTGCGCCTTTGCGATGTCGAGGTAGTTCTGATTGGTCTCCTGCTGATTCTTATAGGCTTGCTCGTAGTATGAGGTTGCCTTGGAGCCAAAGGAGTTTTCCATTGCATCAGTCAAATCCTCGATGGATTGCTGCAAGAGGGTATTTCTATCCGTCAGTCTTTCGATGGTATCATTGACCTTCTTTGCATTTCCATCTACACCGAACAGACTATTAAAGCCACCGAATGAAAGCGTGTTGAGGATATGAGAAACGTTGTTCCCGATACTCTTCAATGGTTTCATAACGATGTCACCCGATAAAGCATCATCGAGGATGCCCGTTACTGCGCCAAAGACCGTGTCCATGAGGTTGCTGATGAGTGTTCCGAAGCCATCTTTCAGAATATCGAGGATGCCGAGTATTGCGGAGATTATTTCACCTGCCATACCGCTATCCCCTAAAGCTTTCGTCAGAGATTTGGCTGTGTCACTATCTTTACCGAGCAACCCTTGGATGCCCTTTGCGAGCGTGTTAGCAACGTCCTTCTGCATAGAGCCACCGAAAAGCTTGTCAAGCCCTAGAATGGAGTTTCCTATGCCTTTGAGCGACCCCGATGTGAGACCCTGCAAACCATTTTCAAGTTGCTGGAACTGAGAAACTGCCTTCTGTGCAGATGTCTGCAAGTCTGATGATGCCTTCTGAACTGATGAACCGAACTCCAAAACGTTGTTAGATGCGGTAGCAAGTACGCCCTGCGCTCTAGAGAGGTTGGCTTCAGCCTTGCTGATACTTGTCTTGTCACCACTCTTCTTAGCCTTAGCGAGGTCTTCCTGCGCCTTGGTGACAGCTTTCGTGGCTTCAGTCTCTCGCTCTTGTGCATCAATATAGCCCTGCATGGCTGACTGATAGGAGTTGATGTCGTCCGAAACCTTCTTGAAGATGTCACTATCCCAAACTGTGGCAGAGCCTTGTAGCTTGGAGATAAGTTCCTGTATGGTCTTCTGCTCATTAACATCTGTTGTGCTCTTGGAGAGCTCTTGCAGCTTCTCAATAGTTGGTTCCAGTTGGTCCTTGAACATAGCACCGAAGTCTCCGAAGACGCTTCCCCAATCGATGTTCTGTCTGATAGCATTTATCTCAATGGTTTGGAGGTCCTTCTTCCTCTGCTGCTGAAGAGCGAGCTTTTCGCCTTCCGTCTGAGCCTTGGCAATCTTCTCCTCGTACTCCTCGGCAATGGCTTGCTTCTGCTGATAGAGAGAACCATACTCCTTCAAGTAGTCACGCATAGAGGTGAGGGCTTCCCTGTTGACCTCATCAAGCTTCTTGTTGTACTCTTGGGTAGCGAGGTCTCTAGCCTTATTGAGGGCGTCGGACTGAGCGGAGGTAAGGGATGCCTTCTTGCCAGCTTCCTTGTTCTTCTTCTTGAACTCTGCTTCCTGCTTGTCAATTTCGGCTTTGCGCTTGGCATAGTCGTTCTTGATTTCAGCAAGCTTCTTCTCCGTGCCTTCCTGCATGAGGGAGATAGTTTCATCTGTATTTTTCTGCTGCAAAGTCTTCAAGCGGTTGTTTAAATCCTCTTGGGCTTTGATAGTCTTGTTTTCTTCCTTAATGCGAGTCTTACGAGCTGTAACTGCCGCTCTTGCTGCCCTTCCGCTTACATCACCACCTAGTTTCGAGTAGGCATCCTTGGCTGCTTTCAAGTTTTGGGTGGCGGTTTCGTACTGAGAAGCGGTGTATTTGCTCTTATTTCTCTCCATAGCAGCAACCCTCCTCTTGGCTGCGTTATATTCACGCTGCGTCCTGTTGTAAGCTTGCTGATAGGTTTCCGTAGAACCATTGTTAGCCAACGCTTGTGCTCTTTTTTTTGCTTGGTTGAGGGATTGTTTGGCGGTGTTCCATTGAGCCTTGAAAATCAAAGGAATGGTCGTAGCGCCAGTGACCGCCCAATTCCGCTTCATCGTTAAGAGGTTGTTCAGAACCTTTGTTTTCTCAGACTCCTGCATGCGGAGATTCAGATCAGCAGGATTGTTCTTGATGTCCTCTCGAAGACCTGCTATCTCTTTCTGAGCCTTATTGATGAACGCATCCAATCTACTCTCACCTGTGGCGTAGTTGATGGTTTCGTTGGCAGCTTGCCAATCGTTGGCCAGATTGATTGCTTCGTCATAGAAGTCAAAGATTTCTTGACGTACACTTTCGTTCTCCTGTGCTTCTTGCAAGCGAACTTCGATAGGCTTTGCATTCTCGGCTGCTTGGTCTCGAAGTTGGATGATGTTGGAAAGCTTTTCTTCTGCTTGGTCAAGGTCTTCTTTGGCTTGGTTTATCTGTGATGAGATAGCGATGCTACCTTGACCGCCATTGGCTGCGTCTGCTCTGAGTTGCATTTGAAGCTCCTCAACCTTCTTTCGGTACTTCTCAACTTCCTCAACTGCCTTGTCGTACTTCAACTCATCCATGCTCTCGGCAACTTCCTTCTGCGTCTTAGCAAAATCGGCAGATGCTAGTTGAGCTTGTGAGTATTGCTCTGTTAACTGAGGTGCGAGGTTGGAGAGTTTTTGGTAAGCTTCTGCCTTCTCGTATTCTGTAGCTGTCTCAGACTGAATTGTTCTGATAAGGCTTTCGATATTCTGCTGACGTTCCTTGACCTTGCTGTCAAACTCATCCCACGCTTCATTGGATTTCCTTACTGCCGTTTCATGTGCTGATTCGGCGGTAGCAAGCTTATATACGGCATAGGTTACTGCTGCGATGGTGGCAGCTATCCAAAAAAGAGGACTTGAGAACATAGAAGCATTCCATGCGTCCTGTGCCCTTTTGCAGAGAAGGGTGACCTGTGCCCATATTCCTTTGGCTGCGGTGTCTCTTGCGGTAGCTGCGGTATTCAAGCCTTGGGATGCTGTGTTAGCCGTATTGGCTGCTGTATTTGCTTCTGTGGCTGCGGTTGCAGCGGTTTCTCTAGCCGTTTGGAGTTGCTTTGCGATGGTGTTCCTTTCGTTAACGGCAGTGTTGAGTTTGATTTCTGCTGTCTCTACCTTCTGCCCATCTGTATAGGATTCCAGGGCATCGTAAGCATCTTGGAGTGATTGAACCTCATTATCCTGCATAGCAAGTTTGTTCTCCAATGCCTTCACTTCCTCTGCGGCTGCGGTGGCTGCATCTGCCTTTGCTTTTGCCTGCGCCTGTAGTTCGGCAACATAAGCCGCGACCTCTTCACGCTTAGATGCTACCAGCTCTGCCTGTGCTGCTGATAATTGACCTTTGGCTACTGCTTCTTCAAGGTCTGTCTTCTTTGCTTCTTCCTTCATAGGGAGCAAAGATTCAAGAGCTGACAACTCGGCTGCATATCCTGCATTTGTTGTTGCTGTGTCAAAGGCTGCTATACTAACTGCCATTGCCTTATAAAGACCGATGGCAGATGCGGCTGCAAGGATAACCTCACCTATCTCCTTCCAATGGTCGATAACCTTAGATGTGATATCCAAAGCATCATTCATCAAGCCTTCGGTCTGTGTGCCGAGGTCATTAATAGCCATTTCGATGGTGTCTTGGATATTGCTTATCTGTCCAGTAATAGAGTGAGATTGCTTTTCCATCAATCCACCGAACTTGCCGCCTTCATTGGTAAGACTTTCGATAGCCTTCTTGACTTCGGGGAAACCTACCTTACCTGCTGTCACCAATTCCGAAACCTTATCCTTGGTAACTCCGAACTGCTTGGCAAGTTCCTCTGTCAAAGGAATACCGCGACCTGTAAATTGCATCAAGTCTCTTGTGAACAATCGACCTTGCACCATCGTGGTACCATAGAGCCATGTGAGGTCCTGCAAGTTCAATCCCAATCCTGCTGATACGTCACCGAGCCTTCTCATGGTATCGGTAATCTCATTGGCTGCAAATCCGTATGCAAGGAGCTGCTTTGCGCCATTTACCACACCCTTCATGTCAAAAGGTGTAGAAGCAGCAAGGTTGGCGAGGTCCGAAATCATTCCCTTTGCCTTCTGTCCGCTACCGAGCATGGTTTCAAAGGCAATTTCAAACTGCTGAAACTCTCCTCGGACAGTACCCAGTGTGCTGATGATTTCCTTTGCCGTAAAGCCAGCGAAAGCCATCGATGCAACGGACTTGATGCGATTGAAAACGTTCTCAATGCTCTGGCCCTGCTGCTCGACTGCTCTTGCTGTCTGTGATACTCCATCCTGTACCCCTCGAAAGGCTTTCAGTACGGATGAATTATCGCCTGTTATGTCAAACTTGATACTTGCCATTTTTTTTATTCTGTCAATTACGTAAAGGTGCACCTCCTCACCCAAACCTTTATTCTTTACTTTATTCTTGTTAGTGTTGGAGGTTAAATTGGATTCTCTTCGCTCTGTCTGATCAGCTCCATGAGGTCCTCTTTGTTATCTCCGCTGAAGACCTTTTCTGTTGCTGATGGAATGTGAGCCTTCTTTCTTTCCTCATCGGATAGATAGATGGAAGTTATCTTATCCTTCATCATAAGCGTGAGGTTGTTGTATGAGATTTCCCACAGAACATAGTCAAGGGTCCATTTATATCTCTCGCAAGCTGCGTCAATGAGAGAGCCCCAAATGGTTCTGCCACCAAAGATATACTGATTACTGGAGTCTTTGGCTTGGTTTATCTTCTCCATACGCTCCGCTTCCTTGTCTATTCCACATTCCGTGATGATGTCGTGAAGCTTGTTGTCTGAGAGTATGGTGATGAGAAGGGTTGCTATGTCATCGTTATCACAGAACTTGAAGATGATGTTTTCCCTTGCCTTCAATATGCGTGAACTGAGCATATCGGATTTCTTCTGAAGAGTGTGGTAGGCTATTATCTTACAGCAAAGACTTCGATTCTCCTCTACTACACGGAGTGCTTCAATGAGGGGATTCAGCTTTAAGTTATCATCTTTGATACCTAGCTGCTTAATCAATGGAGCAGTCAAATACATCTTGCCTAAAGTCTGTGGGTAGATAAACAAATGTCTTCTACCTACCTGTATGCCTAGAGGTGTATCTGTTAACACCATGGCTATAATAGCGCCAATTTCGATGTCATTCTTCATAAGCCAATAAAATTTGTTAGCACCCAAGGCAGGACTCGAACCTGCGTCTTTCAACCAGCATTTTAAAGACCAACTGGATTTCATGTGACGGACTTTGGTCTCGCTCTAACCAACTGAGCTACTTGGGTAGGTTGCCGACTGATAACCCTCAATCGGCTGAAGGGTGAAAGGAAATCAACATATTGCCTTAAACGTCACCGTCGGTTTGTCCGTTTGTTGGAACAGTTATCTCCGTTGTTGTGTCTGTAGCACCTGCAGGATGCTTGAATGTAAGAACATATTCATCAGTCTTACCCTTAGCTTTCTTGGCTGTGATGATGCGCCAACGGAACTGACAATATACGGTCTCACCCTTCTTGTTGGTGGTCTTTGCTACCTCGTCACCCTCTGGCACAAGAGCCTTGTGGGTGTACTGCATCAAAGCACCATCCGCAGAAGAATATGATTCCTCTACGCTGACGGTTGAATTGCCAATATAGCAGCCAGGGTTCTCTGCATCTTCCGGCTGAACAGCGATAGCGTAGTTTCCTTCGATAAGTCCATCAATGGTAGGGAATGGCTGAGGTAAGCCCTTCTTGATGAACTCTTGATAAACGAGTTCGTAGGTGGACTTAGTTGTCTTTGAATCGACAATACCGCCACCTTCCTCCTTAGCTTCTGTTGTATCACCCTTGGTAGGGTTCAGCTGGGTAGTGTCCTCCTTTGGAGTGTCGAGTTTCTTCCAGTTGTTTGTAGCATCACTAAGGTTACGAACATAGATGGATGGTTTTCCCCATGTTGTTACTGACATAATCTTAATCGTTTATAGTTTGATACAATAATTTGTTATTAATGATGTGCTCACTTGTGCCCTCGCAAGCTATTACCCTCTGTTCACTCATAGACAAGCGGAAATCTGATCCATGAACTGCTTCGAAGGTAGAGAAAGAGAGTTGACATAACTCACGGAGCCTTGCCGTGTTCTCTTCCTTTCGGGTATTGCCTTTCTTTGTGATAGCTTGATCTTGAACATAGATGTTTACATTCACAAAAGCTTCTTGGATTTGCGAGGTTTGATTTGCTAGCACTGAGATGCAAATATCTTCCTTGCCAGTTGTACCTGTTCCATAGAATGGTCTTCCTCGCTTGCAAAGACTACCTGTTACAGCAGTCTTTAATTTCGAAGAAGAGATAATGTTGTACACATCATCCTTAATATCAATATCCGATTTCATAGCTTTATCTGATTGATTCTACTTACAGCTTTATCCACAGCGAGCTTTAGTTTACCATCAACGACGGAACGAGCCCATAACTCAGTGGATGCAAGCACATCTTTATTTTCTTTAGCTTCTACAAAGTCTGCATAGTTCATAGCCGCGACTACTACCAATGCGTAAACCTGTGAGTATTCCTTGGCTAGGTCAGCTATCATTTGTCTTCCTTCTTGTGAACCATTAGAACCATTGCCTATGGAAGCGAAGGCTGATTCTACTTGTTTCCTTCCGTAGTCAAAGATGGCATAACCGATGGAGCTTCGTAGGTTTCCTGTATGGTCTATCCAACTTTCCTCTGCCGAGCGGTCTCTTATCCTTGCATTACATTCTTCTCCTAGCTTGGCATAAGCAGTGAGGATTTCTTGCTTTATTATCGCCATAGCGGACTGAAAAAAGTTATCGAGCGCAGACTGAGAGGTTGAGAGTTTTATACCCATATTTTACATTGCAGTTGATAACGATGAAAGCCGAGTACGACAAATTCCTTCACTTCGTTTCCGAAGAGCTTTACACGGATTTTGTCTCCATACTCGAAATCACGGCATGCTCTAGGAAGGTTGTAGATGGTGTAGGAATAGTTCTTTGCAGAACCATCGGGGATAGTGATAACGTTTGCCTTGCCTGCAGGAACAATATCACACTTACAATAGTTCTCCACCCATTCTTCTGAGCCTTCAACATAGTCTCCGTTATCGTCTTCATACCCATCAGTTACGTGTAGGTAATCTAGGGTATGAGCAGCGAAATCCAATACAGCCATATCTTAACCTCCTATATAAACCATCGGTTGACCCAGTGCAGGGGATTCACCGATGGTTTTGTATAAAGCATTTATTCGTACTAGCAGCCTTTCCTTATCCTTGTCAGATAGTGTTCCTATGCTCTTGTCTGACTCGGATAAGCTTACAGCTTGTATGAGAGAGTACAGACAATCAGCAAGCGCACCTTTCCATTCCTTGGACTGAGCGACCTCAAATGTATATTCATCATCACCATTAAGCTGACGTTCTATCATCTTATTCTCCACGAATCCTAAAGGGATAGGGTAGTGGATTTCATCAATCAATGCTTGCTTTATTGTCTTCATATCAATTCAAATTAAACCTCTGGAGTGAGTTTAGAGAGAACTTCGGCTTCCTCCTCATCGCTGAGTGAGTTGAGAGCCTTAATCAGAGTCTCATCGGTTGAGTTAGTCTTCACATTGACACCAGCAGCCTTCAAAGCAGCGATGAGGTCAGCCTTCTTATACTTCTTACCCTTGTAAGTTGTATACTGGTCGGTATCATCGGTAGACTCGGCATTCGTATCAACCTCCTCAGACTTGGTAGTGAGCATATAAATCTGATCTACGTCCTCGATTACTGGTAAGCAGATAGCCTGTCCTGCGGTAACCTCCTGCAAAGATGGCTCATTCTTGGAGTACTTAGAGATAAGCTTGTAGCTGTCAACGTTAGAGTACTGAACACCTGCTACTCGGTTGGTGTCCTCTGCAAGGGTACCCCAAACGAAAGAGCCTACGTTGGTGTTACAGATGAAGATAATGTTATTCTCATTCCATGGCTTAACTGATTTTGGCTTTCCGTTCTTCTCGATAATCACGGTTCGGTTGATAACCTTGATGGCTGCACCGAACTCATCCTCGAATGCTTCCGAGAAAGCTGACTCCGATGGTGTCTTGAGCTTGGTATTTTCGGTATAAGTCTTACCCTCGTAGTCGGCAACAAGCTCTTTTGCCCATTGCTCCTTGCGGATTTTCTTAATCTGCGTCTTAGCGAGCATAACCTGTATGATGGTATTGTTATCGGCATTTGCCTTATCGAAGATTTTCTCGAAATCATCACGGGTAGTAACACCATTGGTTGCTGTTTTGAAGCAGTTTGCCTTAAAATATCCATAGTCAACACGGATAGCCTTACCCGAATTGTCTGCATCTTCAACGGCAATAATACCATTAGAGAGACCTGCCAAGAAGTTCATTTCGTTACGCTCTTCGAGACCGACAGAGCAAGCGACACCATCATTCATGAGCTTGTTGATGATACGAGCCTTTGCAGTATTAGCAGCCTGTCGTGTTGATGTAGCCTGCTCAACCAAGCCTTGCGCCTGGAATGAATTGGCTCTCGCTACAATGTTCTCATACTGAGCCTTCATGATGTTGATGTTGTTGATATCAGACTCGAAAAGAATCTTCTTCATCGCAATCTTTGGCAACTTACCATTAGAGGTTGCGATTTGACCACGCTTCTTCAAAGGAATGTCTGAATCCATCTCAACGATGTCGGCAGCTACATATGTGGTCTTAGCTGATGAACCTTCCCACTTCTGATCTGGAGAATACACATCGGTAAGCATCTCCTTGTAAAGATAGGTACGCTCCTTAGGATTCTCCTTCTCCTTAACATACAAGCTAAGTTTAGGGAAGATAGCTCGGATAAACGGAATAAAAAGTGATTCGTTCATATAAACAATCTTTTAAGTTAAAAACTAGAGCACAACTTAGTCATGCTCAAAAATAAGACTTGGGAGAGCAGTCTTGATGGCAGTTCTCTGAGTTTCGTCCTTGAACTGATAAGGCATTGCCACATCATTCACGCGACCATTATCCATGATGGCAACCGCTTCACCCTTCATGCGTGAGCGTACAACAACACCAGCAAATTCTGCATCACTAGCCTTGTCTTTGTACTTGCCATCTTCGGTTTCAAGTGGAGAATACTCATAAACATCATCAACCTTCTTGCGGACAATGATGTGACCTGCCTGAATAACCTCATCCTTGAAGTTGGCGTAGTCGAGTGCTCTACCGCCTGTGATACCACCGAGATACTGACGGATAACCACAGCGTCCTTACCCATGTCGTAGCCTTTGGCTTTTGGCTTGTAGTCTTCTGCTACCATAATCTAATAATTTATAAATGAAACAATAGATGATTACATCTTAGCCAGCTCCTTGACTTCATCATCAGACATTAATTTATCTTCCTCCTTTGGCTGAGGTTTGGTATCGGGAGCAGGGATTCGTCCAAGCTTTTCAAGACCCTTTTCAAGTCTTTCCTTGTTCTCTTCCTCAATATCTTCCTTCAACTCATCGAGGTAGTCCTCAAACTCCTCTTCATTCTCAAACTTCATGTGAGAGAAAGATTTAAGCCGACGCTCTCCGAACTTACCTGTGTCCTTTAGCAGTTCCCTTACCTTTGCGGTACGGCTGCTTGTGGTATTGCCAGACTTCAATGCAGTTACATCGCCTTGGAGTGTAGCAACAGCCTTTGTAAGTTCCTTGATTGCGGTGAGGGTAGCGGAGTCATCATCATCGCTATCCTTCTTGCCCTTCTTGCCCTTCCGTGACGGACTTCTACGTGCTGGATCGTCATCTGGATCTGGATCGTCATCTGGATCATCGTCATCATCGGGTGCAGGATGAGCGTTTTTGTACTCTGAGACTTGGCGGTCTGCTGCGGACTGAGTTAACTGGAGTAACGGCAAGACATCATCAATTGCGTCACTAATACCTTCACTAACTTCTTCGTCAGTAGCATCATCTTTGAGTTGAAGTTTGTTGGCAACATTGGCGGCAACACCCTTTAACTCCTTACGACTGAACCCCAATGCCTTAATGTCTCGATTGGTTTTCAGTGCTTCAAGAACTTTTCTGTAATACTTGTTCATTGCTTGTTGAGTTATATTTAACAAAAAATGGTCTGCGAGCGAAATGCAGGCAGACCAAACGTAGAACTCGGTGTAAGAGCAATGTTACGAAAAGTTCTGTCACGTGCATCTTCACACGCTTTTATGGGTGCAAATATACGAAATATTATTTAATCAACAAATAGTTTTTGCAAAAAAGTGAGAAATTATTTTCATTTCAATAAACAAGGGAGAACTTCACAGCCCTCCCTTGGAAGATAAGATGCAATAAAAATGCACTTAAACGTGCAAAATATCTTCTGTGTTCAAGTTAGATTCTTTTGGTATGTAATTATGGGTTTGAGGTATTTTATCGGCTTGTAGCCTATAGTCTCCCTTTGTCGTGGTAAGAGTAATACTGATCGGACTTGCTACTGATGATAACGTGGTCCATAAAATACAATCTCATTATTTCACAAGCCTTCTGTATCTTATATGTTATCTCATCGTCAGATTTTGATGGAAAGCAGTTAGGGCTTGGATGATTGTGAACCAATGCTATTATTACGGCATTGCAGGAGATAGCTTCTTTACACACAATTCTTACGTCTATAGTGGTTTCTGATATTCCACCTTGTGACAATCGAACCATTTTGATTAACTTGAAGTTGTTATCCATACAGAACAGATAAGATTCTTCTATTTCTAAATCCTTGACGTATGGTAAAATATAGTTGTAGATGTCGAGGGAACTACCCAAATCTGTAAGTTCTTGCGACTTCTCCTTCATAAATCTTCTGCCAAGTTCGAATGCAGCGAGTATAGCGGTAGCCTTCTTTTCACCTATTCCTTTGATAGATGTAAGCTCCTGAAGTGTTCTCTTGCTTGCCTTTCTCAGTGAATGACTACCATCAAAGATTTTTCTTATTGGTTCATTACCCTGTAGCATAGGGTCTATACCGATAATTGAAGCAATAAGGTTCTCGTTACTCAGATATTCTACCCCATATTCCTTTGCGTATGATGTGATAGAATCGTACTTGATAGTTCTTGCATTATCCTTCATAAGATACCTCCTCTATGTCTTTTGAATAATTGAACACAACATCAAAACTGAAGCCCAATTCAGTAATGAGGTAGAAATGAATATCCTCCCAGTCCCAACTTGAAGGAATGCCTTTTATCTTTTTAGACTTTTCGGCATCCATTGCTATGATAACGTTCTCTTCCATTGCTCTATCTTATTTTTAAAAGTTCATAACTTTCGTTTCATACACTATGAATCCTATCTGATCCACCACAATCAATTTAAGATGATTTCCTCCTGATCCATTTATATCACCATCATTCAATCCGATTTCGTCTAACGTAGCTTTAATGGCAGTTTGGTAATCTCCTATGCCTTGAATTAACAAGCATAGGTCTGGTCTCTCATTAAGAAACTGATGAAAACCATATAGGCTATATGAGCCTTTTTTGATGAGGGAGAAGAAATCTTTCCATTCATCACCACTAATCTGCGTGGTTACGGATTTAAGCTCTTCTATTGTTGTGCAGTTGTTTTCCATACGATTTCATTTAGCGTGATACGATGAAGTCTTTATCTGTAAAGGTCTGATCCTTATATTTTTCGAACAACTCTCGGTCGCTGATACAATCATTAGCATATGCTAACTCTCTGAATGAAAGTTTGTACCCAAACTTATCTTTCAACATTTCGATTTTGAGTTCTTCTTTCTGAAGGTCCGATAATTCATATACTGTCATATTCATTTCCTCCTATTAAACATTGCTATCCAACAATTCAAATTTTATTCCTTTTTCGGTTTTCTTAGTCACCCATTTAGCTGTAACCACGCCACCTTTCCATGCTTTTATGAGGGGGAGAACCTTACACTCCCCTACATTTATAATCTGTGTAATATACTCGCAAGCACCTTCAAAAGTGTCGAATGCGTGAAGTAAAACCGTATATCTATCTGATTCTGTGTAAACGTTCATTGCTCTTATCTCCTATACTTTAAACCAATTCATAGCTTTCTGTATTCTCGTTGTATGCTACGACTCCTTTCTGCTGTAAATTACAAAGTGCAGTGTTGAAGTTGTAGATACTAAACTCTGCATCTGTGGCTTCAATCAAGCATCCTTCTTGGTAGCCGAACTTGACCTTTTTCAAAGCCTTTGTAATTCGCTTCTCTAACGCTTCTATTGTGTAAACTTTAACCTTTTTCATTGCTCTTATCTTTTAAATTGTTATTTTTATTTTGATGGTGCAAAGGTAGTCATTTTTTAGCATTTGACCAAATGTTTTGAGCATAAAGTACTTTTTGCTAACTTAGTTTAACTTATTGATACTTAGATACTTATGCCAAACTATTAATTTTGTGTATGTAAGTCTATTTCTTAAAAATGGTATAAGTTATATGGAGATAAAAAATGAACCGCTTAGAAAGGCTTATATTGAAGTGTATAGTCTTTTTCTGAATTACTTTATATTAAATAAAAAATGCACTCTAACCTCACGGTCGGAGTGCACTAAGAGCAATGAAACGTTAAAGGTAACGTTTCGGCTGCAAAGTTACAAAACTTTTCTGTATCTTGCAAATTTATACTATACTATTTAACAATTGCAAATCATTGTCTCTATCGAAGTCGTATGGATAGAAGGTGTTGGCAAGGGCATCCATCTTGTCGGGAGAACGTTTCAGACGCTTCTTGATTTCGTCTTTTGGTTCCATGATGATTGAACCATCTGACTGAAACAGCCAATGCACTTCGCACAATTCTTGATCCAACTCATCGTCAGGTGGGAGTGCTGCAAAGAATCCATTCTTTGGGTTGAGCCAGTCACGTATACACCAAAACAAATAAGCCCTCATGTTAGCGAAAGAGTAGCAGCCTGTCACATCATGCTTGTTTCTCACGCCTTCCGAGAACTTGCAAGAGAATGCAGTTAAATACTTTTGTTCTATGAGTCTTGAATAAACTCCAGCACCTTCTCCTATGGTATCAATGAAGGCTTTATTCTTGGAACTCAAACTTAGGTAGTGCGCGACTTGACCTGCGACTGCCATGTGGTCCGCATGACCACCCGAATTATGACACTTGATTTCTGAAACATAGTTTCCTTGTCGTGGAACATAGCAAGACCTATCGCGCCCCATACCTGCGACATCGACACCTAGGCGTATTGGCTTATGGGTGATAAAGCCACTATCTTTAAGTTCCTTCCATCTTCTATGGGCAATCTCGCACCATTCGTATGGAATGAGGGTATCTTCGGAAACCTTCGGAAACATACCGAGAACCTTAACACGAAAAAGGTCATTTGGAGTGTAATATCCACCTTCCCACACAAAATCACCACGACCCTCATCAAACTCAGACTTTCTGATCTTCTGTGCCCATGCTGAGACCTTATCGGCTACCCATTCATAGTCAACTTGACCAGGGATAATGTTTTTCTTGCTTACTACGTTCTCTGCGTTGAGAGATGATAATCTAAACTTCTTGAATCGGGGAGACTTCATGGAGTTGGCTGCATACCCTGTAGTAACGTTTGGGTTGAATACCAATAGCAATCGAGAGTTACCTTGCAGGTTACCCTCGATTGCATTATAGATGGTGTCCGAGATACCGGATGCTTCAGTTACGATGAACATGGTGTTTACAGCATGGAATCCCGACCAAGCCTCTGTGTTGTAGGCTGAAGATTTGAAACCTGTCAGATACCATTCCTCGTAATCTGTTCTGATACCATCCGACAGCAAACGACCAGGCAGAAAGCCTGCCTTTTTGTATAGACGTGCCACTTCTGGTATCATGATGTTTGTTACCTGTCTTCCTGTCGGTGCAGTAAGGGCAATCTTGGTGTTCTTTTCCAAACTGCCATCCTTACCAAAGCGAGGAGTGAGGTAGAGGAAACATAAAGCGGCTACGGCAGCGATGAAGTCCTTACCCCTTGCAGTTCCACTGGCTACCGTTGTCATTTTGTTCTTCTGAACAGAACGCAATATAGCCTTTTGCTCTTCGTCAAGGCGAGCCTTCAAGACTTCCTTGGCGAAGAGACACCAATCATTGCGCCATGCAATCATTTTTTTTATTGCTTTCTGTTCTGACATATTGCTAATTCAATAATATTCGTATTTTCTTGTTTCCTTTAAGTATGGCTGCTGCAACTCGATGATAACCATCAATAATATAAATCTCCCTATAAACAAACACTTTATTCGATTATTCTCATTTTAACCTTTCTCTCATGATTGAGCTTTGCGGCAACGAAACGATGATTTCCATCAACAATCATTATTCTTTCACTATTACCATCAGTGTATCTTAAAGCCTTGATACCGTCATAATTTCTTGATGACATGTATTTTGCAACATCTTGTTTATTCAAGAAATCTTGTGGCGTGTTAATGCTTGAATTTATGTCAACATATACATCTTTCCCAAGTTCTTTAAATGTTTTATCAATATCACCAACTTCTTGACTGAGGCTGTATTTCTTTCCATAGACCCTATGAAAAGAACCAATAACGGCTTCTTCGACTCCATAGGGTGTCTTTGAAATGAATAAATTTATGTTCCAATTAGGAAATTTTCTATCAAGCTCGCTCACCCCACCACTTGCCTTACGGCTCTTGCTTGCTGAAGAACTGTTTGTCCCTCTTGTGCCATTACTTCGTTTACCCATAACCTAACAATTTAATTACTAACTATAATAAACTACTTTGAGAGCTTTGGGAAATCCTGCATGTTATCAAGCATATCTTCTACAGAGAAGTTCTTTACTTGAGTATCATACAAGGTCTTTTTCAGCTCTTGGTATTTTGCTTTTGCATCAAGATCAAGCATACCGATGGTATCTTTCATCTTTTCAAAAGCTTTCAACTTATTCTTGATGATGATGATTGGTGTTACATAGACGGCATTATTTTCCTTACACCACTGCTCAATCACGTTACCACCTCCATAAACGATGAATCTGAATCTGTTGCCATTTGCTACGAACTTGGCAATCTCGTATTCAAATTGCAGTTCATTTAATCGGTCTGTACACCCCCTTGTGGCGAATGATGAGTAACCTTTAGGGACACCCATCAAATTCAGCTTATAGAACTTAGGAGCCACATTTAAGTCAACAAATACACCAATCCCCTTTTCCTGCATAGCTCTCGCAAGAAAGCGTTTCTTGTAGATAGCCTGCATACCAAAAGCTATTGGAGTATCATTTGATAAGCTGAAGTTAGGCTCAATGATGCTGCCAGGGTTATACTTCAAAATCTTCTCTGGCTTCTCATAGATTGACCGGAATCTATAATCATCAGTATAGAAGTGGAGTGTTCACCTACCATTCATATTCGTTGTTCTTGCCTGCTCACCAAAGCAATAGAATGGGATTTCTATGTACTGAGGTTGCACATCAGACAACAAACATGGTATCTCCAACGGATTGTCCGTAGGAAACAAGCAGTCTGGTATATACAATTCTCCGTTATACATAATTATCCTTCTTCATCATCGGGAAGCTCCTTCATTAACTTCTCGAATGGGTTTTCTACTAATCTGTTATCTACTTGCTCAACATAGCCACGCTTCTTGCCCTTAGTTTTCAGAAGGAAGATGATTGCAGTTAGATTACCTTCATTCACCTTTTCGACCAGCTTGCTTTCAGTAAAGTCAAGAATGCCTTCATCTATATCATCCAACATCTTGGCTAACTTCTCATCCTCTTTTCGCCAGTTATATAAGGCTTGGCGTGTAATGCCCAAAGCTACTGCCGTAGCAGCCATATTGCCGCCCTTCTTTTCGTAAGCAGCGGCAATTTTTTTTAATTCTGTTCTTCTTACCTTTGTCATAATCAACCTTTCTAACTTGCAGATGCTATGACAGCTTTCAAAGCATCTATATACGACATATTCTTACACAACAAAAGTGATTTCGAAAGATGGTCTAATGGTCCAAGTCCAGGAAGCAGATTGATATCTATAGGATAATATCTACCATCTATTCCCTTGCGAAAATCAATTCTTGCGTGAGATTTCAATCCTAAGTAAAGGAATATAGTTCCTGCCAAATTCATTAACCTGTCATCATTCATTGCAGAACAGCATTCCTTAAAACCAACTTTGCAATCTCGTGTTTGGATGCCATTGGTTTCATCGCAATCAATAGAAATCGAACACAGAAGTAAATATTTATGGTTATTAATGCAGGTTACCGTGCAATCAGATCCAGCAATATACTCCTCAACAATACTTTCCATTCCAAACTCTTCTTTAAGGTATTTCACCTGTTCCATTACCTCTTTTGGGGTACGACAGATGCTTTTCTCCGATATACCAAAACTATCACTTCCATATCTAGGTTTAACAAAATATGTCTTACCTTCTTGTAATGATGATAAATGATATTGTTTCGGTGCTCTAATACCGCAACTACAAAGGAAACGGAAGACCTTTTCCTTATCCTTTACCAATTCGTATTTAGAGAAATCCTCTGCTGTTGTTTTTACACCTTTTGCTCGGATAGTCTTGATGAGAGATTCGCTTGCGGTTCTAAGTAATGCCACATCTTCCTTTTGTAAGAAGTCTAGCTTATCGTTTTCATCTACAACAGCTAGTTTGACATTATCTTTTCCTAAGGCTTCTCTATAATATTTGAAGACGGAAGAAATTCCATAGTTCTCCATCTCTTCTTTACTTGTTATGCTCCAAATCATTTTCTTTTTCTCCTTCCTTTATTTCGATTAAACGTTCACTCGCTAACTCTAACAATTTGGCAAATGAGATACTTGGGGATTTTATGCCAAACTCCTTACCTATCTCTTTTTGGATTTTAAGCAGGGTTTTCTCGTTATCTTCATCGGAAGCTAAAACGAGAGCATCACTTTTACGTGCTTGTTCACGAATATCTCCATACAATGTGTCCAGACTAGCAAATGAACTAGGGTAGAGGATGATGGTGAATACAAAATTCTCCTACATGGCATATACATCTATACCCTCTGTGCTTATTGGCTTAATCTCGTCAATGTTCACATGAGCAAACTTCTTGAAGTCGATAGATTGAATTGATGCAAACAACTTCTTCAAGATGCTAACATTAGCTTCACCATGAAGGGAGTTGTGAGATAATTCAATAGCAATAGCTTCATCATTTGTAATCTCGCTCTCTTCTACATATAAGATGCCTAGCATTTTATAGTGCAGTTTCTTGCATGCCCTCAAACAATGATTACCGCTGATCATGATGTATCTACCATTATCCTTCTTGATACAGGTAGGCACACTACTCAATCCAGACTTAGCAATGTTGTCTGTTAGTTGGGCGAAGTCTTCACCCGACATTTCATTTGCATTGATTTCTACCTCATCTATGAGGTTTATATCAACTTTTGCGTATTTCCATCTATCTTCATTTTCCATTCTTCAACGATTTTTGATATTTCTCAATGATTTCCTTATTCGTAGGGTATATGCCAAGTATTCCTTCGTAAGCAAGATAAGATGATGTGCAGTGTTCCTTCACTTTTTTGTACACGCCACGATATTTCATGCTCACTGGCTTATGAGTATAAGCGCAGGATATAACCTTCTCGCAAAGCTTGCGCATTCTTCTGCTCAAATATCTTTGAACGCCTACAGACTGAATGCAATACAATATGAGTTTACTCAATCGAGGGATTGCGTTATTCGTGCAGAAGTCCGTTAACTGAAACAAATCATACCCCTTGTGTTGAGGTAGCGTAAAACCAAATCCACCTAGTGTATATTTGTCGTATTTCACCACAAAAGCAAATTGACAGACACTACATTGGTCCACCTTCTTGATATACTTCTTTTGCAAGCAATGAAGTAAAGGTGGGGTTACCCGTTCAATCATCAGTTTGCTTGCGTCTGTAATCTCCAAATCATCGGGAGGTACAATCTCGTTGCATTCGATTCTGTATGAAGAATATGAGGTGCTTGCATTATTTTGTGCAGTTGGCTTATTACAATAGAGGAACCTTCCTGCAGACCGTCTTTCCCCACTTGAATTATTCCACATAGCTATCTTATGCAGGTTTCTCAGATAAGGGCTGTTGCTGAAATAGTAGAAATAACTATCACTCGGAATACTTTCCACAAGATTATAGTAGTCGTTCCTTGCAACAGAAAAATCTGATTTCAAGTCACTATTTTCAGAAATGAGTTTGAATGCTCTCTTCTGCTTCTTCTCTATTCTTCCGTAATTAAAGAAGATTACCTTCTTGTTCTTGATGGCTTCTTCTAGTGTTCCAACATGGAAATCACATGTAGTGAGCAATCTCATCAATCGCTCATTTGCCTTCTCGGTTTTTTCGATAGATTCCCTTGCCTTAATTTTCAATGCTTCGAAGACAGCACTATTTCTTGCCGATTCACTCATGAAATACTTTTGCAGTTTCACGGCATAAAGAGCTAGCGCAAGCTGTCTTGATGGTGTAGGATTGTTATAGTCCTCCAACCATGCAAGCTTATCCTTATATGTTAGTGATGTTTTACCATTTGCCAACATATAGAGCAGATAGCAGTAGGCATCTTGGCAGTATATAGATACTTCCACCTTATCAAGGAAGAATAGCTCATAGTAGTACATGAAGCCATTTACTATGCAGATTTCCTTGTGTCCGTTAGCTTTTACAGCATCATATAGAGCTGAAACCATTTCAGAATTGTATGGCAAAGGCATAGTCATAAAAGCTTCTATTGCGCTATATGGATTCCCTTGATATAGGAGTGGGCATAACTCATCTGGAGTATCATATTTAAGCCCTGTAACCTCACAAAATTGCTTGTAAGATGTTATAGATTGATAATCTTCCAATTCGTGGCTTATAGCGTAATAGAATATGCGATATGCAGAATACACACAATTCATAGCTCGATAGAAATCATCAGTTGCATGAAACGTTCTAAATTCTATCGTCTTCGTCTTGAAGTATGCAGAAATATTCACTGCATGACGAATGAATCCCTTCTTAGACTGATTAGTGAAGAGAGTTTGTAAATCATCAAACGTCTGCGCATTTTTTACTCCTTCGAAATATTTTTCTGTAGGAATAGGTTTGGCATTGAAGATGTTTTCATCCCAATCTGAAATTTTGGCATATCTCTTAAAATATGGATAGCAGACATAAAAGAATAGATATACTTTCTTTAGCTGATCTACAGACAAATCTCCTACGTATATATGAACATGAGTATCAATACTCCACTTTATCTTTCCACCTGCAGCAACCATTGATTCATATACTGAACGAAGGTCGTGCAATTCCTTTAGGCAGCAAAGATGTAGTGGAGGGGTATTCACCTCTCCACCAAACTGCTTATTGCTTGAACAATCGGTATTATCAATGCTCTCTTCCTTGCTCCAGGAGTAACCTTCGGGCAAAGTTACCTTCGCCCTTTCAAGATTGCACATTTCGATTTCAATACCAAATGTTCTGTTTTTTATATCGCTATCTACATTCATGAAGCATATCTATTTCGTTAATAATACCTAATCTCTGAATAGTTCTTCCTGTTTTACGGAAGTCTATTCCTAAAGCTACACTTGCAAGCGTAATGAGGGATGATGTAACAGGTAACTCTAAGCCTATATGAAGTGCAATACTTTCCATCAGTACCAATCCCTCTGAAACGTCTTCTGTGATGTAACGTGAGTGAACAGATGTTGGGCTGATGGCTCTATCACTAGATTCAGAGTAACGATGCAAACTCTCTATTGGGTCTGACATATTGAAACCTCCTGCTTCAAATACGCTTGTTTTGAAAAAGCCCAAGTTTTTTAAGACTTTCATCTTTTCTTCGTCAAGTCTCATCAATAGATTGATAGTGGAGTCATTTCCTCTTGCGTATACTTCACGATACATACAGAAATTTCCCTTTGAATATTCTATTCTCGGAATACTCATAATTGAACCTATCGTATGCAATACCATATTTGGATTGAGTAATGCAGATTCAAGCACGCAATATTTTGCTATAAAACCTTTGCTAATTTTATGCAGTTTCTCCATGCAGGTATCATGATTAGAAAAGCATGCTACAGGAATAACTTCATGCCTATAACCAACACGAAAAACAACTTCGTTTGGTTTATCATCCAACTCTACTCGTCCTTCCAAATATGGACCTGTTGCTTCAACTAACATTGGTAGTTTTCTGCAATGTTTCTCAAAATAAAAAGAGGATGCGTAACTAGAGATACAGACAACAATCTGATCATTGTGAAGGTATTGATGTATACGTTCTACTAGACCCTCATAGAAGTTACTCTGAATAGTACAAAATATAACTTCTGCTTCTGCAACCTTACTGAGGTCTTTAGAAACCTCTTTGATTGCAGTTTCTATATAAGTTGATTTCTCTTTAAGAAAAACCCTTTTGCCGTTCTTGATAAGTCTATCAAAGGCATCTGATTTGTATGAAGATGTCTTTAGGAGTGTAACTTCATGACCTTTAATAGAGAGGTCTGCGGCAAAAGCTACTCCCACGTTGCCCGTTCCTATAACTGCTATTTTCATGCTCTTTTATTTTAATTCTACAAAAATAGAGCGGCTAGAGGGACTCGAACCTTCGACCTTCACATTGGTAATGTGACGCTCTGACCGACTGAGCTATACCCGCAAAAGAGCGGAGAGTTGGAGCCGCACCAACGACCTCAGTGATGGTATCACTGCGCTCTGCTAACTGAGCTATCTCCGCTTATAATAACAATATTCTATACACGCAAAAATGCTCGTCTTTCCGAGCCGTCAACCCTTGTGGGTATTTTGAAAGGAGGAATTTCTAAAACAAGCTTTGCTCCGAGTAAACAGGATTCTTGGAAATTCCAAATTCCTCGACCTGCACTCCCAACTTTTCATTCAGCCATTTTGCTACTAGGTGGCGATGGCAAAAATCATCTGGCTTTTCGAAGCAACATAGAGCTACATCTTTTCCATTTGCCATTTTCTCTATTGCTGAGAGAAATGCTTTTGGGTCCCGATGAGCCAATATCTCAGAATTGAAACGTTGTACGTAATCTTCTTTAGATTTGGAGTTATGAAGAATGTCCCATGATGGTGACACGTACTTGTTTGACAATCCTGTAAACCATTTCGGAGGGTAGAGGGCAATACCGATCATCATGATACCAGCTTTTGCTAACTTAGCTCCGTTTGAGAAGTATGATGTATAAATCTTCATTTTTTGTAACTTTTTGCAAAGATAGATAAAATTATTTAATCAACAAATAATTTCTTGGAAAAAGTGAGAAATTATTTTCAAGCGTACATTTTCTTAAGAAACTTCTTTAGATATTCGTTATTAATATCCTTTAGTGGAGTAGGGGAGAATGAGGTATCTCGCTCTACTGTTAAGCCTAACTTTGTTGTTAGCCCCTGCAACTCGGTTAAGCTTGTGTAGCCGTACTCGCCTTCACCACTTCCATTGATAGTGATTCCGTAGACGATATTGTTCTCTAGGTCTGCTTCCAATATGAACCAAGACCATGCACCTGTCTCTTATACACATCTGACGCTGCCGACGACTTAATAGGTGTAGA
>OWJF01000167.1_pt1 | contig 32245 bp, 28 predicted proteins | sample 1732941 | NCBI WGS metagenome assembly OWJF01 (sample SAMN05065770, study PRJEB22554) | human gut metagenome | biome: ENVO:2100002; feature: ENVO:00000062; material: ENVO:00002003 | host: Homo sapiens | place: USA
CCCCGAAAGGGGTTATTTATGGACATTCAAAAAAAATAATTTATGAACATTTATGACTCATTGATGGACATTTTTGACTCAAAAAACAAAGACATTTTTGACTAAAAAACAGTTCGTATTACCTATTATTTATTACTTGACCAACGTGCTTAATACATAGAACCTTTTTTTTCCCATTCTTCCCCTTACTCACCACAAATCTTTTACCATCACAATACCTTTGTTTTACATAATACACCGCATCATCATCCTTCTTAATAATAAAATCCTTACCAATCAAGCAAAAGTCATCATAAGAAACAATCTCACCCAGTCTGTACGGTGTCCGACCACTCAGTCTATAGTCAAAAGGAAAATACATATCCCCATCCCTCTGAAATTGCATAAACCCAATACGCACCAACTCCGGTTTATGTTTAAAACAGATCCTACTCTCAACATCCACAAAAAACTCCCTTCCCTCATTCTTAATATGCAAATACCCCTCATCCAATAACTCCGCAAAATCAAACTTAGGATCCTCCCCCTCACAGAACTTCTCAAAATACAACGTACGAAGCAAATACTTCCCCTCCCAATTTCTTACCACACGCATACCATAAGCCTGACTTCCAAAGTCCTTATACGACCCCGTACCCCTCCATCGTTGATACAACGCATCATACCGAAACGTATTATAACACTTACCACTACGCGAAATACGCAAGTCAGTAGGCTCCTTATAATCCGCAAGCCTATACCCATGATTCACCTTCGCCGTCAGCACATAAGGAAACACCCTCGTCTTTGCATCCTCCTTTACACGCACTTCAAAGTCATGCACCATACGCTTCCAGTGCAACTTCTCCACCTTCCAATCCTCCCAATCAATCGCATGCAAATCCTTCTCCAATCCCCTTCTGTAAAAATACTTTCCTCCAGCATCCACAAACAAAGCAAAATCATCCATCAAGTCCACAAACGAGTAGAGTAGGGGATCCTTCTCCGAAGGCGGAATAAAGAAATTACGAAAACGCAACCCCTCCTCAATACCATACTTCAAAGCCTCAGGCGTTACAAAACACATCTCATCCATCAACCCCGTACACACCCTTGGATAAAGCCTTTTACCATCCGAAGTACAAAAGTCCAAAAAGCCATACTTCACAATCCATGGTTCCTGCACAAAACGAATACCATTCATAAGATCCATCCACGGACGTTCACGGTCAATCTTCTTACGCGAAAACACCTTAGCAATACCATACAACTTCAACTCCACCTTCAAATAATTGCAAGGCAACACCACATTCCCCTCCTTATCAATCACCCCCATCAAACCATCCGCATTCCGAATCGTTCGAAATCGATAAGCCAACTCCAAGTCATTACGCTGCCCATCATGCGACATCACCGTAATCAAGTCCGTTCTTCCCTCCATCCTTGCCTCCCGCACACTACTTCCCTGCATATTAAAAGCAGCATATACATTCTCATCAGCCTTCTTCAAGTTCCCCTTACCAACAGACCTTCCCTCAAACAAAGCCAACCAATCCCTATCGTCCGAAGGCAAGCCAAACAAACGATACAAGCCCACATTATCCAAAATCAAGCAAAACTTCTTCCCATCAAACACACGCATGCCACGTCCCACCTGCTGCAAATACTTCGCCAACGACAACGTAGGACGTGCCAACTGAATAAACTCCACATCTGGACAATCAAAGCCCTCCCCAAACAAATCCACATTCACCAAAATCTGAATACCCTCCTTCACCTCAGCCAAAGCCTCCAGCAAAGCAACATCCCCCTTCGCTTCATCATCACCTTTGGTAAACACCCCATCCCCAGCTTTAAATCTCCTAATCAAAGCCTCACGCAATCCCCGAGGTGTTTTCGAGCTAATCGCCACCGCCTTCAATCCATGTTCCCTATAAACCCGAGCAATATTTTCAGCATGCGCAATGTCAATCGCATAAACAATCCCCTTCTTATCAGCAGCATATTTCAAAACCGTGTCACAAAGACGTTCAATACTCGGCATCACATTCAACTTCTCACTCATCTCCCTCAACGAAAAATCCCCATCCGCTCCACGCCTCTTCAGCGAGTTAATCGTCTTCCAATCCTCATTATCCGCCCTCACCGACATATAGTCATAAAGCGACAATCTGCCCTCCGCAATAAACCTATTACACGACCACGATTGCAAAAGCACCTCAAACCAATCCGTAAAACCACTCCTATTCAGTCTACAAGGCGTAGCCGTCAGTCCCAAAATCTGAGCATCCTTAAAAGCCTCCATCACCACCTTATACGACTTAGCCACCGCATGATGCGCTTCATCAATCACAAAAAGCGAAGGACCTTTCCCCAATTCCATATAGTGACGAGCCAACCACTGAACAGACATCACCCTAACACCAATCCCCCCATCATCACAGCCATCAAGCACATTTCCGCTTGTAGCCTCCATGCTCACATCCTTACATCTACCAACATCTTCGCCACAAGTCACCATCAGACCTTCCCCCTTAATTCTTAGGCAAGTCTGTTCAACCAATTCTCTTCGGTGAGCCACAATCCACACCTCAGCATGCTGCACACGTTCCACCCAATGCTTCACCACGGCAGCAAGCACATGCGTCTTCCCAGTACCCGTAGGCATTTCAACCATCACAGATCGATGCACATGCAGTGCCTCCTCAATCTGTTCCACCATATCCACTTGGTAATCGTAAAGTTTCATATTGATAATCAATTCACAAAAAAACAAACAAGCCCCCACAACGAGAGGCAATAATCCCCTTATCCTCTAACGAAATAGCCCTTATATGTTTGGAAAATGTCTAAAACCGCACAATTATATGTTTGGAAAATGTCCAAAACTGCACAATTATATGTTTGGAAAATGTCTAAAATTCTTACCGTTGTAAAAAAAGCTATGTACGATAAAAGAATAATAGATTAGTTTTTTTACAGAATAGGCAGCACGTGAAAGTCGTAAGCCAATATAGCTTCGCGTTTGGTTTAGTCAACAATGACCATCAATGAGCCACAAATTTCCATGAATTTTATTTTTGAATATCCATAAATAACTTCACGCGCCAGCCCAACCCCGAAAGGGGTTTTATTTATGGCAAATTCCATCCCATCGCGTAGCGCAATATAAATTAATTGGATAATTTATGGCTCATTGATGGACATTTTTGACTAAAGGAAACGCGTAGCGCACATTAATTTATTGGCTCATTTTTGGCTCATTGATGATCATTTTTGACTAAAAAAACGTGTAGCGCACATCAAGAAAATCAGGGTCTATTGATGGACCTTTTTGACTAAAAAGCAGTTCGTATTACTTAAATCAAATTGTTTTCCTTCATCACCCTCTCCACCTCTTCAACAGGCACATTCAGCATGCGCGACACATAAAGCGGAGAAATAACATCCATGCTTCCCGACTGACGTTCCATGCCAATCAGATACTCAATGTTCTTTTTCAAATCGCCAAGACTGTTTGAGAATGTAGCTGAAGCCTGTTCTTTGTTTTCCGCTTCCTTTGCTTTAAAAGCATCAAACGTATCACTACCATCCTCACCATATTTTCCGTCTTTTGCCTCATATATAACCGATGGCTCCAGTACTTCTACAGTATGCCATGCACCTTGTGGAACAACACAGCCATAATTACCAATGGTAGGATCAAGGTGAATACGCTCTATCTCTTTTCCGTTTTCATCACAGATAATCTCCACAATCTTACCGCACAGGAGAAAAACATTCTCCGTACTTTGTGGATGCCTGTGGATAGGAACAATAGTTCCTGGCAGTAGGGCATTCAGCATGCGTTGCGAATTATCATTGGCAGATGTTCGCAAATCGAAATTCTGACGTAAACGAGGATTCACAACAGCCTGCTCAAAGAGCTTACCTAAAAATTCTTTATTAATTTCCATAATTGTTGTAAATGAACAAAACATGAACCCCATAAATTATACGAAAGGCGTCCATATAACCTATGAAATTCATGTCTTGAGATTTGTAAATGTTATTTCTTTAGTGAATTAAGATATTCCTCATGCAAGTGATAGTATTTCTTCATGAACAATACGTAGGCGATAGCCAATACAGCTAATGCTCCAATCAAATACATCCAATGGCAAAGCGCAGTATTAGGACATAGATAAACAAATCCCAATGATACAGCCAACTGCATAACCATATATAGTAGTGTAACCTTTACATGTCCAATCTTCAGCTCATTCGCCATTATCTGATAGGCGTGCTTGCGATGCGCCTCGCCCAGGTTCTCGTGCAACATAATACGATGTATGATAGTCAAACAACCATCCACGCCATATACTAATAAGAATATTAGCCATGTTATATCTTCAGTCTTGATAATAACATTACCTAACAAGAACAACATAATAAATGCTATACCTATTGACCCGACATCGCCAGCAAAACACTTAGCCTTACCCTTCGGTCGGAAATTGAACAGACAAAACACTATTGCTGCTATAATTGTTGTAAAGATCAGCGATTGCGCCACATATTCATTGTCAGTATTTAAAGCAGCTAATGGAAGTAAAACAGCTAATGAATATCCAGCCGTTATTCCATTTATTCCGTCCATAAAGTTTATTACGTTTGTTGCTCCTACATAAACAATCAGAGCCACCAACACAATCCACCACATATCCCAATGCAGAATGTCTAACTGATAGAAAGCCATGGCAGCTGTAGCAAACTGTGCTACCAGTCTCACAGAATCAGGCAGCGAACGAATATCGTCCACGAAGCTCACACCTGCTATAAGTGTCACACCTGCAAGGAACCATGGATATTCAAATCCAAAGAATGCGCTCCATACCCATGCTCCAATTAGGAAGATAATGCCACCGCCTCTTAACACTATCGTTGAGTGTGATGACCTTTGGTTGGGCTTGTCAATTATGTTATACTTATCCGCAATGCGGAAATACACGAGTTCTGCGATAATTAGCAGAATGAAAATAAAGATGTAATTTATCATAGTTTGTTGTTTTATCAGTCCAAACAGTGGTACAAGTGATTTATAATTTCACATTTTCTCTTACCATCTGATACAAGTTCTGTATGGCAATCGAAAAATTTTTGATTGACACATTTGTCTCTTCAAATTTGTGCAAGGCATATCTTGCATTTTCCAAATTGCCAATTTTAAAATTGAAATAGGCTTGAAAAAAAATATAATAAGCCAATGTACGGTTATAATCATTCTGCCGTAAAACATTGTCAATGCTTTCCATATTCTGCTTCACCTGATCCATGAAAAATGGTTTTTCCTTTTCAGCCCGCAAAATATCAGGGTCAGTGAGATCATTATTAATATCTATCTGGATGGTATCATAATAATTCAATATCTCATCCGTCAACACTACAAGAAAGTGCAAAGCCTCACGATTCTCCCCATTATCATAACACAAACGAATAATCTGATTTTCCAATCTGCAAATTTCATTCAAACAAGCAGGTTCATCTTTTGTCAAATTACCCACCAGTCGCGCATATGTAACCTTATGCTCCAACATCTCTCTCTTTCGATACACTAACTCATCTGGCAAATTCGTTATTCGTTTATCATACTCAGGCATATATTTATCGATATACCTACGAATAGTTCCAAATAGATGCGTCAACTGCTCTGGAGGCAAAGAAATACCACATGTATCATGTGCATTTTTCAAAATAAGCATCACAGCTTCCAAGTATTCAAAAGCGATTTCGTCTGAATGTGCCAAATACGATTCAGCCTGATTGAATAATGCAAGACTATACTCACACCAAGAGTAATTATTTTCAAAATAATATCTCAGCAACCTCAATCCAAAACGCAAAACACGAGCATTATCTTGTTCCATTTCTGCTTGCTTTCGTGACATCTCATCAAGTAATCTCCTGTTCCCTTCCACATTTCCTATCCGCTTATTGTGCATATATTGCACATCAATAAATTCCACATAGGCAGAAAAGTCTTTAACCGTTATATTATTCAAGATTTCAAGGATCCGACTTACGCCCTCTTCATTATGAGTCATCTCATAGTGGTACAACAAATCATCTAGCGCTTCAACAGAATATGCCTTACCTTCAAAAACCATATGTTCAATCTTGGGAATATAAGTGTTCACCCCTTCTTCATTATTCAAGCATCGGTATGCATGAAATATGTTTAGGACTGTTCGGCAACGTTCCTGCTTTGCAAGATGCTTATCATCTTCAAATGCTTTCAGCAACTCCAGCATTTGAACATACTCATGACGATTACTGCACAAAAAACTTTTCAAACGTTTCCACTCATAGGTTTCCCCGTAACATCCCTTCAGCTGCTCCAACTTTTCATCCAACAGCTTCATCGCGCCTATTTCAAAAAGAACATTCATAGCAGGCAACAAATACTTACGTACCTCCCAACTACACAATTCTCTTCGTTCCAAATACTGAAGATACTTGTAACGCACTAAATCTTGACTATCAACGGTTTGGGAAATCTCCATACTTTCGCTCTTCTCTTTAAAACAAAAATATCTCACAAGAAAATATCCCCAAGGTAGAATCAACAAAAGGAACCAAGGCCATTGCGAAGATAATAAGAGCAATATGACTAACAACACAGCATCAGCAATAGCCAAGCGCTTCACAATCTTCCATTCATAATATCCAGAATCAAAACGCTTACTCAACCATTCTATTAAATAAGTAAATAAACCACCTGTAATAAGAACTCCCCAAAATTTTGCCTCAGCGATTTCTGGGAACCAACCCACAATATTTTCCAATATATCATTCATCGTTTATACAATCAAGATTATCATCAAACCAAAAAAAGAAAAACAACATCGTATTCTTCTATTGATTCTAATAAACAAACATCATTTCCGACATAAGCAACAACAAGACATTATCCTTATTGTTTAAATACTGAATAAGCATTTAACAAAACAGACTCAATAGATTCAGTTTTATCCATCTTTAAAAAACCTGCAATTTTCCTTTGCTTCGCATCATATGGTTCATTACTTAGCACATTCATGCAAAGCGCATCATAATCCAAGAACTTCAACATTTTCGTAAAAATGATATTCTCATCTTTATTCGTGCTATCTACAATTTTAAACAAATTTGGAGTTTGCTCCTTTATACTTTCATGTATACTATCAAACAAAACATTCAAATCATCTGCTGTACAATTTGCATTAAATTTCAAATGGTCATCTCCTTCAACCTTTTTCCCACGAACTGTAGAAATGTTAGCATGAAGATAGTTGAAACCTGAATGGGGCAAATCCAATCTTATCAATACAGGCTTCATCGATCGATCAAACAAGTAAATCTTCATTTGCGTCGTGTGATCCTTTACACCTCTTTGATCTGTTCGTTTAGTCGTATTTAAAGGAGTGCATGGCATTTCTACACGATACAAGAAACTATTGTGATACCTATATTGTATATAGCACCACATATGTATAAACGAATCCATATGTACCAATGACGAACACGAGGCATCTATAAACAGAGCGCAAAGCATGCCAAACGACACCATCATATTATGAAACAAAACAGAGGAATACAATGCACACTGTTTCACCCTGCTATACGGCTCATATCCCTCTGCATATAAAACATAATATGTATCTACTATATTCTTTATTCTCTGAGATAGCCCCCAGTAACCATCATTGGGATAAAACATCTTAGTTCTGTCTAATGTCAAATCTTCATCATCAGTAGAATACATTTGAAACGAAAACATCCAAGTATTTAATGGTATTTGCATGTCAAACTGTTGCCTTATATACTCAGACATCTCTTTACATGTTGGTTCTTCCAACTCTCGAAATACGCCCTGTCCTTTATCCAAAGCTTTCAACGCAAAATTCATCATTATCGAAACAGCCGAGTTTCTTCTATCTTCGATATTTACCCACCGTTCACACCTCTCATCTTGAACACAAAGCTCAAAACTATCAGACATGTGTTGATAAACTTCATTTAGGTCACAATTACTCGGATAAGGCATGGCAAAACCTTTCCATTCCTTCGTAAACGAATCATATGAAACAACAAAGCTATGTAAATAGGAGAAAAACTTTGCAACAATCTCTCTTTTATAGTCAGACAAAACGCCATTAAATATTATCTTAAAACAAGAAGCTTTGTCCTTACATTTTACCTTCATGGGCTTTCAAAATTAAATCGTAAGCAGTCAAATTAGGGCATACCCTAGAGAGTAGGCACTTTTCAGTGCCACCTCCCATTGACTTGCTAAAAATTTCGATTGATTCTTAACATTTGGGGCTGCTCAAACCCGATACATCGCCCCCCCCTTATCCCTTTTAAAGGAAATTTCTAGGAAGTCTCCCTTTAAGGGCGATTTAGAGGGTCGTTTGCGACGGGTATCCCTATACCATTTTGAAAATAGATTGTAAGGCACATTATTGTATAGACAAAATAACTGAAGGGATTGACCATGAGGTAAAGCCTCTGTTTGATACTTAAAATAAAAGCGTTCTAAATCTTCGTTGCTGTACATAATTATAAATGTATGTTCTGCTCCAAAGAGTTAGAATTCTCTATTAAAATAAAATCAATAATCACAGTTTTACGATTTCGTTAACATAGATAATAGACTCGGGCTTAACCAATTTTCCTGAAGGAATTATCTTCAAGAAATAACCGTCAGGAATATTGTATTTTGATATTTGTTTATTACCATCTTTACTTACAACAGCATTCCCCGTGCTCTCTAATAATTCAACTAATTGTTTTTGTGTGCAAATACAATTGTTATTTGCATCAAAAAAGAGTGTCTCTTTTTTCATATTACATACAAGGTTCACTTGATGAGGCTGTGAAGATTCAGCTTGTATTTGTTCTTCTACTTCACTTGAGAATTTCAATCCAACATTTTCACTCCTTATGCATTGTTTAATCAATTCATGTTCATTATAGAATTTACATTCGTGTTTTACAAAGTCGTTTAATGCGACAATAAGATTTGTATTGCCATATTTTTTATCAGACATTCTTATCAGCTGACACATGGTGTTTTGGAAGAGTTTAACCATACAATACAGCTTATCATCGTAATTTATAAGAATTAATACATGTCTATCTGTATTACCATAGTCTATATAATCCTCTAAGATTTTTACATCAGATTGAAGAATGCCATCGCCTTCAAATGCCACTTCGTCCAAACGGTCTATTGCAGCATTGTGCAGTATTTCAGAATACAGCAAAGCCATAGGGTCCTTGTAGTAATCAGGATATTTATCAACTGCAAATTTATATGCAATTTTAAGCAAGCCAATCTTATAATTCTTTATGTCGATTGAAGTTTGCATTTTAACCCAAGGTTTTGGTATACTTTGTATATTTTTCTTAGTCTCTAATTTGTGCGTTTCAGGACTAATCCCCAATTTTTTCATAGCCTTACGTTTCATACCCTCTATCAGTTTCTCGTCTTTAGCGTCCACTATTATAGAAAAAGTCTTTCCGTCGGGCGATATTTCTGGAGATTTTGGTAAAATTCTTACAGCAAGTTTACCAGATTTGTCTTCTTCCATTCTAACTTTAGTTCCATCCTCTAAAAGTCCATCCCCAATTAGAGGATTGGGAATTTTATTAGTTTTGCCTGCAAGTCGCTTATTATGACGTGCACCAATTATCAGCCAGTGTTTAAGAAGGTAAGAGTCAACACAATTACCAAGATTCGAATTGCAATTTTTGCACACATTGTAGATATGATAATATCCACCAATGGCATCAGGAATCACATGTTCGTCAGATAGTTCAACTTCGTCACGACGACAAATTATACAATGTCCTTTTTTCATAAATATCTTTTTACAAAGAAAAAGTTCTAATCCAAGTCTGGCTTATCTTCCCTCAAATACGCCCAAACCGAGTGTGACAGTTCTTTAATCATTGAGTCTCCACAGAAATGTTTAAACTTCCAACTTGAGCGCAGCACACCTATAGCCTTTTCGATGCGTTGCTTCATTAAGTTCTTCGACAATAACACTTCTTTAAATGTGTCATCCAACACTCTTTTGTCTATTGGGCGCAAGTCTTGGTAGGTGCATTTACCAAGAATGTAGTCAGCTAAGCGATTTAAGCAATCAACAAAGTTCTTTAAGCCAAAACGGATACATTGTTTGTCAAATTCATTCCAATCAAGCGAATTATTAAAAGCCTTTCGCATCATAGCCCAATCACACACATGCTTAATTGTCATTTTTGAATAGAGAAAATGACCATTCGCATGCTCAATCATAAATAGAGCTTGAAAAATATGTGGAGGTAGAGCCAGTTTCGTACCTGTAATAAATTGCGGTGAATAATTATCAAGTAACCCTTCCAAATATTCCTCCAATATTCTTGTTCGTTTACTACGTTTTACCGAGCAACAAAATCGGTGGTTTTCTACAACCAATCCTTTGTAAGAAAATACCGAGTGTTTATAGTAATCAGCATTCACCTTACATCCTTCAGAAGCTACTAAAAAATTACCCTTTTCGTATGCATCGTTTTGTCCTATTTTAGAATACAAAAAACAATCCAAGTCACACGAAAAACGATGTGATGGGATAGGGTAGAACTGTGAAATAGAAAAACCTTTTAATACATAAGAACAAAGACCATTTCTATCATACAAATCCGAAAGTTCCTTAGCTGCATGAAAGTTGGCACCATATCGTTTCTCTTGAACCATTAAGCTTCCAATCCATCGCATTTTAAAAGCTTGGGCTGAGGCATCAAATTGGTATAAATCAGGAAATGCTTTGGATAGTTTTTGAAGACCATCCAAAGCAATAGCTGTAACCTCTTGTTGCAAGGACAATTCAAAAACTTCTTTCACGTTAAACTCTCTTGAAATACGTTCAGGTAAAATCCCCAATGCTGCTTGCAAAAGAATAATAAGATTTTCAATAGTTGTTTGCTTGTACATTTTATTAAACAACTTTCTTCAGTTTTTTTAGAATATTGTTAGGTAGAAAAATGAATACACCAGTAAGCCAAGCCTTCATTACATTCATTTTCAAAACTGTCTGATACATTTTAACTACTGCTTTTAGCATTAGCCATTTATTGCTTGTTTCAGAACCTGCAATATGACGATATTTCCACAAAGCCTTAGGATAGGTATAGATATAATCAACTTCTTTCAAAATATTCATCCATAATCCCCAATCTTCAGCTTTACGTAGAGGTGGCATATATTTTTTACCTATGCGTTTAGTATCAAACAACACCCCAGGCGTACCGATATTACAACCAGCAATCATCGATTTGTATGACTGTTTTGGTGCCTGCTTCATCGTGTAATAAGGCTCCAACTTTTCGTTAGCATCCTCATACCAAGTGCAAGTAAGTTCATAACCATTCTCTTGCATGAAATTCAGTTGCTCCTCCAACTTAGTAGGATACCACCAGTCATCACTATCGCAAAAGCCAATAAATCTGCCTTGTGCTGCTTTAATACCTAAATTTCGAGCTAACCCTGCACCACCATTCCTTTCTGCATGGATAACCTTTATACGGTCATCCATGCTTTTTACTTGGTTTAATACTTCTTTTGTCTCAGGTGCAGGACTACAGTCGTCAACAATTATCAACTCCCAGTCCTTATAAGTTTGAGCAATAATTGCTTCAATAGTCTCATGGATATATGCCGCCGCATTGTAGTACGGCATGATAATACTTACTTGCATAAAAGATTTGGAATAAAATAGATAAAGCAGGATGAAAACATTATACGACCTGCTGTGTTTAGAAAAATCCTATAATTTAAATGTGTATGTTTCGTAGGATTAAGATGGAATAGACTTAGATTGAGTGCATTATTTTTTTTATGAGGAAATAAATACTCTTTGGGCAAAGCTTTACTATTGCTTTTATCTGTTTCTTTATACGAATTTTTAAAGGGAACATTCCCATATAACTTTTATAAATATGCTGCAAATCGGATTTTTCGGATATACTTAGTAATAAAAAAGATCTACGTTTTTTATCAAATGATTGGGTCTTACAATACGATTGCGCCTTAACAATATCAGAAAAAACAGCCTTTTCAAGTTTCATTTTTTGCTGTATCGACTCAAAAAAAACATTACCCAAAGGGGTCTTAACAACTACCGCGGAGACACCTTTCGTATTTGTATCGTACTTTTCTCCCCAATAATCACCGATACGAATATCTCCATATGCCATTGTACTACGAGAGTTACAGTCGTAACAAGCTTCATTCATAATATCCCCTCCAAAGAATATATCAAAGAAAGGATCTTTAGATTTTTTAGTTGTTACCTTATGTGTATCGTAATAGAAGTCCATACTATATTCATGCCACGCATACGTTTTACTGCGAAATGTTATCTTGTCATAAGTTTCACGACCTGTGATGTTCTTCGTATTTGATAGGTACGATTTCCATAATTTCATGGAAGGACAACCATGACAGAATATATCGACTAAAAGATACTTTTCTGGATTTCGCTTGTATTTACTTGTTTGTGAGAATCCGTATATTTGGCAAGGTGTTCCAAATATAGCATACTTCTGTTCAGTCTTGTCTTTCAATACTTCGTCAAAGCCTTCTGTTGTTAGGCTTTGAAAATATTTTGACCCATAGAATTGGTCTAGTTCGTCTATCGAAGAAGCAACAACAGATTTGGCTATGTTTTCTTTTGTGTCGTATGCACATCCCATCACCTTGTAGCCCCTGTAGATACATTCTTCCATCAATACTCTGGATATACCTCCGCTACTCGATGCTCTTAGTTGTTCGTCATCTTTGTTCACGGCAGCATAACAAACTTCATGCGCGTCGCTCTGTATCAAGTTCTCATCGTATTTATAGCAAGACTTTTTACAGAGATTGCATTCCACACATTTATCTTCATCTACGACAGGTTTATAGAATCCCTCGTCGTCTAATTGAATCGTGATTGCATTTTTTCCACAGATGCTGGCACAAACGCCACATCCCGTACATGAGCGCAAGCCCTTATTATCACAAACGTTACTTTTCATTCTTCTTTATTGAATTTATAGCGTTATTTACATAGTCGTATGCTTTCTTACGTTCTACGTTCAGAATTTCTTCGGAATGTTCAAAATCCCAATTGTTAAGTTTTTCAACTACAGTCTTCGGCTGATAGCGGTCGAGCATATCCACTTTTCGAAGAATAGAAAGCACACGTTCAGATTGTTTATTGGCAGAACCATATTCACGTTCAAATGTAAAGAAAGGCGTGTGCATATTAATGGCAAAAATAGTTCCATGAAACGAGTCTGTGCATACCACTTTTGCATTTGCCACAAGCTCTACAAATTCCTTAGGCCCTGCAGCAACCAATTCATCACAGTAATCCATATTTTCGAACTTATATGGAATAGCAATAATCTTGCAATTCAGTTTTTCTTTTATTGCTTTCAGACTTTCTATGGCGAGAGCAGACGGTTTATCAAGAAAATATGCAAGCGCATAGTCTTTAGGCTTATCCTCAATACTTAGTATATTCCTCCATTCATCTGCATTGACAATAAGTGTTGGGTCAAGCAAATGTAAGGCCTCACGTCCTGTAATTTCTTTTATCAGTTTTACGCCACTATCTTCACGTACTGACAAATAAGGATAATCGCTTATCCATTCACTCATTTTTTCCTTATTATAATCAGCAATAAAATCACGTCCGAAACTTGGTGACAAAGCTATACGCTTATACTTTGGAGCAAAACGTAAATAATACAACGGATCAACATATAGCGTAGAAGAATTCCATATTTGGTCGCTACCAGAGAAACATGCTACGGCATCTTTTGCCATATGTTTCAACCCACCCCATGAGACATTAATGGGTTTGAGGTATTCATCAGTAAAGGCAAAGAACTTTTCCTCTGTGCCTTGAACAAATGCCTTATTATATGAAGTGCCATATGTTTTCAACGCATTGTTTTTCTTCAAGAATATCGAACGATACAAAATGGTTATTAACTTTCCTAATCGAACATCACGCCCTTTCACTAATGATTTCAATCTGACAAGATCACATTCGTAGCCTGCTTTTTGTATGATTTGCTTACCAGCTAAAGCTTGAAGACAGGAACCATAGTTGAAAGCGGAAAAGACAGTGGTAAGTAATATTCTATTTTTCATCAGTTGTTTTAATTTCGAAATAACCATGTAACAAATGACGCCATGCTTTAATTACAGTCATATCTTTATAATTACGTCTATGAGTATATCCATAATGAATACAATATATAAGTCCTAAAAAATTTCCCAATATGCGTCTGCATGCCCAACCTTGATTACGCATAAACTGTGGAGTATATCCTTTAAACCAATGGCTTCCGCTTGGATATACAGTACCTATTTTTTCTGGAGAATAGTAGAGTTTAATGCCTTTCTTTTTACAATCAAATAAAAATTTATTCTCTTCGCCACCACCATTACCAGTACCAGAACCTAATTTTGTATCAAATTTTACATCTGCTTTTAAAATTACGTCTCTTTTAAATGTAATCTGTAATGAGTTAGTACGTAATATTTGTGAAAAACTTATATATTGCGGTCTATTAGGATATATTTTGTTGATATCTTTACGTATTAAAGAAAATGTGATAACTCCAACATTTGGGTGTTCTTTATAGACATTACAAATGACATCTTCTCCATCTTCTGATACAGTTTGGTCATCGTCACAGATTTGACATATATCTCCTTCTGCATATCTAATTGCCATATTACGACTACGTGACAGTCCCCTTTCTGTTGTACAAATAAATTTTGCATGACATTTTTTTCCTTTTTTATTTATGAAGTCAAATTCTTCTATTGAATTGTGATCGCATTGATTTATCACTACAACATCGGACTGCACTCCAGTTCTTTCTATTATGCTTGCATCTTTCTGATGCATACAAGATATCAAATATGTTAGTTTCATTCTTCTTGACTTTTAAAATGGTAAATCATCAACATCTTTCTGAGTTGTAAGAGCCTCTTCCAATCCTTGCAGAATTAAATTTTCAGATTCTGTAATTCTGTATACAACATCCCGAATTTCAGAGTACAGCTTTTTTAGCTTTTCGTATTCATCTTTATCGGTAGATTCACTAAATGAATAAGTATAAAAAACCTCACCATTGGGATTTGCCAACGACAAGGAATAAGAAGACTCATCTATCGAAATTTCGTATACTGAATAAATAGTAACCTTACAACCATTTATTTGTGTATAGAAGGCATTATGCTGCACATCTTCTTGCCATGATATTTTTTGTAACTTGGTAGCATCAATAAGCATGTCTACCATTTGATTATAATTTTGTTGATTCATTTTTTATCAAGTTAACTAATTGTTTTAATTCAACGAGAACTTTCCAATATGGACTGTTTTCAAGTTCTTGTTTCTCTATTATGGACAAATCCTTTTCCTTAAAAGACTTATCTGACATTTTGTTCAAAAAAGAATCGACCATAGAACGTATAAGTTCTTCAATATTCTGTGAAGCCTCATCACCAGTTCTCGACATACTGTTAGTCATCTTCATAAGACCTTCCATATAGCGGATGTCATACAGCCGGGAACTAATTTCTATTGAAATCTTGCTTGCCCTATTCTTCAAATAAACAAAGAGCCACAGCAAGCCAATGGTTATCGGAACAGACATGGTATAAGGCAGATACTCACACCATCCCGTTAGTTTTAAAGTTTTCAAGTTGCATAAGAAAACCCCATAAAAAATAACGAAGATGATTACTATTAATGAGATAAGAACTAGCATAACATAAAATTCGCATTGTAGCTTGGTTAATTCTTTTTCTAGATGATTGTCTTTACTCAAAAAATCGAAAGCATCATCTATTCGCTTTCGCATCCGTACCTCTTCTGCCGAGTCAGTCTTTATACCATCCAAGTTTTTTTTAGTTTCAACGTACGTTTCGCCTAAGGCATCAAGTTGTTCCTTCAATTCTTTTATTTTTTCTTCATTGATGGGAACTTCCTTTAAAGCCTTTTCGTATAGTTGTTTTACCTCCAAACGTCTCTTGCTCAGACTTTCCAAGCGTGCTTGTTCATCTTCTGTACTCTTATTTCTAAAAGAAACTGTTTGATGGATACCTGTTGGAGTTATACTTAGTGAGTTAAAGAAATCTTTTGTTCTTTCCAATGATTCCTTATACTTATCTTTAAAATCTTCTGTAACCTCACCTTTATAAGATTTGTCAAGATTGAGCCATAACATCTCTATTTTATCCAGCTCATCAAAGCTCTCTATCTTTACCCATTGAGAAGGTATAGCATTTAGAGTTGTTTCCGTTTCTGCTATAACCTTGTTTATTTGTTCTACAACAGCTTTGTTTTCATTGTTCAGTTCTTGTAACTTATCACTGTTCAATTTAGATCTTATACGAATAATATTATTATATGCACTTTTAGAAGGTGTTAATATAAAATTCTTTACTGTTTCTTTTCGTGTAGGCATAAGTGGTATCTATACATTTAACAATATATTCTGAAACATTCGTGCATTACCCTCAAAACTATGATTTTGTTCTGCTATGACTTTAGCCTTTTCTAATACAGCATATCTTTCTTTAGTATTGTTCATTATATTTACGATAACCTGTTTTAGTTTCGCTTTATTATCAGCAAACCATCCCGCTCCTGTTTCGATAATATACTTTGAACAAGCTAATTCTTTTGGACCATAGAGCACAAAACATTTTCCTGATGAAACAGAGTCTGCAATTTTACCAGAAAAAGCATATTGCAATTGACGTTCTTTATATCCATGTTCAGATTCTACATGGAATAGTATATCACTATCGTCTATCACCTCCTTCACTTTGTCGTATGAAACGCAACCATGAAATACTACACCCTTAGCCTCATTTAATGTCTTCGCTATTTTTTCGTCAGCATTACCATAAACATCAATATGATAACGAGGATCAATATTATAAAGGACCTCTCCAACTTCTGCAAGCGCAGAATCACGATTAAGTCCAAGGTTGCCTAAATAAGATATATGTGGCACATCGTTATCAAATGCAGGAGCATTACAATGTTGCAAACCACTACTATTATATATTACAGACGACTTACCACCAAACTCTTTATCATAATCATCTTGCAGTTTATCATTCAAATATACAGAATGCGATGCATAGGCCATTAACTTGCGTACCTTAGTTTGATAAGAATGTTTATATATAGGAAATAAAATTCCATCCAACTTAGACTTAAAATGCCAATTACGTGGAAAGAAATAATACCCTTCTGTGTTATAAACTACCAATGGAATATTTCGCGATTGAGCAACATACAAAGCAATATCTATCATAAAAGAACTATCACCAAATTGTAATACTACAATATTTGGATTAAAGTTTTCTATCCATTGTTCAAAATCACTACTTTTCCAACGTTTAAAAGCCCATACTAATTCACGAAGCATAACCTTTGGTAAAGTTTTCTTGCCAACATTTTTACGTTGTGTATCAATGAGTTCTTTCACATTCAGGGTACTATTGTTGTTTAGTACAGGTACTTGCAACTTTCGTCCTACAGCCTTCTTGCCGCCCTTAAAGGCAGCAAGCATTGTTCTATCCTCCAAACAATAGTAGTTGTCACACACATCCCATGCAGGATCTTTGGCTATTACACAAAACTGTGCAAGATTTTCTTTGGGCCAACCATAAAATAAGTTACCCAAAGTGCGACCGTTTGAATTAGATGGTGAGAAGCAATTGTTTGAAACTACCAAAACACGTTTGTTATTTGTCATCATCTATAAATTGCTTATAAACATTAATATAATTTTTTGTCATAACTTCTCGAGCATAAATTCTCTTACTATCTTTAGCAATGGTTTCTTTATTCCATTTCATTGTTATAAAATTTTGTAAGGATTTACGCAATAGGTCTACTTTCCCATATTTTACGAATTTGGTATACTGAGGTATAGCAATGCTCTCAGGCCCACCCGCAACGAATCCTACTACAGGAGTTCCACAGCAAAGGCTTTCTGCTGTAACCATAGAGAAAGTCTCACGTTCACTAACGATAACTGTAGCTTTGGCTGCGGAATAAAGTGCAGCCAATTCCTTTTGTCCATTAGCACGTCCCCATAACAGAATATTGCTTGGTAAATTTTCAATCTCCAACACTTCTGATGCCACAACTACAAATAGCAGTTCTGGCATCATTCGTGCCAACTGTACAATGTATCGTCCTCCTTTCAAGGATTTTTCATCAGTAGAGAAGAACGCTGTAACATGTAGTATAAAATCTTTACTCTCGTGTGGATGTTTACTATGTAAACTATCTATTGCATTCTTGACATAATGGAATACAGATGTGTCTACTCCATTCATCACGCATGTACAAGGATACCTTTTTAATACATTCGACATCATAGACCGTTCTACGACCCAAGGTGAGACGGCGGTAAAGTGCAACTTGTCTTCATCGAAAGATGCTAAAGCCTCACGCATTAGTTTCCATGACCTATGTGTATTGTCTATAGTTCTTGATCCTGTAGCTGCTCGTAAGTCATGACATGAATAGCACCCCTCATTGGTCATCCATTTCTTGCAATCAAGCGAATGTCCACAATTGCCAGTATAAAAAAATTCCGCATGATGTGTTACCACAGTCTTTATCTTACGTTTGGCAAGGAAACGTAAAAGTCGGTAAATGTTCACACAGAAACCATTTATACAATGCAAATGCACTATATCTGGGTGTTCTTTGATTATTATACGCTCCAAATGCCATGTGGCAAAAGGAGCCGAAGCATATTGTAAACCTCCTAAAATTGCGAACAAATGTGAGAAGTTAGCTTCTGTCTCCGAACAGAATTTATAAACATTCTGTTCATTCATTCTATCACCACGACCATAGCACACAACCGAGTCTATTTTGCATAACTGCAGTTCAGCGTGTATGTCATTTACAATCTTGCCTGTACTACCTTTACGATAAACACAATTGACCTGTAAGATTTTCATTATTATTCCCAAAAGAATTTAAATGGTGTAACATCAAGATAATGACCATTCGCCTGCATCATAAAAAAAGAAATAAATATAACAATAAGTATTGTTTGTGCTTTGATTCTCATAGAAAACTTTAATTCGTTCAATGCTGTTGGGAAACTCATTGCAAACATTGGTATAAAATAATATGCTAATCGTGGTATTGTTTGAGAATAAATACCAGTAGATTGTATAATGGTTAGCAACATTATTATTACTATATATTTATTATTTCCTCTTGAGGAAATTGCCATCTGAAAAACGGCAAAGGCAAAATATACAATTGCCATCGTAAAACCCGCAAATGTTGAATTCTCAAGTTGGCTACTATATCTACTATCTGCACCAAAAACAAGCTCTGCAACAACAGACATTACGTTTTGAGCAGCTATTAAAACAACAAGCAGTAAAAGCCCAACAATTAAAATTGTTCTGTTTGATACTTTATAGTTATATAATGGATATGAAAAAATAAAGAAGAGAGCACTGGTATGAAATCTTGAAGCTATATATACTGTTATTAGAAAGAATAATAATTTACGTTTAAATATAAATATTGTAGCTAATGCACATATCGAAATTGCTATACTTTGTCTTAAACCACTAAAGGCAAAATAATATAAATACCATGAAGTATAAATAATAATAGAGAACATCACATTCTCTGAATATTTATAGAATAGAATTACAATGGGTATAACAATAATTAATGAAGAAATAAATAGGAACCATTGTGGATCGTCAGTTATTTGACGAATTAACACCATGTAATTCATATAGCCCAACTCAAAACCAAAAATAGAGTCATCAGTTGAAATAATAGGCTTTGTTCCCACTCTTTCAAAAGCCGGGACGTACGCACCTGCCACATCACAACCTAATGTCGGACTATGTAATCCTAATAAAAAGATCAGTCCACATGCAGAGAAGATACACTGTATCTCTTTTCTTTTATCATTGTCCTTAATATTTCTTGAAAAACTCCAAACAAGAAAAAGGTAACAATAAAGTATAATAAAAGCTGTCATTTGATGGTATACTAATTAATTATTATTTTACCAGATTATCCTTTATTCGCAACAAAGGAGATGTGAATAATTTTCTTTCTGATGAATTCATCGAACATACAAAAACACCTACAAAATATATAATAATAAAAATAACAGATTTAATGGCGACACCTAACCACCCTCTACATGTTATCATTGTATTTATACTCGTTACAATACCGACAATTATGAATAATATTGGCGTTATCTTAAAATAAGATTCTCTTACGAATGTTAATACATTTATTTTCAAATACTTATAGAAGATAAAATCCATCACAATTGTTCTTACTATATAAGAAAGCATTATAGAAAAACACAACCCACTAACTCCATATATATAAGTCAAAGGGAATGCTAGTATTAAATTAACAGCTGCCATAACAATATATGCTATAGCTTGTTGTTTCACCTTTCCATCAGCTATAACTGTGGTATTCCCTATTTCTTGAGGCAGTTGCAAAAATGAAGGAAGAATTATCATTAATGAGCATACATATACTTCAGAGAAAGCATCACCTAACCATACATTAATAAAATCTCCACCAATACAGAGGAAACCGCCACAAATAGCTCCAATAATATAAATTTGAATTCGCCCTATACGAACCATCAGTTCTAATATTTTTTTTCTGTCATTTTCAGCTATCATTCTTGAAACTTTTGGAAGAAACATTCCATTAATTGCATTTGCAAAACTGAAAGTATACCCCTCTAAGCATATAGCAATTCCTAATATTGTTATACTAGCGGAAGTTGTATATACTGCAAGAATAGAAGGGGCTATATTAAATATACATCTTTGAGCTAATTGTATAATTGTAACCCATATAGAAAAACCCATAACAGCCTTCAACATAGGTTTATCCCAAAACCTCCATTTAATAGACAATAGACTATCCCGCCCTAAAATATATAATTTGATCAAAATAATAAGTACACCGGCAATAGAATTGACAATAACTAGAGAGAATAATCCCCCTCCTAACAATAGACAAGTTGTCATTAAAATCACTATAAACAATTTGTGTACTAAATCGCATGTTTTCAATTGTACAAATTTCTCATAAGCCGTTATAATTCCATTAAGAGGGATAAACGGAAATGATAATAAACAGAATAATGCCGCTATTGAATAAATCGTTTTGAATTTTTCTAATTCTTCTATAGTGAGACCTTTATATATATAAGGCAGAAAAGTATATACAACAACTAAACCTACTAGAATTATCAAATCACCCAATAAATACAGTTTAAAGACTAAACCTAATAATTGATCAACTTTTTCTTTCTTCTTTTCTGCTAAGAACTTTGAAACATACCTTGTAATTGCACTTCCTAATCCAAAATCAAAAACAAATAGTGAAATGACTGACATAGCAAGTGTGAAAAGGCCATAATCATTTTTCCCTATAGACTTTATCATCCATGGGGTATACACTAACCCTATAATAATATTTAGGAATAATGCTATATATGAAACTATAGCTCCTATTTTTATTTGATTCATATTAGAGGAATTTCGAACTTTACCACAAACAATAAGTTATTTAATTAAAAATGAGAATAATCTAAGAAATAAACGTTCAAATCTTCGTAACATTAATGTCCTTTCCAACCAAGTTCCTCTGATTATATTATTCCATTTTTCCTTATATACCAAATCATCCATAATAAACTCAGGATGATTTAATGGAAATCCAATTTCATAAGTTTTCATATACATTTGACCACGTACTTTTTTAGGAAGCTTACTAATATCACTTACGCAATGAGTCGAATCAGCAGATACTCCAATATTACATGTCATATTTTTCTTCGGTACAATATTATATCCTCCATTTTTAAAATCATTAAGAGCTAAGATTGATTCGTAATGTTCCTTTTTCGAATCAATATGCATTCTACATGTATTCATCCATTGTTTGTAAAAAGAATTACCTAATCGTTTTTTTAACAACTTACAAAAATAAGGGTTATTTAATAATTTATATTTAGGATCCCATTGGTCTATCACACGTTTCCATGTAGCCCACCCCCAAATGGCACCTCCACCTTGAGAGAAGAAATAATCATACGGACAATCATCATAAACTCCAAGATGATTCATGCCACAAATGATGTTTATTCGGTTATCATACTCATACTTATCCAATAATTCTTTACAATATCTGAAAAAAGAGACAGACATTACATCATCATCTTCAATTATAATGCCCTTTGTCTCTGTTTCAAACATCCACTTTTGTGATATATACTCAGAAGGATCACAACCAAAATTCTCTTTTTGATACAATCTATGTACCTCACAATCCCAATCTATGGCTGATTCAACAGCTTCACGACATTGCTGTATATTTTTTATGTCATCAGGTTTTCCTTGGCGTGGACCATCTTGATAAAGATACAAACGTGAAGGTCTTGCCTTTCTTATTTGTTCAAATGTACGACAAGTAATGTCTGTTCTAGTAAAGAAGAGAAGTAGCACGGCTACATCTACTTCTGATTTAAATTCCTTTTTCATATTAATTTCTTTGTTTGATTATTTTAAATGGTGTTCCTGCAACTATAGCATACGAAGGAACTGGTTTATTAACTAATGTTTGAGCACCTATCACAGCACCTTTTTCTATTTTTGCACCTTTTAATATTGAGCATTGTGCTCCTATCCAAACATCGTCACCTATGTAAATCCCATCAGGTGCAGCATCGTCAGCTTGCTCCCTTATTAAACGGTCTTTTTTTGTACCATGATTACTATCGATAATATAACATTGTCCTGCTATATTTGTGTTACTTCCTATTTTAATACCATTCTTAGAATATATTATTGTTCCTATACCGATATCTACATTGTCACCGATTTCAATATTATTACCCCATAAATAAACTCCAGGATAAAAGGTCACGTTCTTTCCAATTTTCACATTCTTAGCATTTATATAAACCTTACCTAACACGTTGGGGGGTAAAATTCTTAGTCAAAGTTGCCACATAAGCTGTACGAAATAAATTAGCTACGCGCAAATGTATTCTATAGATTAAAGCGAATATTTTGTTCATATTATTCAATCAACAGATTTAAATTTCTTGTAAAATCATTATTTAGTTCAAATAATTTCTCTTTTCCATCTACATTGTTGCCTACTGTATTTACTATAGCATTTGCTATAGCTTGCGGAGTTTGCTCATTATAAAAATAGATGCAATCAGCTACTGCTGATTTTTCAATTGCAGGGATACGTATTGAAACGACCTTTAATCCATTGGATAGATAAACAAGAATTTTAGATGGAAAAGATGTTGCATTAAACGCTGCATCTGGATTTTGAGTACTTAGACCAATATGACATTTCTGTATGAATTGTTTATAATTTTCACCTTTTAATTCACCCTCAAAAGTTACCGAGGCTTTTGAACGAGACGCTACATCTGCGATAATTGATTTTATCTGCGTAGAATTACCAAATCCACAAATATGAATATGAAAGTTTTCAGGCAAAAATTCAGCTGCTGCTGCTGCTGCTGCTGCGCCTCCTTTATTTGGATCAAGCGTGCCACCATATACTACGTGAATTTTTCCATCTTTAAATTTATCATTGACTATTGGCTCCACTGAATAAATTCCGTGTACTACAACAGATGGTTTGTCATTCTCATTCAATTTCTCATTGAGCAATAAAGTGGGGAATATATATTTTTCACAAGAGTCAATAAATCTATATTCGTTACGACTTCTTTTGGGGGTTTGACTATGTACATCTTGATATATTTCTTCTATTTCTCCTATTATGCGAATCCGTTTTAATCTAAACAACCAGATGAATGTTGCATCATACCCTAAGCTATGGTATACTATAACCTGTTCGTTTTTCTTAATGTTAAAAAAACACCAAAATAAGAATTGGATTCTCATAAATATGTTATTCAATTTATTCAAGAATAAATTTCCCTTTCCAAAGCTTGCAAAATACCTCAATGTATTAATTCCACTTTTTACTATATATCCTGGAATGAAATGATTGCATGCACTGGGGGCATTCGATATATGATCTACAGCATAACCACATCGATTTAATACACTTATAATGTAATCAATCTTAGAATCTGCAGCAGGAGAATTATCTCTCTTACACGTTAAATCATTACATCCATAATAAGAAAAATATTTTATTCGTTGATTTTTCATTTTGTTCTTTTATATTCTGTTTCTATTCCATGTTACATTTTTTTTGATAATTGCAGCAGGAACGCCAGCAACAACGACATTGTTAGGTACATTCTTTGTTAACACACTATTCCCTGCTATTATGCTATTATCTCCAATTGTGACACCTTTATTTATTGATACATTATAGGCAATCCACACGTGGTTGCCTATAAATATATCCTTCGCATAATTTGTCCTTTTACCAGTTGTCAAATCTATAACGGAATGGCTATCTGTAGTTGAGATTCTTACATTTGAAGATATCATACAATCTTGCCCTATACCCAATTTACTATTATCTTCCGCAACAGCTAACTGAGCGTCTTCAATTGTTGTACCTTCGCCTATATTTATTTGACAATTATTGTCTTCAAACCACACAACGCCTTTTTTAAATGTAACATTATGACCTATTACCAAATGATTATTGTTCCCATATATATAGATTTGAACATTCTTAGATAAACGACTATGTATTTCTATTATATTATTTGTACCTCGAACATGCAAACATCTTAATAAAGACAATTTGCTTACGCCAATACATTTTACCCCCCCCCTATTCCGGTCAAAAGACGGCAAAAATCTTTAAGAATCAGTAATACATTCATAATGAATATTATATTTTTAATTTTACCCTTAACATGTAAAAAGTTGATACGACAATTAATGTATAAGCAATATAATCTACAAGGGTTATATTAGCTATCGTACATTTCAAAATATCCAAAACTTTACCATGTACTAAATATAAATCGAAAGAAATGCTAGCAAACAACAATCTGGGTTTAGACTTAAGTCTAATGGGTGTTTTATATAAGACAAATAATGTGATGCCTATAAACAAATAATTTATAATTGTTTGTAAACACATCGCTTTTTCCCCATAAAAAAAGAAATAAACACACATAAACGTTCCCCAAGCAAACACGTTAAGCAAAAACTGTGCAAAAGAAGATACTTTATCACCACAATTAGATCCCATTACTCCCAATACAAACATTGGAACTGAAATTGCGCAAAAAGATGGAAACGCCCACCATACAATAACAACAATAGCAATTGTCATTAAATAGATACATACATTAGCATATTGTTGGCTAAACCTATTTTTTATGTAAGCATAAATAGCAAATGCAAAGTACAAAATGCAAAGTACTTTTAGAAACCATAATACGCCATCATCAAATCCAATGAACAATTTATAGATTAAAGATTTTCCCCCCCCCTATAATATTTGGACCTTTAAATAGTACTTCTATCGGTATCCATAGAGCTGTAACAAATAAGGTTGGTATATATATTTTTAGCCACCGTTTTTTCAAAAATGAGAAGAATGATAAATGCTTAGACTTTTCACTCTCATTCAATCCATAACCAGAAAGGAAGAAAAAAACAGCTACTGCTAAATAACCACCTTGCGATGAAAATAATTTATAAATTATATTGCTCGATAGGTCATTTGCACATACATATTGTGAATAATGATGAAGTACAACAACAATCGCAGCACCAAACTTGATCCATGTAGATAGATACTTATCAATTACCATTTTATAATATCTTTATCAAAAAGTAAGACTCTAAGCATTAGTGTATTAAACATTTAACATCTGCATGCTCCATACATTCCTTGCAGAACTACCTGTACAACAGCTTCCTTGTTTATTTAAAATTTTCTCCACACCATCTTATTGACGATACCAACGTATGACTGTACGATCTTCACAACCTTTGTAGATACATTCTCATCCACATAATCAGGTACTGGGATTCCATGCTGACCATCTTTGCAGAGTTCAACTGCGGTGTCTACTGCTTGGAGTAATGACTTTTCGTCAATACCTGCTATGATAAAGTCACCTTTGTCTATAGCTTCGGGACGTTCTGTTGAGGTACGAATGCAGATGGCTGGGAAAGGATGTCCTACAGAGGTGAAGAAACTTGATTCTTCAGGAAGTGTACCAGAGTCGCTTACTACGGCAAAGGCGTTCATCTGCAAACAGTTGTAGTCGTGGAAACCTAAAGGTTCGTGCTGGATAACACGCTTATCGAGTTGGAAACCTGATGCTGCGAGACGATTACGTGAACGGGGATGACAACTGTAAAGTATGGGCATGTCGTATTTCTCTGCCATTTGGTTGATGGCATTGAACAAGGACATGAAGTTCTTTTCGGTGTCGATGTTTTCTTCGCGGTGGGCTGAAAGGAGTATGTATTTGCCTTTCTCTAAACCAAGACGTTGGTGTACATCACTGGCTTCGATTTCTGCAAGGTTGTTGTGAAGTACTTCTGCCATGGGGGAACCTGTTACATAGGTTCGTTCTTTGGGAAGTCCACAGTCGGCAAGGTATCTTCTGGCATGTTCTGAGTATGCCATGTTGACATCTGAGATGATGTCTACAATGCGACGGTTGGTTTCTTCGGGCAGACATTCGTCTTTACAACGGTTTCCTGCTTCCATGTGGAAGATGGGGATGTGGAGACGCTTGGCACCAATTACGCTGAGGCATGAGTTGGTGTCACCAAGTACTAAGACGCCATCGGGCTTTGTTTGGGCAAAGAGTTTGTAAGAGCAGTTGATGATGTTACCACAGGTGGCTCCAAGGTCATCGCCTACTGCATCCATATATACTTCGGGTTCTGCTAACTTCAAATCTTTGAAGAAGATGCCATTGAGGTTGTAGTCGTAGTTCTGACCTGTATGGGCAAGAATGACATCAAAGTACTGACGGCATTTGTTGATGACGGCTGCGAGACGAATTATCTCAGGACGTGTGCCGACAACGATAATGAGTTTTAATTTGCTGTTGTCTTTGAACTTTATATCTGAATAGTCAAATTTGGGTTGCTTGTTCATAAAACACTATTTTTTTCGAATACAGATAGAACAGATTATACAGATTTATACTACTTATATCTAAAGCACTATTTTACTTTACGTTCAATCTCAAGACCATCATAGTTTCCTCTGTACAATAATCTGTTCAATCTGTCAGATTTGTGTTTGTTATTTTTCTACCTTATCAAAATAGGTATCGGGCTTGTTGGGGTCGAAGATTTCATTGCAGTACATGACTGTTACTAAGTCTTCGGTGTCGGAAAGGTTGATAATGTTGTGGGTGTAACCTGGAAGCATGATGACGGATTGGATTTTGTCGCCACTTACTTCGTAGTTTAACACTTCATCAGAACCTTCCTTACGGAGCTGGATGAGTCCATGTCCTGCAACAACAATGAATTGTTCCCACTTGGTGTTGTGCCAATGTTCGCCTTTGGTGATGCCTGGCTTGGAGATGTTGATGCTTACTTGTCCACAGTTTAGTGTGTGCACTAATTCTGTGAATGAACCGCGTGGGTCTACGTTCATCTTTAAATCGAAGATGGCTTTTTCCTTTGGCAAGTAGCTCAAGAAGGTACTGTAAAGACGCTTGGCAAATGAGTCTGCTGGGATTTCAGGAATCATCAAGGTCTTTGGCATCTCGGCAAACTTGTGGAGCAGGTCTACTATTTCTCCAAGGGTGGCTTTGTGGGTGATGGGGCAATAGCAATACTTGCCTTCTGCTGAGGGAAGTACTTCTAAACCTTCAAACTCACAGTGATGCTCTTCACCTTTTAAAGCGTGAATCATTTCGTCTACTAAGTCATCGATGTAGAGTAGTTCGAGTTCTACACTTGGATCGTTGATGGTGATGGGAAGGTCGTTGGCTATGTTATTGCAGAATGTGGCTACTGCACTGTTATAGTTGGGACGACACCATTTGCCATAGAGGTTGGGGAAACGATATACTAATACTTTGGCATTTGTTTCCTTGCCATATTCAAGAAAGAGGTCTTCACCAGCTTTTTTACTGCGTCCGTATTCACTGTTTCCGAAACGTCCTGTTAAGGACGCTTGCTGTGAACTTGAAAGCATTACGGGACAGTTGTTGCTGTGTGCTTTCAAGGTGTCGAGCAGAGTTGAGGCAAAACCGAAGTTGCCTTTCATAAACTCGTCGTTGTCCTTGGGACGGTTAACTCCTGCAAGATTGAACACGAAGTCGCACTCTTTACACCATTGGTCGAGTTGTTCAGGTGTTGAGTCGAGGTCGTATTCAAAGACTTTATCTATGGTGAGGTCTCCGTAGCAACGTGCTTTGCCGTCTTTTATATTGTTGAGTTGGGCGCAAAGGTTTTTGCCTACAAAACCTTTGGCCCCAGTTACTAAGATCTTCATACGTCTATTTTTATTGTACAAAGTTTCCTTCGCCACTCAACTCTTTCTTGATATATTCCAATGCACCAATTTTGGCTTTGGTTTCTTCAAGGTTCAAACGATAGGTGTTGTCTGAGTTGAACTCTTCGATTTCTGCTCGTTTGGTATCTCCTTCCTTGAAGAATTTATCATAGTTCAAGCCACGGTTGTCTGCGGGTACGCGATAGAAGTCGCCCATGTCTTCTGCCTTGGCACATTCTTCTTTGGTAAGTAGGGTTTCGTACATCTTTTCTCCGTGACGGATACCGATAACCTTGATTTCTTCTTTCTTACCACCGAACAGCTCGCATACTGCTTCTGCTTGAGTCTGGATAGTACATGCAGGAGCCTTCTGTACGAGAATGTCACCATTTTGTCCATGTTCAAAGGCGAAGAGTACGAGGTCTACAGCTTCTTCCAATGACATGATGAAACGTGTCATCTTGGGTTCGGTCAAGGTGATTGGATTGCCATTGCGGATTTGGTCTATCCACAAGGGGATTACTGAACCACGTGAACACATGACGTTGCCATAACGGGTGCAGCAAATCTTAGTTTTGCCTGAGTAGCGACTCTTGGCTACAGCAATCTTTTCTTCTACTGCTTTGGTGATACCCATGGCATTGATGGGATAAGCAGCCTTATCAGTAGAGAGACAGATAACAGCGCCTACACCAGCCTCAATAGCGGCAGTAAGCACATTGTCTGTACCAATAACGTTGGTCTTTACTGCTTCCATGGGGAAGAACTCGCAACTGGGTACTTGCTTCAAGGCTGCTGCATGGAAGATGTAGTCAACGCCTGGCATAGCATTCTTGCATGATTGCAAGCTACGTACATCTCCAATAAAGAACTTTATCTTGTGTGCCACGTCAGGATACTTTACCTGATACTCATGGCGCATGTCATCTTGCTTTTTCTCATCGCGTGAGAAAATACGAATTTCTCCGATGTCGGTGCGGAGGAAACGATTTAAAACAGCGTTACCGAAGGAACCTGTTCCACCAGTAATCATAAGGGTCTTACCTGCAAAAATGCTCATAATATTGTTTGTTTAATTGTTAATTACTTGCTTTGCTCCAAGAGGGATATGCCGTTGAGGGCAAGCACATGGGTGCTTACCTACTTGGAGTAATGAAAGTTCTCTGATTGTTATTCTGTGAGATTCTGTTTTTAATACGTTATTTTGTTCCCCATCGCAGAATCGCTCTGCGCTTGCCGTCTTTCGGATGGGGAAAAGGATTAAGTACGTTCTTCAAAGTAATAGGTAATAAGTAATAGGTAATACAAGACTTGGTGAAGTGTGAAGAAGCTTGTTTTTTAGTCAAAAATGACCATCAATGAGCCATAAGAAACAAGTATTAAGTATTAAGTAATAAGTATTACAGACTGTTGATTTTCATGTAATACAAATCGCTTTTTTAGTCATAAATGACCATGAATGAAGCGTGAATGGGTTTGTTATGAATGACAGAATTGTTATAAATAGATCGACTGAAGTGCCACAGGTTTTCCTTCTTGCTTATCAAAGACTTGCTCAATAATACGTTTCACGCTAAGATTTCTTAGCTTAAAAACCATTTCCTTTTCCTCATAGTTCCCATTAATCATTTTTAGATGTGCAGATTCGTTGCCTATAGCCAAAACCATCATATAGAATGTAGGAACTTTTATATTATTATTCGTACATACTTTTATCTTAGCGTTGCTGTCATTTTTAGACAAGAAGTCTCTTTTTATAACAGGATTAGCAATACTATCATAAGCAATCTTCTCTATCCTGATGCGGATAGCAAACGCTACAGCATAAGGGTCATAATCTTGTCCTGACAAATACTTATTCACTTCTTTAATCAAGTATGTATAGAACACGGATTTCTTACCCCAAGTTGTTTTAGCTGCATTATGAGGATGTTGATTTTCTGCTATCTGTGCGGAGCAATTGTAATCTGTCGGATTATAATGAAACAAATGGTTTGATAAATCATGATATAATTGCTGTTTTGCTGCATCCCCATTATTTCCTTGTATCTTTAACCAATCACGATATCCGATGAATCTCTTTGTTAAGGTGTTGGGAATAGCTTGTACTTTTACAAGGTAGTCAATCTTCAGTAATGGATTTAGTACATATGTTCTATAGTAAGCTGGATCTAAATGTGTAAATAGGACGATATAAACTTCTGCCGTAGTTTCGTTGTCAAGTAGTTGAGACACAAAATATTGTGCGGCAAGCAGATTGGCATCATCAAGGTAATCAAACACCTCATCTATTAGTAGTAGAAATTTCTTATGTGCTTGAAGTTTACTACGAAACAACATCAGTTGCGCAAAGAGAGTCATAATATCTCTTTGTCCATTTGAGTATTCGTCAGCCAAAGGAAAATCTATATAAAGAGCATTATTTTCTTCTATTATAGTTGCTCCTTTCCAAGGACATTTGACACAAGCGAGTTCCTTTTTTATGTCCTTCTTCTGTTTCTCGTATTCAGCCCATGCCGCAGCATTCTTCATCTCATCAGAGTGTACCTTGTAAACTTCAAAAAGTTGATAGAACAACAAGAAATAGTCAAGTTTATGAGTGTTTGCACCTAAGATGGAAACAAATGCAGCCTTAAAAGTCTGATAGTTTTTATATTGTTCTATTGTCTTAAAATCTGCATCTGTCATTCTGCCCCTCAGTCCAGCAACGTTTCCCGCTTTGCTATTGATTGCATTAACTAATGCCGTAATACGACTTTTTGCTTTTTTATAATAATTGAACTGATATAAAGCTGGTAGAGATTTTGATACACAAAAGAGAAATTCTTTGTCTTCAAACAATGCGGTGATATCTCGTAAGGCGTTTTTCTTTGCTCCAAAGCCATTTTTTATGGCATTGAAATCATAGGTTATATGTACCTGAGCTGGTATGTTGTCTATAATTTTAATTCTTCTAACTTTTGTCAGTGTTTCGTTAAGCAATGCTCCACGTTCACCTCCAACTGCAACAACTTCACTACTGATTCTGGAGTTTATTACAAAAGGATTCCATTCTGGTGTTATCTTATTCGTACGACCAGTAGCAGCCCATTCTGTACCATCAACATTTATAGTCAGCGAAGAGGCAGGTCTCTCTTGTTTCTTATGCTTGAGTTCCTTTGGTACTTTTATGCAACCAGTCTCTAAGCATTCGAAAGCTGTAACAAATGATGTCTTTCCTGCGCCATTGGGTGCAACTATATAATTTAGCTTATTGCGATTCAAGTCCAAAAATATCGGCTCAGGAACATCTCCATAGTGCTTTATATTTCTTATCTTAAATTCAAACGTAGGCATAATGGTTGTTTTTCAGTATAGTTTCCAATAAGTGTCAGAATACGGATTTTGCTGATTGGACAGATTTGTTTCTTTTCGGATTGAAAAGGGGAATGGCTTCTTGAAGAATGGAGGTTTTTATTGGGGGCTCCCCAAAAGCCTAAAGTGTCGAAAAAAAGTATGTTAACTTACTTGACCATTTATGTTAACTTACTTAGCGATTTATGTTAACATACTTGGGCATGTTAGTTAAGGTACTTTTTTGAGGGGGGGGATTGAATACGGATTTTACTGATTGGACTGATTCCTTTTAAAAGCTGCCTAAAGTGTCGAAAAAAAGTATGTTAACTTACTTGACCATTTATGTTAACTTACTT
>OWJF01000175.1_pt1 | contig 31878 bp, 34 predicted proteins | sample 1732941 | NCBI WGS metagenome assembly OWJF01 (sample SAMN05065770, study PRJEB22554) | human gut metagenome | biome: ENVO:2100002; feature: ENVO:00000062; material: ENVO:00002003 | host: Homo sapiens | place: USA
AGGGTGTAAGGGAGGGGTATCTCTTTTTCAAAAAGAGATACCCCTCCCTTATTATCGTACCCCTGCGCGGCGCAGGGAACAAATGCAGCGCTGTCGCGCTGCCATATTATTTTTTTACTCTGCGCTCGGCAGCTTCGCTGCGGGCTTCATCAGCAACGCGCAGATGACGATCGCGAGGATCGTGTTCGGCAGCATGTAGGTGCCGTTATACAGCACGGAGTAGAACACGGGAGACGTCATGGTCATGCCCATGAATTCCTCGGGCATATACTGCGCGTAGACCGTCACGCCCGAGATAAAGTGGATGACAAAGCGGCCGAGGCAGCCAACGAACGCGGCGAGCGGGAGCTTGGAATAGTCATTGTCCTTCACGCGGAAAAGGCCCGCAAGGCCGACCGCGCCGTAGGCGACGGAATAGTCGAAGATGATGGACACCCAGCTCACGGCGAAGCCCTCGGCGAAGAAATACTTGAGCGTGCCGAACGCGACGCCCGCGAGGATGCCCCAGAGCGCGCCATAGCGCACGGCGAAGAGGATGAGCGGGACCATCACAAGGGTGATCGAGCCGCCGAAGCCGCCAAACGACAGACCGATGGGAATTTTGAGATAGCTCAGCACAAGGGCGAGCGCGATGCAGATGCCGCCCTCAGTCAGGCGGCGGGTGCTGGAATGGGTGGACGTGTTGCTCATAAGGGATTCCTCCTAAAAATATGGTCCCTGTCCGCGCCGCGGCACAAAAAAGCACCGCGGCGTCGACGTCACGGTGCAAAGCTCAGGCAAGATCATCTTTGCATTCCTACGCCGGCATTACCCGGATCAGGTCTGAGGGACAGCGACGGCGATACGCCGCATCACAGCCGGCTTGCGCCAGCGCCCCTTGCAGGTATGGCGACATCTTAGTCCAATGTTCAAAATTTGTCAAGGATTTGAGGCAGAAAGCGTGATTCCGAAAATAGAATATCGAAATTTAGAATTTGTGTTGCGTCTTTGTTGTGCCTGTGCTACAATAAAATTAGTTAGGCAACCAAAATAATTGTGATATTTGTGATTTTCTCGTGAACAGGAGATCTGAAATGGCTGCATTCGTTGTCAACGGTACACCGGTCACGGTGGAGAAAAATCAAAAACTCATCCGCTATCTTCGCGACGAGCTGCATCTGACCAGCGTCAAGGACGGGTGCAGTGAGGGCGCGTGCGGCACGTGCCATGTCCTCATCGACGGCAAGCCGACGAAAGCCTGCATCCCTCAGACAGACAAGCTGGAGGGGAAACATATCGTCACGGTCGAGGGCCTTTCCGCCTTTGAAAAGGAGGCCTTTACCTACGCTTTCGGCGAGGCCGGAGCCGTGCAGTGCGGCTTCTGCATTCCAGGCATGGTCATCTCGGCCAAGGGGCTCATCGACCAGAACCCCGACCCGACACGCGAAGAGGCGGCCTTTGCCATCCGCAACAATATCTGCCGCTGCACGGGCTATGTCAAGATCATCGACGGCATCCTGCTTGCGGCGAAGATTTTACGCGAGGGGAAAATTCCCGAAAAGAAGGAAGACTTTCAGGTTGGCTCGCGCGTGCACCGCATCGACGTCGCCGAAAAGGTGCAGGGCTACGGCAAGTACCCCGACGACGTCTATATTGAGGGCATGTGTTACGGCGGCGCGGTGCGCAGCCAGTACCCGCGCGCCCGCGTGCTCTACATCCGCACGAAAGAGGCGGAAGCGCTTCCTGGCGTCGTCTGTGTGCTGACGGCAAAGGACATCCCGGGCCAGCAGAACGTCGGCCACATCCAGAAGGACCAGCCGACGCTCATCGGCGAGGGGGAGATCACGCAGTATCTCGGCGATGCGGTGGCGCTTGTCTGTGCGCGCGACTTAGAAACACTCGAGCAGGCAAAAAAGCTTGTACGTGTCGTTTACGAAGAGCTTCCCGCGGTCTACGGGCCCGAGGAGGCGTCCGCCCCCGGTGCGCCCGAGGTCATCATGGGCAACCGCGGCAATTTGCAGGCGCACCGCCACGTTGTGCGCGGCAATGCAGACGAGGCCATCAAACATTCCAAATACGTCTTACACGAGAAGTTTGAGACTCCGTGGACGGAGCACGCCTTTTTGGAACCCGAGTGCTGCGTGGCGCTCCCGCTTGAAAACGGCGGCGTGAAGCTGCTGACGACCGACCAGAGCGCGCACACCACCCAGCACGAGTGCTCGGCGATGCTCGGCGTCGACTTTGCCCACTGCCAGGTCGAAAATATGCTTGTCGGCGGCGGCTTCGGCGGGAAAGAGGACATGTCCGTGCAGCACCACGCGGCGCTCATCGCATACATCGCGCGCGTGCCGGTCAAGGTGAAGCTCACGCGGCAGGAATCGCTGCTCGTCCATCCCAAGCGCCATCCGATGTGGATGGACTTCACGATGGGCTGCGACGAAAACGGCATCATTCAGGGCGTAAAGGCGAGCGTCGTGTCCGACACGGGCGGCTTCGCCTCACTCGGCGGCCCCGTGCTCGAGCGCGCGTGCACGCACGCCGCGGGCCCGTATCACTATGAGAATTTTGAAATCGAGGGCCACGCTTACTATACGAACAATCCGCCCGCGGGCGCGTTCCGCGGCTTCGGCGTGACGCAGACCTGCTTTGCGACTGAAACGCTACTCAACGAGATGGCCGACCTTGTCGGCATCTCCCCGTGGGAAATTCGCTACCGCAACGCCATCCGCCCGGGCGAGGTGCTGCCGAACGGCCAGATCGTCGGCCCCGAAACGGGCCTTGTCGAAACGCTCGAGGCCATCAAGCCCTACTATGACGAAGCGGTCAAAAACGGCGAGCCGGTCGGCCTTGCCTGCGCGATGAAAAACGCGGGCGTCGGCGTCGGTCTTCCCGACTATGGGCGCTGCAAGCTCGTCATCGGCGAGGACGGCAAGGTCCATATCCGCGCGGGCGCATCCTGCATCGGTCAGGGTCTCGGCACGGTGCTGGTGCAGCTCGTCGTGACAAACGCAAAGCTCACGCGCGATCAGGTCGTCTACGACGGCAACAGCACGTTCATAACGCCTGACAGTGGCGATACCTCCGGCTCGCGCCAGACGCTCGTCACCGGCGAGGCCTGCCGCCGCGCATGCCTGCTGCTGCGCGACGCGATGGAGTACCGCTCGCTGAGCGATTTGAAGGGGCAGGAGTTTTACGGCGAATACTACGCCAAGACGAACCCGCTCGGCGCAAATGTGCCGAACCCCGTCAGCCATGTCGCCTATGGCTACGCGACGCAGATGTGCATTCTCGACAAGGAGACGGGCAAAATTAAAAAGATGGTCGCCGCGCACGATGTCGGCAAGGCCATCAATCCGCTGTCCTGCGAAGGGCAGATCGAGGGCGGCGTCGTGATGAGCATGGGCTACGCCTTGACAGAGCAGTACCCGCTTGACCACGGCAAGCCCACGGCAAAATACGGCACGCTCGGCCTGTTCCGCTCGCATCAGATCCCCGAGATCAAGGCGATCGTCATCGACAAGCCGGGATTAAACCTCGCCAACGGCGCCATCGGCATCGGTGAGATCACGTCCATCCCCACGGCGCCGGCCATCGCGCAGGCGTATTACCGCTACGACGGCGAGCGCCGCCGCAGCCTGCCGCTCGACCATACGCCGTACAAAAAGTAATACAATCAGGAGAGAGCTATGAAACGAGTTCTCATCATCTATACCGGCGGCACCATCGGTATGACGCGCACGGAAAACGGCTACGCGCCGCGCGCGGGCTACTTCCGCGCCGCGCTCGACGCCATCCCTGACCTCCGCGCACCGGAGATGCCGGAGTGGGAATTCTATGAACTCTCGCCGCTGCTGGATTCATCCAACATGACCGTGCGCGAATGGAACTGCATCGCAGAGCTGATCGCGCAGAAATATGACGATTACGACGGCTTCGTCGTCCTGCACGGCACGGACACGATGGCCTACACGGCTTCGGCACTGTCGTTCATGCTCGATGGGCTCAACAAGCCCGTGGTGCTCACGGGCTCGCAGATCCCGCTGTGCGAAATTCGTAGCGACGGGCGCGACAACCTCATCACCGCGCTGCTGATTGCGGGGGAAGGCATCGTGCGTGAGACGTGCCTGTACTTTGGCGGAAGGCTATTGCGCGGCAACCGCGCGACAAAATACTCCGCCGACGGACTCATCGCTTTCGTTTCGCCCAACTATCCGAGCCTTGCCGAGGCGGGCATTTCCATCAAATATAACGAAGCCGCCCTCCTGCCGCGGCAGGAAGACGGGCTCAAGCTTCGGACGCTTGATAATATTCCCATCGGCGTCATCAAGGTATTTCCGGGCATTCAGTTTTCGCTGTTCGAGGCCATTATGACCGAAAAGCTCCGCGGTATCGTCATCGAGACGTTCGGCGCGGGCAACATCCCCGGCGACGGGAACGCGCTGCTGCCCATCATCCGCAAGGCGTTTCAGAACGGCACGGTGCTCACGGTCTGCTCGCAGTGTCCGCAGGGCGCGGTGTCGCTCGGCACCTACGAAACGTCCAGCGCGCTCAAAAAAGCGGGCGCGGTCAGCGGACTCGACATGACGACCGAGGCCGCCGTCGCCAAGCTCTACTATCTCTTCTCCTGCGGCTACGACAAGGAGAAGATCAAGCAGACAATGGAGGAGAATCTCCGCGGCGAGATCAGCGTTTCTTAAGCGCTTCGAGCGCTTCCTTCGTGTCAACGTCGCAAAGCTCCGTCTCCGGCGCTTCAAAGAGCAGCAGATCAGCTAAATGCCTCTTGATGACCGCGCTGCCGCCGACATCGCCCTCAAGCGATAAAAGCTCAGGAAAGAAGCGGGCAGGGAAGAGGCAGGGGTTGCCCCGCACGCCGTTGTGTCCCAATCCGACGATGTTTTTGCTGTGCGCGCGGAAGAACTCAAGCTCCTGCGCGACGGTCTTGCGCTTGAGCATCGGCTGGTCGGCCACCATGAAGCAGAGCGCGTCACAGTCTGACAGCGCCGCCGTGCCGAGGCGGATCGTCTCGCTCTGGCCGCGCTCGGGATGCTCATTCCGCAGAACTTCAAAGCCGAACTTTTTGGCGGCCGCTTCCACGTTTTCGTGCTGCGTCACGACCAGCACGCGGGAAAAGCTCTCCCGCGGGATCGCCTCAAGCGCATGCTCGATAAGCGGCTTTCCGTTTACCATCGCGGCGAGCTTGTTCTCGCCAAAGCGCGCGGCATTGCCCGCCGCCATGACCACGCATCCTATTTTCAACGTGTTATCCATCTATTAAATCACCAGTCATTCGTTTCTTTTTCACCAATCGGCAGAAAAAAGCGGACAAAATGGTACATCCGCGATCATTTGTATTATATCACGCATGCAGCACTGTACACGCTGTGCGAAATGTGCTAAAATAATAGCAAAGGAGTTGCAGATTTCGAGCAAAACCGACAAAGCGGCTGCTCGGAACAGGAGGTAGACAGATGAGCAAGGTAGGAAAAAGCGAGATCCGCGTCGATGCGTTCGACAAGGTCACCGGACGCACGAAATACTATGAGGATCGGATGCCGGCCGGTGCGCTCTATGCGCGCATCAAGCATTCCACCATCGCGCACGGATTTGTCAAATCAGTCGACAAGTCCGCGGCGGAGGCCATCCCCGGCGTTGTGAAGGTGCTGACCTGCTTCGACGTGCCGGAGCACTGCTTCCCGACGGCGGGCCATCCCTGGTCGATGGACCCGGGGCATCAGGACGTGGCCGACCGCAATCTTTTGAACCGCCATGTGCGCTACTACGGCGACGACGTCGCGGTCGTCATTGCGGAGGATGAGGTCTCGGCCATGCAGGGCGTGCGCGCGCTGAAGGTCGAATATGAGGAACTCCCGTTTGTGCTCGATGTGCAGAAGGCCATGGAGCCCGACGCGCCCTGCATCCACGAAAATTTTCCGGGGAATATCCTGAAGCACACCGATATCCGCAAGGGCAATTATCAGCAGGCGATCAAAGAGCCCGGCCTCATCAAGGTCGAGGGCTGGTACAACACCCCCACCGTGCAGCACAGCCACATTGAAAACCATGGCTGCTACGCTTACGAGGAAAATGGCCGCATCGTCGTCGTGTCCTCCACGCAGATCCCGCACATCATCCGCCGCATCGTCGGTCAGGCGCTCGGGCGTCCGTGGGCGGATATCCGCGTCATCAAGCCCTACATCGGCGGAGGCTTTGGCAACAAGCAGGATGCGCTCTATGAGCCGCTGTGCGCGTGGTGCTCTACGCAGGTGCACGGAAAATGCGTGCGCATCGACTGCTCGCGTGAAGAGACATTCGTCAGTAACCGTGTGCGCCACTCGATCCGCTTCCATATCATCACGTGGCTCCATAAGGACGGCTCGATTGCCGCGCGCAAGGTCGAGTGCTTCTCCAATCAGGGCGCGTATGCCTCGCACGGTCATTCGATCGTCGCCAAGGCCATGGGCTCGTTCCCGCAGATCTATCCCTGCGACAATTTCGAGGGCGACGCTTACACCGTGTACACAAACCGCCCCGCCGCGGGCGCGATGCGCGGCTACGGCATGCCGCAGGCGTCGTTCGCGGACGACGCGAACATCGACGAGTGCGCGAAGGCCGTTGGCATGGAGCCGCTCGAATACCGCATGAAGTACATCATGCCCAAGGGCTTCCACGACGGCTTCTCAGGTAACACGAACTACTACGATTCCTTCCGCGAATGTCTGGAAAAGGGGAAGGAGTACATCGAATACGACAAAAAGCGCGAGGAGTATGCCAAGGACATCGGCCCCGTCCGCCGCGGCATCGGCGTGGCGGCCTTCTGGTACAACACGGCAGTGTATCCCATCTCGCTTGAAACGTCCTCGAACCGCATGCTCCTGAATCTCGACGGCACGGTGACGATGCAGTGCGGTGAGACGGAGATCGGGCAGGGCGCAGACACGGCCTATGCGCAGATGACGGCCGAGGCCGTCGGCCTCAAGAGCTATCACGACGTGCGCGTCGTCTCGTGTCAGGATACGGACATCACGCCCACAGGCCTCGGCGCTTACGCGAGCCGCCAGACCTACGTCGCGGGCTTCTCCATCCGCCAGACGGCGACGCTCCTGCGGCAGAAAATTCTTCAGTACGCGACAAAGCTCACCCGTCAGGCGGTCGACAATATGGACATCGTCGACGGCAACATCATCCGCAAGGGCGACGGCATGGTGCTCATGTCGCTGAAAGACCTTGCGATGACCGCGCAGTACAACGCCGCGGACTCCGAGCACATCACCGCCGAGTCGACCTACACCATCCGCAACAACGCCTATTCGTTTGGCTGCACCTTTGCCGACGTCGAGGTGGATATCCCGATGTGCAAGGTGACGCTCAAGAAGATCATCAACGTCCACGACTGCGGCAAGCTCATCAACCCCGCGCTTGCCGAGGCGCAGGTCCACGGCGGCATGTCCATGGCCATCGGATTTGGCATGAGCGAGCAGCTTTTATTCGACGAGAAGACGGGCCGCCCCCTCAACAATAATCTTCTCGACTACAAGCTCTCGACGTTCATGGACCACCCGCATCTCGAGGCGCAGTTTATCGAAAATCCCGAGCCGACGTCGCCGTTCGGCACGAAGGCGCTCGGCGAACCGCCCGCGTGCTCGGGCGCGCCCGCCATCCGCAACGCCATCTACAACGCCACCGGCGTCGCCATCGACACCGTTCCCATCACCCCGCACGTTCTGTATGCCGAGTTCAGCAAGGCGGGGCTCATCCACGACAGCTGGAAGGAGGAGAAGTGAGCCATGTATGACATGAAAGCACTCTATGAGGCGGAAAGCGTCGAAAACGCCGTCGCCCTCCGCTTGGAGCATCCCGAGGCGCAGATCATCGCCGGCGGCAGCGACGTGCTCGTGCAGATGCGCGAGGGCAAGCGCGCCGGGAAGGAGCTCATCTCGATCTACGGCCTCGACGAGCTGCGCGGCGTGAGCATCGACGAGGAGGAGAACATCCGCATCGGCTCGCTTTCGAGTTTCTCGCACATCACGCGCGACCCCATCATCCAGAAGTACATCAATGTCCTCGGCGAGGCGGTCGACATGGTCGGCGGCCCGCAGATCCGAAACATCGGCACCATCGGCGGCAACACCTGCAACGGCGTGACGAGCGCGGACTCCGCCTCCACGCTGCACGCATGGGAGGCCATCGTTGAACTGACGGGAAAGAACGGCATCCGCCGCCTGCCCATCAAGGACTTTTACATCAAAGCGGGGCAGGTCGACATCCGCGTGGAGGATGGCGAGGTCCAGACCGCCATCCTCATCCCAAAGGCGAGCTACGAAAACTGTTATGGCTACTACATCAAGTACGCCATGAGAAACGCGATGGACATCGCGACGCTCGGGTGCAGCGTGAATGTGCGCCTGTCGCCCGACAAGCAGACTATTGAGCGCGCCCGCATCGCCTACGGCGTTGCCGGTCCTGTGCCGATGCGCTGCCCGAGCGCGGAGGCAGCTGCCAAGGATAAACCCTTGACACTTACGACAGCGGAAGAGTTTTCTCTCGCCGTGCTCAACGATATCCACGCGCGTGACAGCTGGCGCGCCTCCAAGGCGTTCCGCGAACACATCGCGGTCGAAATGGCCAAGCGCTGCCTGATCGAGTCTATCAAACGGGCGGGAGGTGTCATCAAATGAGTCAGTACAAGCTGGTGCGATTCAACTTAAACGGCAGGGACGTTGAGAAAATGGTCGACGTGCGTGCGTCGCTGACCGATATGCTGCGAAACGATTACCATATGACGTCCGTGAAGAAGGGCTGCGAGGTCGGCGAGTGCGGCGCCTGCAACGTCATCATCGACGGCGAGGCATTCAACTCGTGCATCTACCTCGCCGTCTGGGCGGACGGCAAGCACATCCGCACGCTCGAAAGCCTGATGGGGCCCGACGGCGAGCTGAGCGACATCCAGCAGGCGTTCATTGAAGAGACCGCTGTCCAGTGCGGCTTCTGCACGCCGGGCTTCATCATGACTGCGGTCGAGATCTTGGAGACGAACCGCCTCTACACCGATGACGAGCTCAGAAAGCTCCTCTCCGGCCATCTGTGCCGCTGCACGGGCTATGAAAATATTCTGCGCGCGGTGAAAAAGACGATGTATCGCCGCCTCGGCCTGCCGCTTCCGGAATAAGGCCGCGCCTTTACAAAATCGAAACAGGAAAAAATATTGTCTTCTTGCGAAATCGGTGCTATAATCCAAATAGCACCGATTTTGTTTCAAGGCGCGAAAAAGGAGGAATCTTTATGGTCATTACGGTTGGCAGACAATACGGCAGCGGCGGACGCGAGATCGGCACGATGCTTGCCAAGCAGCTCGGCATCGCCTATTACGACGACATGCTGCTCAAGGAGGCGGCAGAGGAGAGCGGACTTTGCGAAGAGCTGTTCCGTTCCTTTGACGAACGCCCGAAGAGCTTTCTCTATTCCATCGCGATGGACCCCTATTCCTTCTCGATGAACCATGTGACGCCCAAGGGCTCCATCGAACAGCAGGTGTACCTGGCGACCTACGACACGATCAAAAAGCTCGCCGACAAGGGTCCCTGCGTCCTGATCGGCCGCTGCGCGGACTACGCGCTCAAGGATCGCGACGACGTCATCAATCTCTTCATCACGGCTCCGCTCGAAAACCGCATCAAGCGCGTTGCCGCCCGCAACGGCATCAGCGAGAACGAGGCGAAAGACCGCATCAAGAAGACGGATAAGTCCCGCGCTTCCTACTATAACTACTATTCCGCCAAGGACTGGGGCGATGCCAAGAGCTATGACCTCTGCATCGATTCGAGCCTGCTCGGCATCGATGGCACGGTCGAGCTTTTGAAGGACCTTATCCGCATCAAGGGCATCAAGTAAACGAAAAATCTAAAAAAGCAGCCGTTTCATACGGCTGCTTTTTTCCGCTATTCACGGCGGTTCAACTTGACGAAAAAGGAAAGAGCGAATTTGTGAAAAAAGTTTACGCTTTCCCCCTATGCAAAAGAGCAAAAAATTTTTTGTACAACATAACCTGTTATAACTCTTTATAACCTCACGTCAACGTTCGAATTCCACAAATATTTTTTCGTTTTTCACGTAAAGTCACGTAAATCTTTATAACTCTACACACAAATGGTGTAAATTTTGGTGTAAATTCAAAGTGCCACAAACGCTGATATGGCAAGACTTTGCGAATATAAAAACGTTGATAAAAGCATCTGAATTCATTGCGAACCCAGGTGTTTTTATTAGTGCTCTATCATTCTCAACAAAGTTTTTGACATTGTTTAGTGCATCGTATATAATCGAGTTAACATGATTTACAGGTGACAGTGATGAAGTACATCAATGGTATTCCAGAAGGAACGGAACAGAGCCGCACCGATAAGGCTAAGCGACCGCGTAGGACAAATCACAAGGAGCAATGGTACATTCAGCAGATGAAGCTCGATCCGTCTCTCAAAGAGGAACATGCCAAGCACATGGAATTCCGCGACTGGGAGAAGGAGATGCATGATCCTGGAGAGATTGAGCACAAGCGTGAGATGGTTGCATCTCTCCGTGGAGGGAAGCCTATCAAGAAGAAACCTGAGGAGAAAGCAAAGACTGTTTTACGCGAGCCACTTGAACCTGTGGCTAAAGTTCTTCTCACTGATCGAGCTACAGGAGAGCAGACACCTTATTGGCTCACCGAAAATATTGTCTATCAGGATATTGTTAATGGAGTCTATTGGGTCTATAACGAGTTAGCCCAGACAGCGATTGCAGCTATCGTAACTGAGACTCGCGCTGTCGATTATAGAGGGAGAAGTTATGGGTGTAAGCTCGTCAAAAATGCGAGTTCTAAAGACTTGAGAAGCTATCTTGTAGATTTGAAGAAAGCGTCACCGTCGAACAAAAAATAAAAAAAGAGGAGTGGAAATTCCACTCCTCTTTTTTTGTGCGACCGACCTCTACTGACCTGTTTTAAAGATGCTTTTACTCTCTCTATACTATTGCTTTTTGATTCATGCTATGTCATACTAAATACGACAAACATAGAAGTCGCGCCGAGCAAGCGGATTCTTTGCCTTGCAGCCATCACAAGGATTTCTTGCTGCTTGACGAGGCGACAAAATTAGGTGGCGCATTTTCCCGAGGTGCGGGTGCAATGCTCCTCTTCCATTTACACACGTTCCCCGGAGACTATTACGAGGGGGAATGCCAATGCGTTTTTACAATGCACTAATGCTTTTCCTGGCACTTGCCGGACTGTATTACGATATTGTGAACACCAGACGATAAAAGGAGAGGCCACCTATGCCAGTAGGTGACCTCTTTGTTCTGATGTTCACATCAGAAATTTGACAAACTTATAGGCGCCGCTTAACGGCTTCTATGTTTGTCCTAATTATAATACACGAAGTTGGAGTAAGTCAAGTTCTGAATGAAGAACTTCAATCTTCATCATCGTCAAGGCATGCGTCGACTAAATGACAGTATGCGACAATGTAATCTTCCAATCCGTCTTCACGGTCTCGAAAATATCTCATTCCGACGCTGCGAAACTCCCAATTATCAGGTCCTCTACGGGTGAGAAAACCAATGACCCAGCAATAGCTTTTGGTCTTGTGCCACTTGACAACCTCGTATTGGAGATAGCCGGATGAATCTTTTTCTGGATGAGTAGGACGAGCTTCGAAGTTTTTGAATCTCATATTACTTGCTCCGCAGACAAGTGATGCCAAGTGCGACGAGAGCTCCGGAAAGAATGAAACTCACGACGGCAGAGCCAATGCGACCATCGTGGAGGGAGACACCGCCACAGGCAGCATTACAGGCAGCTACGCTAAAATCAAAGATAGCCCATGCTTTACGGTTCATATGTAACTCCTTTGTTGACAAATTTGGTGAATCAGATATAATAAAAGACAGCCATGGGACTGGTCATCTCATGGCTGTACCTTTTCAGTGTTTTTGCGCTGGAATAAGTGGCACTCTTGCGAGTGCCACTTATTTTTTACTTTCCGCTGGAGCCGATACCACCGTGGCGCTCATCAGTCACATCGTCATCATAGGTGATTCCAAAAGGAATGAAGATGCCCTGCATGTAGCGGTCACCGGCGTTGATGGAAAGGACGTTGGCAGTCTTAGAGTCGTTGGTCATCTTTGCAAAGATATGACCTTCATTGTCGGCGTGGTAGAAATCGCTATCGATGATTCCGCAAGTGTTGTCCAGCTGGAAACGATACTTGAAACCGAGGCTGCTGCGCGGGAACAGACCGAGATACCAGCCTGCGTCGATCTGGACGCGGATACCGGTGGGGATCTTCACAGTCTGACCGGGCGCGACCTCAAAGCCGACGGGGGAGTAGAAGTCGTAACCGGCAGAACCGGCTGTTGCGCGAGTGGGGAGTTTGATCGCGTCATAGCGCTTGCGGATCTCCTCATCGGGGAATGCCTCCGCATTGAACTCCTTGAGGGACTTGAAGTCCTTCTCAAACTGCTCGTAGCTGACCTTTTCAAAATGTCCGACTCTTGTCATTTGCTGTTTCCTTTCTGTCCTTTTCGAATTTTGCCTTGAGTTTCGTTTTTGCTTCATCGAGAGATTCGTAGATCCAGATCTCACCGCGCGGTACATCGTGCGACTGCACGGGGCCGTGGATCATCCAATCCTCATTGACGATGTTGTTGTTCTGCTTCTTGCTGTATCCGCGATTCTGAGCGCGTCTGCGGATATTTTTGCGCATGGCCTTACGGAGTACCTCCATCTCGTCTTCGTTTGCCCAGACTTGATTGAGGCTCTTTACGGTGCCGTATTCCATATAAGAAGCGACTCCTACCTCGTTGTAGAAGTCGCTCATTGATGCAGAGGCCGTAAATGCTGTCCGATTAAATGTGAGTTTTATCATTCGTCATCATCCTCCTCGGGCCAGTCACGGAAGTATTTTTCGCATTGGCGTTGGTCGAGCTCAGCTTCCATTTCTTCGCAACACGCCTCAAGACCCTCATTCTCCAGACGAAGACTATGAATCAAGACGCTCTGATCGAAGTTTTCTGTCTGAAGCCGCTTTACTTCCGCGCGAAGATCGGAAATGATCTGCTCGAGATTATCGTGATTCACTTCCGTTAACGGCATGTAGTTACTCCTTCTGTGGCAGATCCATTGGTGTATGTAATGTTCACCCCCAAGGGGGATTCCGATGCGGCTTTGTCTCTTTGTCCGCAGTATGGATAGCCGTAAGGGTTCTGGAGCGGCTCTTCATCATATTCCTCGGTGACGATAGTTTTGAGGATACGTCCATTATCGTCGTAGATCGTTTCAGTGGTAACTCGTTTCTTCATTGTGTATCAGTCCTTTCCGGTGTGTAAGATGACTTGTCCAGCGGCAAGACTCTTCTGCACGTCGATAACGCGCTGGTTGGTGGAGCCTGCCCAGGGATAATTGACATCCAGCAGGGCAGAGTCGAACTCACCGTCAACCAAAACGTCTGCAAGGCGAACGGCACGCTCGTTTTTGACATCTTCCCACCGATATCCCGTATAGATCCAAACCGTTTTGTTGGCAGTCTTGAGGATATCGGACAGAGACCAGATGATCGATGCGACGGTTTCGCGATTGCTCGGATGAAGAGGATCTCCGCCCGAGAATGTAATGCCGGCGATATAGTCTTTGCTCAGCTCTGTTCTGATTTCGTCCAGCGCGTCCTGATCAAATGGGATGCCGGAAGAAACCGAGTGAGTTTGAGGGTTCTGACATTGCGGACAACTGTGGTCACATCCTGATACGAAGAGTGCGACCCGAAGCCCGTCTCCGTTCAGCATGTCGTCGTGAAGAATATTGTGATAATTCATTACATACTCACCCTATCCTTGATCTCCGCATTCTTGGAATCGTTATAACGGGTCTTGCCGTGGATGCGCGTGTAACCCAGATAACCGTTCATGCGGTCGATTTTTGTGACAAGGGAAGAGCCGCACTTCGGGCACACATCCATGTCGAGCTGTTCATATCCGCACTCTTCACAATAAGAGAGACTCAGGTTAACTCCCTCATAAAAGCCTTTCTGCATTGCGCGGCGGATCAAGGTCTTGATCGCTTCTTTGTTATACGAGACAGGGTAACGGCAATACTGGATCTTGCCACCATTGAAGTAGTCCCAGAAGCGTTCTTCGAGATCCTGCTTTTCAATGGGGGTGATCTTTTCCCACACGCCGCAGTGGAAACTGTTCGACACATAAGGGCGATCCGAGACGTTGTGGACAATGCCGTACTTCTTACGGAACTGTTTGACTTGTAAGCCTGCAAGGGATTCCGCAGGAGTGCCGTAGATGGCGTACAGAATGCCATCCTCTTCCTTAAAGCTGGTGACTTTCTGGTTGATGTACTTCATCACATCGAGAGCGAACTGACCATCCTCGACGAGAGACTTACCATTGTAGAGCTCCTGCAATTCGTTGAGCGCGGTGATTCCGAAGCTCATGGTCATCGGAGCCAGCAGGCTGCGAATCTTGTCGTCGGGATCGAGCGTGCCGCCAAGAAAACCACCCTGACAGAAACCGAGCGGATTTGTAGAGGCTTTCTTTTCTCCGAGATAATCGAACGTCTTTTTATGTAGAGAGCGGATCAGCTCCAGATAGCAGTCGAGCACCTCGTAGAAGTTTTTGCTTTCCTGCCGAGCCTTGGCAAGGATCATAGGAAGATTGAGAGAAATCGCGCCAAGATTGAAGCGCCCCTCGAATATGGGAACATCCGCATCGTCGGCGGGTTTCATGCCGCCGCGTTCATACCACGGAGAAAGGGAGGCGCGACAGCCCATCAAACTGATAGGTTTTCCGTACTTCTTATAGATCGACGGAATATAGCCATCGCCGGTCAGAGACAAATAATCGGGATACATGGTTTTGCTGCTACAGTCGACTGCGATATCGAACAGCCACTCATACGGCTTCCCTTTACCGTGAAGCTCTTCATCGTACAGGAAAGTAAGTTTGGGGAAGAGGACGGGTTTCTTGTGACCAGGTTTGCCTTGACCGCCCGCGCGGACTTTCAGAGCCATTTCAGAAGCCATCAAACCGAAACGAGATGTATCAATGCCAAAGCTGATAGCGATGAAAGGATAGTCGCCACGGCTACTGCCGACAGTATTGAAACGATACTCCCAAGACTGGAAGCCCTGCTCAAAATCACGGCGTACCTTTTTCAGACCATAAGCCTGGGCGTTTTCATCGGTAGGAGCAACGTGGGCGATGTCGCAATATTCTGCAACGTATTTGTCGAAGCTTTTTTCGGCATACGGAGCGAGGACGGTATCGACGCGTGGGATCGTAAATCCACCGTATTGGCAAGCAGCGGCAGAGATCGTGATATCGGAGATGACGTCAAAAGCAACGTCGAGTGTTTTCGGCTCGTTGTACCACACGTTACCCATTTCAAATCCGCTCCTGACAACGTTACCCATATCGAACAGGCAGCAGTTGATGGAATCCAGACGTGCGGACATATCGTGAATGTAGATATAACCATCCTTGGCGGCGTCGAGCTCGTCCTGATTGAGGAAGAATTTCTTGTACAGAGATTTGTTCAGCTCGCTGTAGATGAGACTGCGCTGCGTGGGAACGAGAGCGGAATCGCTATTAGCGTTGTCTCTGTCTCCGATATAGCGGATCGACTGGGACTTTTTAAAAATATCGTCGAACATGTGGACGAAATCCTTTTTATAATTACGGTAATCACGATAACTCTTCGCTACGCGCGGGTCTAATTCATCCAGAGCACACTCCACGAGGTTGTGCATTTCCGCGATGTCGATCTCTTGCCAATCATCGGGGATATGAGATACCACATAACCACACACCGCGTCGTAGTCCTTCGGGTGCAGTTTGACCATGACACGCTCGGCCGATTTGGTAATGGCAGCACAGATCTTTTCTGCATCGAAGGGCTGTTTCTGCCCATCTTTTTTGATAACAAGGATAGAACTATCCATGACAACCACCTCAATTCATTTTTGTTTCCTTGACGAAGATACGATAGATCTCGTCGGCACAATCGACGGGGTCACCGTCGTTCGTGACTGTATACGCGGGAATGTGACAGGAAACTTGCAGCCACTCATTGTCCTCGCGAAGTTTCTTGTCGGCAGCGTCGCGTCCCTCGATATCCTGCGGAGTACCGCGATCCCACATGCGCTGAGCACATGTCCTTGGAGAGCATTCGATCCACACATATACGGCATGGCGCTCATCTTTGTACTGAGCGGGCATAGATTCGACACCGGCAGGATCGATCACATAGATATCGGAATCATTTGCCATCTCGTCGGTGGCACCGTAGTGATAGCTGTTGATCTCCGTTTCAGCGATGATACCGCCGCGCTCTTTGAACGCCATAAACTCATCCTCGGTGATGAATGTGTGCGTGTCTTCATCGGGCGTACGGCGCGGGCGCGTGGTAAAGCTCTTGAGTGAGTGGAGATGATATTTATCTTCAAGGATCTTGGCGACCGTAGACTTACCGCAGCCGGATGGTCCAGAGAGCAGGATCAGAGGCTCTTTCGGCTGATGGGCAGGATAAAACCACCGATTGTAAGCGTCATAACGTGCTTGCAGGTCGGTGGTTTTCAGTTCTGGAATTTTCTCGCAGAGCTTTTCGTAAAAGTCGCAGGGCTTTGTTGAAACGCCCTTCTCCGGACATCCGTGACGATATACGCAATTAGGACAAAGCACGTCCGCGATCTCCGGTTCAATACCATGCAACGTTACCTTGAAGTCCTCTGCATATTCGCGCGTTTCAGAGGACGCCTGGAAACAGAGACGCTTACGCCACGTGTCAATCAGCTGCTGAATGTTAGCGTCGCCGGTAAAATCGGCGGGCTGATCCTGCGGCAGTTTATCACGGGGGACACCAGTGCGGTCACTGCGCTGTGTGGACACGAACTTCTCCCATTTGTGACGTACCCAATGGACGGTGACCCAGTGCTTCATCTGGAACCATTTCCACTTGATCATATCCTCCTTAGTGATTTCCTCCTGTTTGCGAGTTTCAAACGAACAGGTTGCGGGACTTCTATAAAGACGTTGCCATCCACCATTTACATACACATACATATTGCAATCTGTGCCGGCGTACCCAACAGCGTATGGGCTTGAGTAAGTCAAGGAGTTTCCAGTGGTGCTGTTAGAGTAATTCATCGATATCCTCCTTCGTGACCTTGGCTGTCTTCTCAGTTTCCCAAGCATCCATGAGGTCGTTGATGTTGATGCCGGTAGACCGAGCACGTTCGAACCATGTTGGCTTGCAGTGATCAACAGGCGCCACGCGCGTTTTCCACCAAACGACTGAATTTGAAAAGAAATCGTATGCCCCGTATCGGCCAGTGTCGGTATTATAAGCCAAGGAACCAGGCTCATGATAGAGTCGAGTTTCCATACTTTCCTGTGTTGCCATTGTGCAGACATAAACAGTTTCCATGAAAAATCATCTCCTAACCTGGCAGAATCTCGTAGTCATCGAGTTCCCAATATCCTTTTTCGTTTTTGTGTACGTGTTTGGCGAGAATGATATCTCCTTTGAGTGCCTTTGCAATGGTGTTGTTATAGCGGTACGGCGTGACAGAAAGCTGTGAGACCTTGCCAGAACCAACGCTCTTGCAATGGAAGACGTACTTCCACGGTTTGCCAGCATTCCATTTGCCAATCAGAGGACGAACATCGAGGAGGTACAGTTTGCGCCGATCTTCTTCCTTTTGAGTTGTCATATCAACGTAACCTAAAATCTCATTTTGGTTGGCAGCTTTCACACGATAGGGGAGTTCTTCCAAATGCAAAGAGAAGACGTATTCTTCAATTGCCTTGAGCAATCCTTCCATACTCAAAGCTGCCCGAGTAGATTCAGAATGGTGTTTCCCGTAAAAAGGATTACTTTCACCAGTGTATTTGCCACGTTTCATTTCGCTAATTTTCTGCGCTGTTTGTACTGAATGATGCCCGTGTGCTCCGCCACATTGCCTAACGTTATATCCGTGAGAATTTGGTCCATCAATCCATGTGTTTAAGAGCGTCGACCAGTATAATTCTCTTTGATTCAGTTCGGCTTGATTCGATGCGGTCTCATCAATCACGCAAAAAACGAAATTGTCTTGGCCGTATTTTCGAATGGCACGGCCAAGCAATGATTGATTTCCAGCAGAGCAATGAACTTTCCATCTTCTCTCAGGGGGAATCATCGTGGTTTGTCCAACGTACATTTTTTCATTGATTAAGTTGGCAACAACATATATCACGCCATAGGAAGCGGTATTGGTTTCGTCTATGACTCACACACCTCCAATCAAAATTGATTGCAAAATAAAAGGCCACCTGATGAAAAATCAAGTAGCCAACATCTATGTAAACCATTTGCCAGGTTCAGCAAATGGTAGTATTCAGTTTTTCTTGACAGACCTTCTACGTGTCGTTTTCTCAGATTCATCAGGGAAAACGCAGAGCCCGATCTGCTTTTCAAGTTCTTGGGGGATATCGGCAGTGCCGAGCTTTTCAAAACCGCCCGGAACTATCTTCCAGAGTGTAAAGGCGTTCTTAACCTTGGAAGAGTTCTGCGTGATCTTATAGGTTTCTCCGTTAACGAGACAGAGAACGCCGCGGCCGTCTTCGGACTTTGGAATTGTTTTTACGATAGCCATGTGACACCTCAATTTAATAAGGCAGGGGAGACTGAATGGAACGAGCAGCGCCCACGGCGCGAAGCACATCATCTTCTACAAAGCCGATGGGGGAAAGCAGCAGCTCTTTAGGAATGGTCTGCGTATTCTCAGCGATGATGATACTGTCGCGGCGCAGTCCTGCCGTGCCTCGCGGAACAAAAACATGCGTAGGCATATGATGCCCTTTGTTGATACGTGAAGATAGAGGAATTACCTCTACGGTAGGAGCGTGGCGATTGCCAACGTCATTCTGCACAACAAGTACGGGTCGGATACCGCCCTGCACACTGCCAGAGTAGGGAAGATTAGCATAAATGATTTCGCCGAAGCGTGGATTGTTTTCCATTTGAATGTCCTTTCTGTTGATCGTCGTTTGTGTTGTGTAGCATAAGTACGTAACATATTATTTCCTCCTGATAATAGAAAAAGCAGGTACGATTGAACGTACCTGCTTTAATGATTGATTCACGATGTCAACGAGAATCCTCGGCATCGTAGTCGATACCGTACTTCTCTTTGAGTTGCTGTTTGGCCCACTCGGGCGTCATTTCATCGGGGGTGGGGAGACTGGGTTGAGAGGGGGAGCTATTCGCGCCTTGTTCGAGAAGCTTACGTCTGCGCTCTTCTCCGGGTTCTTCGGCTGCGCGGCGCTCCGCTTCTTTTTGTTCCGCTTTTTGACGCTGATATTCGTGAATCTCTGCGTCCCATTTGTCGCCCCAGTAGACTATGCCCTGAATCTCGGAAAGGAGCACATCCCATTGCTTATCAATGTAGGACTCTGAGAAATAATCTTTCTTAAAAGCGTGCTCGTCAACAAAGGTGTTATGGATGTCGGCACCAGATTTCAGAAATTCATCTTTGAACATGACAAGATAATACCATTCGACGGCACGGTTGAACAGCTTGCAGTACAAGCACAAATCCATATCCGTTTTTTGTGTAGAATCGAGTCGACTAATTGTCTTGTTGATCCAAACCGATTTGTAGATTCCATCTGGAAACGGCCATTGGTAATAGTATCGCCACTTTTCATTTTCATCCTTAAAAACAGGATGAAATGGTGCACCTTGGACCCATGGGAAAGTCGTATCCACTAAAGGGTGAACCCACGGGCTGGTGTCATAAAACTCGTACGCATGACAAACTTGTCCGTGCTCGTCTATTTTCCAATAAAACTCCGGATTACTAAGTAACTCCATATCATGTTGCGATAGATCTGGATATGTCCTGTAGAGCCAACCATATTCTGTTTTGGTGCTTCTATTTGACCGTATCTGGCCACGCACCATCTTAGTTGTGACAACTTCTTTGGTGGTTTCCCATGAACAATGATGACCCGTACGAAGCATTTCGAGTCTGGAGTGTCTCACGGCATCCTCCAGAGGGTGAGGTCGCGCTTCTGGCCCTTGTTTGAGATAGTAGGCGTAAACACCATATACCAGCAAAAATTCCTTCCAAAGTTGAGGAGAATGTTTTGACATCTCTGAAGCAATTTCTCGCTGCTGAGTTTTGCGTGGATCTTCATTGGTATGGATCAGAATATATCCGATCACAAACAGAATGATCGCCATACAAAATGCCATGTTACCACCTCTGTCAGAGAGGGCTGCTGATCACAGCAGCCCTTTTTCTTTTGCAATCGCTGTCCACTGATCGTCGATGACCTCATCGGCGAGAGTGACTTCGGACTTCGGAACCTCTTCTTCGTACCAGTCCATGCAATCACAACGAGGACACACATGTCCTCTGAGCTGCTTTTGCAGTTTCTTAGAGAGGCGAAGTCCGCATTCGTCGCAGTAGCAAAAAGTCATATCCGGTTCTCCTTTATTTCTAAATCTATTATAGTATAGCTGTTTAGAAAGTCAAGACAGAGGCGGATCGCGTGGTCGTACTCTCAAAGGCATCAACTCCTGATATTTGAATTTGTTTTAGGACTACGAAATGGATTCCTGATAGTGTTCGTATCCTTCGACGATCTCATCAAAGGTGCGCGGAGTATAATCCATCCAAGGCATCATAGCTCCCACGTTGTACATGCGGCAAGGCTTTTGATAGAGGTCAACGATCTCACGCCGAATGTGCTCGGTCATGTTGTACTCGAAACTCACATGCACGTGACCGTACAGATGAGACCAATACCTCGACTTCCATGTATTCGTTGATCTTTGCAAATTCACGCCGGAATGCACCGTCGTTGCTGCGGTCATGATTGCCTTTAACAAGGAATTTCTCGCCGTTGAGCTGCTGCAAAATAGGAACCGCATCTCGGGATTTGCACCAGAACATATCACCGAGAACGTAAACTAAATCACCTTTACGCACCTTGTCGTTCCAGCGTTGGATGAGTTCTGTGTTCATCTCGTCGACCGTTTTGAATGGACGATTGTCATATGAGATAATGTTTTCGTGGCCGTAATGCCAGTCAGCGATAAAATACGTGTTTGGCACGTCAAAAACACCCCTTATTTGTCACACAGAGCATCCCAGAAGACGTGGTACATGGCGTTGCCTCTCTCTTTACCGATCCATTTGACGGCGTTCAGAAGCGACGACACGGCCTTCTGAAGGTCGATCTGCTTGTCTTTATAGATGGTTTCCATGAGCTTTTTGCCAGCACCTTCGGAGATATACTCCTTGATGTAACGCTCGGCATCCTCTTCCGTCATACACTGAATGCCGACATAAGTCTCGGGATCAAAATTGATACGGGTCAACGTGTAGACCGTGTTGAGCGTTGTGATCTCGATGATCTTATCATCATCTGTACAGTGGATCGACTTGACAACAGAGATATGTAAATGGTGAAAGCGATCGGAATAATCCGGCTTGTACATCAGAATCCCTCTGGTATTGACACCAAGGTCTTCAATATAACAGGGCATGCCGAGCACAGCTTCGTGAACGGGATTGAACCGTGAACCTTCCTTGGGCTGCACATCGGAAATGATAAAGTCTGCTACTGTGATATCGGATGGCCAGAATGATCGGGGCAACCAGGAACCACAAGGCAAGCAAAGACACAACGATGCCGCCAAGCATACACAGAACTACCTTGAGCCAATCGGGCATCTGCCCATTACTACTTGCCATGCTCATCACGGTTCAATGCTCACAATGGAACTGCCGCCGGAAACTGTGGGGAGCTCGCCATTCCAGCGCTCGTACTTGATCTTGTCAACGAGCTGGGGAGTCAGGGACGCGGCGATCTCGCGGTTTGCTTGAGCCTCAGCCTCGGCTTCGATCTTCATCACTTCCGCCTTTGCATTGGCGTCGATGATCTTCTTTTCGGCGTTGATTTCGGCGACCTGACGTTCCTTCTCAGCCTGCACCTTGGCGGTCTGCGCTTCGATATTGGCAAGCTCGAGCTCCTGCTGCGCGGTGACCTTCTTTTGAATGGCCGCGGCTGTTTCGTCGTCGACCGAAATGTCCGTGAAGTTCACAGTGTCGATGATAATGCCGTACTGGTCAAACTTATTGCGAAGATAGGTGTCGAGTTCTGCGTTGATCTCTGTACGTTTGTCACCGAAGATATCCGTGACGGGATAATTGGCAGAGACCTCCTGCGTCCATGCGACGATCTTGGGCTTGATACGGCGTTGCCAAACCTTATCAGTGCGTTCTGTGCATTCTCTCCATCTTACAACCTGACAAACGTGTGGGGGCTGACGATCTATCAGTTTTACGACCAGTACCATCGATTGGATTCCAAGATTCAGTTAGATGTGTTTGGCCTGCGCTGGGCCGCTTGGGGCAAGAAGGATTTTGACTTCTCGCTCTGGCACAAAGCCCCGCCTAAAAAATAACACAAAGGAGTGAACAACTCATGGGCAAGAGTTTTGCTAACCGCGAAGTGGCGGATCTGATGTTTGTGGAGTATTCCACCAAGAAGCCCTTCATGAATTTTGAACTCGCAAATACCACGGGTTATGATCTGGAAGGTGACACCGTTTTCGCTTATGGCGGTCAGGGCCACCCCAAGCGCGTGAGCTTCTCCGGCAACCGTTCCGGTACGTTCCGCGTGGAGACCCAGATGCAGACGATGAAACTGTATCAGATGATCACTGGCGCTGATCTCAAGGCAGATGCACAGTTCCTGCAGCGTGAGGTGGTCAAGGCTGGCGGTGCGAGCAATAAGGAGCTCACCATCCAGAAGACCCCTATCGATGGTTCTGTTCATGTCTACAAGGCGTCCGATGACTGTGGCACAGAGGTAAAGGCAACCACGGCTGCTACGAAGGTTACTCTGGAAACCGCAGGTGCAGCCGGCGATGAGTATATCGTCTATTACCTCACTAAGCTTGAAGGTGTCAACCGCCTGAATATCAACACGCGGTCCTTCCCGAAGGCGTTTACTATCTATGGCGAGACCTACGAGAAGACAGAAGACGATGAGATCGTTCCTTACAGAATGATTGCGTATAAGGCTGTTCCTCAGCCCAGTTTCTCTGTTGATTTTGCCAATGATGGCGATCCCACTTCGCTGAGCATCACGTTCGATCTGCTTGCAGATAACGACGACAACGTGCTCGACCTGCTCCTCGAGGAGTAATTGAATAATCTTTAAGGGGCCCAAACGGGCCCCTTTTTGATGTACCAAAATGATCGGAGGTGTGCTATGAAAGTGCTGGCGTTTGACCAGGGGACGCTCATCTCTGGTTTTGCTTATTTTGAAGGGTCGGATCTCGTGAAACACGGGGTCATTGCGACCAATAAGTCGGACGAGTATTGGATTCGTCTGCAATTTATGCGCAATAAAATTGAGCGCATGATTAAAACGTATAACCCGGATTACGTGGTGATTGAGGGCATTGCGATGCAGCGAGATCAGCAAGCCCTTATTAAACTTGGACAGCTGCAGGGGGTTATTATGGGGGCGTCGTTTTCCAATAACATCCCTGTCGATATACTGCTCCCCACCCATTGGCGGAAACTGAATGGCTTTAAGCAGGGTGGAGGAGTGAAGCGTGCAGACCTCAAGAAACAGGCGTTTGATATGGTACAAGAGTGCTACCATTTAAATCCGCCTCCCACTGAGGACGAGGCTGACGCAATCGCAATTGGCGTGGCTTGGCTGCGTGAAAGGGAATATCTACCTCCCGTAAAGGTGGAACCGACAGAAAAGGAAAAGAAGAAAAAAGCAAAGGAGATCGAAGACCATGTCCGAGACTGTTACAAAGGCACAGCGAGCTCCCAAAAGAGCAGCAGACAAAAAGCCAATGGCTGAAGTAAAAATGAATGAAGTTATTCTTCATCGAGGCGACGAAGAAATCAGAGTGATGATGCGCGATCATATCCCTGCGGTGGAACGGACTCTGCTGATGGGTAAGATTGAGAGTCTTTACTTTATCGGCGGTGAATACGACCCTGCTTATGGAGATCTGTCCGTTCTATTCATCCTGTCTCGTATGTATACCGACCAGGATTTTGATGACGACATGGATCGGTTTGAGCTTTTTGCAAAAGAGACCGGTCTTCAGGACCATCTTCCCGCAGAAGCGATTGAGCTCTTTGGTTATGTTCAGGAAAAGGTTGATTTCCTTGTAAAGAAAAGAGCTGTATCTGATGAAGCAGCGGAGATGTATCGCAGTGTTGGTGAGGCCGCGCGAGGGATTGCAACGACGATGAATGCAGTGACGGCCTATCTCGATATGGCAGCAAAGTCTTTTGAAGGTGAGAACAAAGCCTCTTTTGATGAAATCGCGTCGGTACTGAAAGTCTTAGGTCGACAGGACGAGAAGAAAATTACGGAGGCTATTATTGAGTATCAGGCTGAAAAGGCTAAGGCTCGTAAAGCCGAGCGTCAGCCTGCAATCGTCAAGAAGGTTGAGAAGGCGTAATGGCTGGTTGGGAAGATGACCTGCTGAAGTATCTCGCCCGCGCGGATGTCAAAGCCTCGATGCACGCTTTTGTGGTCGATGCCAGAAGAAAAGGTATTCGTTTTGGTAGTGGTTCCGGTGGTGTGGTTGACGATGAGGCGCAAGCGCGAGCAGTAGTTGAAAACGACATTATGCCGCGCATCGTTGCGGCGATTCAGTCTCGCATTCCAAGTATGGATAAAGACATGTTTTTGCGCGTTGCGACACCGGAGGTCAACTCCGAGGGTGCATATGTGTTCCATTTAGTATTAGATCCGAAAAAGGTTCATCGGGATAGCCTCTATGAAGGCGGGCTCGATAACGTGGTTGCTTATATGTCATATGGGGCAAAACCATTGAAACACTGGGTTGCTGGTTATTGGGTAAGTCCAGGAATGGCAAAGCGAGGATATGTTGGAGCACAAAGTCCGTATTACTTCATCCCGGAAGGGTATACCCGCGAAGCCGACCCATTCCTTGAAACGACGATGAACGTTTTGAATGGTGAGTTCCGACAGGACGGCATCGAGGTTATCCTTGATGACGCGTATTTGCCTGGTGGTTCTGGCGTGACGCGTGGTGTACGTAGAACATAATTGACGGTTTGACTCGTCAGTTTGGTAGGATATCCTTGTTGACAATTCTTTAGCCAATGCGCATAATATAAATGTAATCCAAAAGAAGGGTGTGAGACGCAGTGGCAAATATCCCATCTGATGATATCTTAGTAAGAAATGCGCGGCTTGCCGTTGAGACTGATCTAAAAGAGAAAAAAGCTCTCAATCAACCAATTGCTCGATTTGACATAAAGACCAAAGAAGTTTTCCTCGAATACCCTGATGGGCGTAGAGAATTGGTTGGTCACGGTATGACAAGAGGACGGTATGCTGAACGAAACAAATAAAAAGCCGGAGATTATCGTGTTTGCAGGACCTAACGGGTCCGGCAAGAGCACTATAACACGAATGCTGCGTCCAGGCAACATGCCCTATGTGAACGCTGATGAGATTCAAAGAGCTCTGGAATGTGAGCCTTTGGAGGCTGCGCAAATTGCAGAGGGACGTCGCGAGGACTACGTAAAAGCAAAGAAGAGCTTTAGCTTTGAGACGGTTCTCTCAACGGACAGAAACTTGAATCTTCTGAAAAAGGCCAAAGAGGCCGGATATTTCATTCGCTGCTTTTATGTGGTGACTGTTTCCCCGGAAATCAACGTCGCTCGTGTTCGGGCGCGAGTTGCCGCTGGAGGACATGATGTCCCGATTGAAAAGATTTACTCAAGATACGACAATGCTTTAGCGTTAGTACCGGAGGTAGTGGCAGTCTGTGATGTTTGTCATATCTATGATAACTCGGCGGACCGTCCATTTCGTATTTTCAAAAAGAGGAAGGATCTGTGCTGGTATAGCACAAAAGCCAACTATTGGAGAAAAGAAGACATTGCTTTGCTCACCGGGGTCTCTGATGCTACAAGAGCAAATCTTAATATGAGATAAAGGCCGGCTAGCATGAAACTCCTCAGCAACAATGCTATCAAGTTTGTCGTCGACGCTTTGAAACTTTTGGTCAACGTACTCAATTCGATTGACACCGCAACCGGTGGATTGTCGACCATGAGCCTTGAAATCACGGCTCTGATTACTCTTTTACCAGCTTTATTCAAGGCCTTTGCTCAGTCAAAAGCTCTTGCTACCTTTGGCGATTCAATCAAAGTGGTGAGTTCCGGCATTCTTGGGTTAGCTTCAAAAGCTATTCCTGCTCTGAGCGGGGCGGCGACAGCCGCATCTGCCAGCATCGGAGCTGCTGTGGCATCTATGGGTGCTATTGCTTTGGTAATCGCCGCGGTAGTTGCATTCGTTAAGGGAATTCGCAGTGCCATCCCGACACTCTCTGATAAGAAAGCAGAACTCGAGGAGACTAAGTCTGATATTGCGGAGATTGAGAGCAAATTACAGGATGTAAAGTCTTGCCTCGAGGAGCTCAATGCTATTGAGAATCCAACTTTGGCGGATCAGGCGGAGATTGACAAACTGACCGTAGAAAACAAGCAGCTCGAATGGCAGCTTGAGCTCAAGAAAAAGCTGGCTGAACAAGAGGCCGTTGATGTCGAACAGACCGCACTTAAAAAGTACCATAACGACTTCTCTGACAAAAGAGAAGTTGGAGGAAATCCACGCACAAGTGGTGTGGGTGGATTTTACAGTGAGATGGCATATGCTACGACGTATGCCGCAAATGCTCAAACAGCGTGGGACAAATACTATGCGGCTCTTGAGAATGATGACAAAAATGCTGCAGATCAAGCGAAAGCAAGCGCAGAAAAATGGGAAAGACTTCAGCAACATAAACTCACCAGTGCGGGCTCTATTTACAAAGAGCTTGGGCAAATTATCGCAGAAAATGGCATTACCGGAGCAACAGCGGAAGGTCAGGAAGTCCTTGACATGTACAATGAGATGGGACTTGCTTTGTCAAAACTGGAAGGTGTCAGTATTGATGCCGGAACAGCTGTATCTTCGGTTCTCGGAGAGTTTAAGTATGAACCACTGAAAACTGTCCTTGATCAGATGAAGGAGGCCGGTACACTTTCTGCTGAGGCTATTCAGCAGATGTTTGAGGAAGGCGAGAAGATCGCTGAGACGGGAGCTGACCTCGAGAATCCAAATTATCTGTTGACCGTGTTGATTGAAACGCTGGCTGAGTTGCTTGGTCTCGATTTGACATCTGGGACAGAAGGATTCCAATTCCTTGCTGACGCACTTAACGGCGTTGGTGAAGCGGCTGGCAATGCTGCCGATGGGCTAAACAGTATTGACTACGAGACCGTTGATGCGGCGAAGTCGAAAGTTGACGCAGTTACCGCTGCCATGAAGGATTACAAAGAATACAATGGCCTCACGAAATCCTCTGTCGATAAGCTAACTTCGGCGTTCCCTGCGTTGCGAGATGCGCTCTATGATTCAGAAGGTAAGCTGACGGCGCAGGGAAAGGCAGCTCTTGGCTCAAAGGCTGCCATGCTGGCGTTAACGAAAACTTCTTTAGAGTCTGCGAAAGCCATCAACGGTATGAATCTTGCGGAGGCGCGTGCCGAACTGAAGCGTTTGCAAGAAGAATTGGTCAAGACCCAGGCAATCGCTGCGATCCCTATCAAGGTATCTACAGTTAATGCTGCATCCGGACGGACATCTGTGTCGAGTACGGGTGCGAGCTATATAGATGCTGGTGGTAACGAGACATATGATCCGATTAAGGCTAAGTTACAAAACAAACTTGCGCAAAAGCAATCAAAGGATCAGATTGCAGAGTTAGAGAAGGGAATCTCTGATTATGAGCAGTCGATCAAGGATATTATGAACTCGCTCAACTCTAATTTCACGGCATCGTCTAAGTCTTCTTCCGGCAGTTCCACTGATACATTTAAGCAAGGGCTTGAGAAGCAGCTCAAGATTCTCAAGCACCAGCTTGAGATGGAGAAGATTACATACGAGCAGTATTATGCTGGCGTTGCGAAGATTCGTGATCAGTACAAGAAAAAGAATCCGACGAAGTATCAGGAAGAGATTTGGGATCTTGAGAAAGAAATCTTTCAAGGTCGCTTGACGACATTTGAGGATTTTGTCAACGACTACAACACGATTGCCGAGAATCAGTTCAACAACGGACAAGTCTTGGCTGCTCGTACTACCTACGATCAGATTCTCGATGAAACGAAGAAGATGATCGACTGGGGCGTTTCGTACGGCCTCAGTGAGAATGGAGACTTCATGCAGAAGGTCCGCAAGCAGTGGAAGGATACGTGTCAGGCCATTATGGACATGATCAATCAGGTCTATGACGAGTATGAATCGTATCTGGATACTTTTGATCTGTGGGGTTCTGGTAAGAGCGGTATTACGCAAAGCGCTTATTATGAGCAGTGGCTGAAGGAGCTGAAAGAGGCTTATCAGAAGGGCCTCATGGAAGATGAGGACTATGTGACGAAGCACAATGAGATCGCAGGTAAGCTGTACGACACCCGAAAGAGTTCTATTGATGAGATCATCAACATGACGATCGACATGCTCAAGCAGGAGAGCGAGGACATGATCGATGCCCTGGATGATCAGATTGATAAGTACAACGAACTGATTGATCTCAAGAAAAAGCTTCTTGAGCAGAGTAATGACGAGCTTGATCACGAGCAAGAAGTTGCCGATCTGGTCTCTGAAATTGCTGAGTTACAGAGTAAGATTGCTCAGCTGTCTTTGGATGATAGCCGTGAGGCTGCTGCTAAGAGACAGGAGTTAGAGCAGCAGCTCGCCGAGAAACAAAAAGAGCTCGACAAAACACAGCGCGACTGGGCTTTGGATCAAACAAACGATGCCCTCGATAAGGAGAAGGACTCGTTTGAAAAAGAGAAAGAGGACGAAAAGAAAATCCTCGAAGACTCTGTCGACGACTGGATGTCTTTGTATCGCAAGGCAATCAAGATGCTGAGTTCCGATTGGGAGGGCATGTATTCTAAGTTACAAGCCTACAACGATAAATACTGTGATTCCATTGATGGCATTGATTCTCTGAAGACTGCGTGGGAGAATGTTGATGCCGTGGTGAAACAGTATGGCTACGACGTGGAGGCAGCGCGTAACAGCGGCGGTGACCTTGGAATTGCTCCGACGAATCCCATCGGCAGTAATCTCGTTAATAATGGCATTAACGAGGAAGGTGTTAAGTCTATTGTTGCGCAGATGCGTTCCAACATGAATGCTTGGCACGTTGCATACGCAAATGGCGACAAAGCTGAGCAAAAGCGACTGTCGGATGAAAACCTGCGTCTGGGTAGCTCTTTAGGCCAGTATGGCCTTAAAGTCGTTCGTGATGAGCCAACTGGTGTTTGGTACATCGACCACATTGGTGGTACTCGTTTGTTTGATAAGTATCATACTGGCGGCGTCGTTGGCAATCAGCCAACCAACAACGACAGGGAAGTGCTTGCTCTCCTTGAAAAGGGAGAACTCGTCTTAGACGATAAGAAAAAGCAATCACTCTTTGCGATGTTCGATCGCCTGTCTGCCGCCGCAAGCAATGCCGCTGCAGCCAAGATGAGCTACCGGATCGGTGATACGTCGGATAAAGCTGGAGACGTGTTCTCTCCGAGCGTCTCGGTGACAATCAATCACGATGGCAACATGGACGATGATGATGCGCGCCGCTATGGCCAGATCACAGCGGATGCTGTTCTTGAAAAGCTACGGACTGCGTTTAACCGCAGAGGAATGTGAGGGACATATGGACGAATTATTTGAGGCCATTAAGGTCGCAATTGAAGACGCACATAAAAAGCTCACAAACAAGTAAAACAGCGAAGAGGGGTCGTTTCGGCGACTCCTCTTTTCTTTGAGGAGGTGGATGAATGATCGTGTCATTCAGTAGTGTCAACTGGGCGGAACAACCCGTGTTGGTGCTGAAAAACCTCGATGGAACTTTCATCCAGCCGCTTACCAATGCATTCAATGTTGAGGCGAAACTCTACTATAACGAGACATCGGAACTGAGTTTTGACTTGCCCGCGTTTGCCAACGGAGTGGCAACTCCGCATTACGAAGACGTTGTTGGAATGCGTTTGGTGGACTGGATCGGAGTTGGTCAGTTTATTCTTGTCAATCCTTCAGTGGAGAATAACGGATATAGTGAAATCAAGGCATGTAAAGCATATTCACTTGAGTATGAATTGACCTATAAAAGCACATATATCAAGGAAGGTACTTATGAATTCTGGAACCCTATGGCTCCGGCGGGCACCGTTCTTGGCATGATCCTCAGTGATTATCCATCGTGGAGTGTGGGCACCGTTGATACTGACCTTGTCGGACGGTATCGCACGTTTGAATCAGATAACCAGAAGAGCTACGATCTGATGAAAAACACGCTTCAAGACATGTATCAGTGCATCTTCGACTTTGACACATATGGGCGCAAGATCAATGTCAGAAGTGTTGCCTCACAGACGCGGGAACGCCCCGTGTATCTCTCGACGGACAATCTGATCAAGAAGATCCAAGTGGAGGAAGATACGGAGAATATCTTCACGGTGTTGGATGTCAACGGCGCTGATGATGTAGACATCCGTAGCGTCAATCCGCTTGGTACGAACAAGATCTACAATCTGGATTACTTCATGAACACCTCGTATTTCTCTCAGGCTATGATCGATAAATGGCAAGAGTGGAAGACGGTTTATGAAGATGCTCAGAAGCAATATTACAACATCACCGTAGAGAAGGTGTTGGAGGAGGCGGCTTTGGCTGCGGCAAAGGCTGTGCTGATGGAACTGAAAAATGAGCTGTCAAAGTATGAGACTTTACAGTCTACGTATGTTGAGGCTTCCGCTCAAGGGATTGACCGCAGTTCCGAGCTTGCTGACATAAAAAGCAAGATCTCTGCACAAGAACGGAAGATTGCCGACAAGGAAGAAGAAATTGCTTCTATTCAGGAGACAATTGACTCTGGACTTGCTCAGCAGCAGGAGATCAACGCAGAGTGTGCTTTCAAAAACTTCTTTACCAACGCTGAGCTTACGACTCTCGATCGTTACTTTAAGCAGGATGCGATCAGTGAAAGCAGCTTCGTCTATAAAAAGGTGTCTTCGTATGCAGACCCCGACATTGGTTCTACCGTGCCTTCAGTTTCCATTGCACTGACTGGGGCTCAGATCAGCGGGGCAAAACTGCAAAGCGGAAGACTCGTCTACTCCGCCATTGGGGGCAATCTTGAAGTTGCCACTGGCGACATCAAAGTCTCTGCAAAAGTGGTGCGCTCTACTCTTGAACAGAAGGGTGACGGCAAATTTATTTACAGCGCCTATCTCAATAAGGGTAGCTACAACGACGTGTCTTTTGAAAGCGCTGGCATTACTGTTGCTGGTACGTCGATTACCGTTTCGACAGACGTCAAGCAGGACGAAGAAGTCGGCGGAGAGCACTATGTAGAGGGAACTTACTTTACAGCAAACTGCGGCGAATCGAGCTTCTTTTTCACGAGAAACTGCTCCGAATATGAAAAGAGATCCATTGAATGGGATCTTTTAGAGTATGGACAGCAGGAGCTTACTGACCTATGTTGGCCGAGCTATTCTTTCTCTGTCGATGTGGGTAACTTTCTTGTGCTGGACGATTTTGTGGCGTTCAAGAACCAGTTCGCTTTGGGCGATAAGGTCTATATCAATTTGGGAGACAAGATCCTGACTCCTATCGCAATCGGTGTGGAGGTCAACTTTGAGAAATTGTCAGATTTTAAACTGTTATTTGGTGACAAGTACAGTTTGAAAGACAGCGCGTTCAAGTTGGTTGATCTTCTGGAAGAGTCCATCAAGA
>OWJF01000176.1_pt1 | contig 31849 bp, 24 predicted proteins | sample 1732941 | NCBI WGS metagenome assembly OWJF01 (sample SAMN05065770, study PRJEB22554) | human gut metagenome | biome: ENVO:2100002; feature: ENVO:00000062; material: ENVO:00002003 | host: Homo sapiens | place: USA
GTGGCGCAAGTTACTATATGCAATGAATCTTCAGCTGATAAAGAAGATATCAAGCAGCACAACTGTTCATCATGACAAGCCAGTTTGTTTGATTATTGATGATACTGATGCACCTAAGACTGGTATGACGACCGAACTCATAGGAAGAATCTGGTCTCATGTTCATCAAAAGAGCATCCTTGGTTATAAGTGTCTGACCATGATGTTGTCCGATGGCGTTAGCCAGCTCTTTCTCGATTTCTCTCTTCATGGTGAGGAGGGAAAGGACAAGCAAAAGGTTCAGGGACTTACTGCTAAGCAACGCAAAGCTCGCTATACCGAGGACCACGAAGGGCAAGCGGTAAAAGAGCGTGTGGATGAATATCTGATGAAGAAGACAGACAAGGCCATAGATATGGTCAAGTATGCCATCAAGCGAGGTGTTCGCTTTGATTACTTGCTCGTAGATAGCTGGTTTACAAACACTAAGCTTGTGCGTTTCATTTCCAGCAGACATATCAAGTGTCACCTGTTGGGCATGATTAAACTGGGCAAAACCAACTATGCAACGAAGCAAGGTAAGATGAATGCCAAGCAAATCATCAAGCACCTGCAAAAGAAGAAGGCATGCAAACACAACAAAATACTTCGCTGTACCTATTGTACAATGGACGTTAAGTTGGATGGTGTGCCAGTCCGTTTGTTCTTTTGCAAGCGAGGACGCAAGGGAAACTGGAATGGGTTGTTGACCACAGACCTTTCTCTTAGCTTCCTTGAAGCGTATCGTATTTATGCCAGACGATGGGCTACCGAAGTTGCATACAAGGATTGCAAGACCTTGCTGAACTTTGGAAAATGCCAGTCTGTACATTTTGCCGCTCAAATTGCTAGCTTCACTTTGACAATGATGCAGTATAACATCTTGTGTACAGTGAAGAGATTTGAAGCGTATGAAACCATCGGTGGTCTCTTTACAGAGGTTACCAATGACACTCTCGAGTTGTCCGTAACGGACAAGATATGGGCTATCATTTTGGACTTCGTTCTGGAAGCAGCAGAGCGTTACTCTATAGATGCTACAGAGTTGCTGGCAGATTTCATCGAAAGTAATCCTGTTGCCCATACGCTACGTAATATGTATATTTATAAACAAGCAAGTTGATATTTATTCACTTGCGAAACTTCAGTTATATTAGTTTATACGAACTATAATGTCGTTGATGATAAGAACAATTATTTAATATTAGCCTTTTGGGAAAAAAATAAAGAAAGATCTCATTCGGGGGATAATTTCCCAGACTTAGTAAAAGGAAATTATATAATGACATTGACTACAATGTTTCGTAGGGAACTGCTGACTAATTCATTATTGAAAAAGTGTAAAAATACAATGGATTTGAATTATTTTCGAGCAGCTTCCACTATGGGCGACTTTTCGTATATTCCTGAGGTTACTGCTTCTTATAGAAGGAATCCAACTGGGATGACAATGTCTAATCATTCCATAATAGATAGAAATGCAAAACAAATTAATTTATTTTATAATCATTTCTATTTGAAATCATTCTATAAAAAATATAAATTATGTACTAGGGTGAAAATTAAATATTTCATGATAGTGGATGCTTTTAGCCTACGATATGATAAGCCATTTAATATTTATAAATATTATTGTGGGTTAGATAAAACCATGTTTTTATTCTGTCCCATAGCTTTATTATATTATATTTATAAACGAATACATAAAATCTTAATCAAATGATAATTTTACTTTTTTTGCTTTGCATTATTTGCACAGTAATAAATTGGAAAATAAGTGTTCCGCTTTATTTAATTTGTGCTTTGTGGATAAATGATACTGTGACTTTAGGCTCAATTTCTTTTATGAATGCAATATTTTTTTTCCTTTCTGCATTATTTATGGTAAAAAAGGGTGTTTTATCCTATAAAACAAACTTGGACAAAGAGGTGATTTTTTACTTCCTGTATTCTTTTGCGATTTTAGTGCCATTTTTATTGTTATCTACTAAGCTCTCTATTTTAGATCAAATTTCTTCTCAGAAAGGTACTTTAGCTTTATTATTAGGCCTTATGTTTTATCGTCTGAAAATTTCTTTGGAAGATATACAGAAATATAAATCATTTCTGCTTTTACCAGTGTTAGGAGTTTGTCTTTATGGGATATTTAGTTATGTGACTCATACAAATTATTTTATAGAACTTATATCGAATTACTCGAAGATTGATGATATTCAAGATATTGCTGAAGCAACAATGGATGATATTCGAGGTGGTATGACCGGAAGAATAATGGGAGTCTCTCCGTATCCAATACAATATGGTATATTAATGGGAATATGGTTTTATATTTATCGCAACTTTTTTTGTACGAATAGTTTGTTAAATCTTATCGTTCTAATTCTCATTTTTGTAAACATCTATTTGACAGGTTCTCGTGGTCCATTAATGGCGTTGGCTCTTTCTTTTGGATTATATATTTTACTAACCCAAAAGTTAAAACGGATCACTTTTTATTTGTTTTTAGTTGGTCTATTTGTGTTTTGTTTTGCTTCACAATATTTAGATAGCTTCTTTATGTTATTTGATCAAAATGAAACAAAAGGTTCTAGTATTGATATGAGACTTTTACAATTAACAGGTGCTTTCTCGCTAATATCGGATAGTCTGCAATCTATATTATTTGGCAATGGGCTTGGCTATACACAATATTATATTTCGACTTATGGAGCACATCCTTTAGCTCTGTTTTTTGAAGGTAGTATAACTTCAGGTTTGCCTAGTTATGGTATTTTAGGGCTTATATTTATTTGGTTAATGAAGTTTATATTGATGTTCAATATAGCATATTCTGCATATAAAAAACAAATAATCAATAAAAATAATTTTTACTTCTTATCATTTTACCTATTGATGAGGATTATTTGTGATGTAATGGTTGGTGGAGTGTATGGTACTTTATACACCATATCTTTCTTTATTATGTTGAAAGTATTCATATTGCGTTACCAAAAGCAATTGAAAAGCTAGTATATATATGCCTTTTTAGAGATTTTGTATTAATTAAAATATCTTATGATAGAAGTTTCAATTGTGATTGTTTGTATGAACAATCTTAAGAATTTATATCCCTGTTTGGAGAGTATCAAGAAATATACAACTGTTTCTTATGAGTGTTTTGTGGTGGCATATCTTTTCTCTAAAGAGAACCTAGAAAAGGTGAAACGAGATTTCCCATGGGTTAAATTTGTCGAAAATAACGAAATCCGTGGATTCTCTGAGAATAATAACTTGGCATTGAGACAGGCTAAAGGAAAGTATTGTTACGTTCTTAATGATGATACTTTAATGGATTCTCCAGTTATTGATAAGCTCGTAGTTTCATTCCGCAAATTGCCAGAAAAAGTTGCAGTACTTAGTCCAAATATTAAATATCCTGATGGTCGTCCCCAGTTTTGTGGACGCAATAAGGCAACTTTTTGGACATTTTTAAAGTCTTCTTTAGGTTTTCATGTTGTAGATTCTCAATTTGTTGAAAAGCATGGTGTCTTTAAGACTTATAATTTAATGGGCGCTGCTTTTTTAATCAAAACAGATATATTTAGGCAAATAGGTTTTTTTGATGAATATTATTTTTTCTGTCCAGAAGATATTGCTGTATCGACTATGCTTAATGAAATGGGATATGAATGTTTTGTAGATGCTGATATAGTTCAGTATCATATACAGGGAGGTACTTGGTCCATTATACAGACGGCGACAGAGCCCGCTCATTTTAAAGGGAGTATTGCTTTCTATTCAGGTGATTCAATATTGAAAAAGTTTCTATTGAGTCTTATTTATATAATTCGTTCATTGATACGGGCATTCGTGTGGCAACTTGTTTTATTTACAAAGCGTTCTGAAAAAGCTCGAGTTAAGCGAAATATGTATTTAAATGTTATAAAAGCAATTTCGTCAGATAAGACACCTAAGGAGATATTTATAAAATATTATAATGTAATTAAAAAACATGGATGATATTGTTAAAGTTTCAATTATAGTTCCTATTTATAATGTTGACCAATATATAGAAAAATGTATTGGCAGCATTATGCAGCAAACTTATCAAAATTTAGAGATAATCCTTGTTGATGATGGTTCTCCTGATGATTCTGGTAAGATTGCTGATGAATATGCTTTGAGGGACAACCGTATAAAAGTTATTCATAAGAAAAATGCAGGAGTTAGTGCTGCGAGAAATACTGGTATAGATGCAGCTACGGGCGACTATATCTGCTTCTCAGATGGTGATGATTATGTGATGCCTAACTATGTGGAGCATTTATTGCATCTCTGTGTTCATAATCACGCAGATATAGCATATACCGTAGATATGTATACTACTTTTCATAAAGAGAAAGTAAAACATGGAATATCTAGAGTAATCACTCCAGAAGAGGCTACAGAGAACATTTTATGTTATAAGGTTCCTATAGGCGTATATTCTAAGATGTTCAAACGTTCTTTTGTAGAGATGTATCATTTGAGATTTCTTGAGGATGTTTTCATAGGAGAAGGTTTTAATTTTAATACTGCATGTTTTCAAAGAGCCAACAAGGTCGTATTGAGTACCGAGAGAATTTATTTCTATCGCAGAGATAATGAATCAAGTGCGATGACTAAGTTTCGGGAGGATAAATGTCGAATGGCTTTAAAAGCCATTGATATAATTAAGGAAAATCTTGTAATAAAGACCTCTCGTATATTGAAAGCTTGGAATTTTGCAAATTGGCATACACACTTTGATATGTATTGTTGGATTGTAAATGCTAAGGCGAAGACATCAAATGTAAAATTGTATAAAAAATGTAGAAAAATTTCACGTTGGAAAGCATATTTCGCTTTTTGTGTCCCAACAAAAAAAAGTGAAAGAATTCGGGGTATGCTGGGAATTTTGTCTCCTTTGATTGTTGCAAAATTAATGTTATGGAGGAGTAAAAGATGAATATAAAAGTTATAACACGACACGCCCCATCTAATTATGGGTCTTTGCTTCAGTCAATAGCTATAGTAAGTGTGGTTGAGAGATTGGGGCATGAATGTGAAATCATAGATTATGAGAGACCTGACGAGAGTGGGCTGAAAGGTGTGATTACTCAGTTGAAGGGAAAGAATGGCTTTGGAAATCCTTTAAAGAAATTAGCGTATATTGCAGTTCGCTATCCAATAGAGAAGTATGCCCAAGTTCGATTCCTTAAGATGAGAGAGAAGTATTTGAAGATGACACCGAGATGTTCCTCTCATCAAGATTTGGAGCAACTTTCCGCAGATGCATTCATGACTGGTAGCGATCAAGTTTGGGGACCTATGATGAATGGGGGCTACGATAGTGCATACTTCCTTCAATTTGTAAGGAATGGCATTCGTAAGTTGGCTTATGCAGCTAGCTTTGGCAAGACAAAGTTTAATGAAAGTACGATTGCGGACTATAAGCGTATGCTTTCTGAGTATGATAAAATTGCTGTGAGAGAAAAATCTGCTGTGGCTTTGCTCCAAGACTGGGGATTGAATAATTGCATAGGACAAGTACTTGACCCGACATTGTTGCTGGACAAGGATGAGTGGAAAAAATTGTTGGTAAAAGAATCAGATGATAAGAAATATGAAGGCAAGAAATATATCTTGGTTTATCAGATTCATAATGATCCAAAATAGTCTGATTATGCTATCCGTATAGCAAAGCATACTGGAATGGAGCTGTTGAGGGTAAATCCATTTTTCCATCAAAAGTTCCGTGGAGGTAAGTTTATCTGTTGTCCTGATTTAGGTGAGTTCTTGTCTCTTATAGACCATGCATCTTGTGTAATTACAGATTCTTTTCATGGTACTTGCTTCTCTATCAACTTTGGCAAGCAATTCATTGAGATTCTTCCTAATAATGCTACTGGTACCAGAAATCAAAGTATCTTGGAGTTGACAGGTTTGTCTAATCGTATCCTTTGTGACTTCGATGACTATTCATTGATAGATAAACTAATCGATTATGGCAAGGTTCATGAAATATTGAAAAATGAGAGGGCAATGTCTATACAAGTGATGAGAGAACTATTAAAGTAATTTTGTATATAAATTTAAATTATGGCAAATTGGACAATTGAAGAAAGAAGAAAGATTTGGAACAAAGGACAAGTTGTTCCCGGTGAAGATCCTGCAGTATGGCGTAAAGACCAATGTGGGGCGTTTATCAAGTGGGACATGTATGGTGATAGATCTGACCGTTATAATAATGGATGGGAGATAGACCATATAAAACCAGATTCATTGGGTGGTGCTGATGTGATAAGCAATGCTCGTCCATTGCAGTGGTATAATAATGCCAGTAGGCAGAATGGTAAGTTGACTTGTCAAGTAACAGCTGAGGAGGAGTAAATTATGAAAATAGTTTCATTATTCAATAATAAAGGCGGCGTAGGAAAAACTACGCTCGCTTTTCATCTTTCTTGGATTTTATCTGAAATGGGGAAAAAAGTTTTGATGATAGACTTGGATCCTCAGTGTAATCTTACCATTTGTGGTATTCATGAGAGCAATCTTGAAAATATCTGGAAAGAAGAGGATGCATTTATAGATGATTATGAAAAGGCCTTGCGTGAAAAGTCTGAGCAAGAACTGAAGGAGATTAATCGTAAGCCACGAAGTATTCATTATCTTCTTAAGCCTACAGAGGATGGTTTAGATGATTTGAAAGATGAAGAGTTACCACCAGCGATAAAGCTTAATGGTAATTTGGGTCTCATCCCTGGGAGATTGACTATAAACAGGTACGAAAATGTTATATCCGAACGATGGAGTCAAGCTTATCAGGGAGTTCCACTTTCTATCAGAACTATAACAAGAATTCGTGCTATAGCTGAGACGTATGCTAGGAGAGAGGGCTATGATTTTGTGTTGATTGATACCTCTCCAAGCCTTGGTGCATTAAATAAGGTTATTATTTCAACTGTAGATGGCTTTATTGTGCCTTGTCTTCCTGATATGTTTTCTCTGTATGGAATTCGAAATATTGGTAATTCTTTAAAGCAATGGAAAAAAGAATTTGATACGATTTTTAATTTGATTTCCGAAGAAAAGAGAAAGAGATTTCCACGCAATTTCGTTCGTTTCTTGGGATATACAATTTATAATGCAAAAAAGTATTCAAAACAATCTAACCCTTGGAATTTGGCGCAAGCACATTACAACTATGCTCAGCAGATTCCTGGTATAATTGAACAATATATAGTACCGGAAGTTCGTCAGCATTTATCTCATGATATGGTTCATAATCCTATCGGTGGTACTGCTGTGATGCATACTCATAACACTTTGCCTAATATGAGTCAAAAATATAAACTTCCTATATGGAAAGTGCCCGATTGTCCAGTTCTGTCAAAGGAAGATCGGGGTACAATTGCACCAAATGCAAAAAGCGTATATTATCCTTCAAAAGATAAATATAAGGCTTTTGCTGAGGCTGTTTTGGAACGTATAGCAACTTTAGATGAATAGGATATGACCGATATTGATGCTTTGATAGAGTTATATGAGCAACATAAGTTTATGTATGGGAGGTTCCTGGATAATGTACACTCTTTCTTCCTACATGAACCATCGTTGAATCAACCACCTCTACCTGTTATTCATTCTCTGAAATGGAGATTGAAAGATCCGGAACATTTGAGGGATAAGCTTCTGCGTAAGTTGGAGAGAGGGGATGAAATTAATGAGCAAAACTTGTTTGAGAAAATCACAGATTTTGCTGGTATTCGAGTTCTTCATCTATATCAGAATCAATTTGTCTATATTCATACTGCCATTATGAAGTTTGTGGAAGAGGGGGAATGGAAATTGGTTAAACCTCCTGTTGCTAATACCTGGGATCCTGAATCGAAGAAATTCTTTGAGAGTTTGGGCTTGCAATGTAATGTCCGTGATACTTATTATACAAGTATTCATTATGTTGTAAAACCAAACAATGAGCGTAACCATGTATGTTGCGAGATTCAGGTTCGGACCTTGTTTGAGGAGATTTGGGGTGAGATAGCTCATTGTATCAATTATCCTCATCCTACGGAGAGTGTAGCCTGTAAGGAACAATTGAGGGTTTTGGCAAAGTTTATCTCTACAGGAACAAGGCTCGCAGATTCTATCTTTAAGTCATTGGAGGAATATAATAGTAAAAAGAATGGGGAAAACTCTTGAAAACAAATATTACCTTAATATAGAAATATGTTGAAGTACAATAATAAAGATCATAGTTGGTCGATAAAAATGGATTCTGTCGTAGTAATATTATTAATAGTGCTCCGTTCTTTATCTCTGGTGGTATGATTTATCTCTATCGTCAGGGTATCAAGAGTTGGGTGGAGAAACATTGGATAATAGCTTTGGTAGCATGTCTTGTACTTACCATATTAAGATTCGTTGTTGATATCAAAGAGCTGTTTATCTTGCCTGATTTATTGGTCTTTGCTGCTTGGCTGACGTATGCTATAGGTTCTAAAGATATAGTATTGAACAATGGGGGGCAAAGTATCTGAGTGGTATCAGTATGGAGATTTATCTCTGTCACATGATGTTTTATAGGGTGGCAAGTATGTTACATCTGGATAAGTTTATTCACAACAATGACATGCTGTATGTAGCAATACTTGTATTGCAACATTGATGGGTGCGATATGTTTTTCGCATGTGGTGAAGTACTATGTGTTTCCATTCATGGAAAATAAATATGATTATTATATGAATAATGAAAATGGGAGTTCCATAATATTTTGATAGACTAATGGAAAAATGTGTTAATATAGAAGTCCTTCCTGCCCGTGAAGGAGATTGCATCTTCATAACAGTAGAAACGGAAGATTCTCCATTCACAATTATGATAGACAGTGGAGTGAAAACGACCTATCAATTTCGCGATAGGAAACAACGCTTCAAAGATGGACCATTGAAAGTTAAAATCAATGAACTTAGGGAGATGCATCAGAAAATAGACTTGCTGATTCTTACTCATGTAGATGAGGATCATTTGGGTGGAATTGTGGAGTGGATAGCCAAGGATGAGACTGCTCTTGATATGATAGGAACGATTTTGATGAATAATGGCGACCAAATACCAGTTCCAGATTATTCTTCGCTTCTTCATTCCATACCTAAGGGGAGAAACTTAGATAAGTTGCTGAGAGATGCGCATAAAGCTGTAGTAAACCAAATTGTCAAGGGAAAAGTATTTGATGTTCCACATGGCAAAATTACAATATTGACCCCTACGGTCACATCTCATAATGTGATCGCCGAGAAGTGGAATGGAGCTGTCCTCCACAAGACTCCTGCTGATTATGGCAAACCTATCAAAGCTTTGCTGGAATATAATTTCACAGAGAAGGATGAATCCAAAACAAACAACTCTTCAATATCTTTTGTCTTGGAGATAGATGGGCGTAAAGACCTATTCCTAGGTGATGCAGATATAGATGAAGTATGTTTGTCTTTGGATGAACTGGGATACAGTAATGAACACCCTTTATGCTGCAAGACGGTAAAACTATCACATCATGGAAGTAGGAAGAATTTCTCCTCTCGTTTATTGGAACTGGTAAAAGCAGAAGTGTTTATCTTTTCTACCAATGGCGATTATTATGGGCACCCCGATAAAGAAGTGTTTGCTCAAATTATAGATAAAACATGTGCAAAAGTTTATTTCAATTATAAGGATAGATTCGAAAAGATTCTTTGTGAGCAAGATTTGGTTGAATATCCTGATATTAAAAATCGCATCATTGATAATTTGAATGGCTAATTACGATTTTCTTAGACAGATTTCTGTCAAAGTGAATGATGGTAGTGGGGTTATTGTAAAACCTTGCACCGATGAGTATTGCTATGTTTTTACTGATTGGCATGTCATAGAACATCTTAAAAAAGAAGAAATAAGTGTAGAATATTATGTCTCAGAAAAAGATGATTATGATGAGGATGTTTGGAATTTCGCCAAAGCTACACCTTTAGAAGTTTATGATGATAGGAAACGTGATGTTGCCATTTTGAAAATGCCAGCGTCAATGGCTGTACACTTTGTAAAATTGCGTGAAATAGAAATCGGAAAAAACTTGCATCATACAGGGTTTCCTGAAAACCGCAGAAATGTAGAAGCCGTAGAATGCCAATGGAATAATCAACATGTGAAAGAATTGCTTAATAAAATTAGTCACGGATTCATTTGTTATTGTTTCGAAAAGTCACAAGAGTTTGGTGATTTGGCTGGTACTTCGGGTGGAGGAATCTTTACAGATGATGGATGCTTGATAGGGCTTCATCAAGGAAGTAGTATCAAGGAGAAACATGACTATTACGATAAATGCAATATTATACCAATAAAATTCTATAAAAAAGTAATAGAAAACAATGCCGAGAATTTTCTACCGGTTTGGCGATATAATTGGAATTCTTTTGAACCATTTTTGAAAAAGGCCTTTTTTGTTCAAAATGTTGGTGAGGAATTTCAGCAAATAATGGCATTGTTGGCTGCCCAACTTGATGCTCTGAAGAGACAATGTCTAAACCTGTCTCCAAAGGAGATAAAAGGTAAGTTGGAATTAGACAGAATTGTGAATAACAAATGTTTTCAGAATTGCTTTGATGATGAAGATTTTGGCGTCTCGTTTCTGGAGTATATTGTATGTATGCACTTGCTCTATGATTTTCCACTATCCACTGAAGGTGTATGTAAGATGGTTAATCATTCCTTATTCATATATTGGCAGAATCATGATGATGATGTATTGAGTGCCGTCAAAAATATGGATTCATCTTATTTCGCTGGAATTAAGCATGGACAAAATATTTATGTGGGAGGTCTACACTCAAGTGGTTATGCTTGCGATGTCATCAAAAAAGGGGCTAAACAGATTCTTGACATAAGCAGACCATTAGTTAATGTTGGCAACGGGGTAGATGTGGCAGATGCACTCAAAATAGAATATAGCTATATCAGCACGTGCCTGTTTACTGATTGTATCTTGCAAAAGATAGAAGAGTTCAAAGATCTTGATGAAAACCAAGTATTGAAACATTATAAAGAGATTCTTGAAGAGAAAATATCATGAGGCTTAAAAAATTTGAAATGATAAAGAAGGATGTGTTTGGCTTTTCACATGATTTATACATTGCCATCACAGCACCTATGGCCCAGGAGGAATTGGCAGAGAGTTGGAGAGACATTCGAAATGAAGTCATGATGAGTTGGCAAGAAAAAATTACGGATGACTTTTCCAGATGGAACTTTTACGTATTCTATGTTGTTGACGATTTGGATAAACTAGACGGCAGCTTACGTTATCAGATAGAGCATGATACGGTTTCATCAAGAAAAATATTGGTAGATAACAGAGATCATGTTAAGATGGCAGATTTGTATAAGACCGTAGTTGGAAAATACATCAATTACGATGTGACAGAAGGAGAAGAAGAGGACGATGATATACATCCTTTTGATAAATCTGACGTAGTGATTCAACTTATAAAAGATATCAAAAATGAAAATCAAAGAAATTGCTATTGAGGCTTTTAGATGTTTTGACTATCAAAGTCTTAGTTTTGAGACAGATGAGGGTAAACTGGCCAATCTCATAGTCCTTTATGCTCCCAATGGCTTTGGTAAGACATCTTTGTTTGATGCCATTGAATATGGCATTACAGGCTCAGTAAACCGTTTTATGAGAGGCGTCTATCAAAAGGACAATATGATAGACAAAGGCTTGCGGGATAAGCACTCTTTTCTATTCAACAAGAATGTGGATGCCAAAAGGAATATACATATCGCTATTCGTTTTGATGGTACATTTGAAGATATAGACAGAACCTTTTTGGTAGCAGATGAAAATATGTTTTCATCGAAGATACAGACGCATAATGATTTTTTCAAGAATGTGATACTGTCGCAAGAATGGTTTGACAGTTTCATTCGTTCCACCACTCCTGAAGAAAGGTGTAAAATATTCTTTGAATATTTCAATCGTAAGGATAGCTTGTTGGCATATAACAAAGAATTGGAAGATGCTAAGAGTAAGCTGAAATCGATCAAAAGCAATAAGGAGGCTGATGTAAAGAAGTTGAAAAACTGTCTGAATAAGGCTGTTCAGGGAGATGCTTTGCGAATGTTGCAAGAAAAATTGGAACATGTGGCTGAACTTGGTTGGGATTTACCTTCATTCAGTATGTTGAATGCCGATAGCTTGAAGGCCATACGTATTTGGGGACAGGCACAGTTGGATGATGTAAAGTTAGCGATGGATGCTAACGAGGGGAAAATCACGAAATTACTTGCGGTATTGGATGGTACTTCTGATATAGTAACTTTTGTGAAAATAGAAGATTGCTTTGTGAAACAGAAAAACTTGGCAAAAGAAATCTCTGCATTAGAGATTCATCGGGCTAAACAAGAAAAACTGTTGCTATTGCAAAAAAAACAAAGCGAGAATTTGGAGCAGATTAATCTGGTCAAAAAGGAAAAGAATGTTTTTGATTTTTATTTAGCCAATGAGAAAAAAATAGCAGAGTTATTGCATCAATTGTCTCATTTGGCTGAAGACAAAAAACAGAAGGAGGCAAATGTTGCTGAATGGCAAAGACACCTTTTCGAATTAAACCAGGAGAAGGCTCAACTTCACGTACGGAAAATCGAGTCAGAAAATGTATTGAATGCCATTTTGCCTATTCATACGGATTTGAAGTGTTTCTTCGAACGATACCGTACACAAAAGGATAAAATATCCAAGAATGAGAAGAACATCAAAAATCTGAAGTCCCAGATTTTATCTTTGCAGGAAAGCAATGCTGAAAAAGACAAGGATATAAAGAACAGGGAAGCCTTTTCCAAGGTTTTAGAGCATGGGGTGGATGAAAGTTTGTTGTCCTACGGCCTTTATAGAAATATCGTGTTGTCCTTATTGGATGACAGGAGAACTATCAGAGAAATCGGAAATGTAAAGAGTGCCATAGACAATAAGAAGAAAGGACATGAACTCTACAAGAGCGAAGTTCAAAGACTTGTTGATAATTCAAAGACCATCTATTCTGAGTTAGACAATGGCGTGTGTCCTCTGTGTGGGTATGATTGGAAGAGTGTTGAGGAACTAATCAAGAACATTGAAGAAAATCATACTATTGATGCGGTGATTTCAGATTTATCAGAGCAATACGATAAACAAGTCAAGAAGGAAAGAGAAATCTTAGAACGTGATGCAGCTCAAAAGAATGGGCTTCATGATGCTATTAGAAGTGATATATTGACGAAACAAAACGAAATATCAATTAATAACAACAGGATAGAGGACAACAGAAAAAGCATACATAGTATAAAAGATGAACAAGATGACTTGGCTTCAGAAATAGAAAAGTATGCTGATATATTTGGAGACCTTGATTTTGACCAATTACAGGCTAAAATTGAAGACAAATATAAAATTGCCCAAGAGCAAGATTCTGAGATAAAAAAGAAACTGACAGAAACAGTCTTTGCGATTTCAACAGAAGAAAAACGATTGCAGCAATGTCAGCGTGAAATCGAGAAAATAGCATCTGAATATGCTGCTTGCCGTTTGGATGCTTTCTATCAGAAAACAAAAGACTGTTATAAAAGGCTTGATGACAATCTTGACATGAATCAGGTTGACTATTGGAAAGAAAGAAGCCTGTCTTTGGGACAGACCTTGGATAAGTTGAATGCAAACTTGTTGAATATAAAGACTGAAATTGAGAATCTTCATGGCATAGGAATCAATGAATTTGACAAAGATGCGAGAAATGAGGAAATGAAAAGTCTTACAGAACAACAGACTGAGCTTTTGCAAACATTTGGCAAGTTGCTGAATTATCTTAATGGATTGCTGGCAAGTCGTGATTTTTCTGTTGATAGCAATCCTAATGAGATCAAGATGCTATTGCAAGATGAACTTGACCGCTTGAAAGAGAATCGGGAATTGCAAAACAGATTGCAGACACAGTTGATCGGCTTTATGAACCTTGTAGTCAAGGCTGAAGAATATTTGGGATATAACAAAAACGTGTCTGAGATTAAGACGCAGGAACTCGATATAGAAGATTTAAAAGAGAAATTGGGGTTACTGAACGAAGAAAAGGTAAAATTGAGCGCTTACGTAAAAAACTATGTGGATAAGTTTTTTGATCATGCGCTTATAAACAAGCTATATAATACAATAGATCCACATCCAAAATACAAGGAAATAAACTTTGATTGTGATTTTGACAAACAAACTCCGAGATTGTGCGTAAAAATGTCCACTGTAGATGGACAGGGAAATGAAATTGTACCCAATCTCTATTTCAGTTCTGCCCAGATTAATATCTTGTCTTTCTGCATATTTATGGCAAAAGCATTGAATGCAACAGATGATAAAGGCAACAAGGTGGAATGTATGTTTATTGACGACCCTATTCAAGCTATGGACGACATTAATGTGCTTTCTGTGGTGGATTTGTTGAGAAATGTGGCTTTTGTCAATAAAAAACAAGTAGTGATTACGACTCATGATAGAAATTTTTATGAGTTATTAAAGAAAAAATGCCCTTCATACATTTTTAATTCCAAGTTCTTTAAGTTCTTGGAAAAAGGAAGGATTGTTGAGGATGCGTAAAATACGATGAATATATGAAGATTTTATTAGCAAATAAGTTTTATTACCGCCGAGGCGGTGATTGTATCTATATGCTCAACCTGGAGCAGTTGCTGAAGGCTCATGGGCATGAGGTGGCGGTATTTGCCATGGACTATCCGGAGAATCTGGATACGCCTTGGAAGAAATACTTTCCAAAGAATATGAGCAAATTGATGGCTTTTTCCCGTCCATTTGGGTCGCATGAGGTAAAGAGCAAATTTAAGAAACTTCTTGATGACTTCAAGCCGGACGTGGTACATCTCAACAATGTGCATACGCAGCTGTCACCGGTGATGGCAGAGTTGGCGCATCAGCGGGGCATCAAGGTAGTGTGGACACTGCACGACTATAAGTTGCTCTGTCCTAGATACGACTGTCTGAAGAATGGAAATACCATTTGCGAGACTTGTTTCAATGGTGACAAGAAGGCTTGTTTGGACAACAAATGCATGAAAGGATCGAAGTTGGCTTCGTTCATCGGATTTAAAGAGGCTATCGTTTGGAATCGTGAGCGTTTGGAGGCCTCAACGGATGTTTTTATCTGTCCGAGCCAGTTTATGTCTGACAAGATGGTGCAAGGGGGATTCTCGAAATCGAAGATGCAGACACTTTGCAACTTTATTGATGTGGAGAAATGCAAATTTTCATCCACAGATGGCACAGATTATACAGATGATGTTGAGCTTCTTCCGAAAAAGGAGGATTACTATTGCTTTATTGGGCGATTGAGCCATGAGAAAGGTGCAAAGACATTGATAGAGGCTGCCAACCAATTACCTTATAAATTGGTGATTATCGGTGGCGGTCCTCTGATGGATGAACTGAAATCAGTTGCCCATACCAATATCGAGTTCGTCGGTTTCAAGCAGTGGGATGACATCAAGCAACTTGTGGGCAAGGCTCGCTTCTCGGTGATTCCTTCGGAATGGTATGAGAACAATCTTTTGTCAGTTATCGAGGCCCAATGCTTGGGAACGCCCGTATTGGGAGCCAATATCGGGGGAATACCTGAACTTACAGATTATACCTTTAGCAGTGGTAATATCGCCGATCTAAAGACGAAGATTGAGAAGATGTGGAACTCGGAGTTTGATTATCAACAAATAGCTTCGGATGCACAACATCGCTATGATGCTGAAACTTATTACAACAAGCTCATCAACATCTACAAGTAATAATCACAATTCATAATTGAACCGTTAAAAATCAAGGTTATGAATAAGCAATATCAGATACCATCATCAGTCGCATCCAAGTTGGAGCAGATCAAGCTCTATATGGGTACGCATAGTGTGACAGCCTTTGTTGGGGCTGGATTCAGCATGAATGCAGAAATCCCCAACAATGTGAGCATGAAAACATGGAATCAGCTTCGTGAGGTGTTCTTAGACAAGTTATATCCCAACAACGAGGAAGACAAGAAGAATGATGCCAATGACGTGGTGAGGTTGTCTTCATTGATAGATGCGCAGTTTGGACATAACGAATTAGACAATATCTTGGAAGAAGCCTTACCAGACCAACTTATCCAACCGAGCAGATTGCATCGTTTGTTGGTGCAGTTGCCTTGGAAGGACATCTTGACCACCAACTATGACACCTTGATAGAACGTGCAGCCGGGCAAGTCATCAATGGGTTCAAACTGGTGACGAACAAGGAAACGCTGCTCTATCAGCCATCGCCTCGCATCATCAAACTGCATGGTAGTTTTCCAAATATCCGTCCGTATATCATGACGCAGGAAGACTACAGGCGTTATCCGACTGAATGCCCTGAAATGGTAAATACAGCAAAGCAGTGTTTCCTGGAAAGTCTGGTTTGTTTGATAGGTTTCTCTGGAGAAGATCCAAATTTCAGAGCTTGGATAGGATGGCTGAAAGATGTCATCGGGCAACAACGGATATGCCCTACCTATCTCATCACTTACAGAAAGGGATTCCACGATGCCGAAAAAGCCTTACTATCGAAATTAGGGATAGACATCATCAACTTAGCTGAGGTTGGAGGTGTGGATGGTTATTATTCGGCATACGATTTTTTCTTGAATTATCTTAAAGAAAAGCCATCGGAATGGAATGGTAAAGTGAGCTTTGATCATCTTAGGGCAAAGGACTTGAATGAAGAGCAGTTTAAAGCGCATATAGCAGAGAAAATACAGAAGATGCGAGCTATCCGAGAAACTTATCCAGGTTGGCTTTTGCTTCCAAGAGCGCATGAAAAGGATTTTGAACGTCTAAATGAAGACATTGCCTTTATGGAAAGCGATTTCAAACGCATTACAGATGAAAAGACAAAACTTCAGTTCCTTTATGAGCTAAACTGGCGGTTGACGATTTCTGCGACGCCCAAGAAGCTTGGTTGGTTTGTAGATACCATCTCTGCGTATGTGGAACATTTGGATGACATGCCAAATGAGAACAAGAAAATGATGCAGCCCTTGATAATGTCATTGTTGGAGATGTGGCGCTATGATGGTGAGAACGAAAAGTTCTTGCAGCTATGTGATAAACTATTGAAAGATGACAAACAGATAATCCCTTCAAGGCATCTTTACTATCAACTAACATTGTTTTGGCTTGCCAAGTATAATAAAAACAAGGTGAAGGAATATTTGTCAAAATGGCAAGTGGATATAAGTGATTACCAGAATTGTCTTCAAAAAGCCAATATCCTGTATTTCGTTGGAGAAGCATTAGATGCCTACCAATTATTGGACAAATGTAAGAATGCAATTTGCAAATCTCTGTTGCTGAACAAGGAAGATTTATATGCAAAGTCTTGTCTGACGTATATTTTAAAGACAATGAGTTGGTGTGACAAGGACTCCAAAAGGAATAACACCGATGAAATAGAGACGGACAATATATCCAAGTTTGCTGAAGGAGAAAACTTGGACGAGCTGACGGAGAGATTGAGCGGAAAAGCATACGAGAACGAACCAACTCAGGGCTTTGTAAGGGAACACCTATTTGAAATAGGCAGTTACACCAACAGTTGGAAAATGGGATCAGCAGGGTTCGTACATGGCTATCTCTATCCTTGCAAATGGTGGATGCTTAAAGAAAGATTGGGAATGCCCATGTTTTCAATAAGTCAGAATTTCACAAAGTACTGCATTAGAAATATGTTTGAGTACTCGTGGAGTATGGCTTGGAATCTGATGATGCTTTCCGCAAACAGTAAGACTGTGGAAGAAGTATTGGGTAGAAAACAGCTTTCATCATTGGCTGAAGAACAAGCTAACGAATACTTTGATGCTTACATTACCTTGTTTGAAAATGCCGATATTCAAGAGAATAGTTGGGTTAACTATAAGGTGCTGAATCTATTGCCTACAATATTGGGAAGGCTATGCACAAAGGTAAGCCAAGACCGAGTGCTGAGGTTTGTAAAAGCAGCCTTGAAGTGGTCTCCGCATTTTGTGGATAAAGTATTGAAATATGCCTACGATTGTTTGGATAATTCAAACTTGGCAGTAATATGGTCGCTGATGATGTCGGAAAAGAATGTGGCGACAGATTATCAAAGAGCAGGGTATCCTTTCCCTGACCGATATATGCTCCATTTCGTCATCACAGACGCTATCAAGAAACGGATTATTGCAGGGCTGAAGAGTGAAAAGAAAGAAGAAATCTTGCAAGCTATATTCTTCATGGAAGTGATATGGGAAAGAGAAGAACTGACAGAAGCGGACAGAACCGAAATTGTCAACGCAGTAAGAAAGATGAGAAATGGAGTGAATGTCATTTCAGAAGCCATACATACCTATTCATACATCGAAATGAATGATGAGGAACAAGAATCTGTTCTAAACAAATTGAATGAAGAGGTAAAGACTTTCTGCGAAACGACATATCAATTCAACCATACCTCTGAACCTTTCAGTCTATGGAACAAAGCACTTGACCAAATCAATATACTTCGCAAGTATATCTCGGAAGAACAGAAAAAGGATGTCCTGTTGCATTGCTGCGACATGATAGAATTGAATAAGGCAAGTTTTGAAAGGAACGACAGCAAAGAGTTCTTGGGAGGTTTGAGACAATTCACCAGACAAATCATCATAACTTATCAGAGTCTTTTCATCGATGCGTCTTTGGATGGTTGGACAGATGAAGAATCCGTAAAAATCAGCGAACAAATAGATTGGCTGAGGGCAAAGGAATACAGATGTCTGCCAATGAAGGTAAAGATGCAAATGGGAAATCAACAAAACCTTGATAATGACATTGTTGGCAATATCCAAAGTGCCTTGTTCAGTAAAAAAGAAGATTTACAGGTTGAAGGAGTGAAGGCTTTCTTAGTCTTGAAAGATAAAGGAGGGGATGTTAATGGAATACTAAGATATATCTTTGAGAATTTTGCATTGGCGGATAGCTCTGCTTATAAAGAGTTACTGATACTCTTCGCAAATTTAATTATAAGGGATTATGAGGACAACGATTTCCAACAACATACCAAAGATTTTTTAAACCGTATTCACCGAGACTGTGATAACTATGGGTTGGAAACTGATGCTTTATCTGATTTGCAGCATTATGCAAACTATGTGGCTGGAGCTTTGTCTATAAAAAATCCAGATATAAATCCTCCGAAATTCAACAAAGAAGAATCAGGGTTTAATGATGTTGTTGTCGGCTTCGACAAGGGTATTGAAGTGGCACAACGCAAGAATGTTTAAAATTTAAAATACAAAAATATATTATGTCAGAAAAGAAATTAAATGGTACTGTCATTGTAACTTATCGTTGCAATGCGCGTTGTTCAATGTGTAATCGTTACAAGGCTCCTTCTAAGCCTGAGGAGGAAATCTCTATAGAGACTATCAAGAAACTGCCTAAGATGTACTTTACCAACATCACGGGTGGTGAGCCTTTTATCCGTACGGACTTGAAGGACATCGTACGTGAGCTTTATAAGAAGAGCGACCGTATCGTAATCTCTACCAATGGCTTCTTTACCGACCGTATCATCGACCTGGCGAAGGAGTTTCCTCAGATTGGTATCCGTATCTCTATTGAGGGCTTGGAGAAGACCAACAATGAAATCCGTGGCTTGAACAATGGTTTCAACCGTGGCTATACTACCCTGAAGAAGCTCTGTGAGATGGGATTGAAGGATGTAGGCTTCGGTATGACCGTTCAGGACAAAAATGCTCCTGACCTCGTGCCTCTCTATGAGTTGAGTAACAAGATGGGTATGGAGTTTGCTACCGCATCACTCCATAACTCATTCTACTTCGTTGAGGCTAAGAACATCATCCACGACCGTCCGATGGTGGCTAAGAACTTCGAGAACCTGGTGAACGAGCTGCTGAAGTCTAACTCTCCTAAGAAGTGGTTCCGTGCTTACTTCAACCATGGACTCATCAACTATATCTATGGTCAGAAGCGTCTCTTGCCTTGCGATATGAGTTTCGACACCTTCTTCATCGACCCATACGGTGATGTGATGCCATGTAATGGTACCAAGGATAAGGAGGTGATGGGTAACCTAAACCGCCAGACCTGGGATGAGCTTTGGAGTTCTCCAGAGGCTGAGCAGGTTCGTAAGAAGGTAAGACATTGCGACAGAAACTGCTGGATGATCGGTTCTGTTTCTCCTGCCATGCACAAGTACATCAAGACTCCTGCCCTGTGGGTGGCTAAGCACAAGCTGAAGAGCCTGCTCGGTATGAAGTACTCTATGTATGAGAACCCTATCTGCTGCGAATATCGTGATGGTAAAGTGACCAAGGAACAGCTTGACAAGCTTTCTACCTGCGATATGAATGCCGTGGTGAACAATGGTCTTTCTGCCGATTCAAAGGAGGCTTTGAAGGGCAAGCGTGGCGAGGACATCGTGAACGCTGACGTGGCTAGCCAGGGTTATGAGGCAACCAAGAAGGAAACAGATAGAAATATTGAAATCAAGTAATCACTTGATTCTCTTATGATTGATAAGAAGCCACAGTGCGGAGAGCATCGACACCAAGATGATGCCGAGGTACTGTATGGCTTCTTTGATATAGTTTGAAATCTTATTCATGCCTGCAAAGGTAATACTTTTATTTAAAAAATCTCTAGCTTTTTATGAAAATAGTTGTAACAGGTACTCGTGGAATCCCGAATATCATGGGTGGCGTGGAGACGCATTGTGAGGAATTGTTCCCTAGAATGGTGGAGCGTGGTTATGATGTAACGCTGATCCGTCGTTCGAACTATGTGAAGGATGACTTGCATGAATGGAAAGGAGTGAAACTGGTAACGATTCCTTCTCCTAAGAAGAAGAGTTTCGAGGCTATCATCCATACGTTCCGAGCCATCAATGAGGCGAAGAAGTTGGGCGCTGATGTATTGCATATCCATGCCATCGGTCCTGCGCTACTGGTTCCATACGCCAAACTGTTGGGCATGAAGGTTGTGTTTACGCATCATGGTCCTGACTATGACAGAGATAAGTGGGGATTTGCTGCCAAGACGATCCTGAAGATGGGTGAGCGTATGGGCTGTATGTTTGCCGATGATGTCATCGTCATCTCGAACGTCATCAAGAATCTCATTGCCCGTAAATATGGAAGGACGAAGAATGTACACCTTATATATAATGGCGTTTCTGAGCCTGAAATCTGTGACTATCCTGAATATTTCAAGGAACTGGGGATAGAGAAGGGAAAATATATCCTGGGTATGTGCAGATTTGTGCCTGAGAAGAACCTGCATCATCTGGTGGAAGCGTTTGTAAAGTGGAAAAAGTCGCACACGGATCTCACGGATTGCACGGATATAAAGTTAGTGTTAGCAGGCGATACGGATTTCGAGGATGAGTATTCGTTGGGATTGAAGCAGATGGCAAGGGAGAATGGTGTGGTGCTTACTGGCTTTATCAAAGGCAGAAAGCTTCATTCGCTGTTGACGAATTGCCGTTGTTATTGTCTTCCATCTTCGCACGAAGGTTTGCCGATTGCCCTGTTGGAGGCGATGAGCTATGGGGTAAAGGTGGTAGTGAGCGATATTCCAGCAAATCTGGAGGTTGGCTTACCAAAGGATGATTACTTCCATTGTGGTAACGTGGATGAACTTTCTGAAAAGCTCGGAAAAATTATCGAGGCTCCATTGCAGCATGTGGATTACGACATGAGCAAGTATGATTGGGACCAAATTGCTGATGAAGTAGGAGGAGTGTATCAAGGGTTGAAGAAATGATGATAGTATCAAAGCAACATCAGATATTCTTTGATTTCCTAAGGTTCAGCATCGGCCCGAAGTTAGAGATTCCTTCTTCCTTGAAGGAGGCGGATTGGAAGGAGCTATATGCTATTGCCAAGAAGCAATGCCTGGTGGGTGTTCTTTTTGATGGTATTAAGAAGTTGCCTGCTGAACATGTAGGGATGGAGAAGGAGTTACTGCTCCATTGGATGGCGGAAAGCCAAATGTTGGAGAAAGCGAATGTTCGGTTGAACGATGCTGCCATTCAGGTTTCTGAGTGGTTCCGAAAGAAGGGATTCAGAACCTGTATCCTAAAAGGGCAGGGGAATGCCTTGATGTATCCGAATCCTTATTCCAGGACTCCTGGCGATATTGATATCTGGGTGGAAGGTGGAGATAAACGGGTTATCTCCTTTGTCCGCTCTATCTCGCCTCATGAAAAGGCATGCTATCACCACATCGAGTTCCCATCGTATAAAGGTGTGGAGGTTGAAGTGCATTATCGCCCTAGCTTCCTGCTGTGCTTCTGGCATAACAGAAAGCTTCAGAAATACTATGAGAGGGTGAAGGAGGAGCAGTTCTCGCATCGGGTGATGTTGGGGGAGCAAGGGGAGATTGCGATTCCGACGGTGGAATTCAATCTCATCTTCCAGTTAACTCATATCTATGCTCATCTGATGAATGAGGGGATTGGGTTGAGACAACTTCTTGATTACTACTATGTTCTTTGCGACTTTTATAAAGTCTATCAAAATTTTTCGAATCCCTCCGTCTCCCTTTCCAAAGGGAGCTCCACTTTCTCCCCAAGCCCCTCTTCCTCAGGAAGCGGGGATGTAACCGCACCTTCTCGGTGCTCGGAACCGCTACGCTCTAAGGATGGCGGACCATCAAAGGTCTCGCTAAATTGTGCGGGATGGGACCGCCTTGGTGTTTTACAGAAGGAATTGAAGGAATTGGGATTGTGGAAGTTTGCTGGGGCTATCATGTATATCATGCAGGAGGTGTTCGGCATGCCTGCCTCTCGCCTTATCGTTCCTCCTAATGAGAAGTATGGTAAGTTTGTGCTGAATGAGGTGCTGGAAGCCGGAAACTTCGGGAAGCATGATGAAAGGATTCGCTTTGGGAGGTCACAGCTTGGACATAATCTCCAAAGGGTATATAGGGATATGAGGCTCGTGAGGTATTTTCCTGCTGAGGCGCTATGCGAACCTTTGTTTAGGGTATGGCACTTCTTCTGGAGAATGAAGAATAAGAAATAATAGATATACGGCTAACGACTTCCTCTCCCATTTTTTGAGCTACTTTTCGGTGATGGAGCTTAGTAGCCCGTTTTTCGAAAACCTACCCGTCCTTCCTTACCCTTAAGGAAGGCTCCACCTCTCATCTCGGTCTTCTCCCCTCAGGGAAGAAGAGGAAAACTGCCCTCCGGTGCTCGGAACCGCTTCGCTATAAGGTTGGCGGGGCATCAAAACCCTCGCCAAGTTGTGCGGGATGGGACCGCCTTGCTATAAAGATAGATAAAATAAGATTATAATTGCCAATGAGCTGTTTTGCTTATAACTTGCAGATTCAGAAATAGAATGTTATAATTGTAGGAAATAAATGAGATTAGATAGAGCTTTTGTTGAGACTAGAATTGTTGAGTGGAATGATCTTTTCCTGCTGAATCAGAAATTTATGGCAAATTTTATATTCAGAGGTCAAGGTGATTCTAGATGGGGATTAAAAACTTCGCTTGAGAGATTGATAGAGAGTCATCATTCTTCTCCGCTTAGAGGTGACTTGTTGTGCCATATTTACGAGTCTGAAATGCTGAAGGAATTCCAATGGAAGTATCCTAGTTATGAGAAAAATTTGATACCCCAAAATGACGAATATTTAGAATGGTTATCCATTATGCAACATTATGGTGCTCCGACAAGGTTGTTGGACTTTTCTTATTCTATGTATGTGGCACTATTTATGGCTATGGATAATGTTTTTAGCGATGAATATTCTTTGTGGTGCATTAACACAAATGTTTTGAATTCTTCTATAATGGAGGAATTTTATGTGCAAAAACATACAAGGGTAACAACGACAAATGAGTTGGAAGACTTTGCTTATTCTTTGGCTAATTCTTCAATTAGTGATAAATATATTGTAGATAAAAATAGGTGGCTACTTCCTGTTCGTCCTCATTTGTGTAATGAGAGAATTAGTAGGCAACAAGGTTTGTTTTTGGTACCTTCAAGTATAACTGTTTCTTTTGATGAGATTCTTAAAAGTTATTATAATAATGGCATGCATTTAGATATACCTATGCCAGAACTTGTCAAGTGGTCAAATTTGCCGTCTTTAAGTCAAACTTCTATATCTATATTGAAAATAAATATAGGTAAAGAAAATAAACTTAGACTGACAAAAGCTTTGTGTCAAATGAACATAACCTCTGAAACGATGTATCCTGGTTTAGTGGGACTGGCTCAGTCTGTAAGGCGTTTAAGAGAAGGGTTGGGAGATTATAAAGATTGATGATTATGGCTTTTAAAGATGTTTTAAGTGAATTTGAGGGTAAAACCTCTTTTGAATTTTTTGATTTGGCTTCAGCTATATCCAAATTGCCACAGAATGAGCTGGAATTATTTGAGGCAAAATCAGAATTGTTGGCTATGTCTTTTTCTGAAGGTGGGTACGATGAATGGAAAACATATTTCGGACCGACAACTACATGGACAAAGAAGGATACTGGAGAAATCGTCTATATGCCAGACTGGAAGGAAATTACAAAAGGTGATATTGAATATTGGAAAAAACGTCTTTCAGAAACCAGTAACCTGTTTCTGAAGAATAGATATGCTGGTCTTATTTGGGATTTTGAAAAGAAAATCTGTTCTAAAGAACCCAATTACAAAGAGGTAAAATTGGTGTATATCCAAACTGCAATATCGATAGTCGAAAATGATTTGGCTGCTCATCCGATTGTAGGATTGAATTATATAAGCATAGCTATAGAAAGAGCTGTTGGTTGTCGTAATAAAGAACTTTCAAAGAAAGCAATTTCTGTTCTACTTGATTATGTGACAAAGTATGCTACGGATGATAAACCTGGGATATGGGCAGTTCCTTTTGATTTATTAATTAAGCATTTTTCTTATTTTTCTGATTTTGAAAGTCAAATATTAAAAGATAATCAGGAACGCTTCGAAAGGTTAGTTCAAAAGTGTCATCAATTTGGAAATAGCACGGACTCTTATTCTCACTTAGTAATAGAAGAAGTAAAATTGTTTGCTGCTTATTACCATAGAACCAAAAACAAAGAGGCTATATGTCGTTATCTAGATGCTGCCTTAGAATGTGTACGATGTTCATTTGCATTTCGTGGTTCTATGTGGGCACATGGTATGCTCCAACAAATGCAATCTTTGTATAGAAAATATAATTTAGATAAGCAAGCAAATAAACTTTTTATAGACATACAGGCATTAGGAAGTAAAGTGCTTGGTGAAATGACTCCTCAGGACTATACGATACCACTGGACAAAAGTAGGCTCAATGAATATTTCGAATATTATTTAGAAGGTTCAAATAAAGAAGTTCTAAAAAAATATATATATGCCTATATACCATGGTTGGAGAAAGAAAAAGAGAGGATAAAAAGAGAGACGGAATTGACACCTTTGGCTTCTTTGGTTCATACGGTGTTTTATGATTGGAGTGGTATGCCAATAAACCATTTGGGTGGTGAGAATAATGAAGAACAACATCGCTTATCTTATGGGATTTATAGGCATATGTCGTTCGAATCATTTTTAATAAATATGCATATACGTAAAATGGAAGAACAGAAAGTATATAATTATGATGAAATAATTGCTTTGTTTGATAATTCTTTGGTGATAAAAAAGGAGCAGAAAGAAATTTTCCAGAGAGCAATTAGGAGTTATTTTGATGGAGACTATATGGTTGCTTGCCATTTGTTGATTCCACTTTTCGAGTCTTGTATTAGAACCTTGGCTGCATATAGTGGAATAGATGTGTTGAACAATAATAAAAATGAGGGAAATGTTTATAAGCCATTGGATACGTTGTTTGAAAAATTAAAAACTTTAGACGGCGTTTCAAAGGATGTGATAGCATATTGGCAAAATGTTTATACTGATAAATACGGCTGGAATATTCGTAATTTGTTTTGCCATGGTTTGTTGCAATCTTCTCAATTCAACAAGGAACTTGCTGATAGGTTAATTCATACGTTTCTTACGTTTACTCGTATTGAAATCAAAACTTTGTAAGTTGAAGCTAGGTCACTACCTAATTGTTTCACTCAAATTATACCGGTAAAAATGTGGTTACAGGTATCGCCTTCCACGAGAGCTGGCGACACCTGTTGTAATGACATCTTATAGTTCTTTGTCTAAGATTTCCATCATTTCTGCTGCTGTAATCACCTGAGGTTCTTTTGGGAAGTGCTTGAGGTTGCCGGTTACCAAGAAGGAATCTTCCTTGCTTAGGCAAACTTCATAGAAGACTCGGTCGTCCTCATCTGGCATTTCTCCATCGTAAGGAAAACGAGAAGAATCAATTCCGTTTTCCTTGACATGTTCTATAACAGTGCTGATTTGTTCTTCTGATAACTTGAATTTTGCACGATGAAGCACTTCATCGTATTCTTTTATTATGTCATCATTATATAAAGGTATAATACGATGAAGGAGCAGACATTCTAGAACTCTAGCTGTTGAAGCATTAGAGTTGTGAGTGATAAGAGCTGATACAAATATGTTTGTATCAATGACAGCATATACCATTGCGTTCTTTTCTTAATCGTCTGACTTCTCTGATTTCTTCATTGATCTCATCAAGTGTGAGTTCTGGGGTTTCACCTCTTTCTGCTTTAGCTCTAAGTTGCTTGAACGCAGCCTTTGCTTTTGCAGTCACTTCATCTTCTTCTTCATTTTTTGCTTGAATGGAGAATGGAATGCTCTTACTGCGAATTACTGCCTTTACAAAGATGTTGATGGCGGTATTCGCACTCATACCGAATTGCTCGCAGAGTTTATCAAACTGTGCTTTCTGCTGATTGTCCATACGGACTGTCATTGCTGTCTGTGCCATAAGCCTAAAATGTTTAATTAATAATCATTCTGATTGCAAATATACATCATTATGGCGTAAAATGGTGCGATAGGATTAATAATTTAATAAAGATTAATAGTTGAATGTAGAAGGTCGGAAGCTGCATGAATATTAGGTGTCACTATATTCATTGCATAGCCCAATCAATGAGCTATGCTGATGAGTTTTCTACCTAGATGTTGCAAAAATAATACTTTTATTGATAGCTTGTTCACTTTTAAGTGAATATTTAGTATGAATTAACTTAGATAGTAAAACAATGATACAATCCTACACAAAATATAAACAATTCAAGTCTTTGGTGGATGCCAAGGAGAATGGGAAAGCTGTGAGAAGCGGCTTGGACTTTCTGCGCTTTGTGGCAGAGGAATACAGCCGCTTGGAAGTGTATAACAACCAAGAATGTGATGGAGATGATTTCTTCACTTATCAAGTGGAGAAAGAACTGGCACAGGTGCTGAGAGATGAAGCCACTCCGATAGAATCTGTTGCTACGGCACAGAAAGAGATGGCTGAGATTGAGAAGATGGAGGCATACGATGATTATTGCCTTTGCTTCTTTGACCATATCCGTGAGGCTATCAACTTCCGATTGGCGGATGTGGATACTTATCTCGCTGACCTTGACAAGCAGATAAAGCATCATACCCACGAATACAAAAGATTGGTGAATGACGAAAACTTTGACCAGTTGAGTTCGCTATTCCGATTTGAGGAGTTGGGCAAGTTGCTCATCAAGAAGATTGAGTATCTGCGGACTCACGGTAGAGAGAATGAAGAGGGTGCTATCATGGAGGAATATAAGTATGTGCCGGATGTCTGTTCCTTCAAAATCAACGAATTTCTCGAAAAGGGATTGGAGAATGATGCCTTGAAAGAGATAGACAAAACGATAGCTGTGTATGGTGATGATGGATACAATACCACTGAACCTTGGCATCTGCAAAAGATAGAAATCTTGGAAAGACGTAATGACAAGGCTAGCGTTATTGAGGAATACCGCAGATTGTTCCGACAGTTCTTGGTGGACAAGCGACCTTACTTCGAGAAGCTGAAAGAGTTGGTAGTCAAGGAGGATTGGGATGAGTTTGTTGTGAAACTCTTCGGGGATATTCCACATATCACGGATGATGATTGTATCGAAGTTTGCGATATGATTGTAGAAGAGAAAAAGTATCAGTGCCTCTTGAAGATTCTGATGGACAACAGAATGTCGTTCAGCCGAGTGGAACTCTTCAAAAAGTATGCGCATTATATGAGCGAGGAAGATCAAGCTACTTATACCGAGCATATTATTGATGATTTGCGGAAACACTTGAGTTATGCAAAATCGAAAAGTTATGGCTATATCGTGGATGACATCAAGGGTATGTACACTTGTTGTGAAGTTTCCAAGAAACTCATCTTGGATTTTGTGGAGGAGGTAGAATACAATTAGGGCAATCGTCCTGCTTTGATGCGATTGCTGAGAAATTGATTCTGAACCAACTGGAGAAGCAATATATAGAGAAGCGTGAGGAACTTCGCAAAATTCAAGCGAAATAATCAAGGGCTTCTGATAAGGAAAATCCTGTACAGCAGAGCATCGCTGATGCCTTGATGTATATCGGATTTATGAAATTGATATAACATCATTATTGGTTATTAGACATTGTTAATGAAGGAAATCAAACTTTTTGATTACCAAGAGGATATGAAGGAACGGATTGAGAAGGCGTTGCGCCTTCATCGGTCCGTGATGGCACAAATGCCAACTGGTACGGGAAAAACGGTTCTACTCGCTTCGGTCGTAGAATCGTTTTTGAGGGAACATTCCAATTGCAATGTTTGGATTGTTGCCCATAGAAGGGAGCTGGTTTCTCAGATTCGAGAAACGATTCAAAGAGTTTTTTTCGAATCACCCCGTCCCTCTTTCCAAAGAGGGCTCCACTTTCTCCCCAAGCCCCTCTTCCTCAGGAAGCGGGGATGTAACCGCCCTACTCGGTGCTCGGAACCGCTTCGCTCTAAGGTTGGCGGACCATCAAAGGTCTCGCCAGATTGTGCGGGATGGGACCGCCTGGGTGCTGCTTGCTTGCGGCCTGCTGAGGGACTTGGTAACCGCCTGGGGATGAGTGGGGCATCAAAGGTCTCGCCAGATTGTTTGTCGGCTAGCGCATTCAATGTTCCTATCAAGGCTGTGTCGATACAATGGTTGTCGAAACACTATGACGAGATAGAGGAAGAACCGGGAATGATAGTGATTGACGAGGCACACCATGCGCTTGCCAAGACCTATAAGGAGATGTGGGAGAGATTCCCGAAAGCTAAATTCCTGGGACTGACAGCTACTCCTTGCCGATTGAATGGTAAGGGATTCACTGATCTGTTTGATGTCTTGGTGCAGTCGTGGAGTGTTCCTGAATTTATCAGCAAGGGAAGATTGGCGACATATGATTTCGTGAGCATCAAGTCGGATGGTGTGACACAACGACTCATCGACTCCTTGCAGAAGCGAGGAGCAGATGGTGACTACCAGAACAAGGAAATGGATATGTTGCTGAATAAGAAACCGAGTATCGAAAGGCTTTATAAAAGTTTTGAGAAGTATGGCAAAGACAGAAAGGGCATTGTGTATGCTATCAATATCAGGCATGCTAATGCTATTGCCGAATTCTACAGAGAACACGGCATCGCGGCTGTTGCTATTGATAGTAAAACGCCAAGTTCTTTACGAAAAGAACTTATAGAAAGGTTCAAAGCTTCTTCTAATACTTCTTTTTCGAAAACCCACCCGTCCTCCCTTACCCTTAAGGGAGGCTCCACCGCTTTCCCCAAGCCCCTTTCCCCTCAGGGGACAGGGGATGTAACCGCTCCTCCTCGTCGCTCGGAACCGCTACGCTCTAAGGATGGCGGACCATCAAAGGTCTCGCCAAATTGTGCGGGATGGGACCGCCTTACTGATACTTGCTTGCGGGCTGCTGATGGGGTTGAGGACCATTTGGATGATGCTGCTCCTATACAAGTATTGGTGAATGTGGACATCTTCTCGGAGGGATTTGACTGCCCGGATGTGGAGTTTGTACAGTTGGCACGACCTACATTGTCGCTTGCCAAGTATCTGCAGATGGTGGGACGTGGATTGCGAGTGGCTAAGGGAAAGAAGAACTGCGTGATTATAGATAATGTGGGACTATATCGGGTGTTCGGGTTGCCTTCGCAAGTATGGAACTGGAATGCTATGTTCGAGGGAAAGCTGAAAGTTGGCAAGAGAAAGGAGACTCCGAAGGATAGAGAGTTTTTCCTGATGAACGAGAAGCAAGACGATATTCTGATTCATCCAGACTCCGAAATGATGATGGTGATGAGCCATGAGGAATTGCTCCAAACGATACAGTATCGTGAGTTTGTGGACAGTAGAGGGGAGTTTGCCATCATCAAGCTGCCTGATGGAAAGATGACGGTAGTGAACCGGAAGGGAGAACAAGTCTTGGAGCCAGGCGATTACTATGACATGAAGCTGTTGGATGGCAACATCCTGTTCTACCGACATCGCAGGAAGGAGGTCTGCTATTATGACCTGTTGTCTGGAGCTATTATTGACGATGGTCCCGATGTTTACGATGTTCCAAAGGTGGTTACGCTAGAAGGTTGGGAGTTCATCAAATATGGAGATGTTTATATGTCTCGCACCTACGAACATTTCTCTTGGCCATATTGCCCTTCCAAATATGACCTGTTCAATTTTGGGGATTACCTGATATATCGTTATAATTATTTAGTAGATAGTGGTTGCCAGGAATGGTACTATTATGAAGGAGGCAATGGCTTGATGATGAAGGCTACTATAGATAGTAATCGAGTATGTTTCTTGCGTGGTGATTATGAACATGTGTATTGGAAGTGTGCCACTCTTCGTTGTGGTTGTATCGTGGTTATGGACAGCAAGCAGGACTACTACCTGGTGGATTCATATTTGAAGAAGACCTATATTGGATGCAATAACCCAAAGAATGAAAATGAAGATCTTCATATTGTAATGCCTCGCCTTGGCAAGAAATACTATGATGAGATGATGTTACAGGAGAAGAAAAAGGAAGCAAGCGAGATGACTCTTTTGCATGAAAAGTCTGTAACAGGACATGTGGAATTATATCAGGCTGGAAAGAAATGGGGCATAAAAATGGACGGCAAAGTTGTCGTGCCACCCCTTTATCGCAGCATAGCGCAACCTGTTGGTGCCTATTGCGCCTTTGAAGAGATTCCCAGACATTGGGGTGTTATGACATTAAAAGGCAAGGTGATAGTTGATGCCAAATATGAGAAGGTGGAGATTCGTGATGGGGGAATCGCCGTGGTAACTGATATCACGGGGAAAACACAGACCATCCATCTGAAATGATCTATTATAGGGGCGTCAGTCTGAGAATATTAACAAAAAAGAGTGTGTCATGAATTTATGATACACTCTTTTTTTATTCTGTTTAATTACATCTTCTTTATCCGTTTGCGATATTTCCGAAGAAATCGAATGAGGCATCCCAATCCTTCCAGACTGGCTCTCTGCCCAATTCCTTCAATCTCGCATTGATTACCTTGGCGGTACGCTCATCGCTCACGGTGAACTGCTCCAGTGCCTGAGGATAAGTATGGTAACCACCAGGATTTACCTTTGATTCTGCCGACATGGTGGTGACACCCAGTGTTGCCATGTTGTCACGGATGTAGGCAGGCTCACGGGTAGAGTAGGAGATATCTACATCGTGGTCGAAGATACGCATGGCGAAAGTAGCCTGTGCCAACTGCTTATCGGTCATGAAGCAGTTTGGCTGGAAACCTTCGTTCTGTGCAGGGCGCATACGAGGGAAGTTCAC
>OWJF01000179.1_pt1 | contig 31609 bp, 14 predicted proteins | sample 1732941 | NCBI WGS metagenome assembly OWJF01 (sample SAMN05065770, study PRJEB22554) | human gut metagenome | biome: ENVO:2100002; feature: ENVO:00000062; material: ENVO:00002003 | host: Homo sapiens | place: USA
GAGATGCAGCGTAGTCTCGTGGGCTCGGAGATGTGTATAAGAGACAGCTATATAATGGATAACCAAAAGTCCAATCTACAACCCACATAAAAAAAATCCAAACTTCATATACTGCATACAAAGTTCTATTTGCCAATAGGTCTATTTTATTGTATTTGTAAGATCTTCTTTTTCCCATTTGTTTACTTAAAGTTCAACCCACTGCACATCTTCGTCCTTCTTAAACCAAGTAATTTGTTTTTTGGCATAGACACGAGAGTTGCGACGAATTTTCTCTAATGCCATATCGAGTGACCATTCACCATCAAAATATTTAAAGAGTTCTTTGTAACCAACCGTGTTCAATGAGTTACAATGGCGATAAGGTAAAACACGACGTGCTTCGTCTATCAACCCTTGCTCTACCATTACATCCACACGACGGTTAATACGGTCAAAAAGCTCAGGACGTGGACGTTGCAAGCCAATCTTCTCTATGTGAAATGGACGCTTCACCTGTTTGCGCACACGATATGAAGTAAAAGTACGCCCTGTCATATAACATATTTCGAGTGCATGCACCACACGTTTAGGATTACGTTTGTCACAAATGTCATAATACGCGGGGTCAAGCAAACGAAGTTCTGCTACAAGCGGTTCAAGTCCTTCTTGTTCGTAGCGTGTTTTTAGCAACTGTCGTGTTTCATCATCAACGGTTGGAATATCATCAATCCCCTTACACACCGCATCGATGTACATCATTGAACCACCCGACATAACGAGCGTGTCATGTTGACTGAATAGTTCTGTAAGGAGAGCCATGGCATCTTGCTCATATTGCGCTGCACTGTAATAATCCTCTAAACCCAATGTACCCACAAAATAATGCTTTACGCGCTGTTGTTCTTGAATGGTGGGAGCTGCCGTACCTATGGGAATATCGCGATAGAGTTGCCGAGAGTCTGCATTGATAATGGGGCAACCATACTGCTCTGCCATGCAAATGGCATATTCTGTCTTTCCAATCCCTGTGGGACCAATGATAACCTTAAGCGTTTTGTCCATATAGAATAATAAGTAGGTCGTCGAAAAAAATGAGCGGAAATGTTGTTTCGTGATTATAGTATGCCGTGAAGCCTACTCACAACCGCGAAGCACACACTTCCGCACATTCACTATTTATTAAGGTATTTGAATACCAGCTATAGATTATAGACTATAGACTATAGATTATTCATACGGATTACCGTCTGTAATTTCAAAACCTTCATAATCTATTTCGTCATCATTAAATGCAGCACCATCACCAAAGATGTTATCGTCTGAAAAATCATCGTCAGCCGCAACAGCCTTTTTCTTACCACCTTTAACAGGTGCAAGAGGGTCATCGTTGCTCATCTCAATTTGCTGAGGAGCTTCACCTTTTGAACGAATAATTTCGGCTTCGTCAAGATGTTCGCTAAAAATAACCTCCTTCACATCAAGGAAGAAACTGCGATTGCTGAAAGGATCGAACACAAATTCAAGATGCTGTTCTTCGTCTTCGATAAGTTCTGAAAGACGCGTATTTTCCATCACGTAAATATCCTCGTCAGAACTACCAAACCCCATATCCTCGCGTGTAATTTGCTCACCACGTTCCCACTCATCATTACAGAGATAAAAAGAGGTGAGTTGATCGTCAGGGTAATTGCATGATTTAAGAATTACCTTGTTAAGGTCGAGAAAAGTGGCATCACTATCAATCTTGATTTCACGGACAAAGCCATCCACTTCTTCGCAGATAAATTTTATTCTGAAAACCATATAGAAAGTGCTTTGTGTTATTTAATAATACCGCGCGTCGACGATGTAACAAAGTTTAGAATGTATTCAATCTCAGGACTCATGGGAATCGTCTCACGAATTTCCTTCAAGCATTCCTCACGCAACTTACCACGTTGGTAAAGCAAACGATAAGTGTTGTGAATATTCTCAATCAAATCTCTTGAGAATCCACGACGACGCAAGCCTACAAGGTTCAAGCCACAATAGGCAACAGGCTCACGAGCAGCCATAACGAAGGGCGGAATATCCTGACCTGTACGTGTACCGCCACCCACCATTACGTAGCTACCAATGTGACAGAACTGATGTACAAGCACACAAGCCGAAATAATGGCAAAATCGTCAACCACCACCTCACCTGCAAGTTTAGTAGTATTACCAATAATACAACCATTACCCACAATTACATCGTGTGCCACATGCATGCCTTCCATAAGCAAGTTGTTAGAACCTACAACGGTCTTACCCTTGGCAGCAGTACCACGATTGATGGTTACATTTTCGCGAATTGTATTGTTATCGCCAATCTCGGCTGTAGTTTCCTCCCCTTTAAACTTCAAGTCTTGAGGAATAGCACCGATTACAGCACCTGGGAATATGCGATTGTCATTACCCATGCGTGTACCCGACAAAATAGTAACACCATTCATAAGATGGTTATTGCTGCCGAGCACTACGTCTTTATCGATGTAGCAGAAGGGACCAATCTCGCAGCCCTCACCAATCACGGCATCGGGATGTATGTATGCTAAAGGACTTATCATATTTATTTAAGTGTGTGTATAAGGTAGACGGGGTATCCCCCACTTGCTACTTGTTTTTAACAATCTGTGCCGTAAAAGTTGCCTCCATAACAATTGTCTCACCCACAAAAGCGAAACCATGCATTGACGAAATGCCATGACGAATAGGTGCCACCAATTCTACACGGAATAGTAAGGTATCGCCAGGAACAACCTTTTTACGGAACTTCACATCGTTAATACGAAGGAAGTAAGTGCTCCAACGCTCAGGTTCTTCGATAGAATTGAGCACGAGCAAACCGCCAGCTTGTGCCATTGCTTCGATTTGAAGCACACCAGGCATTACGGGTTCTTGAGGAAAGTGACCTTGAAAGAAAGCCTCGTTCGAGGTAACATTCTTCACAGCAACAATGTAGTTCGAGCCTGTTTCAACCACCTTGTCTACCAACTGCATGGGATAACGATGCGGAAGGAGTTCGCGAATGCGGTTTACATCCATCATCGGCTCTTCATTCGGGTCGTAGTTAGGAGCCTGAATTTCGTGCTGACGAATTTCGCGACGCATTTGACGTGCAAACTTGTTATTGATGGTATGTCCCGGACGCGTTGCAATAATTCTACCCTTAATAGGACGACCAATAAGTGCCATGTCGCCAATGATATCGAGCAACTTATGACGCGCAGGTTCATTCTGCCATACTAACGGACGGTCCTGAATGTAACCTAACTTGGTAGCATCACGACGTTCTACGTGCAAATGGTCAGCCAAGCGGTCGAGAGCCTCTTGCGACACTTGCTTCTCGTAAATAACGATAGCATTGTCTAAGTCGCCACCCTTAATCAAACCAGCCTTAAGCAAGGGTTCGATTTCACGCACAAAGACAAAGGTACGTGCCGAAGCTATTTCATCGACAAAGTTGTCCATACTATCGAGTGTGGCAAACTGACTGTTGATGAACTGCGACTCAAAAGAAATCATCGTAGTGATAGAGAACTGTTCGTCGGGAAGAATAATGATTGACGAACCGTTTTCCTCATCACGGAATTCAATTTTCTTTTTAATAACATAGAAGTCCTTGGGAGCATTCTGCTCTACTAAACCTACGCGACGAATATTCTCAACATAAAGGATAGAGCTACCATCTAAGATAGGAAATTCGGGACCATTAACCTGAATCAAGCAGTTATCAATGCCCATGGCATAAAGTGCAGCCATAGCATGTTCAATGGTACTAACACGAGCTTCGCCCTTTGCTACCACTGTACCGCGCGATGTGTCAATTACGTTTTCGGCAATAGCCTCAATAATAGGTTCGCCTTCAAGGTCAATTCGTTGTATTTTATAGCCGTGGTTTTCGGGGGCAGGATTGAAAGTAACAGTGAGATTTAGTCCCGTATGCAATCCTTTGCCAAACAATGAAAAACTGCCAGCCAAAGTTTTTTGTTTCAACATAATGAAATGTATGGTATATGGTGCAAAAAGTCAACTAACCGCCAGTGTGCCTAAACGTTTTGCCGAATATCGAAAAGACATAAGGATAAAAACATAGTCACACCTTTTGGCACGTTTACTTTTTCTTCAATTCTTCAATTTCTTTCTTCAATGCCTCGATTTCCTGACGCATCTCAGGCAAATATTTAAACACAGCGCTTGAACGCATAAAATTCTTAGCATCAATAGCAGGCGAACCTTGCACAGTTACATTACCTTTTTTAATAGCTTTACCGCCAATGATACCAGCTTGCGCACCCGAAAGAACACGGTCGCCAATCACAGCATGTCCAGCAATACCAACTTGACCACCAAACATACACCACTGACCAATTTTGGTAGAACCAGCTACACCTACTTGTGCAGACATAACGGTGTTAGCACCCACCTCGCAGTTGTGAGCAATTTGAACAAGGTTATCGAGTTTCACTCCCTTACGTACAAAGGTTGAACCCATTGTTGAACGGTCTACACAAGTGTTGGCACCGATTTCAACATCATCCTCAATCGTAACAATACCAATTTGAGGAATCTTTTCATATCCATCAGCAGCAGGAGCAAAACCAAAGCCATCAGCACCAATCACTGTGCCTGAATGCAAGGTAACGCGATTACCAATTTTACAGTCGTGATAAATCGATACGTTAGGATAGAACAAGCAATCGTCACCAATCACAGCACGTTCTTCGATAACAGTGCCAGCATAGATTTGGCAGCCCTTACCTACCACCACATTTTCGCCAATATAAGCAAACGGTCCCACATAAGAGCCCTCGCCTACTTGAGCAGTTTTTGCCACACAAGCCAAAGGATGTATGCCTGTGCGTTTTTGCATAGTTGATTGGTAAAGAGTGAGCAGACGCGCAATGGCTTCGTAAGCATTCTCCACACGAATAAGTGTTGCCTTCACCTCGCGTTCGGGTTGGAAATCATTGTTTACCAACACGATGCTTGATTGCGTATCATACAGATAGTGTGCGTAATGCGGATTGGCAAGAAAGGAGATAGCACCTTCTACGCCTTCTTCAATTTTAGCAAAGGTCTTTACCGACGCATTCTCATCGCCATCAACCTTACCGCCTAAATATTCCGCTATTTGCTTTGCTGAAAATTCCATGAATGTCTTTATAATCTTATGTTCTCAGACCATGTGACAATGCGCGTTCTTGCACGTTGTTTTCTACTACTGAAAACCTCGTTCCGCCTTGTTTCATCGCCGCGAGTCTGCCTATTTTTTGCAAATATCGTAAAAATATTCCATATATTCATACGTATGTATATATTTTTCTATCACAAGGGGTATATAACAAGGTGTTTATGCATCCTCTGTTGTCAATCATAGCTTATTTTAGACTGCAAAGTGCATTTAAGTGTTCCATTTATCGTTTTTATAGAAAGCAATCCAAGTTAAATGCGTACATTTGCACATATTTTTGAAATAGACGATAAGAAGCTGATTCTAAAACAAAATTTCAATATATCAAAACATAAATGAAACGCTTTTTACTACTTGTAGCAAGTTTGTTCGTAGGCTACGTGGGCTATAATGGCTCACAAGTTACGGCACAAACCGCACAGAAACTCACACTTGAGGACATTACAGGCGGAAAGTATAATCCGCAGTACGTGTATGGGGTCAATCCTATGAAGGATGGCGAAAGCTACACCCAACTTTCTAACGACAGCAAGCGCATCATTCGTCGTTCGTTTAAAACAGGTAAAGAACTGGGCGTAGTGTTCGATGCAGAAACAGCTCGTGGACCTAAGAAGTTAGAAACCATTGATGGTTACATCATGTCTCCCGACGAACGCCGCATTTTGCTTCGCACACAAACTCGTCCCATCTATCGTCGTTCTTACACTGCCGTTTACTACATTTACGATGTAGAAAACAAAAAGTTTGAAGCACTCTCTGATGGTGGTCCACAGCAAATGCCTACCTTCTCACCCGATGGTAATAGCATTGCCTTTGTACGCGACAACAACCTCTTCCTCGTAAAGCTGCTCTTTGGCAATGCCGAAAGCCAAATTACCAAAGATGGCAAATTCAACGAAATAATCAATGGTTTGCCCGACTGGGTATACGAAGAAGAGTTTAGCACCAACCGCTCATTCGACTTTTCATCAGATAGCCAAATGTTAGCATGGATTCGTTACGATGAAAGCAAAGTGCCCATCTACAGCATTCAAGAATTTAAAGGTGCCTACCCTACTCGTCAAGAAAACGATGAATATCCTGGTGCCTACAACTACAAATATCCTGTAGCAGGTGCTAAGAATAGCGATGTAAGCGTAATGACCTTCGACATTAAGAACCGCGTTACACGCACCATCAAGCTTCCCCTTGATTCGGATAGTTACATTCCACGCATTCACTTCACTTCCGACCCTGCCAAATTAGCCGTAGTAACTCTCAATCGTCATCAAAACTGCATGGACATCTACATGGCTAACCCTCGCAGCACTGAATGTAAATTGATTGTAAGAGAAGAGAATCCGAAGTATGTGCCCGAAACAACTTATGGAAGTCTTAAGTTCTATGGCGACCACTTCGCATTCCTTTCAGACCGTTCAGGTTACAAGCACATTTATTGGTACAACATCAATGGCAAGATGGAACGCCAAATCACCAAGGGTAACTACGATGTAGCAAACTTCTATGGTTACGATGCACAAAACGGACGTTTCTTCTACTCATCACACCAAGAAAGTCCTTTGCGCACAGCCATCTATTCAGCTGACAAGAGTGGTAAGGAACGCAAAATTTCAACCGAGGTTGGTTCAAACGATGCTATTTTTAGCACAACAATGAAATACTTCCTCAACATCTACTCTTCTGCCACCTGTCCACCTGTCACTACATTGCGCGATGCAACCAATGGTAAAGTACTCAGCACGATGATCGACAACAAGAAGTTAAAGGAAGACATCACCCCATTACTCGGTTCAAAGGAATTCTTCACCTTTAAGACTTCTGAAGGCGTAGAATTAAATGGTTACATGATTAAGCCTCAAAACTTTGATAGCTCTAAGAAATATCCTGTCATCATGTATCAATATTCAGGTCCTGGCTCACAAGAGGTAAAAGATGCTTGGAACATGGGTTTCTATCCTGGTGCACAATGGGAGAGCTACATGGCTCAACAAGGTTTTGTATTTGTATGTGTTGATGGTCGAGGCACAGGTGCTCGCGGTGCTGAATTTGAAAAATGCACTTACTTAAATTTGGGCGACAAAGAATCAAAGGACCAAGTTGAGGCAGCCCTTTATTTAGGCACACTTCCCTATGTTGACAAAGACCGCATTGGCATTTGGGGTTGGAGCTTTGGTGGTTTCAATACCTTAATGTCTATGAGCGAAGGTCGTCCGGTGTTCCGTGCTGGTGTTGCAGTAGCTGCGCCTACCAATTGGAAATATTACGACACAGTATATACCGAACGTTACATGCGCACACCTAAGGAAAACGCTAATGGTTATGCCATCAACCCCATTCAGCGTGCAAAGAACCTGAGCGGTGACTTATTATTGATTCATGGTACAGCCGACGACAACGTACACTTCCGCAACTTTACCGAAGTAAGCGAGGCTTACGTACAAGCCGATAAAATGTTCCGTCAACAGCTTTACACCAATCGCAATCACAGCATCTATGGTGGCAACACCCGTTTACATTTGTTCAAAACCATCAGCAACTATTTTGTTGAAAAGTTGAAGAAATAATTGAATTGATAGCATTTTAAAAAAGGAACCTTGTTTACGCAAGGTTCCTTTTTTTGTGCATTTACCTATCTTTTACGCGCCAGCCAACCCCGAAAGGTAGGGTGTTCAAAATCCATAAAGATGTTCTGCATGAGATTTGATAGTTTTATTAGGAAATTTCACGCGCCAGCCTCACCCCATTCGGGGTTATATATGGTAGCCAGGTATGTGATTGAGGGTTTATCCCGAGTTCACATGCCTGGTTTCCGTATGCAACCAACCTCAAACTTCGCACGCCGTAGGTGTGCAATTGGGCCTAGGCGTATAGCCGTTTTTATTGACGTTGTATTTGTAAGGTTTTAAAATAACTACCTCATGAATAAAGGGAATATCTAATCATGCGTATCCTATGAAAACGGCTGTTCGCCTAGGCCCAATTGCACACCTACGGCGTGCGAAGTGCATCGGGAGCATATCCAATAACCAGGCATGAGGATGAGAGGGGACAAGCCCCCTCTCATCCTCATACCTGGCTACCTTATATCACCCCTAACGGGGTGAAGCTGGCGCATGAAAAATTGATGATTCTATCATATATCATGCAGAAAAAATTTGCGGATTTTGAACGCCCTACCCTTAACGGGGTGAGGCTGGCGCATGAAACATTGATGATTCTATCATAAATCGTGCAGAAAAAAAATTGCGAGTTTTGAACACCCTATCCGTGTGTTTCTATGCCCATAACCTATATATATAGTAAAAGAACAAAAGCGCAGCACTGAAACAATGCTACGCTTTTGTTCTTTATATTATAAGGAGTAAATTATTAGTACTTCGGACTAACAATATACCAGTTTTCAGGATTGAGTAAGAGGGTATAGAGACTACCATCGTATACTGCAGGACTTTCATAGGGCTTAAGATTCTCGTTACGACGAGCAATCTTCCATGCAAGCCAAGTAGTACCATAAGTTGCGTTGAAGTTAGAAGCACCACTTGCATCATTGTTCATGTGACGCGCAAAACGAATGAGGTCGAACATACGAGAGCCTTCGTAAGCTGTTTCGAGTGCACATTCATCAGCAATGAGTGTTTCTACAGCCTGAACTTCAAGCGGATTAACCTCTGCAGGTGCAGGTTCATCAATCTCCTTGTAAGTTTCACGAATCTCATCGAGTGTCGGTCCGTCACCTTCCTCCTCATCACCAGTAGCATCATAGCGACGCAAGTTGCGAATCTGACGCTTAACACTTGCAGTGAGTGAGTTCGTACGCTTAGCTTCTTCCTCAATACGCTTAGCAACAACATTCTTGTAGCTAAAGATCGTGTCAAGAACAGAGCTTGCACCACAACCTTGTTCGTGGATACCACGGTTGCTCAACCATTCGTTGTTATCCTTGTTTACAAAGTCGGGCAAGAAGAGAGCGTGTTCAGGGTCAGCCTGTGCACGACGCATTTCATCGTTACCCAAATAGAACACACCACGTGAAGAGTTTTCTACAGAAGTGCTATCAAGATAAGTAACCGTATGATAAACTGAATCTTTATCGATATACTTGATAGAGTCAGTCAAAGTAGGCAAAGTTTGACGGTTAAGACCATCGCGAAGCACAGCGAAAGCCAAACGAGGATAACCTGCGCGGTTAATAGCCTCGGCATAACGCAACCAAACTTGACGTACACGATAGATTGAACGGAAATGCTTGAATGAATAGCCATTAGCCAAACCACTACCATCAACAGATGCAGGAACTGCACTCTTCATGATGTAACGGTTTTCGTTTTCATCACGACCACCTTCCTTCGTTTCTACGATAGGAGCAGTACCATGCAAACGCGCATCACCTACACCCGTATAATAGTTGATGTTGCTGGCAGTACCATCATTTGCATACTCTGTGTTAGAATAAGACTGAGCCTTGCAGAGGTTAACGTACGCATTCGAAGGACCTACCTGACGTGAACGATAGTTCACAGAGATAGTAACCTGACCCGAAGTTGAAACGTTACCACCATTTACGTCCGACGAAGTGCTGTTACGTGAAGAAGGGTCGAAACCAAAAATCTGCACGCTGCGTGAAAGTACACGTCCGAAAGTATTGTTGGCAGCCGAAGGAATAATCGTAATATTCTCGTTACCCAAAGAAGACGCATTCAAACCACTACCAATCCATGCATCAACTCTCGGAGAGTATTGGTATGTGCCATTAGGCAACTGAGCACGCGAGAAAGATGCAAAGTTACCAGCTACATTGTAAGTAGTGTTATTGTAACGACGGAGGAACTTATAGTAGCTCTTAGCAGCTTCAACATAATCTTGACGATTGGCACTGTGGAGCAAATAGAGGTCGCCCAAGATCAGATCTGAGTAGAAGCGAAGATACGAGGTCTTAACACTAAAGTTGCTGTTACCTGTTTTATATTCGCCATAGTCAGGATAACCATAACCATTCGCATATTCAATGGCGTTGGCAGTTTTAAGGTCAGCCTTCAAGAGGTCGAGCAAGTTGTCTGCAGAAGCCCACTTTTCAGGATTCTTTTCCCAACCCGTATCGGCATTGTCAACAGGCTTTGTGATGAAAGGAACAGTACCATAAGTCTGCACCAACTGAAGGTAAGCCCAAGCACGGATGTTAAGCACCTGTGCATACTCACGCTTCATATACTTAAAGTTATTCTTCTGTGCTGTAGTGTCAACCTTAGCCAAGTAGAAGTTACACTGGTTAATAACCTTATAGTATGCAGCACGATTAAGCAGTTGGTCCTCGCCATCGATACGTTTATTCTCGTATTTTACGATGTTTGAAATTGAGTCGCTTGTATACTTAGTAGTAGCAACCAAGTCGCTACGGAGGTCGCCGAGCAATTCATTCTGCTCAACCATATCTTGCACATTACGCAAGATACCATTGTAGAAATACACAGTATCACGACCACTGAAGTTCTCAGTATAGCGAGTCAGATCGGGGGTCAACATATCTTCACACGAAGTAGTGGCGATGCCCACACCCATGAGGAAGAAGAGAAGACTGAAAATCGATTTGTGTTTCATTGTTGTATTTTTATGAGAGTTGAAAGTTGAGAGTTGAGAAGTCAAAATGGATTTCACACTTCCGAACTCCCCACTCTCGACTCTTTATATACGATTAGAGGTTGATGGTTACACCTAAAGAGAAGTTGCGGCTCTGCGGCAGATAGCCAGCATCAATACCCTGGTAGAGCACACCATTTCCAGCTGAGAATTCAGGATCATTGCCTGTGTACTTAGAAATAGTGAAGACATTATTGCATTCGCCCCATACAGAGAGACCGAGCAACCAGCTAAGGTTTACAGGAATCTTGTAAGTCAAACGGATGTTCTTAAGCTTGAGGTATGAGCCATCTTCAATCCAACGGTCAGAGAAACGCTCGTTGTTTACCCACTGGTCGCTGGTAGTATACATTGCACGCGGCATGTCAGTCTGCTGACCTTCATAGCGCCAACGGTTCACTGCAGCAGTTGTTTGGTTCCAGTTTGTATTGAGCGATTCGAGTTGTGAACGCTGATAGTTGAATACATCGTTACCCAAAGAATACTTGAAGTTTACATCCAACTTCAAGCTCTTCCAGCTGAGCGATGTAAAGATGTTACCATAGATATCGGGGTTGGGGTCGCCAATAACAACCATATCAGCCTCGTTAATCCAACCATCACCATTTTGGTCTACGAAGTGAACGTCACCAGCGCGGAAGTCGCGTGAAGGCTGTTCAGAAAGACCTGTCGGATAGCGGAGGTAACCATACTTACCAGCAGAAGCTGCTTCAGCATCTGTAGCAAATACACCAGCAGTTTTGTAACCATAGAACAAACCAGCAGCCTTACCTACAGCAGTCAACACATTGTTGCTACCATAGATTGAAGAGGTATAACCATGCATCTGAGTTTCAGCACCACGTGAACCATCTTCGTTAAGCGCGTAAGTACGGATGGTGTTGAGGTTAGATGTGGGCAACGAAGTGATTTCATTCTTGTAGTGACCGATTGAGAAACCAGCCTGCCAACGCCAATCCTTGTGCTGAATCAACATGGCATTGATGTTGAAGTCAACACCCTTGTTGCTAAGTGCACCATCGTTCGACCACATGGTAGACAAACCTGTAACGTCACTTACCGACTTGCGAGTGAGCAAGTTGTCAGTCTTACTGTTGAAGTATTCAAGACCCAAGTTCACACGGTTGTTCAGCAAGCTTGCCTGAAGACCAACGTTGAAACGCTTTGTAGTTTCCCACTGCAATTTGGGGTTCTTGATATTCGCAAGTACAAGACCAGTAGCCTTATCCAAGAACTGGAAGTTTGAGAAGTAAGTACGTGTAGCGTAGTAGTCGATGTTATCGTTACCACTCATTTCGTAACCACCAGTCAACTTCAAGTAATCGATACCCTTCACATTGAACCACTTTTCAGAAGAGATCAACCATGCAGCCTGCAAAGAGGGGAAGAGACCCCAAGTTACACCGCAAAGTTTCACACCAGAGTCAGCATTCTTACCGAAACGTGAAGAAGCTTCCATTGACATGGTACCATTGAGGAAGTACTTGTTCTTGTAGTTATAACCCGCAACGAGGTAGTATGCCAAGTTATTCCAGTTATCGTTTGCACCGCCGTAGTTCTTATACTGCAAAGAGTAAGACATGTTAGGCATCTTATCCTGGTCATTGTTATAACCTGTTACGCTGCTATAGCTGTATGAGTAAGAGTTAAAGCGGAAGCCACCAGTAAGAGCCACATCGTGTGCACCAAATACGCGACGCCAATCCACAGAGAAGTCGTTGAAAAGAGTAGTTTCTTTAGCGAACTGTGTACTTACGATACTGGTAACGTCACCCAATCCTTCAACTGTCTTAGCGGGAGTACCATACTTAGGCAAGTAGTACTTTTCGTTGTTACGGTTAAGGATGTAGCTAAAGCGATCCTTAATAGTAAGGTACTTGTTAACCTTGTAGTTAGGCGAAATGTTGATGTTGAACTGCGTCTGTTCCTGGAAGTTCTTGTTATCGCCTTCACCATTCTGCAAAATCCAATAGGGGTTGATAATACCCGTAAATCCAAACTGTTCACCGAACACGAAGGGGTTATTATCATCGGTATAAACCTTACCCGAGTACACATTGTTAGAGTGTACAAGGCTCAAGCCCGAACCATCAGAGTGAACAAAGTGAGCATACGGACTAATGAAAGGAGTCTGGATAAGACCCAAAACATTAGGCGAGCTGATGTTGCGCGTATTGTAGTTTTCAGCCCAACCGTTGTCGCGAAGATTGTAAGCGTTACGGGCATACGAGAAGTCCATACCCGTTACAAAGTTCTTGAACATGTTAACATCAGTATTGAAACGGATGTTCAAGCGGTTGAAGTCGTTCTTTCTTGCCGTAGCATCGCTCTGCGCATAACCCAACGAAAGGTGATACATAGCCACATCATCACCACCATCTACACTCACCTTATAGTTTTGTGTAAAGGTTTCGTGATAGAGATCCTTCTGCCAATCTGTTTCATTGTGATAAAGATCGTAGAAGAAGTATGACTTATCCTCGTTGAGGAAAGGAATCGTCTTAGAACTTGCAATCTGGTCAATGTTAGGCTGTGTACCGATAAGTTCGGTAATATAGTTGCGATACTGACCAGCGTTCATCATCTTGGTTTGCTCGGGCGTCGTTTCATAGCCAGCATAAGCGCGGAAGTTAATACGCGTAGCCATGCTCTTACCACGACGAGTATTGATGAGCAATACACCATTTGCACCCTTAGCACCATAACGTGCAGTACCATTCTTAATCACCTCAACACTTTCAACATCATCAGGATCGATGATATTCAAAAGGTTATTTACAAAACCCTGGTGAATGGTAGAACGGTCGTACTGCATATCAATCATTACGCCATCAACAATTACCAAAGGTTGTGCGTTGCTGTTGAGTGAGTTAAGACCATTGATAAACATGGCAGCACCCTGTGCAGGCATACCACCACGGTTGATGATGCGGAGTGAACCAGCCAATCCCTTTTCCATCTCGTTTTCGATGGTAAGAGAGTTAGGTTCATCTACAAATAGGGTCTTATTATTGTTCAAAGAAGTACCATCCGCATAGAAGTTCGTGTTCATGCCGCTTGTCAAATAAACAGTAGGCACACGAAGACTCTTAAACGTAACCTGTGCGGGGTTATACTCCTGAACGTCAATGTAAAGAGCGTCAACAAACTCAGGAACACGAAGGGTATACTTACCATCATCGTCAGTAAGCGTAGTGTAGTAGCGATTGTTCAATGACTGAACCTTCACACCTGCGAGAGGCTTTTTCGTTGCACCATCAAACACATAGCCCGACACTTCCTTCATCTTATACTGAGGTGCCGTTTGCTGAGCAGTCCTAACAATAGGAGCTTTTCTCGGTTTTTGAGCAGAAAGCACACATGCACCAGAGAGCATGAAAATGCATACGCCAGCTTTCAGCGTACCCTGCATCAAGTGTATTTTCTTATTGTTGTTCATTATATTATGCAATATTAAAGTTGGAATAAGGCTCAGGCAGAGCTTGCCGAAACAAGCATTCTGCCTGAAACTTGATGCTTATTAGTTTCCGCTTTCAGTTTCGTGTACAGGATCAATAAAGATTTTAACCACACTCAACTGCGGAGCACGCTTTCTACGGTCGGGCTGATAAGTACGGTTGAGAGGAATCTCTACCTTAAGCACGGGGAAACAGTTTGAAACGCCAGTAGGAAGATTGTAGTAGCACTTAGGAATTTCAAGACTTTCGAAAAGTGTTACAATTTCCATTTTGTCTTCGCTAACCGTGATAGGATCTGTAGTCTGACCAATTTGGTTACCCTCATCGTCATACACAGAAGCACAGAACTTTGTATGCTGAGGAACCTCTACCTGTACGGTATTACCCAAAGAGTCCTTTCCTTCCTTAAACCACTGGTGATACTTATCAACACGGTTAGGAAGAAGCTGAATGCGAATGCGATACTTGCCACTAAACACATCACGAAGCGGGAAGAACACTTCGAGTGAGCTGTTTACACTCTCCGTACCGAAGTAACGATAACCCTTATCTTCGAGCATTGAGATGTCAATACTTTCTTCGTGGTTACCTTGTTCACCTTCCGTGAGGTAAGTATATTCACCCTTACCCGAAGAACCACCGATGATTGCATCACCCACATTATAAGTTGAACTCATGTTGAGTGTGCTGCTCTGCATAATGGTGTAAGACGGATCGATTGTGTAAGCGTCAACAGGGAAGATTACACCATTCGAAGCCTTCACATAGTGTCCATTACCAAAGAGCGGATTCAACTGACCCTTATTCGGATTATAGAAAATACGCTGATTGGTAGTTGTAAGCGAGTCGGCATACATCGCATGCTGTGCAATCGCATCAACTTCATTACGATTATACTTCTGCGCCCAAATAGAGGGAGTGAAATACATGCTTGTAATCAACTCTTTCTCCACATTGTACTGCTGCAAAGAGTCTGCATTAGACAAATCGTAACGAGTTTGGAATGCCTGAGAAGGCGTATTACCACCCTTGTAGTTGTATCTGTACAAGTGCGCATAGTTGAAGAGCTTCTTAACCTTAGCCTCTGCCTGCTTCCAAGCAGCATTGGTAGGGATAACAGCTACATACATACTATCCTCGTTCTTAATCTGTGCACCACAATTGTCAATCAACTCATTGCTATAAGTATAAACCGAGTCGATATAAACCATGTTACCCTCAGAATTCATACCACCAGGAGTACTTTGACCTTCGTTGAATATCTTCTTATTGATTGAAGGATCATTGAGAATGTTGTATACAGAGCTATGTTCTGACTTAGCACCCATATACTCATACACATTATAAGCAAAAGGTGAAACGCCATCCAAACAGTGAAGCACACCATTTGAAGAGGCAATGTTTGTCAAGCCTGCATTCAACTTAACGCCATTGAATACGCTGTCTGTAGCATTAAAAGTTGCCAACTTACCATTGTAAAGACGGAGACTTTGTTCACCCTTTACAGACTCAAAGTTGAAACGAGCCAAGTGGTTCTGCGCAAACTGCACACCGAGGTTGTACTCCAAAGTATCGGCAGAAGCTGTCTCACCATTTGCTCTCTTAGTCTTAATCTCTTCAATCTTCGAAAGATAGTAGTTTGCATCGAAAGAACCATTGACAGGTGCAAAGAAGGTGAACGACTGAGGTTGGTCCAACAATTCAGCATAAGTCATTGTGCGTTTCTTATCCTCAAGCTTCGTATAAACTCTCACTTGCTTAAGAATTGATGCTACATCCTCAAGCTGAGAATTAGCCTCAATATTCTGCCAAATTGTGTTACCAGCACCTTGAGTCTTAATATCGAAATGGTCGTCTGAGCAAGAAGGGATGCCTAAGAGTACTGCAGCACCCAAGATTCCACCCATGACCTTTTGAACTGATTTAAGTTTCATGATAGGTATTATCTTATTTTGTTACTATTACCAGATATCTTCAGGCTCAGTGCCATTATATACGCTGGAAGGTACAAATTCAATGTAGTCAAGGAACAAACGTGAAGTAGCGTAGTCAGGAATAGCCAACTTAAAGCGTAAGTAGTAGTCCTGATTAGCATGGAAGGTCTGTGCAGTAAGAATACGTCTCAAAGCAGCCGCATCCACGGTACCTGCACCCTTGATGTTACGTACAGGTTCACCACCCTTACTGTTACCATTTTGGTGGAAATACTGCGGTCCCTTCATATAACCTTGGTTACGGAGGTTACGGTCGTTTTCAAGACAAATTGTTCTGTCGTAGTTAACGTCCTTATCAGCCACCCAAGGATTACCAGGAATCACATCAGGCACCTCACGTTGGTCAATAGGAAGACCGATAGGTAACAAGTTGTCGGGCGAAGTACCCAAATAAATCTGCACCATACCACGCTCTGCATTATTAGAAACTCCTAAACGGAGTTCGTAAGTACCATCCTTAGGCACACGCGGCAGTTTAACCACAAAGTCATACTGTCCGCTCACAGCGAACTCATCGCCTTGATAATCCTTCCAACCAAAGTTAGCACCATCAAAACCTTCCAGCATGTAATAGAACTTCGTATCTACGCTTTCGTTCATAAGGTTCTTAAAATAACCCTGCGGGAAATAAGCAGCCTTATTACCACGAATGTCGTTTGAAAGGATTTCAGGGAACATCGTAGTAAAGTCAATACGAATACGCTCTGAACTCAACGCAATTTTCGTGTCATTGCTATTTACAAGCACATGGTTAATGGGGAAGTAATAACCATTGGCACCATCGTTATTATAAGTAGTGTCATTGCCCGAAGCATTCACACCATTGTTCTTCTTACTAACGAGGATATTCAAACCTGGTTTGTTATCGTGTTGTGCCACAACGCCCAACTCCTTATAGTCACCTTGGTTTGTACCCACCCATTCTGTATTATACTCAGAAATACGATTCAAGTAGAAATCATGTTCACCTTCGGCAAGCTGTGTCACCTTTAACAAGGCGCCCGACATGGTAGTGTAATAATCCCATACGTTAACAGTATATTGGTCCGAAGACTTAACAGCATAGCTATCGCCACAAATGTAGTTATACTCATTCCAATGGTGAACAGCCGAGCGGTCTTCCATCACAATCTTACCATCCATAAAGTGGTAAGCCAGGAATTGGTTGAGCGCATTCTTAGCATTCGTTAAATCGCCCCGAGCTTCTGTACCATAGATAGCCTCACACTTCGCTTGGAGTTCAGACAAAATATTATCCCAACTTTGCTTCGTAATGTTACCATCAGCATCCAATTCGGGGGCAGAAATACCCCAGTCTTGATTCAGTACAGCATCGGTTTCAATAAAACCTGTGTAACCCACGTTACGCTTGCTTTGGTAAGCAAACTTAACGGGTACTATATCCGTAAGACGACGTGTTTCACCTGCATACGCAATGTGTTCCTTTTCATAAGCTTCTTCGTCCGTAGTCTTCAGAGAAAGTTTGTCGGCATAACCCGTTTCCTGAACCAAACGGCTCATGATACGCATATTCTCAGCTTGGCTAAGCAATTCTGCGATGGTATTATCCGAAGGAACAATCACATGGTCGATAATGTGCAACATACCATTCGATGCCTCCAAGTTCGATACAACGACCTTAGAATCATCGTTCAAGACATAGTCGCCATCTGTGTTTTGCTTACACGAGATACGGCGGTCACGCAAGTTGCTAATCGCAAACATACCATTGTTAGGGAAGTCCGCCAACTCGTAGGCATTGTTACTACCATTATCAATCACACAGTTCAAGGCAATAGCCTTTTTCTGATCGTATTTTAAAGAATCAATATCAGTAGTTACACCATTTGTAACCTTCAATACATAAGCTGCAATAGCCTTGTTGCTTGGCGCAAACACCGTGTAATTACCACGTGCAGCCAAGGCACTACCAATAACCGAAGCATTGTCAGAAAGGCCTAATTTAACCTCACTGAAAATCTGCTTAATACTTGAAAGGGAATCTATTGCGCCAAGGTAATCCTCAACCGTCTTCTTCTGTGCAATCGCATAGTTGTCCTCACTGATGTTCTCTTTACAAGCCGAAACTGTAAAGAGCGCACCAGCCATGAGCAACATGCTCACACTCATCGATCCTATTCCAAATTTAGAAAAGAATGTTTTCATAAACTTACCTTATTTTTTAGTGTAACGATCCCAAATGGGGTTCTGCACGAGCTGACCACCATCAGCCTGTCCCTTACCATTCACCTTCATTTCTTCGCTGTAAATGGGGTTATAGAGACTATAGAGTTTGGTCAAACGACCTGTAACCTGCGACTTAAAGCTACCAAAGCCCAATGCAGGACCCGTATCCTTTTTGCTATCAACGTAAGAATACTCAGCCTGACGAACGAGGTCGAACCAACGCTTACCTTCTGCAATAAACTCACGCTGACGTTCTCTATAAACAGTCTGGAGCAAATCGTTGGCAGTGCGGTTAGGTTTACCCTTATTATTTTTCGTTACATAAAGCTCGCTATCGATGCGTTGGCAAACATAGGTAGCTTCCTTGTTTTGTGCATTTGCCTCAGCGGTTGTAGCAACCAAAGCGGGGTTGTTACGCTTAAAGAGTTCTGCAACCAACTTGTAGCCTTCGCGTGCTTCTTCAAGCGTAAAGTTATCAGTCATCATACCAATACGTGCAATGGCTTCGGCTTCAATCAACATCATATCCGCCAAACGATATACAGGCCAGTGTGCATCGTTCGAAGATGAAGTACGACCTGAAATGCCATTATAAGCATCGGTCTCTGTCAAATCCAATGTATTATTTACACCAAAGTTGCGCAACACAAACTTACAAACAGGTTTGCTTGTAGTAGAAGCTTGGTAGTAACAAGTTTCGAGCAAACGCAAGTCAGTCTTACCAAAACCTACCGAAGGGTCAACAGACTGTGCAGACGCAATCAAAGTATTTGAGAGCGCCATGGCAGCAGGTGTAAATGCGTTATTACTGTAAGTTGACAAATAACCATTTACCGTTGAATTCGTAACAGTGGTACCATCATATTGCAACTCAAAAACACTTTCCAAAGAATTCTGTGCTCCAAAGTTGTTAGAATAAGGCACGTCGTTAATCGTAGTAGAACGACGATCGTTCAAATAGAGAGGATAAGACTGTGTACGTTCTTCAGCAGTATAAGCATTCGGATTCTTAGCTATCTCTTCATCATACTTCGTCTTCAAGTCTGTGATAACAGCAGCCGCATAGCTCTTTGCCTTTTTGAAGCATTCCAAAGCCTGTGTGTTGCAATAAGCATTGTCTACAACAGTACTATCACCTGTAGTGTAAGTACCATCTGCATTCAATACGTCCGAAAGGTTAACTTGGTTCGAAGCATTATCTTTCTTCATATAATCTTTGAGCATGCAACCACGCCAAAGATACATATCAGCCAACAAAGCCTTCAAGCCCTTTTTTGTGAAACGTCCACGGTTATCCGCATCAGAGCCATAGTTGTCAGCTGCATATTTCAAATTTTCTTCGAGTTCTTTGATACATTCGCCAATGATAGCCACACCCGAAACGGCAGCATGGTGACTGGCTCTGGCTTCAGCATCTGTACGAATGGATTTCGTAACATAAGGCACATCACGATAAGCTCTTACCAAATAGAAATAGTAGAGCGAACGCAAGGCAGTCATTTCAGCGCAATAAGCGCGATAGTCTGACAAAGTGAAGCTGGGGTCAACTTCTTTGCCAGGTACAGTCATTTCAGCACCCTTTTCAATGACAAGGTTGCAAAGATTGATACCTGTGTAGAAACCGCTCCAATCGAACATGCCTTCGCTGGGCTGAAGCACAGCATTCTGCAAGTTGTCGATCGAAGTATTTGAGACGTTATTCAGCGAAAGGTTGTCCGAACGTAGCTCGCCCCATTGCAAGATTTTTTCAGTCTGACCGCTTGCAGCCAACTGATCGTATGCACCAGCACGCACACCATCAACGTCAGACTTGTCTTGCCAGAAGTTCTCCTCAGGAAGTTGGTCTGTAGGAAGAAGCGTCAAGAAATCATCGCACGAAGTGAGCGAGCCACTCAACAACATCAAACTACCCGCCAAGAGGAGTTTTGTATATATTTTTTTACTTTTCATAATGATGCAGTAATAAAGAAGTGAAGAGTGGAAAATGTATGCACCGCATGTCAACAACAAGCAGTTGACATACATTTTCCTACTCCATACTTTTATTAGAATCCAAAGTTCAAGCTGAATGTGAATGAACGAGAACGCGGTGTTTGAGAACTATCGATTGCAGGACTATAACCACCAGCTGAGTGTTCAGGGTCTACACCCGAATACTTAGACCAGAAGATCAAGTTATTACCTGAAGCTGCAATACGAAGTGAGCTGAGACCTACCCTCTTCAACTTATCAGGAGATACGCTGTAAGACAGCTGGAAGTACTGGAAGCGAAGGAAGTCACCGGGTTCAACGAATCGGTCACTTACAAGCGAGTTGTAAGTAGTCTTTACTTTTGAACTCATTGCATGAGGCATGGTTGTTTCCTGACCATTCTTGCGCCAACGATGGTTTACCGAAGCACACTGGTTCTTGTTACTTGTCATGCTCTCTGCATTCAAACGCGCCAAGTTGATAATCTTGTTACCCACACGGAAGTTGAAAGAAGTCTTCAACTCCCAACGCGCATACTTAAAGTTGATACCGAAACCACCATTGAGTTTGGGGTTCGAAGTACCTAAGTAAACAACATCGAGTTCGTCGATGTTACCATCATGGTTGATATCTTCATAGATAGCGTCACCACCATCAAACTGGTAGTTCTTACCACCATAGTTGAAGTACATGGGAAGCGGGTTACCATTCTTGTCGTAAACCACGTTACCATTGGCATCGAACACAACAGGAGTAGACTGAGCCAACCAAGGACGTGCTTGGCTCTTATTGCTCTTCCACTTTTCTGCCTGCAAGTTACCCGCAGCGGTGTTGGGGTTACCATATTGGTCATACCACTGGTTCTTAGGATTCTCTTCGCCATTGATATCTTGGAAATAACCATTGTGGTCGTAGTCGTAAGCATATACGCCCTTAAACTTGAAACCATAGATACCACCCAAGGCATTACCTACCTGCACACGCTTCAAGATTTCACCATTGTTGTAACTAATATCGGTGTTGTATGAAGCCAAAACCGAAGCATCCATACGAGTGATGGTGTTCAAGTTCTGCGCAATATTGGCACGGAAGTTCATGCTGAACTTACCAATCTTAAATACATCGCGAGTTGAGGCATAGAGTTCCCAACCCTTATTCTCCATGTCACCCACGTTGGCCCAAGCCAAATTAGAATAACCTGTAGTAGAAGGGATACGAACACCAGAGTTCAACAAGTCGCTGGTCTTACGGTTATACACGTTCAAGTTGAACTTGAGGAGGTCTTCGAGGAAGTTCAAGTCAAAGCCCAAGTTCCAAGATTTCGTCTTTTCCCAACGAATCTCGGTCAACTTCAAGTTCTGCGGACGCATAACCTGTGTACCATTATAAGCGTGACCATTGCGGTTATACTTATTATACATCAAACCTTCACTGCCTGGTTGGTTACCCGTGATACCCCAACCTGGAGAGAATGCCAACATGCTGATAACGCTTCTCAAAGGCTTGAAGAAATTTTCGTCTGAAATATTCCAACGTCCTGAAATACCAGGGAAGAAACCCCACTTCTTACCAGAACCGAATTTGGTGCTACCATCCGCACGAACGGTTAAGTCGAAGATGTATTTTGAACCATAAGCATAGTGCAACGAAGCCAAACCTGCAGCAGAATGACCCTTACCTGTACCTGATGAAGAACCAGTGAGGTAACCATTTACGGTCGGGTCAGTGATACCACCTGTTACACCCGAAGTAGAGTGGCTCTGGCTTGTGCTGGTATTTGAAGTCACCTCAAAGCGACCCATCACCTGCAACTGGTGATCGGTGTTCGCAAAGTGAGGATGGAGCACCAACTGATGACGAGTAGTGAAAGCCAATGACTTGCTTTCGCCATTGCTGGTGTTGTTGATACCATCCGCCCAAGTGTTTGAAGTGAGCGAACCAGGGTAGTAACTCTGTGAAGAGTAAGTGTAAGCATTCATGTAAACCTCACCACGATAGTCGAGCTGAGTTTCTTCGTCAGTCTTACCCAAAAGTTTGTATTCCAACTGGAACTGCGGTTGGATGGTATAGGTAGACTCGTGCTGCCAAGCTTGGTGAGCTATCGCAACAGGGTTACCATTATTGATCATGTCGTCCAAATAGTATGAAGTACGATCTTCTGATTCACCAACAGCACCTGCAGAAGACTTACGCGGGGGCATGATGAAAAACTCATTCGAACGATAACCTTCGGGGTTCTCAGCAGTAGCACCTACATAACGATAGACAGACATGTTCGGCATTGCATTATAAGCTTTACCCAAAATGTCGCTACCATAGTTCTTGATGTTCTTGGTATAAGTCAAAGAGAAGTTAGAAGAGAACTTGATACGGTCTGATACCCAGTAGTCCAAAGCCAAACGAGTAGTCAAACGGTCAAGAGCCTGCTTAATGATTGTACCTGTTTCGTGGTCGTAAGTACCAGACACACGGAACATAGCCTTTTCACCACCGCCCGATACAGACACACCATAGTTGTGAGTCTGACCAAACTGTGTAACTTCCTTAATCCAATCTGTATTCTTATTATAGTTAGGATAGTGACCGTGCCAGTTCTGCTTATACATAATTTCTACGATGTCCGACTGTTCTTCAGAGAGCATACGTGGATTGTGATAAGCTTCCTTCAACATCATGGTGTAGCCGTCACCATCGAGCATCTTCATGCCCGTGGGCTGCCATGCGCCAGAAAAACGATAGCTGAAGTTTACCTTCGTTTTACCACGCGCACCACGACGGGTTGTAATTTCAATTACACCATTCGAACCACGCGCACCCCAGATAGCAGTAGCCGCAGCGTCCTTTAAGACCTTGATACTTGCAATATCCTCGGGAGCAACCTGCAAGAGTGTTGCAAACTGCTCTTGGTTATCCATGTTATCCAAATCAAGCTCGTCAGTATTCTGATCTTCGAGGATGTTACCATCCACAACGATCAAGGGATTCTGACTACCATTGATAGAAGACACACCACGCAAACGCATGGTAGAACCAGAACCAAGGTTACCAGAATTAGACACAATGTCGAGACCGGCAATCTCACCTTGAAGAGCGTCGGCAGCGGTTTCGAATGACAGACCAGCCATTTGGTCCATATCGAGAGTCTGCTGAGCGGTAGAAATTTCGCGCTCAGGAATTACAAGACCATTAGAACGAGTTTTACGAGTTGTCGTAACCTCGGCAGCCTTGAACGTATTTTTATCGATCAATTCAACATTGAATCGAGCATTGGCACCAATAGGCAAAACTTTTGTTTGGTAACCAATATAAGAAACTTGCAATCTGTTGGCAGGATTCTTGATAACCATAGAGAAGTTACCATTTGCATCTGTTTGTGCAGCGGTAATGTTACGGTTATTCTTATCCTTCTCAACAACATACGCCATAACAATCGGTCCGTCGGTCTTACTCCAAACGCGACCCGAAATGCGCTTCTGGGCATTAGCAGCTAAAGCACAAAAGAAGCACAAGACCAGCGTCAATAGGAACTTTATGTTATTATTCATAATATCGGTATTTATTTCTTGAGTTCAAAGCGCTTTATAAATAACTTTGCCTTTTGGCTTGTTGCCCAGTTGGTATCAAATCTACCCTCAGGTTGAGTGGGATCACTGGTCAGATGCATAGCTGAGTTGAAGAGTAAGAAATTTTGACCTTTCAGACCATGCAAAACAGCATAAGAAGACGACTTAATGTACTTCGGATTCTGACTTGCAGAGGCATTTAACTCATAATCGCGTGCAAAGATGTTGTTATATTGCGCATCAGTAGTCACTTCACTAACACGACCTGCAGCATCGCGAACCTCCAATACACCACCATTGGCATGCTTGATAGCCAAATTGATGAAAGTATTAGTTTTGCTATCGGTACATGCCGACTGACTTGTAGTAAAGGCGTTATCTACAAACTTGTCTACAAAGTATGATTGATCGCAGAAGTGATACTTGATGAAGTTAACGAGACAAGTGTACATTGCCTGCGCCTTCAGCTGATTTACAGGTATACCTGTGGCTTCGTCCTTGTCGCCATCCCAGTTCTTACCGCTGCAATGCAAACTTACAAAGTTTTCAATTTCCGCGATAGTAGGCAAGCCTCTTTCAATAGCAGCAGCTATCGCATCGTCTGAAGGAAGGAAGATGGTGTAACGATAATTATTGAAGAAACGAACCAAGCTTGAACCATTGGCTGTCAAACGACCACCAGAACCGTTGTTCGCAAAAATGGCATACTTGTTTTTCTCTGTATTCCACTTTGATACATCCTTAGCCTCACCACTCTTGTCAGCCAAATCAGTATTGATAAGGAAGATTTTCTTCAACATTGCCTCATTCGAACCATAAATAAAATAGCTGCAGAGATCGAAGAACTTCGTATACTTAGAATCGGTCTTCTGTGAAGTACGATTCATCATCTGGTATACATTATATACAGTAGGCTGCATGGGGCGGTCGATGAAGTAAGTATGACCGTTACCATAAATCTTTTTACCTTCAGCGTTGGTTGAAAGATTGTAACCCTTAACTACCTTGCTGGTAAAATGGGTAGGATTATTGGTATTGAAGAGTTCTCTTTGGAAACCACCTTCAACAACCATACCTGCACCATCGTCAATATTACCGTGTTTACTTACAAAAACAGGAGCACCACTACGTGAAAGATAGTAATCCTTGTTACCTTCGATATTCTGAGCACCATTGCCTTCGCCATGAACCACAATGTGTTGGTCAACCATGTCGGTAATCATCTGCTTCTTTACAGGACCATAAGTACCTGTATTATCCACATTATCAGATGAGTTACTTACGTAAGAACTACCCAAACTACGATCGCCAGCAGCATTCAAGGGAGCATCGAGAGAGTAACGATAGCCCTGAGCCTTCAATGCGACACACTTTGAAGCGGATGAACTTGCCGTATTATCGGGGATAAGAGCCCAATAACGATAAGCAGAAGCATTACCCGAAGCAAAACTCATGGGGTCAACATAACCATACTGAGTAAAGCCCTTATCTACAGGCACGAACAAAGAGAAGTGCGACTGCATAGCAAGGAGGTAAGTGCTATAGAATTTACGCAAAGGAGCATCCGAGAAGTTTGTCTTTACGAAGTTATCGTCAGCATGGATAGCAGTGTTCATTACACGCGTAGAGTCGTTGAAAAGCACTGGACCTGATACTGAAGCGTAGTCAGGAGGTGTAATCATGTCCTTCATTACGTAAACCACACCATTGCTTGCCAACATAACAGTATCCATAGCTGCTTTGTAAGCATCTTCTGTAGCATAAGTTGAGAACATCTGGTCCTGAGCAGAGTTCATAATAGAACGATACTTGCTGGGAACAGTTGCGTTGAACGACTCTTTCATCAAGTTGTTCAACATCTTCACGATGATGTTCTGCGGAATCTGATAAAGATTGTGCAAAAGATTGCCACTTGTATTTTCCTTATCACCGTAGCTTTCAATAAGTGAAGCACCTGCACCGTGGCAGAAGTACTGCACCATAGCATCATTATTAGGAACGAACATAACGCCCATGTCCTGTTCCTTCGTAGTATTATCTACATTGTAAGCATTCCATCCCGGATCAAAAGAAAGACGAGCTACGTTGGCACCCAACGCCTTGTTGTGGACGTCGACAGCAATAGCACCCTTTTGACCACGCTGAGCAATGTAAAGTTTCTGATATACAGCAGTATCTGCCACGCTTCCTGTTGCACCCTTGAAGTCAGAGTTAAGCGTAGCATCAAAGTTAGGCAAGCTGAAACGATCGAGCATTGCGCTAAACAAACTGCTTTTTGGATTCTTGCGAATAACTTCAGCCATTGTACCCGGAGTCAAGAGCACCTTGTTGAGTACATGGAAGTAACCATTCAAACAAGTTACATCGGGCTCTTTTACACGCGCATCATAAATATACGAACGGTTTTCAGTAGTATTCCATTCCTCAGAAGTACCATCCAAACCAAGGATAAATGAGATATCCTTGTTAGTAATAGATTTTTCCTTCATTTGAGCCTGAAGGAAGTGTGTTACCATAGGCACAGTCTTATCGAGTGCCATGTAAATACCACCTCTTGACTGCTGACGCAATTCATCCCAATAACGAGGATCGGGAGTTTGCGCATTGCCATCCACATTATTCAAGTTGTTGGGCAGTTCATCCCACTTGAAATAAGGAATAGAGTCGGTTACAGACACAGATGAGAGCTGACGCAAGCAAAGATTCTTCACCGGACCTTGAATAGTGGTCATCATCTCAAGCACGTAAGCATTGTCGAGCATTGAGCTTTTCAAGAGAAGTCTTTTCTGTGCAAGCGACAGATCCTCATAACTTTTAACCCCCCAGGGGTTGTTTTTAAAGAACTGGTTATAAGAGCTATCGGCTGCAACAAAGAGTGTTTTACTACCTGTCTTAGACAATACTTCCTTATAATCCAGATCATCAATCAACCTAATTACAGTAGAGAAATTTCCTCGAGCCTTCAGTTCGTCATAGATACTCTGTCCCAAGAAACTCGGACGGGTTTCGTCCAAATCATAGTCGTCAGAACATGAATACGTGACACCGAAAGTCGAAAGCAAGCAAGCTGCACCAAGCAAATGCTTACCAATTCTGCAAAAACGGCCTTTCATACGCATTAATTGGATTAATTATTTATTGTTTTTATTTTATGCGAAATAAATTGAGGTACTTGTTTATCTCAAGTCCTTTGTTTATGATTAGGATTTAGATGGGGGAGTTCCTTCAACCTCCTCGAAAGGTTTGATGAGGTACGAATGGATACTCCATGAATTGACTGCAAATTTAATAGTTTTTCCATGCGTCACACGAATGTTTGTGCATATTCTTTTATAGAATTAAGAATTATTAAGAGTGTGTTTTGTCACATATGTTAAACAACAGAGGTTTTTAGTTGTTTAAATAGCAACTTCAGTTCACAAGGTTATTAGTACTTTGTCAATAAATTTAACCAATCAATAAATTAAACATTCTCATTATCATATATTTATTCACATTTCAACTCACTCAAATTTGCATTATCTATCCTTCTAAAAATTCTAAACGAGCAATCGTCTTGATACAACAAACCCACAGATAGGAAGTTTTTAAAGTATTTTAAGAAGATAGAATACACAGTAAAAAATACTACACATTCATTGTAATTTTTGAACACCTACTCATCTATCTGTTTTGTAGTCAATACGATCAATATTTGAACGAAAAAGTAATATAGCATTACTTGGCAAAGTATTATAGTAATAATTGGGCAAGTATTATAGTAATAAATGGCAAAGTAATATAGTAATACTTGTAAGATAGACTGATTAAAAAAAAATCTGTATTTTCTGCTGCACAATTTTATAGCATTTCTTGTGAGTTTAGGTTTTTATATTTCATGCGCCGGCCTCACCCCATTCGGTTGGGGGTTCAAAATCCGCCATTTTTTTCTGCACGATTTTTCAGCCGATAATGCACGGGCTGAATTATCGTGCAAACCGAATACAATCAAGCTTGCTTGAATTGTTGAGGTGCAGCCGATAATGCATAGCAAAGCCCAAAAGCGCCCAGGGCAAGCGAAGCGACACCCTGGGTTACGCGGATTAATAGCATTGACGCCCTGTAAGGGCAAAAGCATTTTATATCGGATAAAAATAAGGCTTCTGCCCTTACAGGGCGTCACTAACGAACGTGCTTTGACCCAGGGTGTCGCTTCGCTTGCCCTGGGCTAGGCGCTGTTGCCCTTTCAGGGCGCACTTGCTAAATCCGAAACAGTAATACACGACTACGGATTACACGACTACGGATTATAAGTAATAAGTAAGAAGTAATAAGTAATACACGACTACGGATTACAAGTAACAAGTAATACAGGGCTTGTGAATACTTAAACGATAGGCTTAATACTTATCTCTCAAAATAAAATGAGGGTGGGGAGGAATACCTTTGTAACCTCCCCCTCTCCTAAAAAAGAAACTTAACATTAGCAACCATTTATCTTATTGCATGAGTATTAGATTAAATAAAGCTATTAAGGAATTTGGCGTCGGACTGCAGTCCATTACCGACCTCTTGAAAGAGAAAGGTGTGCCCGTGGCAAGTAACGACCCTAACCAAAAGCTTGACGACAAACAGTATGACTTGCTTAAAAAGGCCTTTAGCGCTGACAAAAATCTGCGCGATAAGGCTGAAGAGCGCATGCAAGACCGTCAAGAAAAAAAGCGTTCTGCCCAAAAGGCTAAAAAAGCCGAAGATAATGTGGTGGAAACTGTGGTTCCCGAAGTACAAGGACCACACATCGTGGGTCATATCGACCTTGAAACTGCCGGAAAGAGCAAAAAGCAAACTGGCAAGAATTCTAAAAACAATAAAGCAACCAAAGCCGAGGCTCATTCTACAGCTCCGGCTAAAAGTGTAAATAAGCCACAGGACAACGCAGCCACTGCTGCAAATACCCCCGCAGCCGATGTGAAGACTGTGGACGAGGAAGCAGTGAAGGCTCTTGCCGACAATTCATCTTCCAATCCACAACCTATGACCCAAAACGCAAACGGAAACAACAACAAACCTTCACGTCCCTCTGTTGAAGAACGCGCTAAAGCTATCGGTGCAGAGGAAAATGGTGTGTTTAAACTGAAAACTCAAACCGAAATCTCTGGTCCTAAGGTGCTCGGCACTATCGACCTTAGTGCTATTAACCCTACTACACGTCCTAAGAAAAAGTCGAAGGACGAACGCCGCCGCGAACGCAACAAGCAGAATGGCAACAACCAAGGGGGCGCACAAGGTGCTCAAGGACAGGGTAACGGACAACGCAAAAAGCGTAACCGCATTGGTAGCGAACGTGTTGACGTGAATAATGCTGCAAACCAACCTAAGCAGGGCGGTAACAACAACGGCAAAAAGCGTAGAAACGAGAATAACCAAGGTAACAACAACGGCAACAATAACAACGGTAACAACAAGAACCAAAACCACAATAATAACAACAACCAAAACCAAGGCGATAGCAAACGCAATAACAAAAATCGCAATCGCCGTGCTAAGGAACAAAAGGTGGAGGTTACCGATGAGGATGTAGCAAAGCAGGTTAAAGAAACTTTGGCACGACTCACCAGCAAGCAAAAGGGTGGTAAGGGTGCTAAGTATCGTAAGGAAAAACGCGAACAGCAGCATGCACGTGCCGAAGAGGAACGCCGCGAGGCTAAGGCTGAAAGCAAGGTGCTTAAGCTCACCGAGTTTGTTACTGCCAATGAGTTGGCACAGATGATGGATGTGCCTGTAACTAAGGTTATTGCTACTTGCATGAGCATTGGCATCATGGTGAGCATCAACCAACGTATGGACGCTGAAACCATTGACCTTGTTGCTGAAGAATTTGGCTTTAAGACCGAATATGTTGCTGCCGACGTGCAGGAGGCTATTGCTGAAGAAGCTGATAACCCCGAAGACCTTGAACCCCGTGCGCCGATTGTTACGGTAATGGGTCACGTTGACCATGGTAAGACTTCGTTGCTCGACCACATCCGTAAGTCGAATGTGATTGCCGGTGAAGCGGGTGGTATTACGCAGCACATTGGTGCTTACAACGTTACACTTGAGAATGGTCGTCACATCACCTTCCTCGATACACCGGGTCACGAAGCCTTTACGGCTATGCGTGCGCGTGGTGCACAGGTTACGGATATTGCAATTATTATTATTGCTGCCGACGACGACATCATGCCTCAGACTAAGGAGGCTATCAGTCATGCCACTGCTGCAAACGTGCCTATTGTGTTTGCTATTAACAAGGTAGATAAACCGCACGCAAATCCTGATAAGATTAAGGAGGGCTTGGCTGCTATGAACTTCCTTGTTGAAGAATGGGGTGGTAAGTATCAGAGCCAGGACATCAGTGCTAAGAAGGGTGACGGTGTAAACGAACTCTTAGAGAAGGTGCTCCTTGAAGCTGACATGCTTGAGTTGAAGGCTAATCCTCACCGCAAGGCAACGGGTACGGTTATTGAGTCGTCGCTCGATAAGGGTCGTGGTTATGTAGCTACTATCTTGGTATCGAACGGTACGTTGCACCAAGGTGACGTGGTATTGGCTGGTACGAACTATGGTCGTGTAAAGGCTCTCTTTAACGAACGTGGTGCGCGTATTGACAATGTAGGTCCTTCGATGGCAGCTACTTTGCTCGGCTTTAATGGTGCTCCGCAGGCGGGTGACCAGTTCCATGTGATGGAAACTGAACAGGAAGCTCGCGAAATTGCCAATAAGCGCGAACAGTTGCAGCGTGAACAAGACTTGCGTACGCGTGAGGTGCTTACCCTTGAAAAGATTGGTAAGCGCTTGAAGATGGGTTCATACCACGAATTGAACATCATTGTGAAGGCTGACGTAGATGGTTCGGTTGAAGCTCTTGCCGACTCATTCATCAAACTCTCTACCGAGAATATTGTGGTGAAGGTTATCTACAAGGGTGTAGGTCAGATTAGTGAGAACGATGTGACATTGGCTGCTGCTTCTGAGGCTATTATTGTTGGTTTCCAGGTTCGTCCTTCGCAGCAAGCTCGTCGTTTGGCTGAACGCGATGGTGTAGAAATCCGTCAGTACTCTGTTATCTACGATGCTATCGAGGATGTGAAAGAGGCTATGGAGGGTATGCTCGAACCGGTTATCAAGGAAGAGGTTACTGCCAACATCGAGGTGCGTCAGGTTTACCACATCTCAAAGGTGGGTTATGTTGCTGGTGCTTATGTGCTTGATGGTAAGGTGAAGCGCAGTGACAAGGCACGCCTTATTCGTGATGGTATCGTTATCTTTACTGGCGAAATCAATGCGTTGAAGCGCTTTAAGGATGATGTGAAGGAGGTTACCACAAACTTTGAGTGTGGTATCTCACTTACAAACTGCAACGACATTAAGGAAGGCGACATCATTGAAACCTTCCAAGAAATTGAGGTTAAGCAGAAATTAAAATAAAGAAAAAAACTGAGCCCCTTGCTTTTGGCATGGGGCTCAGTTTTTTAAGTATTAAGTATTAAGTATTACAAACTATGTGTATACAAGTAATAGGTAATAAGTAAAAAGTAATACCTGTCTCTTATACACATCTGACGCTGCCGACGACTTAATAGG
>OWJF01000182.1_pt1 | contig 31353 bp, 28 predicted proteins | sample 1732941 | NCBI WGS metagenome assembly OWJF01 (sample SAMN05065770, study PRJEB22554) | human gut metagenome | biome: ENVO:2100002; feature: ENVO:00000062; material: ENVO:00002003 | host: Homo sapiens | place: USA
GCAGTCCTTTTCATTCACTTGGGCGACTTTTTTAAATTGTCATGAGGGTTTCATTGCTTCTTGTTTTTTATTAGTTAGTACTTAACCTTCTCCCAAATAGCAAACAGGATTTTGTCTGCGATAAAATAACTTACTTAAATCTAAACCCAATAGGTCTGATTCTCGTTCTTCTTCTCCTTCAAACATGATACGACCTTTAAGTTCACCTTCTTCTACAACGACCCATTGATAAGGATGGTAAACTTTGACGACTTTGCCATCAAGTACAGCCAAACAGAGTCCTAATTGCCTTGCTCTATTGATGGACATTCGCCAAAATTTGCGAGTACATTCATAGATATTTTCGCGTTCTTTCCATTCGTGATAGGATGTGGATATATTGAAGGCAACAATCTTGCGAGGTTCGAAGATTGTTATTTCATCCATAGTTATTGGACGTATTGGAGGACAAGGATATTGTTCATTACCTACTTCAATCATGCCCTTTGGCACTTTCCAAAAGTCTGCATAAAAAATGGGGAATTTCCCTTTCTTGGCTTTTTCTACAAGATGATCAAACCATTCAACGTACGGTTTATCTTCTCCCTTTCCAAGTTTAAGCAGTTCGCCACCCATTTCTCTTGTTAAGGTGTCTAAGTAAGGCGTTATGTCGTTTTCTCCATTGTCCGCATTACCTGTAGATAGATACCATGTGTTTTTATGGATATTGTTAATAAATTCGTTTCTGATGATGTTGTTTGCAGTTGTTATATGACACCGCATAGCACAACCATTAGGTGCCATGTATGAGAACCATCTAAGTCTCTCATATCCCATCTTATGTAAACTTTGAAGTAGCAGCATGAATTGCAATACTCCAAGTTGTCTGAGATTTGTTTCCATTATTTTCTAAACTTTGTCAAATTCCTACCTGTCAAGTAGATGGGCATGCCCTAAACATAGCCAGGCTTTTTACGCTCTGTTTCTATAATACCATCAATGTCAAAATTGCCAAGCGTTATCTCTTCGTCGAAGAAATTGCATAAGTAACTTTATCGCGCAACTTGATGTATCCTTCTTATTCTTCGGGCTTTCCATTATTGAATAGGTCAATGTTCCATTGGATAACGTTTCGAGCATAGGTAAACTGCTTGTAAACGCTTTCTTTTCCTAAACTGTTACCGCGCTTGTAGTACTTGCTATCGCCTATGTAGTAGATGGTATCGTCCTTCTCATTGTTGGTCAACTCCTTGTACTGATACATGTGGTCCACACGCTTGCCATCTGGCTAGTCTAACGATTCATAATGTAAAATTACAAAAAAAATCAGATAACGACATAAATCAGAGATTATTTCTGTAAAATATAAACATGAGTCCACTTGAAAAAGTCAAGAATCGAGTTTCAATTCAAAATACGCCTACATTTTGTCATGCTTCATTATCAATAGTGTCTACAAGGATAGAATATACGATGTGACAACAGAAAATGAGGTCATTGATTTACAAAATGAAAGTTGATATTACAATGCGAATATCAACTGGATTGTGTGTGGGCAACCGCGTGGTAACCGTCTAAACATCTTGAAGTCTTTTTACGTGAAATTTGAGCGCAAGATTCCTGCGCTGATTGCCGACTTCTGTGCGTATTATGCTGCGCATCCAAACCACAGTGTGGTTTATTATTATGATGCTACGGCTCCTGGCTCGAACTATACGGTGAATGACCAAGACTTTCATTGGGTGGTGGTGCATGAGTTTGAACGCAATGGCTGGACGGTGAATGATGTGTATCTAGGCAATCCCATGCGACATGATGAGAAGTATTTGCTCATCAACCAAGGTTTTTCAGGCAAGCAACGCTTGATGCCTTATTTCAATCGCCAGAACAATGATGACCTTATTCTTGCGGTGCAATCGGCTGGTGTGGAACGCGGAAGAAACGGATTCCGAAAGAATAAGTCTACAGAGAAGAATCCTGAATCGGAGGGGGACTTGTTGGAGCACCGCACCGATGGCACGGATGCTTTCGATACGCTGTATATTGGGTGTGAGAAGTTTCCGCAGCATGATTTTTATGGTGTTGCGGTTGGTGGGGTGAGATAAATAACTTATCTTTGCAAAACATAAAACAGGTTTACACATGATAAAATATTTTATTACTTTATTGTTATCCTTTGTTGGGAACTATGTATTTGCTCAAACAGATATTCCCGACACACTTCTTGTAAGAACAGACAACGATTATTTGTCTGTTACAAGGTATTATGTTGTTGGTCGAACAAAAGAGATGGTCGTGTATTCTACGGCAGAGAAGCAAGATACAACTTTCTACGATGACTTAAGCAAGGAAACAGAAAAGGCATATCTTGAGGAATTGAATCTAATAAAATTTCGCCAGCTTCCTATTTCAAAAGTTGACGCTGACAAGGTTTTTTATTACTTCAGAATTGGTGAGCCAATAGAAAGCGTAACAAAAAGACTTGGCAACAAAAAAGTGCATATTACACCACGAGGATATGAAGTTCCGTTCTACAACTCATTTAGAAAGAAAAAAGAACTTTTTGAGTTTACATTTATGGATGGGAAACTTTCTTCAATGAGTAGAGCATCCACTAATACATTGCCTACAAATGATGTATGGTTGGCATTTAACATTATGCCATTTAAGAATCAAATGAAAAATTTGGAACTTCTTATTAACAAATTAAGAAAGATGAAGTAGTAGTCTGCCTTGGGACTTATCCTTTTAATTAACTAAAAAACAGCATGTTATGAAACTAATAAAATCATTTATCTTTTTTGCACTACTGCTTTTCTCGGTTGGAGCGCGTGGACAATATACAAGTGAGAATTCTTTCATGAGAAAGGCTTTAGTACTTTTTCAGAAAGATGCTAAAGGATTCTACCAACCATCACAAGAAGTTATGGTAGATCGTATCTATGGAGTAACGAAATGCTATGCTTACGACAAAAAAAATCACAACTTATATGTCCTTACAGCATACGGCAATTTTGTTGTAACGTTGAACAAAGATTATGCCAAAATAGTAAAGAAAAATCACCAGATTCCACAACTCAAAACTGTGGAAGCTCTAGCACTATCAAGAAAGTACACTGAGATTATTTCCTTAAAAATGGAACAATATAACAAGAATCGAAAAGATAGTATAGAATTAGCAAGAAAAAAATTTATAAGAGATTCTATAGCATGCGAAAAAGCTCTGGCAAAAATCAAGGAGAAAAATAAGAAAATAAAAAAAGATAGAGAACTCGTTTATAAAGCTAATCATAATTGGAAATCCGTTCCAACAGGAAAGATTGAATTACATTGTACAATATGTGATAAAAGTATTGCAAAAGATTCTTTGCATTGTATGGGAATAAAGAACGACTCTATTTATTTCGTTACTGCATCTAAGGGATATTACAATACTAAATTCGCCTTAGCGCATGTTGCGCATATTCCTTCTAAATTGGCTAATTACGAAGATTTTAAGTATCATTGTGATGTTTATAAAGATAGTTTAAAGTTGAATTCTGAAGTACTAGATAATGACTTTGTAAGTTATATTGCAGTGAAGTGGTATCTTGATAATTTAAAAAAAGCAAAAAAACTTGCTCCATTTGGATATTTTGGTGATTGGGGATGGGATAATGAATATGGATATGTGACTTTCAACTTCGACTACACAAATCTGAATAGTAAAACCATTAAATATATAGACGTCTATTGGTATGTTACGAATGATGTGAATGATATTTGTGGAAAAGGACATTTTAAAGGTGTAGGTCCTTTAAAAGAGGGTTCTTCCGCTAGTTGGGAGTGGGACGATTCCCCATATTATGTCTACAGTTCAGCAACAAATATGCGTATTTCAAAAGTGATATTAACATATATGAATGGTACTAAGCAAGTGCTTAGTAAAAACATGATTAAATTTGGAGGAGAAGATTCTGAAATAGAAGAAGGTGATGATGGAATGGAAGTTGATTATGGAGAATCTGAGAGCCGTCTAAAATCCATATATGATAAGATGCCAATGGAACCCGAGGACCCTGATAATTACATGCCTGAAGTTCAAGCAAAATTCCCAGGTGGCGAGGCTGCCTTACTTCAGTTTATAAGCAGAAATCTTAAATATCCAGAAATCGCCCAAGAACAGGAACTGCAAGGAACTGTAGTACTTCGTTTCAAGGTTAATGTGGATGGTCTTGTTAGTGACATAAAAATTGAAAAATCACTCTCACGTGAATGTGACCAAGCTGCTGCGGCTGTTGTACGTAAACTTCCTCGATTCATACCAGCAAAAAAGGATGGTCGTCCCGTAGCTGTCTGGCTCCATCTCCCGCTTAGATTTCGTATACAATAATCCTTTCTTTCAGCCGCCTACGCTATGGCTCTCTTGCTATGCGTTTGGTGGCTTTTTCTTTGGCTTGGCACGCGTTTCGAGAGCACTCGGCTCAGTAGCAGTTTCGGTTGGCTGCATTTCGGTGGTGGGCGCAGCAGGCTTATTTTCACCATCCCGTGACACAGCAGAAGCAATTATCCGAGATGTTCTTTTTGTCCTGTGCGCTTTGTGGGAAGGGATTACGCATGGGTTTAGGTTGGGCTTTTGCAGTAAACACGGCTGTCATTACCGCCCTTTGATGCGGTCCAGATGAGGTGGTATTGGTATTTTGCCACTCGTAATAAGGATAAGTTTTCGCTTTCCCTTATTTTCTTAGATTTTACCGTTGAACGATATATTACCGGTAGCAGGACTTGGTTACGATGTCGGGCATGTTCTCAGCTGGCTCTTGGGCGATGGCACCTTCTTCTTCGCTTGCCTCGATTGTTACCCAGCGCACCATCTTCGCGTTATATGACCACTTAGCAGATATTGTGGGAGGTTGCTTTGCCACGGCTAATCGCTAAAACGAACACTGAATGGCTGATTGTACCATTATTTATTCTCTCACATGAATTTACAAGGGGCAAGATTAACAAAGCTACAGCGCACATCTGGGTCGTTTCTATCAGTGGCGATAATAACAGCCGTGTCTACTGTAAAAGCCCGTACAAGGCGATGCGTTATGCCTTTCTCCTTAAAAAGCGCACAGGGCTGAACATCTCGGATTGAACCGTGACGTGTCGCCTATCTTTTCTACGGATATTGCTGCGTATAAGGGCAGGGCTTCTATCTATGACTTACGGGGGATTATTGAGGGCTATATGGAAACGCATGGGTTGGCGTTCGCTACTTGTACGATTAAGTTTCAGGAGAATCGAAATGATTTTGCTTTGGGGGAGTTTACGATTTTCTATTGCAACTTGTTGATTAACATGGACTGTAAGCAGTTTCTTCTCTCGCATTTTCTCTATTCGGAGAATACGCGCCTAATTCCGCGTGATTTGCAGTTTGATTTGCAGTATTTTGTCTTCCCGAATGAATCGGGTGCTTCGTCTACACAGTTTCTTGTGCAGGCGGTGGATGGGGCGGTTGCTTCGTATTCCGTTCAGGGAAATTGGGTTGTTCCTAAGGAACTGGAGTTTCGATATGAGGATGTCAATATGGAGGACCTTTTGGCTTCGTTGCCTGAGGGGGTGAATGGGAAACTCTTAGGGGTTTCTTTTTATCGGGGGAAACGCACGTTTTCTATTTCTTTACGGATGAAACGCCTTCGCTGTCTATTTCCTTTAGAAACGAGTTTAATGTGTCGGATGTGTTGTTTGTGGATGCGCAAACGAAACGGAAACTTTCGTTTGAGCGTGCTACCGCGCTTTGCTGTGGCGAGTCTTCTTTTTATGATGATAACACGGAGGTGGTGTATGAGAGCGAAACGGCTTCGCTCTCTCCTACTCTTGCGCAAGCGCTTACGAATGCTTTGCTGTCTTCTTCTGTCAGAATCGTGTCTCACGATTTTCCAAATGGTACGAATGTGCTGATTACGGATGTGGAGAGTGAACTTTCGGATGTTGCTAATGCAATTAACCGCGTGAAATTTAACTGGAAACAGGTGAAAAAGCAACGGGTGATGGTGGGTGCTACGCCTAAACGTATCTTTAATAACACGTATAACAATAACTTCTCATAATGGCTAGCTCTATTCATATCTCTACGCTTAAGAAAATGCTCCAATCTCCTGAACCTGTGGACATTAAACTATGGACGCGCAGTGGGGAAATTCAATGTTGGAACCGCTGTATCTCTCTTCGCTACGACTTCTACAAAGGCACTCGTCGCATGAAACTGTTGGATTCTAACGAAATCCGACAGCTCCGCGATGTGTGCGTGTTTGAAATTAATGGGATGGAGGTGTTTATATGAAATAAACAATCTTAGATTTGTATTATTCAAAAATATTTTGTTCTTTTGCAGCAACATACTCACCCCGCTTCCCGTTAGAACAGCGCGCTCAGGGTGAGTTATTTTTGTTTATATGCGTTTATAACCCGGATTCCATACACCAAAACCATCAAAACTTTTGATGAACAATTTGAAATACTGAAAAGTCGTGGTTTGCAATTCAATGATGAAATGCAAGCAAAACAATTGCTTCAAAACATAAGCTATTACAGAATGAGTGGATATTGGTATCCGCTCTTAGCTGACAAGCAAAATCACGTTTTTAAGTCTGGTGCATTATTTGAGCAAGCATATTCGATTTACAAATTTGATGCAAAACTTCGTTCTTTGATTATTTCTGAAATATCGAAAATAGAAGTGGCTGTACGGACGCAAATAGCTTATGTAATGTCACACAATTATGGTGGCTTATGGTTTACTGATTCTTCTCTCTTCAAAAATCCTGCAAAGCACGCTAAGACACTTTCAAAAATTGATGAAGAATATTCAAGGAGCGATGAGGATTTTGTTACTGCATTCAAGGTAAAATACACAGACCACTTTCCCCCAAGTTGGATAACATTGGAAATTACGTCTTTGGGAACTTTGTCACTGCTTTATAGCAACTTGAAAGATGGTATGAGTAAGCGTACAATTGCACGTTATTTCGGTGTCGCAGATAGCGTGATGGTTTCTTGGCTACATGCTATTACATACATACGCAATATTTGTGCACATCATAGTCGTCTGTGGAACAAGATTTTGGGCATTCGCCCAATTGTTCCAAGGCGAACTACTTATCCTTTTGTTTCAATCCCCAGCACTTCCAACAATAAGGTCTACTATGTATTGTGCATGATTACATATTTGCTTGACATCATCAATCCAAGCAATACGTTCAGAGAGAAACTTCGAGATTTATTTGTTGAATACCCTAATATAGACGTTGCTGCCATGGGATTTCCTTGTGATTGGCAAAACGAGCCTTTGTGGAGATAATAAATGAGAAAGCAGCCTTGCAAGGCTGCTTTCGTTTACCAATATCCTAAATAACAAACAGGATTTTGTCTTCGATAGAATTCTATCTCTGTCTCCAATATGAAAAACCAACCTGAGTATATTTGTATGGATTTATAGATAAATGAATGTGCAATATCTTTAGGTTCTTTTTCTGTTGTTACATTAAATCTAAGACAGCCAAAGAATTCTCATAATGGCTAGTTCTATTCATATCTCTACGCTTAAAAAAATGCTCCAATCTCCTGACCCTGTGGACATCAAACTTTGGACGCGCAGTGGGGAAATCCAATGTTGGAACCGCTGCATCTCTCTTCGATACGACTTCTACAAGGGTACTTGTCGCATAAAACTGTTGGATTCTAAAGAAATTCGACAGCTTCGCGATGGGTGTGTGTTTGAAATTAATGGGATGGAGGTGTTTATGTAAAATGTTTTACTTACATTTGCAGAAACTTTAAAAAACTACAATTATGAAAAGAATACTTTCCACGCTTTTCTGCTTGCTACTCATCGTAGCTGCTTTTGCGCAAAATACCAATAAACACTTGAAGTTTATGGGGATTCCTATTACTGGTACTCTATCACAGTTCCAAGCTAAATTGATAGCAAAGGGGTGTAAGGTAGATAAACAAGCTAGTGCCTATTCCCCTAATGGACAGCGTGTTCTGAATGGGATGTTTGCAGGAAAGAAAGCGAATATCATCATTTTTTATGATACGAAATCAAAATTAGTGTACAGGGCCAAGGCTATTTTGAATGGCATTTCAGAAGATATGGCAGAACAAGAGTACAATAGTTTTAAGAATTTATTGTATCAAAAATATGGAAATAAACACACTTATCTTCAAACCAAAGACTATAAGGAAAGCATTACATTCTTAGTGACCAAACCTGGAGTCGGTGATAATATCGATTTTGAAAGTTTGGAAAATATTTCAGATGTTGCCTACGGCACGATAGATGTTTTTATTTTAAAAGATACAGAAGATTGGATGCGTGAACCCTATAATTATAATCTTCATATTGATTATAATGATGTTTTAAGCAATATCAAACATAATGAGGGTGCATTAAACGATCTCTAACCTAACAATATATTCTCATGGCTGCACGTAGACTTTGGTCTCGAGAAGAATCCATTCTTACTCTCAATCTTTATTTGAAGTTGACTTTTGGTCAAATGAACCAAAGTAATCCAAAAGTTAAGAATTTAGCAGAACTACTTGGTAGAACAAGTGGTTCTATTGCTATGCGTCTCGTAAACTTTGCTGCTTGTGATCCGATTTTGCAAGCTAGGGGCATATTAGGGCTTCAAGCTGGAAAATCACAGTGTCAGCCTTATTGGGATGAATATATGCAAGATCGAGAAAAGTTTTTTTGAAAGTGAGAAACTGCTGGCTTCCTATCAACAAACATCAGTCGAACTAAATCACCAAACTATATTGCAAGGGATTGAGACTCTTGTAGGTGAGGATAAGGTACATGAAGTTAAAACACGTGTAAATCAAGAAGTGTTCCGTCAGATGGTACTTGCTAACTATAATGGATTATGTGCCGTTTCTGGTATAAATATAAGTGAGTTGCTTGTAGCAAGTCATATTATCCCCTGGGCAGAGAATAAGAAAGAGCGACTAAACCCTGAAAATGGGATATGCCTATCATCTTTATATGATCGTGCATTTGACCAAGGCTTTATTTCGTTTGATAATGAATATAAAATGATCATATCGCCCCAACTCGAGGCAAACGCTGATAAGATGTATTATCAGATGTTCTTCCACCCTTTTGAGCATGAGAAGATGAAGTTCTGCGATGTGAATTATCTTCCTAAAAAAGAGTTTTTGGAATGGCATCGTGATGTCATATTTCAAAAATAATTACTCATTATATTCTAGTAGTTTGTAAAGTCTAAAAGTTGATAATCAATGTAGATGCAATATACCGTCACATCATAGCAAATCTTAATGTTATTCTTGTAAAGTCCTCACTCAGAATTGTCAACTATTAGACTTTACAAACTACTAGTAACCTTAATACTATACACTATAACTCGTCGAGCAAGTTATCTGCTGATTGAAGAACTCGTTTGCCTGCAATAGCCTCCTTTACTTCTTGCAGTGCACCTTTCAATTCCACCGTCAATTCACGAGGAGTTTTTATAGTATCTCCGTCTTCATCTTCAGGAAAGATGCGGAAATAACCTGCACGTGATTTTAGTACGACGTACTCACCTGCTTTTGCCAATTTCAGATATTTAGTCTGATTGGTTCTAAAATCTCTTGTGCTAACTACAACCATAATTGTTTATTATTTGTTCAATGGCAAAGGTAGGGATAATTTTTTTATAGGCAACTATTTAAACTATATTTGGTAGCCTAAACACTACATAAATACTTCCATACCATTGATTTCAAATACGCACGCATCGCGAAGTGTGCGTATTTCGTTAGAATCAAGGAGTTTCATGTGGCGTATGCCTTTGTAGGAACTGTAGCGGAGGGAGGGCTTGAACATAAATAAAGGGAATGCAATGATAATCATTACATTCCCAGTCATCTTTTTTATCGTGCAGACATCGCGACCTACCGATGTGGGCACCTAAATAAACCTTGCTCATTAAGTGAGCAACGCTATTAAAGAACGTCTCCCAAGTATGCTGCCTAAAAGGCAAGCCTGAAAGACCTATTATCTTTTAGTTATAGAACCATCATTTTAACAAGTTCAAAGTTAAGCATTCATTTCTAATTATACAACAAATTGAGCATTTATTTCCACTCTTCTTCGTTTTCCCGATCTTCAGGGAACCCCATTGAAGATAAATCAAGTACTACCGCATATTGCTGCAACAAAACCTTAATTTTCTTTCTAAACATTGAACGTGGTGTTAGCGTCTGTAGGAAATAATTGACCATACACAATGTATCATACACTTTATTGCGCCTACACGTGTCAGGATTGCTTATCCACGTTAGAGTCCTTGAAAACTCCAATTTCTTTAGAACAATATTTATGTCTCGATTCCATAAGCATGCATAGAAAGCACACAAGTTACGAATAAAATTAAGAGCATAAAGCCATGATTAGAACTCTTTGGGTGGCAAAGGAAATCGGCTTAACCGATAACCCATTTTTAACGAACCATTGTTAATAAGGTTGGTAGAATTGTTCCTTTATATCGCTTCATCCAACCAATATTGGCAGAAAGAATAAGTTTCATAATATTGGTGATAACAAATTGGCAACTCTTTTGAGACAGCATGGAGCAGAATTAGAGCGGAACAAAATGCCCGTCATAATTTATTTCAGGCGAATTTGCAGGTTAAATTTGAAATGTAATTCACCATTTTCATATTTTTCCAAAGAACCATATCCATGACGAGAAGCTGATGGTCGGTCAATGTAGGCATTATTGAACAAATATGATTCAAAGCGAATCCTGTCATAAAAGTGATAGCAAATGTCACCATCTTCTTTTAAAACGATGAAACCTCCGTTAGCGTCATAGTAACCTGTCCAAGGCTTTGTAGGAACCATTCCTATAGCAACATTTGTCAGAAAATTTTTCAGCTTATACTTGTAGAAGTCTTCAGCTCTATCTTCTCTGTAATTTAGTGGGTTGACTATTGAAAGTTGATGAACTATGGCTGAAATTCTTTTTTCACCTGTATTTGCTGAGGTAATTAGCATCGATGCGATAATCTTTGTCATATCCCCATCAAGCATTGTTAGATTTGATTCGAAAGTATCATTTGAAACTTTTTGAAATTCTAATGTCGCACCCTTTGATAAGATTATAGCATATCGATCATTGATCTTTTCCTTTGTATCAATAGAATTGATCGTTTCTATCTCATCATCAGAAAAGTTGTGTCCAACGACCTTATAATCAAAGATTGTTGCACCACTAGCATTAAGTAAAGGTGAGTGACGATTTATAGAGATGGAACTTTGTACTGTATAATTTGTATTAAGAGGCATATTTATTGGATTTGATTTAGAACTGAAATTTACATAATTAGCCACTTCCTACTGGAGAGTACAAAGTTACAAGTTTTTATTGAAAATAAGACAACTTCTATTATATTGACTCCCACTAGTAGTTTGTAAAATCTAAAAGTTGACAATTTTGAGTAAAGACTTTACAAGAATAACATTAAGATTTGCTATGATGTGATGGTATATTGCATCTACATTGATTGTCTACTTTTAGACCTTACAAGCTACTAGAACGCAGTATTTTCGAGGGTATGACTATCTGTCGGATGGGCATAAGTTGTTGTATACTAGGGATGTGAATCGATACTTTGTGATGTACTGCTACAAATCGATTTTTGTAACGAATGGGATAAAGGGGGATAACTCTAAATGGTATCGTTACTATAATCGCTTACTACCGATCAATGCTTTTGGAGGTGTATTCTCGGATGAAGATGCAAAAGATCTGGAACTAAAGGTAGTGCCTGCTTGGATTGAATCTAAAGGGGATGAACATGGGAATATGCTTTTTCTGAACTGTGGTGAAATGGGTAGCAAGGATAGTTGGACGGTTTCTTCGGATGGCAGTTCTTCTGCGGATGGGAGCAGTAATAGTTTTTCGGGAGTAGAAGTGCAGACTGTTAGGTATCTACGTCCCTTGCGACCAAGATACACCATAACTTCCAAATAAGCCATTCCGCGTTTAGCGTAAAGTTTTCTTCTGTCAAAAACGACATTAACTAATTCCTTTTTCATAGGAGAATGAGTTTTGCGCGACTAAAGCAAGGATTGTGATAAATATCGTTTTAATTGTTCGATATTACGGAATGTGTTACTTTCTCGTTTTTTTGAGATTTGCGCGTAACACAAAGGAGTAATGTGTAACACATTCAAGGAGCGTGTAACACAAGGTGTAACACATTTGCGTCCTTTTATGTCCTTTTATGTCCCGTTTTATCCAATTTGTATGACTCTCGTCGCAAGTTGAACTTAGCGTTTAACCTCTGAATAACTCATACAAATTGTAGTAGAGAAACGTGATTCTCAGTGATAATCAACAACAAAAAAGAGGTCTCTAAGTGAATTAGAAACCTCTCAATTAAAATTCTTTCTTGCTTCCGTAGGAAGTGCAAGTGATTCCGCAGGGATTCGAACCCTGGACCCACGCCTTAGAAGGGCGTTGCTCTAATCCAACTGAGCTACGGAACCATTTTCCAAGTGCAAAAGTAGTATTTTATTTTTATATAGCCAAGTGTTTCTACACTTTTCTTTATAGTGAATCGTAGGTTGAGTTTACTCTGATTGGTTTCTTACAAACCGCTATCTTTTTAAAAGAAGAAGTTCTTTGATGATTTTTAAACGGATACGTAGTTTTGTAAAAAGAGAGTTTTTACTTTTCTCTCCACTCGAAGAAGCATTGTTACCCGTACGACGGAAATAGCTGTATGGCTGATGAATAAAAGCCATTTTGTAGTAGAAAGAAGCTACATTGCCAAACCACATGTCGTGCATAGGAAGATTTTGGGGGAAAGGAAGACAACGCTCTAATAAAGGACGCGTAAATGCCATGCAACCACCAATGTATCCATTTTTTATCAAAAGATTATAATACCTTCCCTCATGCGTATTGTTCAATGAAAAGAAAGACTGATGCGTCGTGTTTAAATTTTCGTCAGTAACAATACAATCCGTCATTACACAAGCATATCCTTCATTCAATTTTTTGATAACCGCCTCAATCTTTCCTGGCATCCATTTGTCATCTTGGTCAGAAAGAAAAATGTAATCGCCTTTAGCATACTTAAGAGCATTCTCAAAATTGGGAATGGGCGATCCCAAACAAGGACCTTTTACAATACGAATTCTGGGGTCCTGAAGTTTTTCAAGAACCTCTACCGTGCCATCTGAAGAACCATCATCAGAAATCACGATTTCGTCAGTTATATTTATTTGAGGCAAGATGCTATTGATTTGTGTAAGAATCACATCTGCTCCATTATATGTTGCTATGCAAACTGAAATCATTGTTATTATTTTAAGAGATATCTTGTTACGAATTTTGTGAAAAAGAAGAAGCTATGAGTACGAAACATCAGCGACAATGTATGTTTAAACACCTCACAATGATGCTTCAACTGCATGCGTGAAGAGTCTGCCTTATATCCAACAGCACTCTTCAAGTACAAAAGGTAACGATTCTTTACGCTTGACACATTCGTACAATCATTAGAAAAATCCTGTAATGCGGTGGTATGAATTATGCGAAAATTAGCAGCCACTCGTCTTAAACGCAACTGAAATTGAAAGTCAGCAAAATCCAATACAACCTCGTCTGCATATCCACCAGCTTCCCAGAAGAGATCAGTAGGCACACAACAACCACTGTTAACTGCTGCATACTTAAAGAGAGAATATTCCCCTGGCTGCACATTGTGCGCAGCACGTGTAAACCAACCATCAATACACACAGGTGAGAATTCGTCGCCCCTATTCGTTTTCATCAAAGGAGCTACCATTCCCTTATAATCTGCGTTTTCAAGATATGCGGTCCAAGCATCAGGAGCAAAGACCGTGTCTTGATCCAACAACAGAATGCGCTTAAAACCTTGCTCTTTGGCTATGCGTGCTCCCGTATTATATGCCTTCGCCAAACCACCATTGTTCGTATCACTGATATACGTAGCCCCTTCAGGCAAACTCGACTCATCAGTATACCCTCTTTGTGGAGAATTGTCATAGACCAAATAATGCGTTAGGTTATTAGGAGCTATCAAGGTCTTATATGACTCAGCTTCGTAAAGACTGATTTTGTATAGCACAATAACCACATATATAGAATGTGTATGTTGGAGCATAATTCTTTTTTTGTTTTTATTTAAGCCAAATGCCTTGAGCTTTTCCTTTTATAATCTTGTAATACTGAATAGTGTTCACCACCAAACCTGGTACATTAACAGCACACATCACTGCAAGCAAATAACGAATATCGTTGCTATTCTTACAGAATAACATTGCCAAAGGAATATAGCAAACAGCTGCCGAAACCGTCATAATCAACTGCAAACGTAATGTGCCAAAGCCATTCAGTATGTATGAATAGCGCATGCTCAAAGTGAGCAGCATCACATATATGGCAACCATTACATTCAAGTCTGACGAAACCAAATCGCCATCCCCTATCCATATATTATAAACAGGTTTAGAAACAACAATCATCAGCACAGCAATAACCATAATGCCCATAATGATACGGTCGAGTGTTTTGCCCGCATTTTTTATCCACGCAAAGTCTTGCTTATTGTAAGCGTCTGTAGTAGCCGACCAATAAGGCACACAAATAATAAAGAAAAGTAATTGCACCACACTAAAATAGCGGTAAGCAATTTGATAAGGTGTAACCATTTCAGGGCTATAATAGCGCGAAATCAAAATGTTGGTTGTCATAAAGAGCACAACAGCCGACACCTGAAGCACAAAAAACTTCATCCCCATATTGAAAAGCTCAACAATACTTTTCTTATCAACCAGTTTGATTGAAGGACGTAAGTGCGGATAACGCTTTCCAAAAGTAATGGGATAACTAATCACATAGACCAACAATGGAGCCAGCGTGTTGACAATCGAAATATAGAAGAGAGAATGACTCCCACTGATATACACCACAAAAGTGCCAATCAACGCCAAAGTCTGTCCCAAAGTACCCAAAAGATTATTAACCGCAGGCATTTGCATACCCATATAAAAGTTCCCGATAAACTTAAATATAAAGGTACTACAAACAAATATGGCAGAGACCGATAATATTTGGTCCAGATTGTTTACAATTTGATTGTTAACATTGAAAAACGTATATGTATCAGCATTCCATATCCAAATGTTAACCAACAAAGCCACAGGAACAATAAACAAGATGAGCATGAATAATGTGGATGAAACCGCACGTCGTGCTCCCTGAATATCATTTTTAGCAATGTATTCTGCCAACTTATTGCGCAGACCATTTCCTAAGCCAATATCCAAATTATCAATCCAAACGAGCATTGAACTAATAGTCAGCCAAATACCATTTTCATAAACCCCCAAGCAATGCAAAGTTAACGGAACCATTAACAGTTGCACCACAATAAGCCATCCTTTAACAAAAAAAGATGCCAAGATATTTTTCTTTATCAATCCCGTTCTACCACTACTACTCTGTAGCATGCGAGACAATATTTTTATATTCATATCTAATTCCTTATTGAACCAATGCGCATCGCATCGTTCGACTTAAAAAATCTGCTCATATAACAGAAAATCATCATCATCACGCACATACCTGATGAGTTAATAAGCATAGGGTTGGTACCTGCCACAAACAAAAAGACAACGTACGAGAAGATAATACCTGTCGATTCCTTACTCTTTAAGAACAGTTTGAAACGCTTCACTGGATAAAGCAACAAATAGAAGATGCCCACACTGAACACACCACACATACGCAAAATTTCAAGATAGCTCCACTCTGTTTGTGGCACCATTGCACGAAATCCCATCGAGAAGAAATAAGACCCCGCACCCTCTCCTAATATAAAATACTCAGGATTATAATGGAATAATTTACCATAAGAATAAAGATGCGCATACTTGATGACATTAGAAGTTTCACCTTTTTCAGCAGCAAGTTTGTAAATTAAAACTAATAATGCCATAGCAATAAAAGCAACGATAGGATACATCATTAGTTTTACATACTTAGAATCCTTATAACGCAAATAAAACGCTAAAGAAAGGATAACGAACGGAAGAATCATTGTAGAGCGTGAGCCACTGACAATGAACAATGTTGTTATTAAACAAACCTCAAGCAAATTAAAAAATCGGTGTTTCTTAACAGCAAGGAAAGCATATGCCGAAGCAAACAGAGGCAGCGTGGTGCTGATGGTAGAATTAAAACTAATGCCAAGCAGCTTTATCCCCAAAAAGTAACGTGTGGATAAATTATAACAATTTTCATGTTCCGTTTGAAACGTCCAAACAGCAGCTTGAATCATTTCGTCTGATGCAGCAGCAATAAATAGAATAACAGCTAAGAGCGAAAAAATAAAAGCACTACATTTTGCCAAACGCATCACATTGTAATAGCGAACCCACAAAAGCAAAATGAGCATTGAAAAGCCTTTAAACGTAGCTATTGTGAATTCGTAATCAAGTGGCACACCCATTATTTGCGATGTCAAAAAACTACATACCAGCGCCACGTATGGCATAATGATGCAAGGGAGGAATGTAAAATCGGGTTTTAGAAAAACAAGATTGTAACCAAGCAGAAGAATAAAGGCAGGATTCTTTAAGTGTAAGATGCTGTTAGAAGGATCGACCATGGCAGCAAGCAAGAGTGTGAAGAACAGAAAATTTCCGCCCCACATCACAAACTTATTTACATTCGTATGGTCAAATAACATTCTTCTTAAATATTTAAATGAGCTAAGAGGAATACCAATGATTATTCCTCTGCCACAACAGGTTCAACAACTTTGTTTTCAATATTGAAGTGGTCTAAACTTTTCTGACGAAGATTAGATTCAAACTTTTATCTCTTCTAAATTCAATCTTAACCTTTCTTTTTGACCGTTTTTTTGACCTTTCATCGGTCGTGTAGCTCGCTACACCCCCTCTACAATACTCAAAATCGTTTCAAAAAAGGCAAATCTTGGATTTAATAAAAGCTTAGGCAACTTCATTAGCTTGCGCACTATTGCTCGACTTGCGGCGTTGGTCTCGTATAATTACAAAACACAAAGTGCCAGCCATCACGACAAAAAGATAAGCAATAACAATCAATTTTTTCTTGGGCGATTCAGCATAAGGTGCTACAACAGGACGCTCTAACACCGTAAACACAGGCGTACGCTCCTGCACCTTAGCTTCAGCCAAAGTAACTTGCTGACATGCCTGAGAATAATTGTTGTACATCAGTTGCAAGTCGTTTTCCAAAGCATCACTTTCAAGTTGGTACGACTTCAAACTCAAATCCATGTGGCTATCGCTGTAGGCAGCATATTTCTTCTGCGCACTAACATACTTATCGTATGCTTCTTTCTTTAGTCGCTGATAGTAAGCCAAGTCCACACGTGCCTTATTCGTACGATAATCCGTAATAAAACTCTGCAAATGTGTAGTTACCGTTTCCACCAATTTTTTTGACACGAATGGGTCCTGCGAGTAAACCTTAATATTGATAACACCCTCAGACTCCTCATGCGTACACATAATGTTTCCTTTTACCGAAGCAATCAGTCCATCCTGAGCCTCAGTCAATGCAGAGGGATTCATTTGCTTTACGTCAAACTTCGAATCTTTCTTTTTCTCCTTCGATGCAAAGAGACCACCTATTGCCTCAAACATTTTCGACCACCAAGGACTTTTGGTATATTTCTGCAGATATTCCAAATAAGTAACATCCTTGGTCATACCTTTCGCACGCACCTTTGTATTCAACAAACTTACCAAGAAATCGTTAGTTACAACCACACTTGGATAGAGTTCAGGCACAATGGCATCTTCTGATTTTGACAAATTCACACCAGCTAACGAAGCCAAAGAACCCATACCTCCGCCCAACGGACTGTCTGTTTTTGACTCCGCAGCCAAACTTGATGACGACTCGTAGGTTTTAGGTATGCTTAAGGCTACTATCACACCTAAAACAATAGCAATACAGCCATTTATAACAAACAGCCACTTACTTTTTTTTACGGACTGTATGATAGAGGCTAAACTTATAGTATCCATCTGTTTATGCTTGGTTATGAAATCGTCTAAACTTTTATGACGAAGATTAGATTTAAACTTTTATCTCTTCTAAATTCAATCTTTACCTTTCTTTTTGACCGCTTTTTTGACCTTTCATCAGTCGTGTAGTATCTTATACAAAAACGCTTCAAAAACAAAGATAAATCTTGAACTTCATAAAAGTTTAGACAACTTCTATTAAAGTTATATTCGTTTTTGGTAGAACAGGATAAGCAGTTAATCAAAATTATTTTACGCGATGATGCGTAAAATAATTTTGATTAGCCAATTTTTTAAGCCATATCCTTTACTTAATTATCGTAGCAATCATTGTACCCAATGTTGCAGTCATCGTACCGAGTGAAAGGATCTCACCGAACGACATCTTCTTTCTCCTATCTTTTGCAGGCACAATGATTGTACATCCAGGCATGATATTCTTTGCCGAACGTACTCGAGTCACCATACCATTCATATTCACAGCAAACACACGACTTGTTCTTGCACGAAGACCATAACCACCAGCCTGCTCAATATAGTATGACAAACGTGCACCCTCCTTAAATGCCACCGTATTGGGATACATCACCTGTCCGTTAATTGTTACCGTATTATTATATTGCGGAATAACTAAGCGGTCACCATCGCGCAACACAATGTCCCACTGATTTGAACCAGGATGAGCCAAAGCCTGTTCAAGGTTAATACCCACCATTTGTGTATCGCCCAAATCCAACTTACTCATGTCAATAGAGTCGCCACTCATAGCCAACTTTAGCATGGAGCGTTGTTTAATCTTTTCGGCAGGAGTGAGAATACGTTCCAAGTGAGCGCCCATAGCATAAGCTTCCTTCGTTATGCCACCTGCGCTTTTTACCAAGTCGCTCAAACGCATACCCTTATTATTTAATACGTATGTGCCCGCAAAAGCAATTTCACCTGAAACACTCACATGTTGTTGCTCTACGTAACCAGGAGAACGACGTACAAATACCTCATCAAAAGGTTCAAGGATAAAGCCTGGTGTGCCGTCTATAATAAACCCGTCCTTTAAGGAAAAACTAAATGACTGAGCAACCTGCGATGAAGCGTGCGTAGCCTTATTGTTTCTCATACGGCGCGAAACGTCAATCTTCACCAACGAAGCAGCATCTTTCAAGCCACCTGCTTGCAAAATAAATGTTTCAAGGCTCGTATTCTCTGAAAAGTCGTAAGTACCAGGATAATTCACCTCACCACTAATGGTTAAGATTTCCTCTTCCTGCATAATCTTCTTGGATGGAACATAGAAGACGTCCTCATTTTTAAGAGCTATATCAGCAACTGTATGATTTACGATGCCCTTAATGTCAATTTCAACTGTTTCGAGCGTACGATCTTCTTTCATACGATGAATAAAGCCGCGGTTTACAAAAGCGTCTTCAGCCAAACCACCTGCAGCTTCAATAAGTTCGCGCACGGTAGCAATGCTTCCACCCATCTGATATTTACCAGGACGCATCACAGCACCTCTCACTTCCACCATATTGCGGTAGCGCTGCAAAGTACTGTCAACCGACACAGAGTCACCATCAGCCAACTGGAACGAATTGCGTTCAAAATCATCAATAGAATACACCGAAAGTTCGCCCCCAGCCTTACGCACAAGATGCACGTTCGATTGATAAGCATCACCCGCAAAACCACCGGCATATTTAATAAGCGTACCAACACTCTCCTTTTGTTTCATTTCGTAGTACATCGGACGCTTCACCTTACCCGTAATGTTTACCAAGCACTCATAGGGAGCCACAATAATCACATCACCCGAAGCCAAACGTACATTCCCCTTCATGTTACCATTTAGGATATAGTCGTAGATGTCGCATGTAGAAATTAAACGACCGTTACGATAAATCTTAATGTTACGAAGCGTACCAATATCGTTTGTACCGCCAGCCATATACAGTGCATTGAACACGGTAGCAAAAGCTGAAAGAGTGTAAGTACCAGGAACTTTCACTTCGCCCATCACGTTAACCGTAATAGTCTTAGTTTGTCCAACAGTAAGACGAACATTCGAACCCGCATAACGCTTGCCCAATGTAGCGCGTAAGCGTTGGTTAGCTTGCGCCACCGTGAGTCCATCAACGTTAACAGGACCATAGTTTTCAATATTGATAACACCCTCGGGCGAAACAGTCGATTGGAATTGTCCTTGCGAAGCACCCCAAACATCAATATACACAGCATCACCAGGTCCCAGACGATAGTCCTGCGGTGTGGCAATATTCATATTAGGTTCAAAGCTCAAACTACGATTATTAAAGATATTACGACCGAAAACCTGCTTTTTGTGCGTCTGTTTTCTATACTCATATTCATAATCATCGTCATCAACTATTGAGTCTGGAAGGATTTTATCCATTTCCGTCATGTAGTCATCATCACGCTCACGTCTGTAGCGTTTCAACTGTTTGGGCGACATCAAACTTTCGTTTACTCTTTCAGTTGCAGTAGTACGTTGTCCGTCACCTTTCGTTTCAACGCCACGCTTGCCCGAGTTATTTTGACGCAAACGGCTTTGTCGTTTTTCATCATATCCACTGATATTTCTCGCACCTACCACGGCACCACTTTTTTGTTTCTCCACTTTGTCGCGAACGCGTCTAATCTGTTCGATTTGTACACCGCGTTCAATAAGTTTCGTAACGATTTCAGAACGCGAAGAACCTCGTTCATTTTCGCGAACCATAAACTGCATGACCTGATTATCGGTCATACCAGACTGTGCCACCATTATTTGCGAAAAGCAAAGAGACAGCATCAAAGCGAGAAATACTTTTTTAATTATCATGTAGTTATGCGTTTCTTATCGATGTTTAAGTTTAAATTAAAATAGGGATTTAAATCAAAAAAGGCTACTTAAGCCTTCTTGCCTTGCCCGCTTAACTATAAACGGAAAAATCACCACAAAATTGTTTGCAAAGATACAAAGTTTTTTCGTTCTATTAGATAGAAGCAAAGGCAAAAAGAATTTGACGCTTCTTTTTTACGCAAATGGGTGAAATCAGGAGTTTTTATTTGTAAGTACACTACTAAAGTTTCCCACCCCATAAATGATGGCGGGAAACTTTACTTATAATAAATTACGTAAACCTAAAATAATAAGATTTATAAGAGGCAAAATGACTATGAACACATCCAATGCCTGTTTCTTCAATGCTAATTTTAGATTTTTGCAAATACTATTTTTATAATACACTTGCAAAATAGTACTTGTTACAAATAAGAAATATCCACTCCAAGCAACATAATACATCCAACTCCATTTACTTATATCCAGAATCAGCCAACTAATATAAAAGAACATTGATATTAGTTCGTGTATATCTTCCTTAACCATTATTCTCATCTTTCATACATTTAGAAAAATCGTAAACCATCCAAGCGACGCCACCCACCCCAATGTTCACTTTGCAAATGCAGCAATAATCTATCGAGCCGTTTTTGCCGTCATCAACATCTTGGTACCTTTATGAACATTCGTTGTGCAAGTTCTTTCAACACCATTTCGACTTCTACAAACAGAAAAATCGCCACGGAATTGTTTGCAAAGATACATAGTTTTTTCGTTCTATCAGATAGAAGCAAAGGTAAAAAGAATTTGACGCTTCTTTTTTACGCAAGTTCTTCGTTTCTTAGTCAAAAATGTCCATTAATGAGCCATAAATGTTCATGATTTATTTTTTTGAATTTCCATAAATACCCCCTTTCGGTAGGGTGTTCAAAATCCGCAATTTTTTCCTGCATGAGATTTGATAGTTTTATCAGAAAATTTCATGTGTCAGCCTCACCCATTCGGGGTGAAGCTGGCGCATGAAACATTGATGATTCTATCATAAATCGTGCAGAAAAAAATGCGAATTTTGAACAACCTACCTTTCGGGGTTGGGCTGGCGCGTGAAGCATTTGTTGTATAAGGGAATTTAGGATAAGTGATAATTTACGAGCAAGCTGAGTGCAGAGCCAAACGCAGTTTGAGCTATGCCGAGGCGCAGCCGTAAATTCGAACGTTAGTCCGAATTTACCGTGGCTTGATCATTCATTAAATATTTTATTCTTTATCCAGCAACCCTCTCACCTCCTTATCAAAGTCAGAGTCAATGCGTTGCGTTTTATTAAAAATATCGTATTCCTCTTCTGCTTCCTTCTTAGCCTGCACCGCAGAGATTTTGCCTTTGTCGGGTAGAATCTTGTAGTCGTTGAACGTGAGAAACTTGTTGACGCTGGCTGCAAATTGCTCCATATTGAAAACGTTATGCCTCTCTATCTGGTTTTCGATATAGTCGAAATAAGAAGATACGGCACGTTCCAGTTGTCGGATTTCCTTTTTTTGCAGATAGTTCTTGGCTATGCTGACATCAGATTTCAGAACACGCCCATCTGGGGCATTTTTCCATGTAGTCAATCCCATGTGGTCTTTCGTGTGGTCTGCTTTTGAATAGATAATCTCCGCAGCAGTCTGCCCAGTGATGGCATAGTGAAAGCGGTTTCGTATCATCGCATAGAAATCACGTGTAGTCGGTGAGTTCTTGTCATAGTCGGTGCTACATTCAGCGTAGATGTCTGTTATTTGTTGCCAGATACGACGCTCACTCGCACGGATAGAACGCACACGCTCAAGCAATTCGCGGAAGTAATCCTTACCAAACACAGCCGTTCCCTGCTTCAAACGTTCGTCGTCCATGGCAAAGCCTTTCTTGATGTACTCACTTAAAATTTTAGTGGCCCATTGACGAAATTTAGTGGCTTTGAGAGAATTAACGCGATAACCCACTGCAATAATCATGTCAAGATGATAGAAGTCAACCAACTCCTCAACTTCACCACGAATGCCTCTATTTACGACAGTTGCAATTTTTGCAACAGTCGTATCTTGTTGGAGTTCCCCCGTTTTGTAAATGTTTGATATATGTCGGCTTATGCCAGATTTATCAACCCCAAAAAGTTGAGCCATAGCCTTTTGCGTACACCAAAGCGTTTCTTCCTTGATGACCACTTGCACTTTGCCCTCAGCTTCGGGCATGGTGTATAATAGGAACTGAATTTCGTTACTCATTGTCTTTCCACACGTCTTTATTAAACTTCAAGCTTTGCAGTTGCGCCAATATCTCCTTTTCCAACCGATGACTCTCTTCAAACTGTTCGGTAAGCGTCTGCTGGAAGTTTGCCATTCTGCGGTAAAACTCTTCCTCTGTGATGTCCACATAGTCAATCTTTATGTCGAAATACTGACCAGCAGAGAGACTGTAGCCTTTATCATCCTTAATTTCATCGTAAGTGACAATCACCGAAAAGTCGTCAACAGCCTCGCAGTTGCGGAATGTGCGGACGTTATCTTTTAATTTGCTAAGATTTATTGAAGCGTAGTGCAAAGCTAACAAAAAAGTATTATATATGAGCAGTTTGCAAGAACGCTATCACATAAACACCTCCATACCATTTATTTCAAAAACACAGACATGATTTAAGTATTACAAATTGAGGTGTTAAATTGGTACATGCTCTTATTGATGATACCTTTCCCCTCGCGCGCGTTCCTATATATACCCATCTACTTCTCTTGCGCTAACCCAAACCCTGAAAGAGGGTATTCATGGGAATTGGAGTTGTTTCCTTTTTTTGCAATGAAGTCGTCTAAACTTTTCATACGCACCATTCTTATATTCCTTTTGTAATTCTCTACATGTCTTGCATCATATGTTAAATCTGATAAGTCTTGTTAAACAAATTCTATCTTACCTCTCATTTTTATACCTTTGCACGCAATTTTCATAATCTAAAGGATAACATTTTTAATTAAAAAGAGAATTAAAATGAAAGGAGAGACAGAAAAATCGGTAGCCTTCAATCATCATAAAGCAGGCTTTCTAGGACTGCTCGTCACATTAGGCATCGTGTTTGGCGACATCGGAACATCACCCCTATATGTGATGAAGGCCATTCTCCATACAGGCGAAACCATCAACGAGAGCACCATACTGGGCGCATTGTCCTGCATCATCTGGACACTTACCCTACAGACCACCATCAAATATGTATGCGTGGCTCTGCGAGCTGACAACAATGGCGAAGGAGGCATTCTCGCCCTTTACGCCCTGCTGCGCCGACTCAAGAGCAAGTGGATTTACATATTGGCTATTATCGGCGCAAGCACCTTGCTAGCTGACGGAATCATCACCCCAGCTATTACGGTTACCACAGCCATCGAAGGGCTCGAAAGCATCAGTCCCAACCTACCTGTCATCCCAATTACGCTTGGCATCATCACCATTATTTTCTTCGTGCAACGGTTTGGCACAGAGAGTATAGGCAAGTCGTTTGGAGTGTTCATGCTGCTATGGTTCTTGCTGCTGGGCGTGATGGGAACTGTCAGCATCACGTCTTACCCTCTGATACTCAAAGCCTTCAATCCCTATTACGCTATTGTTCTGCTGGCACAATCACCTGAATGGTTCCTGATTCTGGGCGCTGTATTTCTCTGTACCACCGGTGCTGAGGCTCTCTACTCCGACTTGGGACATTGTGGTAGGAAGAACATAACCATCAGCTGGGGTTTCGTAAAGACCATGCTCATTCTCAACTATCTGGGACAGGGAGCGTGGGTGCTTAACCATATTCAGACTGCCTCCTCCGTGAATCCGTTTTTTTCCATCATGCCCCAAAGCATGCTAATCTTCGCCATCATCATGGCCACGGGTGCGGCAATCGTGGCAAGCCAGGCACTTATCAGCGGCACCTTCTCCATATTGAGCGAAGCCATGAACCTGCACTTCTGGCCGCGTATGCGAATCAAGCATCCTACCCATGTAAAGGGACAACTCTATATCCCGATGATCAACCTCGCCATGTACATCGGCGTGGTTCTCATCATCCTTCTCTTTCGCGACTCCTCGCACATGGAGGCAGCCTACGGACTCGCCATCACCATCACCATGCTGATGACCACCCTTCTGCTCGGTTTCTACCTGCACAGCAAGGGTGTGACTCGATTCTTCACTTTGTTGTTTATGGGCAGCTACTGCACCATCGAAGCCATCTTCCTGGCAGCCAACCTGTCAAAATTCCTCGCAGGCGGATGGTGTACGATGCTTATTGGTGGTATTTTGTTTCTGATGATGTATGTATGGGTTCGGGCCATGAAGATACGACGCCATTATGTCAGCACCAAACCGCTGGATGACTATTATCAGATTATCTCCGACATCAAAGCCGACATGAGCATTCCGAAATACGCATCCAATCTTGTCTATATCAACCATGCCAGCAAGGAAGGAACCGTTGATGACAAGTTGGTCTATTCAATCATCAACAAGCAGCCGAAACGTGCTGACCATTACTGGCTTATCAATATGGACTTTGTGGATACTCCTGACACGTTGGAATACGACTGTAAGGTTTTGATTCCCAATACCCTATACAACATAACCATGCACATAGGATTCCGCATAGAACCTCGAGTAAGCCTCTATTTGAGACAAGTTGTGGAAGACCTCGTTGCCAGCAAGAAGGTAGATCTGACCAGCAACTACCCTTCACTCCGCAAAAACGGCATTTCGGGCGATTTTTGTTTCATCATCATTCATCACGTGTACTACCCTGAGAATTCCGTCAATTGTCAACAGAACCTATTGATGAACTTCTATGCTCTCATCAGTAAAATAGGCATTGACGAACCGAAGGCATTGGGACTCGACACCTCTATGGTGATGGTTGAACGTGTGCCGCTGATCATCGATCATCGTATGGACAATATCAGACGCATCGTAACCGTAGAAAAATGAATTGCGCAGTTTGGGGCTTGCTGTAAAGTCTAAAAGTTTTTTAGTCATAAATGTCCATAAATGAGCCATAAATGTTCATGAATTTATTTTTTTTGAATTTCCATAAATAACCCCTTTCGGGGTTGGGCTAGCGCGTGAAAACCTCAATAGAATGTAATACTTAATACTTAACACTTAATACTTAATCTATAAGGTTTAGACAACTTCAATAATTAAACAGCAACATCCTAATTTTTTTTGTGAATGACATTGAACGCGATAAATTTTTTCGTTGCCACACAAATGGATTTTGTCAAACTTTATTGCTATATTTGCAAGGTCATTAAAAATTATGAAGCAAAACACCTTAAAGACAAAACCCGAGCCCGCATATCGCACACGGTTAAAGGCTGAAAAGGCTAACGAACTTTACTTGCGCATTGTTGAAAAATTGACGAAAGAAAAACTTTATCGCGACCCTTCATACAATACGTTTAAGTTGGCTGACGACCTTAATACGAACACACGATATATTGCTGCTGCTGTGGCGGTGTGCACGGGCGATAATTACAACGCATTGGTCAATAGCTTGAGACTGCGCGATGTTTGCAAAATGATGCGCTCGGCACAATACAAGGATATGACTACTGAGGAAATTGGCTTGCTGGCGGGATTTTCGTCGCGACAAGCCTTTTACTTGGCTTTTCATCGCATCTACGATTGTACTCCCCGCGCTTATCGGTTGCAACTGAACAAACAGCAAGCGGATGACGATAAAAGAAACGACTAACAATCAATAAACGTGCTAAGTAATAACGAAAAAGAACAAATAACCCAATTGGTGCACCAACAAGTGGTGCCTGCCATTGGTTGTACCGAACCGATTTGTGTGGCTCTTGCTACAAGTAGGGCTGCTGAGGTGTTGGGATGTGTGCCTGCTAAAATTGAAGCACACCTTAGTGCCAACATTCTGAAAAACGCGATGGGGGTTGGCATTCCTGGTACGGGGATGGTGGGACTGCCCATTGCTATTGCTTTGGGGGCTACCATTGGTAAGTGGGAATTGGGACTCGAAGTGTTGCGATACGCTACGCCTGAGGCGGTGGAAAAGGGCAAAGCGTATATTGCGCAAAACCGCATTAATATTGAACTGAAAGCTGATGCGCCCGAAAAACTCTATGTGGAGATTGTGGCACACGATGAACAGGGCAATAAGGCACAAGTGGTGATTGCACGCGAACATACGCATTATATATATATAGCCAAAAACGACACGCTTATTCTTAACGATCCGCTCCGGGCTACAGATGCTGCTGCGCAGGAGCAAGATGGCGAGAAACTGCAACTGAACTTGCACAAGGTGTGGGAATATGCCACAACTATGCCGTTGGAGGAGATTAGCTTTATAAACGAGGCTCGACGCCTTAACGAGGCAGCTGCACGCCAATCGCTTGAGGGTAACTACGGACATTGCTTAGGCAAGGTGCTGAGCCGACCGATGGGACGTGGCATTATGGGCGATAACATCTTCTCGCACATCATTTCGTCGACGGCTTGTGCTTGCGATGCACGTATGGCGGGGGCTATGATTCCGGTGATGAGTAACTCGGGATCGGGCAACCAAGGTATTTGTGCTACGAACCCTGTGGTGGTTTTTGCTGAAGAAAATCATAACACTGCCGAGGAGATGACGCGTGCTTTGATGTTGTCGCATCTGACCGCTATTTACATTAAACAAAATTTGGGTGCCTTGTCGGCTCTTTGTGGTTGCGTGGTTGCTGCCACGGGGTCGAGTTGCGGCATTACTTACTTGATGGGCGGTGGTTACGAGCAAATGACCTTTGCCGTTAAAAACATGATTGCTAACCTTACGGGTATGATTTGTGATGGTGCTAAACCCAGTTGCGCCATGAAGCTGACTACGGGGGTTAGCACTGCTGTGCTTTCTGCTATGTTGGCTATGCAGGGTAACTGCGTGACAAGTGTGGAGGGTATTATTGATGATGACGTTGACCGCAGCATTCGTAACCTTGTGAGTATTGGTGCCGACGCGATGAACGAAACCGACCATTGCGTGCTCGACATTATGACTCATAAGGGTAGTTAGGTAATTTTGAAGCAATAACTCATCCTTAAAAAAACTCCTTATAGAAGGAATCCTTAACTCAAGTTTCGGATTTAGCAAGTGCGCCCTGAAGGGGCAACAGCGCTTAGCCCAGGGCAAGCGAAGCGACACCCTGGGTCAAAGCACGTTCGTTAGTGACGCCCTGTAAGGGCAGAAGCCTTAAATAAATTATTCAACATCAAATGCTTTTGCCCTTACAGGGCGTCAATACTATGGCAATCCGTAACACCCAGGGTGTCGCTTCGCTTGCCCTGTGCTATGTGCTATTGGGCTTTCAGCCCGTGCATTATCGGCTGCACCTCAACAATTCAAGCAAACTTGATTGTATTCGGTTTGCACGATAATTCAGCCCGTCTTGACTAAATCCGAAACTTGATATCCTTAATAACCCAGTAAATTCTTAAAAAAGACATATGAAACATCCTCTTTTTACAACATTGTTGATGGCAGCTATGACTGCAGGTACTGCCACAGCACAAATTAGTTTGGTAAATCCCGTACCGCAAAAAGTAACGGTTTCAAATAAAGGCATCATCAAGGCACCCACTGCTTGGAAGGTGGTTTGCGATAAGAGCCGTTCGAATAGCATTGCCATAGCTGCACTGCATGCAGCAAGCAGTGTAAAAACAGAGGCAAAGGCAGCTTTCACCGTGAAGGTGGGTGTGAAGGGCGACAAAACTGTTAGCAAAGTTGCAAAACTTATTCCTGCTAAGGCTGAGGGTTACTACCTTGCTATTAGCGATAAAGAAGTGATTGTGGCAGGTGCCGACGAGGAAGGCTTGTACTATGGTGTGCAGACTTTGTTAGGCTCTGTGGCTGAAGGCAAATTAGAATGCTGCAACATTACCGACTGGCCCGATGTTCCTTTTCGTGGCACTGTAGAGGGGTTCTATGGTACACCTTGGAGCCATAAAGCTCGTTTGAGCCAAATTGAGTTCTATGGCAGAAACAAGATGAATGTGTATATCTATGGTCCGAAAGACGACCCCTACCACCGCAACCATTGGCGTACGCCTTATCCTGAAGAAGATGCAAAACGCATTCAGGAGTTGAATGCGTGTGCTAAAAAGAATGGCGTAAACTTTTATTGGGCTATTCACCCGGGTGTAGATATTAAATGGAACGATGCTGACCGCGATGCGCTCATTGCTAAATTCGAAAAGATGTATGAATTGGGCATTCGCTCGTTTGCTGTGTTCTTTGACGATATTTGGGGTGAAGGCACAAGAGCCGACAAGCAGGCAGAATTGCTGAATTATGTTGACGACCATTTTGTAAAGACACACAAGGGAGTTCGTCCGCTTGTGATGTGCCCCACCGAATATAACCGCTCTTGGGCTAACGATGAAAAGGGCTATTTGCGCACTTTGGGTTCGAAGATGAACAAGAGTGTACAGATTATGTGGACGGGTAACACCGTGGTGCACTGCATTGACAAGGAGAGCATGGAGTGGATTAACCAACGCATTGACCGCAAGGCTTACATTTGGTGGAACTTCCCTGTGAGCGACTTTGTGCGCGATCACATTTTGCTCGGTCCGGCTTATGGCAATGGTTTGGATATTGCTGAAGATGTATCGGGTTTTGTATCGAACCCGATGGAACATGCTGAGGCTTCAAAAATATCGCTCTATGGCATTGCTGACTACACTTGGAACATGAAGGCCTATGATGCCAACAAGGATTGGGAAAAGGGATTGAAGGCTGTGTTGCCCGACAATTATAAGGCGCTGCGCACTTTTGCTCTTTATAATAAGGACTTGGGTGCAAATGGTCATGGTTTCCGTCGTGAAGAGGGTGATGAAATAAAGGATTTGGCTGCAGCTGCCCTTACTGGCGACAAAGATGCAATTAACCATTTAGGCATTAAATGTCAGGAATTGCGCATGGCAGTGGACGTGCTCTTGGCAGACAAGTCGAACCCAGAGTTGAGTCGTGAATTAAGACCTTGGTTGTTGCAAGGTAAGAATGTGGCAGACTATGGTGTGGCTGTTTGCACCATGGCACGCAATTATCACAACGTAGACAAGTCGGCTTCGTTCCCCACCTTTAGCGATTTGTACCAACAGGCACGTGCTTTGCAGGTGCAGATGTACGAACTCGAAAACTCAGACGTGCGTCATGCTTTGCAGCCAGGCATTAAGGTGGCCTCGAAGGTGATGTTGCCTACGCTCAACAAACTTTTCACCTTGGTGGTTGACAATTATAATAAGGCGAACGGTACACAGCTTGTGAACTCAGCAGAGTACAACCCCTATAAGATTGTGTCGGATGTTCCGCAGTTGGCACTTTTGCCCATTACCGTACGTGGCAATGAGGTGTCAGTAACTCCCTCGCTCGAGGTTATTAAGTGGGCTGCAGGTGCAAGCTTTACCATTGAGGGTGATCGTGAAATTGCCTTCGCGGGTATGGATTTTAACATGGGTATTCCTGGTGTGGCTAAGAACTTTAAACTCGAACTCTTTACCAATGGTGCTTGGAAAGAAGTGAGTTTGCTCCACTACAAAGAGAACGACCCTGTTATTCACACAGGTAATGAGTTGGGTGGCATGAGTGCATCAAAACTCCGCATCACAAACGTGAGCAATGCTGAACAACAAGTGTACTTTAAGAGCTTTAAATTTATTAAGCGATAAAAGAAAATAAAACTTTTTCTCTGCCATCTTTTAAAAAGGTGGCAGAGGAAATTCCTAAGTAGTTATTCAAAATTAGTATAGTGAATAATATTGAATACTTACTTATTACACAGATTTACATCTAAAGTTAACAAAAGGTGGTTTTTTATCCCCATTAAGTCTATTTTACAAAGTTATTGGCAAAAGTAACTATTCAGCGGTAGGTGCATGACGAATCGTCAAACCTCAAACAAGGCTTGAATTGCATTAAAAGGTGTTTGGTTGTGTTTCTTGGCAGTCTCAACTACTGAATGTAGTTCAAGAAAAGCATCAGCTCCAAAATCAGAACGGAATGTACATGAGTTTTTCAACTTGATTTTCAACTTACGTATACCTCGTTCACTTGCGTTGTTGTCAGATGGAATCATTGGGTCTTCTAGGAAATTGAAAATGTAGTCACGACATTTTATCAATCCATTTTTTAAGGTATTGAATTTCTTACCAAGATTACTGACATTTAGTTTGAGTAAACTATCTAATTTGTCTAACCATGAAGTTTTGTTGATAATGGCTGTCGGGTTGGTATTTCTTTCATGGATTGCCTCACGGAATAAGTTGGCAATTTGCTCAGACCATTTCTGATTAGTATCCAGTTCAGATAGATACTGTAACTCTCTGAGTAGGTGTGCAAGGCAAACCTGGTGGTTAAGGAAATGTAGTGCGAAGTATGCA
>OWJF01000189.1_pt1 | contig 30990 bp, 19 predicted proteins | sample 1732941 | NCBI WGS metagenome assembly OWJF01 (sample SAMN05065770, study PRJEB22554) | human gut metagenome | biome: ENVO:2100002; feature: ENVO:00000062; material: ENVO:00002003 | host: Homo sapiens | place: USA
ATTTATGAGACTACCAACTTTTTTTATAAACTATTTCTTATCCCGAACTGGGGTATATTTGGCAAATTGAATAGCAAACGGTTCTAATGCCGTAGTCTCCTACAGTTAGCCATTCATCACAATTCTATAGTGTTGGCACACCATCAGCCCCATATTATTAGTTTTACCGGACAGCAATATAATTATTCAGCAATAGGACATTTGGCTTTAACTTCTATAACTTCTTTAAATTCTTTGACTTCTTCAAACAATGTATAAAAAAGCTTAATATCACGGCGATAAGAACAAAGATAAGCGAATAATTGACTAATTTTGCAAGCGAAATAATTAAATAAACAAAAGAGAGTTGTAGAAAATGTTAAACTGATGTGGTGCTTTTACGGCTAAAAGGCATCGCATGTCGTGTGCGCCTAAGCGAAGTAAAATAATGATAAGCACCACGCAGGTTTACGTTTGAAGTTATGCAAATAAAAATAAACTAAAACAACAATTTATGAAGAAAAAAAAGTACGACCGACCTTTTGTCGAGGTGTTGACGCTTGAGACAAGCAACGGGATGATGGCTGGTAGCCCTGGCGGAGGAAATGGCGGAACGACAATCACGCCTGGCGGTTCAGAAGAAAACTATCCGACAAAGCCTCGCAGTATGAAACGCCCTTCTGGCAGTTCTGCATGGGAAGACGATTCCGAGATTGAAAACGATGACATGGGTTATAAATCTTATGATTAATAAGTTTAGACCTATTTCTACTTTATGGTGAACCCTATTGGTGTTTACCATTCTAATTTGATTTTTTCTATTAAAACTTTATTAATATGAATTTATTATATACATTGGCGCTGACTTCCGTGTATATCTTCAACTCGCAGGGACAATACCTCTCGGTGGGCAAAGATGGCAAGCCGGTGCTTTCAAACAGACGGGTTGCGATGGAGGTAACCGACGCTACAGAGACTCCATCAAAAGACGCCGGTCGCAAAAACTTTAACGGCACAGACATCAAGTGGATATTGAAGTCGTCTGCCGACGGCACTTACACATTGGGCTATCAGGATAGCGACGCCTACGCTACAGCCTTTGTCTACACACTTGATGGCACAATCGCCACTTCGTACGAAGAGCCAGCTGCGACTTTTAAGTCTGCACAGTGGAAGGTTTCTAAGCAGCAGGTAGTGTATCTTGACGAAACAAAAGAATACGATTTGCCTAAATTCACTGGCGAATATGTTGATGTAGAGCTGAAGCGTGAACTTTATGCTAAAGAATGGAATTCTATCTGTCTGCCATTCAACGTATCTGCCGATCAGGTTGTTGCTGCATGGGGTGCAGATACAAAAGTCTTGGAATTTACAAGCACCACAGGTAACAACTTGAATCTTACTGAGCGTGCAGACATCAAGGCTGGCACACCATACTTCATACAGCCTGGACATGTGAGCAATGACAACACATACACTTTCACCAATATCGAAACTGCTACATGGGATCGTAGTGGAAAAGTTCATTCGGTAACAATAGAGCCAATTAAACTTACTGGTTTCTATTCTCCGTCAAAGCTTCCTGCAAGATGCTATGTGTTTGGTGATGAAAACAAACTTTATCACCTGCCAGGTGCTATGCCAGCTGATGGTTTCCGTTGCTACTTCCAGGACTTGAGCGGTTCTGACCCTCAGCTCACTTGGGGCATCGACGACAACACAACGGGCATCGACGGCACTTTCGTAAAGCCTGAGGCTCCTAAGGTTGGAAACATATACAACGTCAACGGTCAGCTCGTGCGCCGCAACTCTACTGCTGTAGGTCTGGCTCCGGGCGTATATATCATGAACGGCATTAAACTCATAGTTAAATAAAAATATACGACCCTATGAAGACATATATAAAACATCATTTTGCTGCGATAATAACGCTGCTCGTACTCGCTGCGACACAGGCGTTCGCAGCGGAGACAAGCCTTCTGAGCGATTATACGCCTAACGGCGAGTCGTTCCAATATTATGTGAATACTATTGACTTCCAAAAGCAGACCTTCAAGGCTGTGCTCGACCTCAGCTCTTGCCAAAGCAACACAACAAACGAGAACGTGCTCTCTATCGGCAATGATTTGCAGGATGCAAATGGAGGGGGAGGCTCTGGCATCTACGTAATCCACATCTTCTACACTAAGAGCAGCAAGACTCTGCAGGTGAACTGCTTCAACGGTGGTATAAAAAGTGACGGATCTGGATTATTAAGTCACCGTGAAGACTACACCGGCATCTCGGGCGAAACTACTATCGAGCTGAACTCGAATGGTCTGTATCTTAACAGCAAAAAGATTTGCGATGCATCAAATATCAGCAATCTTCTTAACTTGTCATCGTTCTACTATGGTAGCAAACAAGGCAACACACGCTCATGGGCTACATACAAGTCTGTAAGTCTTGTGACGGAAGAAACCACGGGTGGCGGCACCGTAACAGAAACAAAGTTCGTTACTCCTACCATTGGTAGCAACTACTACATTTGCCTTGGAAGTGATGCTACAAAGTGTCTGAGCGTTGAAAGCCAAACACAAAACGCAAGCATAAATGTTAGTACACTTGTCAAAGGAACCACTACTCAGACATGGAATGTATTAAACAGCAAGAGCTCTGACTATCCATACCACTTCAAGAGCCTCGGATCTATCTTTGCTAGAGACATGGCGGGAGCTAATAGTACAGCTCCGCTTATCTGGGATAGTGAATACAATTATAATAATGGAAAAGAGTCTAACGCCAACCAAGAATGGAAATTGGAAAGTGCTGGCAACAACACATATTATCTATCTTGTAATGTAAAAATAAAAGATTATTTGATATATGCTGAATACAAAGTTTATTACTTGGCAGTAAACAGCGCTGGCACGGGTCTTACTAAGACAACTTCTAAAACGGAAGCTACAGCCTTTGGCTTCGTCAAATCCGACGCCACTTCTGGCGGTGGCACCACTTCAGGTGGCGGCACCACTTCAGGTGGCGGCACTGGTGGCAACACTACCTCTCCTAACCATGGTTCGTTCAGCGTTAGCTGGATAAGCAACCAGAGCAAGGTGAGCGACTATAAGGAGGATGCACACGCTACATTCATCCCTTACGCTTCTGTAGAGCAGATGAAGGCGGACACTAAGCACTACGCAGAGCCGTGGCAGCAGCCCGACGAAACAAAGGCTGAATATATCAACCTCAACGGAACTTGGAAGTTCAAGTATGTTCCTGGTACATCATCTTGGAATTCAGCATCTCCTGGTGAAAGCGAATTCCAAGCAAAGGACTATGACGACAGCGGTTGGGGCACCATCCGCGTGCCGCTCTCTTGGGAAATGGCTAACTACGGCAAACCGGTATATACCAACGTAGGTTATCCGTTCAAAAACAATCCACCAAACGCCAACGCAGGCATGACACAGTATGGTGTAACTGACGACAACGCAACAGGCTTCTATCGCCACACCATCACTATTCCTGAGACATGGAAGGACAAGCGTGTGTTTGTACACTTCGACGGCGTATACAGCGCAGCCGTGGTATGGGTGAACGGCAAGTACGTAGGCTACTCGCAAGACTCTAATACCGACGCCGAGTTCGACATCACCGGCTTCGTAACTACTGGCGACAACCAGCTCTCGGTACGTGTATATCGCTGGTGCGACGGTTCGTATCTCGAAGGTCAGGATATGTGGCACCTCTCTGGCATCCACCGCGACGTATATCTCGTGGCTACTCCGAAGGTGTTCGTGTCTGACCACTATATCACATCTGAGCTCAACGACAATGCAACAAGCGGCAGCATGTCTGTAAAGCTGACTGTAGACAACCGCAACAACACTTCGGCAACAAAGACTCTGCAGGTAACGCTGCTCGACCGTGACGGCAAGCAGATTGCTACCGGAAAAGAGACTTACAGCGGAACATCAACAACAGAAAAGACCGTTACACTCAACAGCCTCAGCAGTCTGCACCCGTGGAGCGCAGAAGATCCGTATCTCTACACCGTCGTTGTAAGTCAAAAGAACGAGAACGGAGCAGAGGAGATGGCGTTCTCTACAAAGTACGGTTTCCGCAAAATCACAAAGAGCGGCAACCTCATCTACATCAACGGCAAGCGTGTCTACTTCAAGGGCGTGAACACTCAGGACACTCACCCGGAGTATGGTCGTGCTATCGACATGGAGACCATGATGAAGGACCTCACAATGATGAAGCAGGCTAACGTGAACACAGTGCGCACATCGCACTATCCGCGCCAGCCAAAGATGTACGCCATGATGGACGCTCTCGGCTTCTACGTAATGGACGAGGCTAACGTAGAGTGCCACGGCAACCAGGGTTTGTCAAATAACAGCAGCTGGATAACAGCTATGGACGACCGCACAAAGCGCATGGTGCTGCGCGACCGCAACCACCCGAGTGTTATCTTCTGGTCGTTGGGCAACGAGTGCGGTGGCGGTAGCAACTTCTCTACAACATACAATACGTGCAAAAGTCTCGACTCACGCCTCGTTCACTACGAGGGAGCAGGAAGCGGAGCTAATTACTCCGACCTCGGTTCTAACATGTATCCAAAGGTTTCGTCAGTACGAGAAAACAGAAGCGGACTAAACGGCAAGCCTTACTTCATCTGCGAGTATGCTCACGCAATGGGTCAGGCTATTGGAAACCTGAAGGAATTTTGGGATATAATTGAAGACAGCAACGGCATCATCGGTGGTTGTATCTGGGACTGGGTAGACCAGTCGGTTTACGACCCAGCAAAGCTTGTTAACGGTGAGAAGAAGAGCGCTAACGGCTTCAACTATTGGGTTTCTGGTTACGACTACAACTCAACAAGCGGTATAAACTATGGCTTCCAGGGCAACTTCCTCAACAACGGTATCGTCACACCAGACCGCACATGGACTGGCAAGCTCTCTGAGGTAAAGAAGGTGTACCAGTATGTGAAGTTCAGCGACTTCAACACTTCTGCAAAGTCTGTAAACATCGCGAACAAGTATGCGTTTATGCCTATCTCGCAGGACAACTTCGAAATCGGCTATCGCGTGATGAAGGACGGATTTTTGGTGGAGAACGGCAAGCTCGAAAGCTTCACAACTATCGACGCAGGTTCTTCTGCTACCGTAACTCTGCCTATAGCAACTAAGGTTGAGGGCAACGCTGAGTATCTCGTAAACATAGAGCTGCGCATAAAGAAACCAACAAATGGCGCTGCCGACTGGACATCATGGGCAGAGGAAGGCTACAGCATTGCTGACGAACAATTCTCACTCTCAAACGCCACAATCGGTCTGCCAGAACTGCCAAGCTACACTTCTGCAGGTGGCTCGTTGAGCGTAAGCGGCAATACTGTTTCTGGTACCGACAACAACGGTAAGGAGTATTCAATCAGCTTCAGCAATGGCAAGATGACGTCATGGACATACGAAGGCAAAAAACTTATCGCTGCAAGTCCTGACTTCAACAGCTATCGCGATGTCGACAACGACCGCAGCTTCAAACCTTCGTTCAGTAATTCGTCAAACATCAGCGTAACAAGCCCACTTAGAAAGAGCGGTAACAACGCTACAATGTCCGTCAAGGGTTCCGCTACTGGATGCAGCTACACCACCAACTATACATTCTATCCAGACGGCACAGTGGACATGGAGGTGACATTCTCGCCAAGCCAATCGCTCGCCCGCATCGGCTTAGGTATGCAGTTCGCTTCAGGCTTCGAGAACGTAGAGTTCTATGCCCGCGGTCCACGTTCTAACTACAGCGACCGCAAGACGGGTTCTTATCTCGGACGCTTTACCACGACGGTAGACGACATGGTTGATGAGATGATTCACCCACAGACATTCGGCGACCACGAGGACTTACGTGAGCTGATTCTCACTAACAAGACCGCAGGCGTACAGCTCGGCGTAAAGGTGGGCGGACGCGCATCGTTCTCGCTTTCTCACTACGACGAGACTAAGTGGTGTGACCGAGATGACACTATGTGGAGTTCAAAGCTCCACTGGTACGATCTGACACGCAACGACAAGGTTTACGCTCACTTCGACTATATGCAGCGCGGTTTGGGCAACAACTCTTGCACTGGCGAAGATTGTCTGTCACAATATCAGTGTCCGTCATGGGGCAGCTACACCTACACACTGCGCTTCAAGCCACAGTCGGCAGTGAGCGTTAATGTGGTGGCAGAGTAAGTCTCCTAAAACATATTTATATAAAAAGACTCTCCCGATAGGTAGCAGGCAAAAGCCTGAGCCTATCGGGAGAGTCTTTTTAAGTTTATATAACACTAATTCTGCGCCTCGTTTATCAGAAAACATGTATTTTCGCAGCGTTAACTTTTAAGCTACTAAAGAATGAAAACGACCGACTATCAACCTTTACTGGAACACATAAGAGAAGAGATTGAGATATACGCTAAAGAGGGCAAGCAGGCTGACTATATCCCGGCACTGGCGAATGTAGACCCTGACCAGTTCGGACTGTGCCTGCACATGCTCGACGGCAGGACATACAGCATCGGGGCTTCGGACGTGAAGTTCTCGATACAGAGCATCGCAAAGGTATTCTCGCTTGCCATCGCTCTGAGCATCTTGGGCAAGGATCTGTGGACGCGTATCGGAAAGGAGCCGTCGGGATCGGCGTTCAACTCGCTTGTGCAACTGGAGTACGAGCATGGCAAGCCGCGCAACCCGTTCATCAACGCCGGCGCATTGGTGACAGCCGACGTTATTCTCTCGCATCTGGAGAACCCGAAGGAGTTCTTCCTGCGCTTCGTGCGCACCATCGCCGGCAACGAGGACATCAATTTCTCGGAGGAGGTGGCGCAGTCGGAGCTGAGCTGCAGCTATCTGAACGCTTCCATCGCCTATCTGCTGAAGCATCACGGCAATCTGCATAACGACGTGAACGATGTGCTGCAGTTCTACAGCACTATCTGCTCGCTGGAGATGAGCTGCGAGGACCTCTCGCATGCGTTCATGGCGTTCGCTCGCAGCAACGAACCTTTCTCGCATGCCGGCGTAAACCTGACTGTTTCAAGAGTGAAGCGCATCAACGCCATCATGCAGACGTGCGGCTTCTACGACGAGGCGGGCGACTTCGCCTTCCTCGTGGGGCTGCCTGGCAAGAGTGGCGTGGGCGGCGGCATCGTGGCGCTCTATCCGTCGCGCTACTCGATAGCGGTGTGGAGTCCGAGACTCAACGCGAAGGGCAATTCTATCATGGGTATGAAGGCTCTGGAACTGTTCACGTCAGAAACGGAGGAATCAATATTCTGATGAAACAAACCGAAAATCGAAAGATTTTGACTAACTTTGCCAATCGGCAAAACGTGTATTAAAAGAGATAATGACAGAGAAGATTTATTATAAATTCATACAATTCGCCCTGGGCACGTACGATGGAAAGGAGTTTCTGGACGGGTCGGCGCTGAACGGTTTCGACTGGCAACGCTTCTACGCCTTCGCCAAGAAACAAACGCTGGTAGGAATCATCATGGAGGGCATATCGCGACTGCCGAAGGCGGTAGCACCCAAGCAGGGACTGCTTATGAACTGGTTCATGATGAGCCAGAATATAAGCCGCCAAAACATGATGTTGAACGCTGCTACGGCGGAGATATATAATAAGGTGAAGGCGGCGGGCTACGACTGCTGCATTCTGAAGGGTCAGGCGAACGCGGCTATGTACGCCAACCCTGCGGCGCGCACACCGGGCGATGTGGACATGTGGGTGGACGCATCGCGTGAGGAGATAAGACAACTGGCGCAAACGCTGGCTAAGGAGAACGGACGGATTGACGAGGAGAGCTACAACCACATTGCGCTCACGACGAACGACATATCGGTGGAGCTGCACTATACGCCGGGCTTCATGGCTAACTTCACGTACAACCGCCGCTTGCAGCAGTGGTTCCGCGAGAGCATCGACGCACAGTGCCGCAATATGATAGCACTGCCCGACGAGGCGGGCGAGGTGGCTGCGCCTACTGCCGACTTCAACGCTGTCTACCAACTCTACCATCTCTATCACCATTACTTCTACGAGGGTGTGGGACTGAGACAAGTGGTGGACTATTACTATGTAATTTTGAATTTTGAATTAGGAGTTTTGAATTGTCGCTTACGCGATGAGGAGTTGAAGAATTGTGAATTGGAAACTCAAAACTCAAAATTGAATAATTCAAAATCGGCAAAGCCGACAATTCAAAATTCAAAACTCAAAACTCAAAACTCTCTGACTCGTCTCGGCTTATGGCACTTCGCCGGCGCAATGATGTACGTGCTGCACGAGGTGCTGGGCTTGCCAGAGGAGAAGATGATTGCGCCGATGGACAAGAAACGCGGAGAGATGCTGCTCAACGACATCCTATGCGGCGGCAACTTCGGACATCACAACGAACGCCATGCCTGGGGCCGCGACACCTACGACGGCAACGGCTTCAAGCATGGCGCTCTTGGACATAATCTGCTGCGACTCCACCGCGACCTGCGACTGCTAAGATACTATCCGTCGGAGGCGCTGAGCGAGCCGGTATTCAGACTGTGGCATTATTACTGGCGCTGGAAGATACACCAATTATAATGGAAGATGGCTGGAAGATAACCCACTTTTTAGAGTTATCTTCCAGCCTTTATTGCTCTCACCACCAACCCATTACACCATTCCTGGAAGATATGGCAGATTTTTTCACGTACTGGTTTATATATTAGACTCCTAAGGTCTAAACCTTAAAATAATCCTGCAACTCGACAACAGCCTCTGCATCGTGGTTGTCGAGGTCTTTTATTATCACGCCGTGCTCAAGCAGCGCGATGCGTGTAGATATCTCCGTGGTGTGCTGCAGGTTGTGGCTCGACACAATAACCGTGGCACCCGTCTCCTTGTTGTATTCAACAAGAATCTTCTTCAGCATGTTCTGGCTGCGCGGGTCGAGGAAGTTGAACGGTTCGTCGAGAATAACCAGTTCGGGACGGTTGAGAAGCGCCGCGATGATGCCCACCTTATGACGATTGCCCGCAGAGAAGTCGCGTATGTACTTCTTCTGGTTGAGTATCTCGCCGCCCATCAACGGCTCGAAGTAGACAAGGCGTTCCGCAATCTGCTCCTTCGTCATGCCCGACACACGACCGATGAAGTCGAAATACTCCTCCGCCGTGAGGAAGTCGATGAGGAAACCATCGTCGATGTACGCACCGGTATACGCTTTCCAGTCCTCGCTCAGCGCAGGATTGATTGGAGAGCCCCCTCCAACTCCCCCGTCGGGGGAGAGCTTGAGGCTGCTTGGAACAAGTTCAACGTTATCCGCAGACGGATGCATAGTAACAACACCCTCGTCCGCCTTCAGAAGGTCGAGCATGAGGCGAAAGAGCGTAGTCTTGCCGGCACCGTTGTTGCCCACAAGACCAAGAATATCACCGTTGTTGATGGTGAAACTTTTAATGTCCACGGCAGTGTTCGTGCCGAAGTGTTTCTCAAGATTACTGAGTTCTATTTTCATAAACTTCTAATTATTTACATTCTAACTCTTGCTTTAAGAACTTCGCCGTGTAGCTATCTTTGCATTCAGCTACTTCCTCCGGCGTTCCCTTTGCGAGCAAGCGTCCGCCACCGCGTCCACCTTCAGGTCCCATGTCGATGATGTAGTCGGCGAGCTTTATCACGTCGAGGTTATGCTCGATGATAATCACCGTGTTGCCACGGTCTACCAGTTTCTCTATCACCTCCATCAGAATCTTTATGTCCTCGAAGTGCAGACCCGTTGTCGGTTCGTCGAGAATATAGAGCGTCTTGCCGGTGTCGCGCTTGCTGAGTTCGGTAGACAGCTTCACACGCTGACACTCGCCGCCCGAGAGTGTCGTCGAAGGCTGACCCAGCTTGATGTAACCCAAGCCCACCTCCTTCACGGTTTTTAATTTCTGCAGAATGTTAGGCACATTCTCGAAGAACTCTACAGCCTGATTGAACGTCATATCGAGTACGTCGGCGATGCTCTTTCCCTTGTAGCGCACCTCAAGCGTCTCACGATTGTAGCGCTTGCCGTGACACTCCTCGCACGGCACGAGCACATCCGGCAGGAAGTTCATCTCGATAGTGCGATAGCCGCCGCCCTTGCATGTCTCGCAGCGTCCGCCCTTCACGTTGAACGAGAAGCGTCCCGGCTTGTAGCCGCGTATCTTCGCCTCGGGAAGGTTCACGAACATGGCGCGTATGTCGTTGAACACGCCGGTATATGTAGCCGGATTGGAACGCGGCGTGCGACCAATCGGCGACTGGTCTACATTCACCACCTTGTCTATATTATCTATGCCCTCGATACTGTCGTAGGGCATCGGCTTCTTCAGCGAGCGGTAGAAGTGCTGTGAGAGAATAGGCTGCAACGTCTCATTGATAAGCGTCGACTTGCCCGATCCGCTCACGCCCGTCACCACGATGAGCTTGCCCAACGGAAACTCTACGTCTACATTCTTCAGGTTGTTGCCCTTCGCACCGCGTATCACGATGCTTTTGCCGTTGCCCTCGCGTCGCTTGGCAGGTATCTCTATCTTACGCACTCCGTTAAGGTAGTCGGCGGTGATGGTGTGCTCCTTCAGCATCTGAGCGGGCGTTCCCTGAAACACCACCTCGCCACCACGAATGCCCGCCTTCGGACCGATGTCAACGATATAATCGGCATTGAGCATCATGTCGCGGTCGTGTTCTACCACAACCACGGTGTTGCCCATGTCGCGCAGCTCCTTCAGCGAGTGGATAAGACGGTCGTTGTCGCGCTGATGCAGACCGATGCTCGGCTCGTCGAGGATGTAGAGCACGTTGACGAGCTGCGAACCGATCTGAGTGGCAAGGCGAATGCGCTGGCTCTCGCCGCCGGACAGCGTTGCCGACTGGCGCGATAGCGACAGATAGTCGAGACCTACGTCGAGCAGGAAGTTGATACGTGTCTTTATCTCCTTCAATATCTCCGTAGCGATAGTCTTCTGACGAGAGTCGAGGTGGGCTTCTGCCTCGTCTATCCACTGCTTGAGCTGCTGAATGTCCATCGCAGACAGCTCCGCAATGTTCTTGTCCCAGATGCGATACGACAGCGCTTCGCGGTTAAGGCGTGCGCCGTGACACTCAGGACACTCAGCCATAGCGAGGAACTGGTCAGCCCATTTCTGTCCAGCCTGCGAGTCGTCGTTCTCCATGACGGTGCGCAGATACTTTATGACGCCGTCGAACGTGCAGAAGTAGTCGCTCGATGTGCGCACCACGTCCTTGCTGATGCGTATCGTTTCGAGCGAACCGTACAACACCTCGTTGAGCGTGTCCTCAGGTATCTCGCTCACCGGCGTCTTCAGCGTACATTCAGCCGCTTCGAGAATGGCACCAATCTGCCAGAATATCATCTGGTTCTTATACTTGCCCAGCGGCACAATGGCGCCCTCGTATATAGACAGCGAGTCGTCGGGTATGACCTTCTTCATGTCAATCTCGTTGACATAGCCCAAGCCCTTGCACTTGCTGCAGGCGCCTTCGGGCGAGTTGAACGAGAACATATTGGGTGCAGGGTCGCGGTAAGAGATGCCCGACGTAGGGCACATCAGTCGCTTGGAGAAGTTCTTTGCCACGCCCGTGTCCTTGTCGAGAATCATAATCTGTCCGTCGCCCTCGCGCATTGCCGTAGCGACAGTCTTGCGCAGGCGGTCGTCGAATCCGTCGCGCATCTGCATCTTGTCTATCACCACCTCAATGTTATGGTTCTTGTAGCGGTCGGTCTTCATGCCGCTTCTTATCTCCGTAATCTCGCCGTCGATGCGCACGTAGAGATAGCCCTTGCGACGAAGCGTCTCGAAGAGTTCGCGGTAGTGACCCTTGCGCTGCCTTACGAGTGCCGCGAGTATGTATATGCGCTTGCCGGCATAGTCGGAGTTGATCATCTCGATGATGCGCTCCTCGGTATACTTCACCATCTTCTCGCCCGTAACGTAGCTGTAAGCGGTTCCGGCGCGAGCATAGAGCAGACGCAGATAGTCGTATATCTCGGTCGTTGTGCCCACGGTAGAGCGTGGGTTCTTGTTTGTTGTCTTCTGTTCGATGGATATAACCGGACTCAGACCGGTTATGTTGTCGACATCGGGGCGCTCCATTCCGCCAAGGAAGTTGCGTGCGTATGCCGAGAACGTGTCGATGTATCGGCGCTGACCTTCGGCGTATATCGTGTCGAAGGCAAGCGACGACTTGCCCGATCCGCTCAGTCCGGTGATTACCGTGAGCGAGTCGCGTGGTATCTCCACGTCAATGTTCTTCAGGTTGTGGACGCGTGCGCCCCAAACGTTTATCTTTTCTCCCATAACTCTATTCCGTAGAATTCACCCCATTGCTTTCGGTATAGCCACGCAGCAGGTTCACATCCTTCTTGATGTTATACTTTCTTCCGTCGGCTCCCTTCGCCTTCACGAGCACGAAGTAGACACCCTGCTTCACATCCTTGCCGTTGAACTTGCCGTCCCATCCGCCCGCAGGGTCGTGCCATTCGTATATCTTCTGTCCCCATCGGTTGAAGATGTAGGCGTCAAACTCCACGATGCTCTGGTAGTTGTTCTTGGCGCGGTAGATGTCGTTGATGCCGTCGCCGTTCGGCGAGAAGGCGTTGGGCATCTCGAGCTTGCTCTCCGATATCTGTATGGTTATCGGCTGCGCGTCCTGCCAGTAGTCCTTGGTGTAGGCTACGGTGTCGGTGCCGTTGATGAAGGTGGCGTAGAGCACGATGCGGTGCGAACCTGCCTCGGTGAAGGTGTACTCGGTCTCTTCCTCGTAGCGCACAAGATAGGGCTGCGTCGCGCCCTCCTTGGTGAAACGCCACTCGTAGTGGGGCGTGTACATACCTACGTTTTCGGCATTGGCGTGAAACACCACGGTGAGCGGTGCCGATCCGGAATAGCTCGTGCCGGTCTCTTCGCCTTCGTCGGTTGTGAACGTAGCTTGCGGGTCGATTGTCGGCACCTCGTCGGCGTAAGCCTGCAGCGTGGTGCAGAGAACCAACAATAAAAGTGTTCTGATGTATCTCATTGTCTACTCGTTTACTTATCGTCTTGTTTACTTGTCTACTCGTTTACTTGTAATGCAAAGTTAGTTATTATCTCGCACACAGCAAAACGCTGCTACCTATTTATAACGTTATTTATGAACAAAGATTTTTGCAAACAATATATTTTGTGTACTTTTGCAATGTTAATTTTAATAGAATGATAGAAATGAGACGTAGCATTAGAATTCTTTTCTTGTTTTGCGCCATGCTGCTGGCATCGTCGGTGGTGGCGCAGACGCCGAAGTGGCAGGACTTGTATAAGGTAAAGAAGAAAGACACGATATATGGCATCGCCCAGAAGTTCGGCATCACCATCGACGAGCTGATGCAGGCAAACCCCGACATGCAGAAGAACGACTATGTGCTGAAGAAGGGCGAGCAGTTGCTCATTCCGTTCCCGAAGCAGGTGCAGACCACTGCTGCAACTGCGGCGCCGAAGTCTTCTGCAACACAGCAGCGTGCGGCTAACACGGTGAACGTGGGCGTGATGCTGCCGCTGCACAACGTGGACGGCGACGGACAGCGCATGATAGAATACTACCGTGGCGTGCTCATGGCGTGCGACAGTCTGCGCAGTCAGGGCATCAACACCAACGTCTTCGCTTGGAACCTGCATAAGGATGCCAGCGTGGCGCAGGTGCTTGCCGACGCCAACGCCAAGAACTGCGACCTTATCTTCGGTCCGCTCTACACCAAGCAGGTGAAACCGATAGGCGACTTCTGCCGCAAGAACGGCATACGTCTCGTCATCCCGTTCTCTATCAACGGTGGAGACGTGGAGACCAACGACCATATCTTCCAGGTTTATCAGAGTCGTGTGCTCACTGCCGAACTGTCTGTGAACGCGTTCATGGACCGCTTCAAGGATGCGCATCCGGTGTTTGTCGACTGCAACGACACGACAAGCGACAAGGGTGTGTTCACAGCCGCCCTGCGCCGCCGTCTTGAGGCTGAAGGCATTGCGTACAACATAACCAACCTGAAGTCGTCGGAGTCGATGTTCGCCAAGGCGTTCAGCGCAAAGAAGCGCAACGTGGTGATTCTGAACACGGGTCGTTCGCCGCAGCTTAACTCTACGCTTGCGAAGCTGAACACGCTGCGTGCTTCTTACCCGAACATACAGATTGCGATGTACGGCTACAACGAATGGCTGATGTACAAGCGCGTATACCAGGACTACTATTTCAAGTACGAGGCATACATCCCGACGGCATACGTCTACAACGAGTCGGCGTCGGCTACAGCAAGTCTGGAGCGCCACTATCGCCAGTGGTTCAAGTCGGATATGCGTTTGGCTCTGCCGCGCTTCGCCCTCACGGGCTACGACCAGGCGCAGTTCTTCATCCGCGGCATAAACAAGTACGGCAAGCAGTTTAACGGCACTCCGCAGCAGAACACGTACAAGCCGCTGCAGACTCCGCTGAAGTTCAAGCGCGTGACGAACGGCGGCATGCAGAACAACTGCTTCGTGCTGCTCCACTACAAGCCGACACGCACGATAGAAACAATTACGTATTAAAGCCCCTCCCAACCCTCCCCGTCGGGGAGGGCTTGGCTGCTCTTCTTCAGCTTAGAAAGGCTTAAAGAGGCTTAGAAATAGAAAGACTTAGAAAGGCTTAGAAACAGAAAGGCTTAGAGAGGCTTAGACAGGCTTAAAGAGGCTTAGAAACAGAATGGCTTAGAAAGGCTTAAAGAGAAAAAGAACAAATGATAAAGACAATAAGAAAAGCACTCCTCGCTCTGCTGCTGACGGCAGCCGTGGGCGCAAAGGCGCAGGTGGGCGACTACCGCAACGACCTTGCACTCGGCTTCAACGGCGGCTTCGTGATGAGCAGCGTGAGCTTCGTGCCGAAGGTGACGCAGACGCAGCACCCGGGCTTCACCACCGGACTCTCGTTCAAGTACACCTGCGAGAAATACTTCAAGACCTACTGCTCTGTGTACGCCGAGCTCAACTATGCGCGTATCGGTTGGAAGGAGAGTATTCTTGACGTCAACGACAAGCCCGTGATTAATCCTACTACGGGCGTGGCTGAGGCGTATCAGCGCGACATCAACTACATACAGTTGCCGGTGTTCGCTCACTTGGCGTGGGGAAAGGAACGCAAGGGCTTGCAGTTCTTCTTCCAGGCTGGTCCGCAGTTCGGCTATATGATAAACGAGTCGACAAAGACCAACTTCACCATCGCCGACCGTAACACCACAGACCGCGCCAACCAGACTTGCGCGCAGGACACAATGGCTGTAGAGAACAAGTTCGACTATGGCATTGCGGCGGGCTTGGGCATTGAGTGGCACATACCGCATGCGGGCAGTCTGCTGCTTGAGGGTCGCTACTACTACGGCTTGGGCAACATCTACGGCGACTCGAAGCGCGACTACTTCGCACGTTCTAACCACTCGAACATCGTGGTGAAGCTCGCATGGCTGTTTGATATACGTTAGAGGTAGCACTTGTCTCAAGACATTCTTCAGGGGGTGCACTTGTCTCAAGGCATTCTTCAGGGGGTGCACTTGTCTCAAGTGCACCAACGTTTTATCGGTGCATTCTATTAGGTTGGTGCACTTGGGACAAGTGCACCCCCTTGGTTTCTATTTTATTGGTGCACTTCTTGCTCTGGCAAGCGGCAAAGCCGAGCGGAGACAAGTGCACCCCCTGAAGTTACTTCTTTAACTTCAATCCAGTCCACAAACACCACACAACCGCTATTCCGAAGAAGAAGATGAAGACGTATGTGGCGGTGTTGTGCATGTATATCCTGCAGGTGTGCACTTCGAGCGCCACGTTCCACAGCGACATGGGCAGGCGGCGCAGACTTTCGGGCTGCACAATCTTCGTGGTTCCATCATAGTAATCAGTCACAACCTCCGTGACTGATTTTTTTGTGCCCATACTATTCGTACCTTTCTGGCCGTAGGCGCAGACACGGAAGTCGGAGCTGTAGCCGCTTATCGCCTTCTTGCCGAGCGGCGGACCCGGCTTCTTCGGCACCGGAAGGCCAGTGAAATAGTCGGTAGTCATGCCCGTGCGGCGGTTCCAGACGTGCATTCCGCCGAACGAACCACAGAGCCACATGCCATCCTCGCGCTGTTGCAACACGTTCAGCCCCATCACGTTCTGCGGCGGAGCGTCCATGATGCGCGTCGGACGCGGCTTACTGATGTCGCTGCCCAACGAGAAATAGCCCTCGGAGGCAGACAGCAGCCAGTCGCCTACCCTACTGTCGTAGCGCACAAGGCGCAATTTGTCGTGCCACGGGTTCTTACTTTTCAGCGTTGTGAACGGCAGCGTCGGCACCTTCGTCAGGGCGAGCGCCACCATCACCGGCGGACGCAGACACCAGCCCGTAGCGCATATTAATATTGTGGCGACGATAGTCTTGCGCCCCACGAGGTTATGCCAGCGCAGCGTGTACTTCATCGTGCGCCCCTTGCTCTGCCAGCGGCGTTTCGTCTTGCGCAGACAGAAGAAGGCGAAGCCCGTAACAATAAGCACGATGAGCACCAAGGCGACAGCATCGACCAGAAGGCGCCCGGCGAAGCCAAACAGTTCGCCGCTGTGCAGCAGCCACACCGTGCGGAACGCCGTAGTGCGGTCTTTATAGTCGGGCGGCGCAGGCAGGTCGATGCGGCGAAACTGCGTGTAGGGTGCCACGGCGATGTAGGCATGCGACCGACTCAGCACTACGAGCGTGTCGCCGTGGACAGCGATATCGGTAAGCAGTTCGTCGGAGTCGGCTAAGGGCAGCGCTTCGGTGTGCCACTTGCCGTGCGTTCCGAAACGGTAGAGCGCCAACTGCGACACGGCGAAGAGTTGTTTTGCCGAGCTGCCCACGCTCACCACGTTGCGTATCTGACGGTAGTCGGCACCCGTGGGCAGTCCTTCGTTGAAGTCGGCTATATGCGCAGCGGTTGAATCGGTAAGGAAGATGCCCGACGCGCCATATATTAATATGTGTGAGTCGACGGGCAGCGTGCCGCGCAGCAGTCCGCCGTTCCACTGGCTGTACTCGTAGCGCTGGGGCAGCAGCGTGCGCGGCACGTTGATGTCGCTGATAAGCTGGCGGTGGTTGAGCAGGATGCCCGAGACGCAGAACATCAGCAGGAAGAAGCTGAGCACAAGTCCCAGCCATTTGTGGTGTTGTATGAGTTTTCGTTTGTTCATATTGTTTTGCTTTATGATGTGCTGTGCAGGGGGTGCAGTTAGGGGGTGCAGTTAGGGGGTGCAGTTAGGGGGTGCAGTTGTCTCAACTGCACCAATTAATATAATTGTGCATTCTACATTGTTAGTGCAGTTGAGACAACTGCACCCCCTAAACAAGTGTTTCCGTTTTGATATGCAAAGTTAAGAAGAAAGTCTTGTTTGTGCAATCCCTATTTGTTATGATTCTTCAACTTTTATCACCGTTCGCGTTCGCCGCCCGATCGGATTCCGTCCGCCGTCCAATCAGATTCCGTCCGCCGTCCAATCGGATTCCGTCCGCCATCCGATCGGATTCCGTACGCCGTCCGACGAACAACGACGGCTACATATCACAAAAAGCCTTCCATATAGCCCCAAGAAAGCCGCCGCAACTATATAATTGCCATATTTTGTTACGAAAATGTTACATACATTTGGTTGATAGAATTATTCTTCTTAAATTTGTAAGTTGTGATACCAATGCTATGAAATAATAACTTAATCAATAAAAACTCAATTATTTATGTTTGAAAATCAACCAAAAGGTCTGTGGGCATTAGCCTTGGCAAACACTGGTGAGCGCTTCGGCTACTACACCATGCTTGCTGTGTTCTTACTCTATTTGCAGGCTAACTTCGGTTTCCAAACCGGATTGGCAAGTACTATCTATTCAACCTTCCTGATGATGGTTTACTTCCTCCCCATCATCGGCGGTATCGCAGCCGACAAATTTGGCTTTGGACGTATGGTTACCACCGGTATCTTCATCATGTTCATCGGCTATCTCGTGCTCTCGCTGCCTCTTGGCAAGGACACCATTGCCATCGCTGCAATGGGCGCTTCGCTCATCCTCATCGCTCTCGGAACCGGTCTGTTCAAGGGCAACCTTCAGGTTATGGTAGGCCGTCTGTACGACGAGCCGAAGTATTCGCAGAACCGCGACTCGGGCTTCTCGCTCTTCTACATGGCTATCAACATCGGCGCCATGTTCGCTCCTACAGCAGCCATCAAGATTATGAAGTGGGCGCAGGATACTATGCACGTATCTGTGGAAGACTCTTACCACTTCGCGTTCGCCGTGGCTTGCGTATCGCTCATCGTTAGTATCGCCATCTACTATATCTTCAGCTTCACATACAAGCACGTGCTGGCTTCTGAGACAAAGAAGAAGGACGAGAAGACTCCGGCTAAGGAGGTGAACGAGCTTTCGCCGGCTGAGACAAAGGAGCGCATCGTGTGCCTCTGCCTCGTGTTCGCCGTGGTTATCTTCTTCTGGATGGCGTTCCACCAGAACGGCAATACGCTGACACTCTTCGCCCGCGACTTCACGCTGAAGACTTCTGAGGGTCTGCAGTCGATGGCGTTCGACGTTACGAACCTCGTGGCTTGCATATTCGTGGTGTACGGCAGCTTCGGTCTCGCTCAGAGCAAGACCGGCAAGGGCAAGGGCATCTCGTTCGGCGTAATCGTTGCAGCCATCGCATTCCTCTTCTACAAGTACAACAACCTTGAGGGCGCTGTAGCGGTAGAGGCTCCTATCTTCCAGCAGTTCAACCCGTGCTACGTTGTAGCGCTGACACCGGTGAGCGTGGCTCTCTTCTCTTGGCTCAACAAGATTGGCAAGGAGCCGACATCGCCCGAGAAGATCGGTCTGGGTATGCTCGTTGCTGCTCTCGGCTTCGTATGGATGGCTGTAGGCTCTATGGGTCTTGAGTTGCCGCTCACACAGGGCGACCCGGCTACAGAAGGCACACGCGTAAGCGCAAACCTCCTCATCTCTACATACCTCATCCTCACCTTCGCAGAGCTTCTGCTCTCGCCGATCGGCATCTCGTTCGTAACCAAGGTGGCTCCTCCGAAGTATGCAGGTCTTATGATGGGTCTCTGGTTCGGCGCTACAGCTATCGGCAACCAGCTCGTTATGGTGCCGGGCATCATGTGGGGCAAGAACTTCAACCTCGTTACTATCTGGGGCGTTCTCGCCGGCATCTGCCTCGTCTCTGCCCTCTTCATATTCTCTATCATCAAGAAACTGAATAAGGTTAGCTAATATCAGGGGGTGCAGTTGTCTCCGCTCGGCTTTGCCGCTTGCCAGAGCAAGAACTGCACCAATTGATATAATTGTGCATTCTACTTTGTTGGTGCAGTTGAGACGACTGCACCCCCTGAAAAAAAATCGCCCACAAGCTCGATTGAGCTTGTGGGCGATTTTCTGTATTTATACCTTATATTATAAAGCGCTGTGTCTTCCCGGCGTAGCCAGCGTAATCACTTCGCAGTCTTTCATTGTGGCGCCGTCGATGGTGAGTCGGACGAGGGTGCGTTCGGTCTGCCAGCCTTGCAGTCCGGCGGCTCCGGGGTTGATATGCAGCAGTCCGAGCAGCGGGTCGTTCTTTATCTTCAGTATGTGCGAGTGTCCGCTGATGAAGAGTTTCGGCGGGCGCTCCATAATCTGCCGGCGTATGCTCGGGTCGTACTTGCCCGGATAGCCGCCGATGTGCTTCATCAGCACCTCCACCTCCTCGCACTTGAAGCGCAGCACCTCGGGATACATAAGGCGCAGGTCGCCGCCGTCGCAGTTGCCGCAGACGGCACGCAGCGGACGAAACTCTGCCAGGCGCTCCGCAAGCACCGTAGAGCAGATGTCGCCGCAATGCCATATCTCGTCGCACGGCTCGAAATACTTCAGATAGCGGTCGTCCCAGTAAGAGTGGGTGTCGCTGATTATACCTATCTTCTTCATCGTTTCATTCTCCTTCTTATGAATTCGGCAATGAACTCCTTCGTGCCTTCGGCTCCGAGGCGCGACGCATTGACGCAGAGGTCGTAGCTGGCGCTGGCGCCCCATGTCTTGCCCGAGTAGTAGTTGTAGTATGACGAACGCGTGCTCTCCTTGTCCTCTATCAGCTTGCGCGCCTCCTCAGCCGAGCAGTTGCGACGCTTGCAGATGTTGCTGATGCGGTCGTCGAGGTCGGCGGTGATAAACACCGTCACCATGTTCGGGTTGTCGCGCAGCACATAGTCGGCGCAGCGGCCCACGAACACGCACGACGACTCGTCGGCTGCCTTGCGTATGGCATCGCTCTGTATGCGGAACAGATTCTCCTGCGAGAGTCCGTTGTCGTAGAACGACGAGTCGGAGATGAACGGCACGTGCATGTGGAATATCTGGTCGAGGAAGCCTTTGCGCTCGTCGTTCTTCTCGAAGAACTCGGGGCTGAAGCCGCTCTCTTTGGCTGCAAGGCTGAGCACCTCGCGGTCGTAGAACTTGCAGCCGAACTCGTCGGCGAGCATCTTCGCTATCGTTCTGCCGCCGCTGCCAAGCTGGCGACCGACGCTGATTATCAGTTTATCGTTGTTCATATCTTTATGTCTTTAGTTGATGAATGTGGCTTTAGGTTAAATGGTACACTCGTCGGGCTGCGCCGTCTTGAACTTCTTTATGTACTTCGTGAGCAGCACTATTGCCACAACGAACGAGATGACGTCGCTGATAGGCTGCGCGAGCCACACGCCGTCGGTCTGGTAGAAGTTGGGCAGAACGAGCAGCGCCGGCAGGAAGAACAGAAGCTGGCGTGAGAGCGAGAGCAGCATGCTTATCTTCGCCTTGCCAATGCTCTGGAAGAAGCCCGTACTCGCCATCTGTGCGCCTACCAATGGGAAGGTGATCATGGTGAGGGTGATGGCGCGCTTGGAGATGCTGATGAGCGTCTGGTCGGAAGTGAACAGACGTGCGCACTCATAGGGCATCGACTGGGCTATTATCCAGCCCACGGTGGTGATGAGCACGGCGCCGGTCATGGTGCACTTCAGCACGCGCAGCAGACGGTCGTAGTTGCGTGCGCCGTAGTTGTAGCCCGCAATAGGGAACATGCCTTGGTTCATGCCCATGTTTATCATGATGAAGATGAACGATATCTTGTTAGTGATGCCGAACGCTCCTACAGCGAGGTCGCCGCCGTGGAAGGTGAGCGCCTTGTTGATGAAGATGATGACGATGCACGAGCAGGCGTTCATGGCGAACGGCGATATGCCTATGGCTATGATGTTCTTGATGATGTGCGACACGGGGCGGTAGATGCCGCGCTTGAAGTGGACGATGCACTGCGGATTGCTGAATATCCTAAGCTGCCAGCAGAGCACCGTGGCTTGCGCAATGATTGTGGCAAGGGCGGCTCCGCCTATACCCATGTGCAGCGGCCAGATGAATATCGGCGAGAGGATGGCGTTGAGCACTACCGTCATTATCGACGCCATCATAGCAGAGCGTGGCTTGGACGCCGCACGCAGTATGGCGTTCAGTCCGAAGAACATGTGAGAGATGGCGTTGCCGGCGAGTGTGATGACCATATACTCGCGTGCGTAGGGCAACGTGGCGTCGCTGGCGCCGAAGAAGCGCAATATAGGGTCGAGGAAGAGGAGCGATATGATGCTGAACGCAACGCCGATGATGACGTTAAGCGTGAACGCATTGCCGAACACACGCTCGGCTGTGGTGTAGTCTTTCTGTCCCAGCTTCACCGATATGCACGTAGAGGCACCTACGCCCACACCGGCTCCGAACGCCGCCGCGAGGTTCTGCAGGGGGAATGTAACGGCAAGGCCGCTGATGGCGAGTGCACCGCAGCCTTGTCCGATGAATATACTGTCTGTCATGTTGTAGAGCGACGCTGCCGTCATGGCAGCGATGGCGGGCAGAGCGTACTGCATCAGTAGCTTGCCCACGGGCTTTGTGCCCAGCTCAAGAGTAGCCTGTTTGCTGTTATCCATAAAAAACTATTGTGATGTGAGGGGTGTTTCTATTCGTTCACTACCCTTTTCTTACTCTCCGTAAATCTCCTTCAGCTTAGCCTCAAGCTGTTCGCCTCTAAGGTCGGCTGCGATGATCTTGCCCGTAGGGTCGACGAGGTAGCTCGCAGGGATGGCGCGTATGCCGTATACCTGACCAGCCTTGCTCTGCCAGCCCTTAAGGTCGGAGAGGTGTACCCAGTCGAGCTGCATGTCGGCGATTGCCTTCTTCCAGTTCTCGAGCTTGTTGTCGAACGAAAGACCAACGACGTTGAAGCCCTTCGACTTGTACTTCTCGTAGGCTGCCTTCACGTGCGGCATCTCAGCACGGCACGGACCGCACCATGAAGCCCAGAAGTCGATGAGCACGTAGTTGCCCTTGCCGCAATACTCTGAGAGTTTGTGCGGTTTGCCGTTCACATCGTTCTCGGTGAGGTCGGTGAAGGGCTTGCCGATGATGGTTGCCTTCTTGGCAAGCATGGCGAGATACTGGCGTGCGGGGGCAAGCGCCGGGTGCTTGGTGTAGGCGTACTTGTCGTTGAGTATCTCCTTCAGTTCGGGATACTCTACGTAGTACATCACGTTGCCGACGAACGCTACGGGGATGAGGTTGTCCTTGTTCTCCTTGATAATCTCGAGACAACGCAGCGATGCGCGCTCAGAGATGTCGTTCAGCTTCGGACCAAGCTCGTCGGCGAGCTTCTGCAACTCGGCTTCGCTCATGCCGCTCTGCTGTGCCTTCGTGAACTGTGCGTAGAGCGCCTGAGCCTCGTTGCTGATGGCGTCTATCTCGCGGTCGTAGGCGTTGAGCTTCGTGTTCTGCTCAGAACCGGTGAGCAGCTTCTTAGCAAGGTCGGCTACGAGAGGTGTGCCGTCGTTGATGAAGGCGCAGTAGTCTTGCTTGGTGATGGTGAGTCCGAGCAGGGCGTCCTTCTCAGCGTTGCCCTTCAGCGCGAACTTGCCGTCTTTCACGGTGGCGCTGTCTATGGGCGCCGGGCGACTGCCGTTAACATCCATTACATATACTTTACTGACGCCTTCGGGGCATGTGCCCTTGATGCTGTACTCAGTACTGGGGGTTGACTGTGCGCAGGCTGTCAGGGTGATGACAGCGAATGCGAGTGTTGACAGGATTGATCTCATGTGTGTATTAATTATTATGCGTTTTTATTATTATATAATTGTTGCAAATGTACTTATTTTATGTTGTAACGACAAATATTTTACTCTGCATTTTTTCTTTCTTCGCCGATGTGTTGTCCTACGACAATACCTTTTTACTCTTTTACTTTTTTACTTTTAAAAGCTCCCTGCCACGTGTCGAGTTCTTTCATTCTGTTCACGAGGCGGTTAGTGAACTCGTGGTTCTTTATTCCCCACTTCGGCGCTATAAGCATGTCGGCGGGCGACTGGCTCACGAAGCGCTCCACGATGATGTCGCTGCGCAGACGCTCGAGGTAGGCTATGCAGGTGTCGATATACTCGTCGGGCGTGAAGAGTTTGAAAGGCTGCTGCATGTATTCGTCGGCAAGTTGCGTGCCGCGGATAATCTGCAACTGGTGTATCTTCAGTATGTCGAGCTTCAGATCAGACACTATCGAGGCTTGGCGTATGTTCTCCTCACGGTCCTCGCCGGGCAGTCCGAGGATGATATGTCCGCCGGTGAGTATGCCGCGGTCGTGCGTCAGTTCAATGGCTCGTCGGCTGCACTCGAAGTCGTGCCCACGGTTGATGTGGCGCAGCGTGTCGTCGTTCACCGACTCTATGCCGTACTCCACGATGAGGAACGTGCGGCGATTCAGCTCCTCCAGATAGTCGAGCAACTCGGTGCTTATGCAGTCGGGACGTGTGCCAATCACCAGTCCCACGACATCCTCAACAGCCAATGCCTCCTCGTAGCGGCGCTTCAGCACGTCAAGAGGTGCGTAGGTGTTGCTGTACGCTTGAAAATAGGCAAGGTATTTCATGTCGGGATACTTGCGACGGAAGAACGCCTTCCCCTCCTCCATTTGCTGCGCAATCGACTTCGACGGCTGGCAGTACGACGGATTGAACGTGCGATTGTCGCAGAAGATGCAGCCGCCGTGCGATATCATGCCGTCTCTGTTCGGGCAGGAGAAGCCGGCGTCCACCGAGATCTTCTGCACACGGAACGGAAAACGCTGACGTATCCACTGTCCATAGTCGTTGTATGGTTTGTCTTTATATTGATTTGTCATTGTGGTTTATCGAATTATTGCAAGTTTCTTGTGCTTTTAATTGGCATGGTGCTGTTTTACCCCACCTATTCTATGCAAAGTTACTCGAAATTACTTACATCACGATTATTTTTGTGTAATTGTTTTGCATTATTCACACCTTTTTTGTACTTTTACGACCACCAATTCTCTGTTTGCACCCTGACTGTTTCAGCCAGTCTTTCACATTATTAAATAAAAAACTAAACCTGTCTAAATTTTCAATCTCTGAGTTTTGACATCAAGCACAGATTATTATGAGAACGAAACACGATGTAAAATGGTTAGCTCATTACAATGAACTCCGTATTTATCTTGAGGAGCACCACCAGCTCCCCGACAAGAAACGTACAGAAAACCGCGCATTGCTCAACTGGTGGAAGTATAACAAAAAGCTGTTCAAGGCAGGACGGCTCACAGAAGAACGCCTAAAACTGCTGCATCAACTGAACGAACTGCGCCACAAGAAGATTCTCGAAATATAATTTTCAAGGCTTTCCTGCATCGCTTTTTAGCCTTTCAGCCATCGCTTTATAGCCTTTCAGCATTGTTTTCAGCCTTCCAGCATCGCTTTTTAGCTTTTCAGCATTGTTTTTTAGCCTTTTTGCATCATTTTCGAAAAATAATCGCAAAAATATTTGGAGGTTTCACAAAAAAGTCATACCTTTGCACTCGCAATTCAGAAATGCTTTTATTGCTAATCTGATTGCGATGGTTAATATCGCGGAGTGGAGCAGTTGGTAGCTCGCCAGGCTCATAACCTGGAGGTCGCATGTTCGAGTCCTGCCTCCGCAACTACAAATGGTCGAAATCCCTTTATACAAAGGGACTTCGACCATTAATCGTTTATGGGCGTTGCGGAGACTCGGACGGTAGCTCGGACGCTGATTGTTTAATAGCATTGGTTGCCATCTGGCGAACAATGTAAAAAAATGTACACTTCTGCGAAAAAACTTTTATCTGTAAGAGATATAGTAGGATATACTCTTCCGCGGTTACATACTGGCAAACACTGGTATGTAGACTTTTATGCTTATGACCCCATTATTGACGGGCTCCGTCGCAAGAAATATATGCTCGATGGCTACAAGCTAAAGGAGCGTAAGCACATCGCCACCGTGCTCATCACCAACCTCACGCAGCAGCTCACAGCCGGCTGGAACCCATTTGTCAATAATGATAAGGCACGTAGCTACACAACATGGGAAGCCGTGGTGAAGCGCTACACCGATTATCTGAAGGTGGCTGAGAAGAAGAGTATGATAAAGGCGAAGACGGCTACTGATTATCGCAGCCGTTTGGCGGTATTGCTCTCCTACATCGACGAGGCAAAGACCTGCATAAAGTACGTACACCAGTTTGACCGACTCCTTGTCATTGATTTTCTTGACTACATTGTGTTCGACAAGGAGCGGTCTGCCACGACTCGCAACAACTATCGCACATGGCTGTCAACCTTCGCCACGTGGCTTGTGGATAGGCAGTACATCACTGAGAACTTCGTTGAGAGTATCAAGATGATGAAGGAGACCGAGAAGTACCGCGACAGCATCAAGCCCGAGGATCTGCGGAGATTGAAGGAGTACACAAAGGAGAAGCGTCCGGCGTTCTACCTCGCTTGCCTGATGGAGTATTACACCTTTATCAGACCAGAAGAGCTGCGTCACATCAAGATAGGCGACATATCAATAAAGGAGCAGTGCATAACGATACCTGCAGAGGTGGCGAAGAACGGCAAGGAGCAGGCGGTAGCACTCAACGACACATTACTGAAGGTGATGATTGAGCAGGGCGTGTTCAGCCACCCGTCACAAGACTATCTCTTTGGCAAGCACATACGTCCGGGCAGTGAGCAGATAGCGGTAAACCGCTTTAGGCAAGAATGGGTACGTGTCCGGAAAGCTCTCTGCTTCCCCGACACGTACCAGTTCTATAGCCTGAAGGACTCCGGAATTCGCGACCTCGCCAACGCCGAAGGCATTGTCGTAGCTCGCGACCAAGCGCGACACTCGGACATATCTGTTACCAATAGGTATCTGAAGAGTCCGAAGGTGGCGCATGAGAGTACAAAGCACTTTGTTGGCGACTTATAGTATCTCGTAGAAGTAGCCGGTCTTTATTTGGCTGACGCAACCATCAATGATCTCCACTTCTATTTTCTGACAGACGAAACGTCGATTGTGAAAGATGTATATTTTCGAAGGATCGGGAATATCGTCTGTCAGAAACTTGATGCAGCGCAGGTTGTGTGTGTCTATATCTGGGTGAGAGGCATCTTTTCTCAAGTCGTCTGGCGACGAATACTGCAAGCGGTGGAGCTGGTGCAGATCCATCGATGCCGTCTCCTTCGTCCCAGTCCAGTCTGGATATGCACGATGATCGACAAATGAAACGGGGAAATGGCAATACAAATTCATATCGACGGGCATAAGACCACCCGGCACCTTGATGTCCTCGTACCACCCGTCTTTGCCTTCCATCATAAAGAATTTCTCTGAACTCGTAAAAAAGACACTCATGGTCTTATCTGACTCTACGCTGTTCTCTTCTTGCGTATTTTCGGTCGCATCGCCTTCAATGGCTTCTTGTACTGAAGAATAAGGCTTTCCACCTTCGTCTTCATACGAGCCAGACGGCCCTGTATAGTCATCGGTTGCCGACGGACATACCACATAATGATTACCATCTACGACATCTGTTTTGTGCGACCGTTTCCTTCGGCTAATGCTTGCTGGTGCTATTTTAATCTCAATGGAGTCTGTAGAATCTGCATCGCGTACTATCGGGCTGAAAAAGCCGCATGGTACGAGCGACTCTGTTAGTTTGTCAGAATTCCATTTGTTGGGCCATTTTGCATAAACGAAGTAACCATCGGCTTGTGCGGCAAAAATCGTTTGTCGTTGTTCTTTTAATGGCATGAGCTTTAACGCCGCCCCCATTTCGTCACGATTTTTATAATATTTCGTTGCGTATATATGCTGCACGTTAAGTGGTATGCTATCGCGCCAAGAGCGACTTGTGGTATCATCAAACTTGTATTCAATATTCGAGGCATCAAGCAGATTTGCGCCATCATCGTCGAACTCGCAAGTGTACTCATCGAGGCATTCGTAAGCGACAGCTGCGGAGGAATAAAGTTTTTCTACAGGTACGACATTAACAGACTTGTCTGTCTCATTGAACAGAAATCTAACATTCAACAGTTTGCTAAGTTCCTCCAAGAAGGTATAAACCGACCAGTGCGGCAAGGCTTCTCTAACCTTAAATGTCGGGTGCGCATTGACGATAAACATCCTGCTAAAATACGACCTATCAAAATTAAATGTATAGTCCCCATAGCCCTCATGCTTCAAGACCGTCTCCAGTACATATTGCAGGCGTGGTTGTATAGCCAGGCGCACCATTTCAACATACGTCGTAGGATTCCCGTCATTTAGATATGCGCCATGCTTATCTACCAAGACCTGTCTAAGATAGTAGATGTCATTGACGAACCGGCTATTCGCTTCGTCCCAAACCGGATTAAAAACGCCGGAGAAGCATGAAACCGTAGGGTTGTCTTTTAAGTTAATATAAACCATACCTGGCCGGTCTTTTAGGTGTACGGTTTTCTCAAATCGGCTATCGAGACCAAAAAGAGTATCATCATCCTCAAAATAGTCTATATCGTCAATGAAGTGTTTCTCGAAGGCAGAATTATACTTGATACGCGATTTGCCGCCAACAATTTGAAGTTTGACGGTTGTATCGCTAATAGAAGTGACTGTACCCTTACCCGATATGACGAGCCGATTATCCGCATATATCTTGCAATCATCGAACGACGACATGCGCTTCTTCACATCGAAGCGGTTTATGTGTTTGAAAAGAACCGCGTTTTGATGTATTGACATCGGGAATGAGATATCATAGGAATACTCGCCCGAATCCTGGACATACGGGTTGTTATACGTTAACTTTATTTTGTCGGAGGTGGACGGGTAGCCCACCTCTCCATTGATAGTGCAGTGTATCATATTATACTTTTGTGTTATGTATGCGATTTTAATTTATTGTAACGGTCGAGGTTCCTGGCGATGCCGAGTTCTCCGTCGATGTAACACTCCGCATGTATGCCCTGCGCGAGCACCAGCGATAGTTGGTCGATAACATCGCGAGCTTCGCCGAGGGTAGCATTCAGCTCTGAGTTGTCGGTGTTGACCGTCACCGATGGCGCAGACACCACCGTAGCACCGCCCTGGCCGAGCGAGCGCGATATGTCAGCTGCAGTAAGCGAACCGACCGTATTGTTGCGCTGCGCCTCGTCGATGAGCTGCAGAGCTGGCAGAACCTGCGGGTTGTTCACCGCATTGTGGTTAGCTACAAACTCGCCCTCGTGCACGATGCCCGCCTTGCGTCGATAGCTTGAACCGCCCGTAAAGCCACCCTCGTAGTAGCCAGCCTCCTGCGCTTGCTGCTGCTTTTTGATAGTGGCAATCTGCAGCATACCGGCAGCAACTGCAGTAGCAGCAGCTATAGGGGCGAGGATATGACCGACAATGGGTATTGCAGCTGCAGAGCTATAAGCATTGATGGCCGACTGAGCAGTCTGCGCTGTTGCTTGAGCTATCTGTATCACCATAGCGCGCTTGTTGGCCTTTTTCTTGGCCGCAGCAAGTTCTTTGTCGCGCTTCTCTTCGAGCCTTCTCTTTTTCTCAGAGTTATTGCCAGCTGCTTCTATCTGTTTTTCGTAGTTGGCATTAATGCGTGCCGTTTCGAGATCCGAGCAAGCCTGCGAATATGATGACACAGCCGACAACATAGTGTTCACCGTATTGAAAGCCTGCTGCATGATAGCCTTGCGTGCCTCTTCTTTGTTTCGCGCTATCTCCGTCATGCGCTCCTGGTACTGCTCGTAGGTAATGAGCTGTTGTTCGTACATGGCTTGCACAGCTGCCATTTGGCCACTCGCACTGTTTGCGTTGTCATATTGCGCCTCGAGTACCTTCATTTGTGCGTTCTTCTTATCCTCTTCATTTTGGCGTACGGACTCCAGTTCTTTGTCGAGTAACCACTTCTGTTCGTCGTACTCATCGCCTCCGTGCTCCTGAATGATGGCGAGACGGTCTCGATGATATTGTATCTCTGCCTCTTTTAGCTTCTCGTTATATTCCTTTTCGGTCAACAACCCTTGTGTGCGTTGCTGGAGAAGAGACATTTGTTCTGTGTTGTATGCACGCGTCTTTGCGTCAAGGCTCTCGGTCATCTGTCGCTCCTGAACATCAACAAGTCGTTCGCTCTCGGCGATAGCTGCATCTACCATCGATTGCTGTGTTTGTGTTGTGTCCTGGTTGTACTTTGTTTGGAGGTCTACAAGCTTAACATAATACTGTTGTTTCTTCTCATACATTCGCTTAGCATACTCGTCTTCGTCTATCTCTTTACGTTCGAGCTGCTGCTTGAGAGCCAGTTCATCGGTGTCAAGCGTATGCTTGAGTGCGGAGCTCTCTTTGTCGTACTTCTCTTTCTTTGGGTCTGTCTTAGTGGTATTGCTGTTGCCACCATTACCGCCGCCATTGCCGCCATAACCACCGGTGCCACCATTACCACCATTACCACCTGTACCACCACCATTTATGGTTAGATTGGAGAACGCTTTGCGTAAGCCCTCGTCGGAATTTATGAGCTTGGCAAGTTCGCGTTCTTGGGCATCCAAGACACGTAAACCGCTTTGTGCCGCCTTGAGAGCCTTTTCATGTGCGGCACGCTCGATAAGTTTGTTTGCAAGTTGTCTATTACCTTCAGTCACTTGTCCACTACCAAAACCGAATGATGAGAATTCTTTTCGTGACCGATATGCTTTGGGGTGAGCTTTTAGCTCTGCATTAACATACTTAATAATATTCACCTTGCGTCTCACCGTCTGTTTTAGCTCAAGCCTTTTCTTTGCTATTTCTTTCTTCTGCTCGTAGATGGCTTCTGCCATAGCAGCCTGGTCAAGCTTTTTTATGTAGTCATTGATGGCATTTGTATTCTCATTAAAAAGTTTGCCTTCTTTGGAGATTGAAGCATGGTAGTCCGGAATTATTTTTTGCAGTTCGGCAATAGCACTCCGTCGCTCTCCGATAGAGAATGCGTTTGAACGGATTATTTTAGTAAGCTGCTGCACGCGTGTCTTCTCGTCAATGTAGCTCTCTGCTACTCGCTTGTTAATGGCTTCTTGCTGCTTCTTTATTGCGTTGGCTTCTTTAACGCTTTGTAGGTTGTCATGTATAGCCTTTTTGTGCGCTTGCCAAGCCTTAACCGCAGAATACACAGCAACACCAACAACGGTAAGAACCATGGCAAGGGCAGCCCATGGGTTGGTGATACTCGCAAGTTTTGCCTTCTCCATAGCCAGTCTGTAGGCATCGGCACCGTACCTTAGTCTTGTATAGGTAAGTTGTAAGGCGGTAAGGGCTGCGTTGAGAAGTTTTGTAGTAGCCACAGTAGCGACCTTTATGGCATTACCGACCTTCTGTGCCGCCGACCATGCTTTCTCTTTTATCATTGTGACAGTGAGGACGTTGTTATAAAACAGCATGGTTGTTGCGAGTGCAGCCAAAACAACGATGTGTTTTGATATATTGCTGTCCGCTAAAACTCCAAAGAGAATAAAAACCCTGCCCGAAGTCCTTTAAAACTGGACTTCGGGTCTGTTTTTCCCAAAAGTAAGC